>BNJU01000821.1_pt1 | contig 329721 bp, 431 predicted proteins | sample 8539281 | NCBI WGS metagenome assembly BNJU01 (sample SAMD00202456, study PRJDB9452) | human saliva metagenome | isolation source: human saliva | place: Japan
ATGGAATCACTGTTGGATGTAAAAAAAAATCAAGAACAGCAAATCAATAAGATAAAGAGAAGGGAGCAGTCTTGAAGGATAAATTTGATGTTGAATATAAAAGAATGAAGTCATAATAAAATTAACACTGAACAAAAGAACCTGAAAAAGCTAAAAGTAATGAAATGGGTTCATTTGGAGGTGTTTCTGAAGCCAGGAGAGCTTAACAAATAAAGAGCGGAAAAGAATTGCAACTTTTGAAGCCGACGAAAAAGAAAATATTATTCCATAAAAGTAGTACAATGTACCGCCTTTTATTTTGATAAACCACCACTATTTGATATTTTATCGTCGAAATTAGATATTAACATTAAAATTCTATTTGAAAATTTTTTTAATTAAGCGATAAAATGTATCAAGAATATTTTAATGGAGGTATATTATGAAAAAATAAGAAATGTTCTATTATCAAATGTATGCGATTTTTTTATCAGTACTGTCAACAGTCATCACAAAAGAAGTTGCTACTGCCAAAACTTTCTAAAATTTGAAAACGGCTTGAAACAACTATATTTACTATTACTGAAAGGAAGATGTTGTGTAAAGCAAAACAACTAAAAAACAGTTGCATATATGCCCAACGCCAGTAATAAAGACTAAACAGACTCAAAGGTATTAGATCCAATCAAGCAAAAATATCATATGATCAAAGGAATAAAAACATCGCCAGATTATCAAGAAGATAAGCTATTAAAGACGAAGTTGATTGCGCGTCATTGATTATGAAAGGCAAAAGAAGCTCCCGGAAAGAATTTCAGATCCTGCAAAACTAAAGATTGGTATGAAAAATCAAGAATTGACAGAATAAGATGGGATATACAGAACAAAATATTATGATTTATATCCAAAAAGGTAGGTCGAATTTGTACTGGGCTCTTTTGTTGTAATTTATAAAATATTTGGAAGCAAAAAAATTTTACAAAAGGCATAATTATTGATATTATGAAAATTGTGATATAATATATAATAGTAAGAGAAACAGAACCCTTATAAAATGTTTAGAGTAAAAAAATGAGAAAAAATTATATTATTACCAGTATTGGTACTTTCTGTTAATGAAGTTTAAGTACCCAAAAAGATGATATATAGTAAACAAAGAGGGAGAAAAGAAACTGAGCAAAGACTCAAAGAAAAGTTGCTGCTTAAGTACACGCTTACAGATCGGTAAAGCAACCGGTGGAGAGAGATAACTTGAAGAAGGAATGATGAAAGTGAGTTTAACCATATAAGCCCACAGCAGGCGACATACGGAAAACCTGAAAAAGCAGATGCTAAAGGTAAACGGATTTCATCATCACATGGAGAGAATTTGAAGGTCGAAAATGTTACAACGCGTAACTGCAGTAAAAAATATCCATCAGATAGATTACTCTCAGATGAAGAAGGAGCAGGTCCCATCGATCCACATATTTGGTTTAGAAAAGAAAGAACTGGTACAGGCTTTTGAAAATGTGAAAGAGAAGGTTGCTCTGAAGAGTGTTGATAGTTCAAAAGCCAGAAGAAATAGATACAAAAATCTTACAGTCATGAAAAGAACTTGATGAACTTTCTGATTATATAAAGAAAAAGTTTCCCAACTACCTGAAAATCAAAGAGTTTTAGTTTATCAGTTCTTATGATGCCTAACTATTTTGGAAGAAATCTGGATTTATGTAGCTATTCATGAATTGGCACAGAATCAGGAAGCAAGTGCAGCTGATATAAAGAAACTTTCGATTTCTATATTAAACAAAGTGAAAAGAAGCTGCCAATCAGTTCCAAAAAAACTATTGAATTTTTAGTTGAAATCAAAGCTAAAGGACATGTTAAAATAGGAGAGTTGTATCTCTGACCCAAATAGGGTATTAGATAATGTGTGCAGTACACGAGCCCCGTCGTTTAAATATACATTATTACCCAGTTGATACTAAAAATATACTGAAAAAAATTCCAAATATATATACTTTATATTGTGGAGATTTTGTTTTGAGGAAAAATGATTGAAGAAGCAAAGCTGAAGATTTAATCATTGCCTATTATCTTAAAACCTGTAGTTTGGATGTGGGATTTGGATATTAAAAGAGGTAAACTTACTGCGATTTGGGGGAATTAAACGGTGGCAAAATCGACTTTGTTAAAGGTAAATACAATGAATTTATTCCATCCGAAAATTTCTGTCATGTCTTTATAAGGAATTTTAGAAAGATATTTCATAAAATACAAAGTGAGTCTGTCAGATTGGGATCGACAGATGTTTTGGATGTTGTGATGGGAAACTATAAAGCTCGGTTGGATAAAAGATATAAAAAAGAAAGAGAATTGCCTTTTAGAGGCTTGTAGGAACGGTTGAAGAGTTTGTCGATAGGCAACAAGTTACCCTTCCGAAGTGGCCAACAACAGAGAGTTTTCTTGGCGAGAGTATTTTGTCTAAGATAGTGAAATTTATTTTAGATGAATCACAAAGCAAGACAAGTAAAACGAAAAAAGAAATTACAGTACTTTTGAAAGAACTTAGAGATATGGAAAGACAATCATAGTTGTTCGTCATGATTTGAGAACCGTTGGAGAACATTTTGACGACGTTGTACCGGAATAAATTGGTTGCTGCAACAGTAATCCTGTTAGAGTAGTTTTCACTGAAGAAAGAATAGGATTACAGAATGAATTTAGATTTACTTACTGACTATGTTTTTTGATGACAGCTTAGGTTCAGGACCACCCCTTAAGTGAATTATGAGGAGCATACAGTGAGAAAACAAGGACTTATCTGCATTAACCGCCATTCAACTCTTCCCGGTGCTTGTATTGCTTTTTATGGTACTGGGCAATGGAATTTTGCTTGAGCTTTTGGTCAGAGTTATAGCGGCACTTTCACGAAATTGATTAAAATCGTTAAAATTTGACATGCATTGGCAATTGTTTTGACAATACTACTATGTTGTTTTACTTGCACTTATTCAAAGAGAAGCAAATACTAACCGGGCGGGTCTTGATAATGACATTTAAGGTTAGCCGCTTTTTTTTGAAAAAAGATATATTTTTAATTGAATAATTATTTTGGTAAAGTGCAGGTTGCCTGCCCTACTATTTTGGAAAAGAATTAAACTTTTTCCTTTGATCCGGAGTTTAACAAATAAAGGGGATTTTCTATAAATTTAATGACCGAATATTAATAGTTTCACTGTAATCTCAATAGTTATGGAATTCAACTGGTTGAGCAATTTTATGAGTAAATGTTAAACAAATGGTTGCAGACAATGGATTTGATAAATTAGCCTATGATGATTTTATCAGGAATCCTTAAGCTTTTCCTTGTAAATTACTGTCCACGAGGCATGTACTATAAAGATTGTCATGGACCAAGCAGAAAGGAGGCAGTTGTGAAGTTTAATTGTATTTTTTTAGGTATATTACCGCCCAAGGAATTATTCAAAAAGAGAACTGGCAAGGAGTGGACCAACAGAGACAATTAAATTTTAATAGCTGTAAAGTTTAGTTTCTTAGCTGCTTGTTCATTTATTGTACTATTTTAATTTGTGAAAATGTCTATGATGATAGATTCTAGTAACCATACAATTTTACTTGGAATCGTACTGCTTTTTTTCACATAAAAGATTTAACAAGTCCTTGGTTGACGTCGCGCGGATCAGGGAATGGACGTACTGTATTTCGACGGAGCTTAGTAAATCAAAAGACAACTTCCTGCCGGAAGATGCGCTTCAATAGGGCTTGTATTTACTTCTGTTCAGTACTGCTAATATTGATTTCAAAATTTTAAGAGGAGTGTGCACCTCTGTATTGACTCCTGGTTTTTCTTAGTTGGAGAGAAGTTGCATTTCAATAATTGGAATCGAAGCTTTTCGGTTGGGTGAAATGTCAAAGGTTATTTTTGTAAATGGCAGTATTATTTTAATTGATTTGATTTTATTTGTAGTATTTTTTAAAGAATTAAAATTTTCAGCATTCGACAAAAATTAAGCTTGATTTCCGATTTGCAACTGGCTGTTATTTATTACGCTTTGATGAGTTTAGGCTTCTATAACAACTGGTAGGAGCATTTAATGCGGTGGGTTCAATACTTGTACCTTACATATGAACCCAACTGCACCGGGTATATCTAATGGTTGATTTGAAGAAATGATATTGGCAGCCACCGGAGTTTTTAAGTAGTAATAGATTTTATATGGTTTGTGACCTTCTATTGTAGGAAACAATAGAAAGCAGCAGTTAATGGATTGATATTTATTATATTTATTTCAACTGAGGAAACGGAATTATCAAAAATATTAAAGAAACAGAAAAGGGTTGAATTTCTGTAGAGGTTACAATGATGCTTCATATTATAAACTGCGAAATACTCAGAAAGAGCTGATATATCGAGGCTGTTTTAAAAATAAATACATTAGCAAAAGAATAAATTTGAAAGTTTTTAAAGAACATATAGTAAATAAAAATTTGTATATATAGTAGAAAATGACATTATAAAAGCATTGACATTGGTAGAGAGAAAACTTATTTAATAAATGGATGAAGTAATAGTGAAGAACAATTCTTTTAGAATCGTTTTCAATTAATCCAAATTTAAACAAATTATTCAAAATTAATACTCAAAAGAGACAATTATAAATGATCTCTTTTTGTTTTCTAATATGTTTAAATGAGAACCAACAATAGGATGGATATGCAGGACAATAAAGTCCTTTTAATTGTTCAAAAATTTAAAATTATTTTGGTGCAACGAAGGATATAGGCATAGGATTTGAATATAAGTGATCGTGGGTGTGTACTCAACAAAGATAATATTTCTATCGGGAATCAGTGAAAAAGAAATTTTGGCACTTAGGTTGTCAGCACTAATGTGATTGGAACTCGCCTTGCAGGAGGAAGTTCTGCAAAGAAAGATGACACGAGCATACGATAGGCGAATGAAGTTAGTTACCGGAAAATTAGAATCTATACTTCAATGTGTAGAAGACATATTGCTACATGAAGCTCCTGCACTCAAGAAGAAATTTCTAATTGTGAAATCAATGTCTCCAAGGCGGAACAGGAACTTCAAACAAAAACTAGCCGGAGAAATTGACGAAAAGCTTACGTGTAGATATTACATCATGGTTGCAGAACCTTGTATGCTTATGGCGAATTAAAAGAAAAGAGAGTACTACATAGATTCTGATATCGAGCACAAAGATAAATTAGCTCGGAATATGATAGTATATTGATCCAGTTAAATTTCTAATATGGTCTAGCTATAACCTGAAAAACAAAGAAAAGAGATTTAGCTCTAAACTTTTAAAGAATTTGCTGGAAAGGAAAGTCTACAGGAAAATTCTCTAATGTCAGATCCCGTAAAATCAGACAGCTTTTCAGCATATCAGCGGATTAAAGGATAAATATAATGAATATTTCACACTAGCTAAGAAAAGTCGCTACAGTGCGGGTTGTTTTGTAACTAAACTTGAAACCGGAGAAATGGACGAACTGATTCTTGAAGAACTGTCTCCAAGAAAAGACAAGATGATAACTCTTCATTGGAAGTTATATATCCAACAGACGGAACTAATTGAGTTCCTTCACCACTAGTCGTAATGTAGAAAATTAACTAGAAAACAAGAATACAAAAGGGTAGAAGCTATTTCAAAAATGGTTTTATCAGAAGGTCAAAATATGATGGTTAAAGGATGGATGCACTCTGTATTAAACAGATTTTCCTGAAGTTCCTTATGATGCAATTCAAAACTTCTGAAAATTACATCAAACAGTATCAATGTTAAAAGTGTAATTAGTTAAAGATGAGATTCTCAAGAAAGATGCTTACAGATACACTGGTAAAAATAAATTCACAGAATACTTAGAGATTGTATCTACAATAAAGAATATATAAACGGAGGAGAAACCCTCTTGTTAATGAAAGGTTTATTTTATGCCAAAGACAGAAAGAAAATTTAGAATAGATATAAAAGTGACAATGTACTATCTATCAGTAGCATTTTTACTTATTTTGAAGTTTTCCGCTTTATATCTCTTGTTAAATCTATATTTCAAACGAGTTTTACTTTAGAAGCTTTTAAGAGAGTTTATAGTTATGATGCGAATTTTATAGCTATAGAAATACTGATTGTTACATGCGGTTGCAAACAACATTTTTGGAATGTTAATGCTATCCGCTTGCTTTTTAGTTGGAAGAACTAATTTATATGGTATATTTAGAACTATGTTTGTTATATACATATGGTTCCACCTTATGTAGGAGCTGTATCGGCTTAGACTTAAATCCGAGAGTTGGTAAACGTATATGCTTTATTCAAAGATATTTGGTCTTAGCGAACCTATTTTCAACATATATAGCATGGGGAGATGATTTGGGTACTACTTGTTTTTATTATCCTTATGCTTTTATCACTATTTCTCGTGCAATGGAAAAATGGATCCTTCAGAAGAAGTCTGCTAGAATTTCAGACAGAGTCCTTTAAAGACTTTATTTACTGTTACAATTCCCAAATGACGATCCAAGTTTAATTGCTGCAGGACTTTTAGTTTTTGCAACAGCTGCATCTTGTTATGGTATTCCATCCAATAATGAGCCCAGGACAAATTCATACAGTTACAACAGAATAATGAGAGTTTGTTCATATGGAAAATGAAGAGGCATAATTGATGCTACAACTAGCTGTATTCTTTAATGAGTAATTGCAAAATTTCAGTTTTTGTACTTTTCAACGATTTGTACTGTGGGAAGAAAACAATATAACTATGAGGAGGAAAATCAACAAGACCTACAATAGTTGATTTAGAAAATGGAGAATCACCTCTTACAATATTAGTTTCAATTTTTCTTTTTATAGTAGTCATGTTCCGTTTATAGCAGTGCTCTACTTCTGCAACTATCAATATGGGTGCCTTTGTCTGCAAGAAATATTTCATATTTAGATTTTGGAAACAAATGCTAACAAGAAGATAGTAGTATTGAGTTCTACAATGAACAGTTTGATTGCAGCTATGCTGCAAAGCATTATAGGGGATAATAATTTCTTTGCATGATGGCTTATTTGCTTGCAGAACGAGAGTTAAGGAAGAAAGATTCGGACTTTTTAATAACTGTAGGTTCAGAACCCAGCTATTGCAACAGCTTCTTTGCCCTTATCAATGACAATGAGTGGAAAATTTGAATAAATATTTATAATACAATGCATATCATGATAATTGCATATATGATTAAGTATATGTTAATGGAATGAGGACTGTAGTATCATGGAATGAGTCAGGTACATCCTTCTTTGGAAGAGGCATCGCAAATTTCATGAGCAGTTGGCTTAGAATGATTAAAAGATAGTTACTGCACCGCTCATAATGCCTTCAATAGTTGCAGGATATTTTAATATTTTATGCTCTGTTTTCTATGAACTTACTATGAGTACGCTTTTGTATTCATCTCATACAAAGACAATCGGTTTTGAACTTTACAATTATCAAACTTATCATAGTCAACAAATTGCAAGTGTACTTGCTACTGCAATTTTGATTTTTGTATTGGTAGTTAAATCGTGGATTTTAAATAAACTTACAAAAGGTAAGTTTTCAATTTAGGAGGAAAAATGTCAACAATTACGATAAAAAGAATTAAGTAAAATCTTTGGTAATGTAGAGTTTTAAAACCTTTTACAGATACTTTTTAAAGATGGAGAATTTATAACTCTATTAGGACCTTCAGGTTGCGGAAAACAACAATGTTAAGACTTATACGGGATTTCTGAAAAACCACAAGCGGGAGAAATTCTAATAGGAGATAAAGTTGTTTCAGGCGGAAAAACATTCCTTCCACCTGAAAAAGAGGAATAGGAATGGTATTTCAATCATATGCAGTTTGGCCTCATATGAATGTTTTTGACAATGTTGCCTATCCTTTTAAAAATAGCAGGTGTAAAGAAAGAAGAAATAAAAGAGAGTTGAAAAAGTTTTAGAAATAGTTCACTTATCTCAATATAAAAGATAGAGCACCATCAGAACTTTCTAGGTGGACAACAACAAAGAGTTGCACTTGGACGTGCTTTGATTGCAAAGACCTAAAATTACTTTTAGTGATGAACCTCTTTCAAACTTGGATGCTAAAACTAAGAGAAAAATGCGTTTTGAAATAAAAGAGATACAAAAAGAGCTTTGGAATTACAGTTGTATATGTAACACACGATCAAATAGAAGCTATGACAAGATGATAGAATTATTTTGATTAATAAAGGGGTTGTTCAACAAATAGGGAACTCCTGAAGAAATTTACAGAAATCCTGCAGTCCTTTTATGCAAACTTTGTTGGGTCGTGTGATTTCATTAAAGGAGTTGCAAAAAGACGGCTTTTGTTGAACTGCAAATACAGGAAAATTACCTTATGACGGAGAGTAAGACAGGTAATGTTATAGTTGCAATAAGACCAGAAGCTCTTAGAATTGACGAAAGAGATGGAACAATTGATGCCTAAAACTTGTGAGTCAATTCTATCTCTGGAGATGTAAATGACTGTAAAGTAGATTTAGGTAATGACAATGTAGTCAGAGTTATAGACCATGTTGAAACTTACGGAGTTTACGAAGAAAAATGCAAAATATCAAATTGAAATTAAAACTTTTATGGTATTTGATGATGACGGAAAGATTATACAAAGATAATAACTTAAGAACAGAAGCTATTGAATTTTATTTCAATAGCTGTGTATATTATTTTCAATTGATTTGCGGTTCAATGTAATATAATAAATTATAGAGATAAGAAGGATGTGAACTATATGGAAACTGTAAGATTATATACAAGACAAGATATTAGACTTTCTAAAAGAAATTGAAGAAAAGGATATTTTACGAATAAAATTTCTTATGTCAAAGAAAATTTTGGAGTGATTTCTGACTACATCTAGATTGTTATAATTATTTTGCAAAAAGAGGCTAAGTAAAGAGTTCCAAAACCTGATGAAGTTGAAATGCCTGGTTTGGTGTGGAGTAAGTAATAAAATTGTATGCCCGTCAATTGAAAATACAGTTGTATATGTTTTGGATGTTCTAAAGATAGAAGTAATCTACTTTGACGGGAGTTAAATGGGATTATGTACTCAATCATCATTATATCCCTTTGAGATGAAGAAGATGATAAAAAGTATAGATTAAAAAGATAAAAGGATAGATAACGGATTTGAGTTTTTTGAGGGAAAGTATAGAATGTTTTATCAGAAGAAAGACAAATAGTTATAGACAGTTGGACCAGAATATTCGATATTGATGAATGGATATTTACAGAGTTCAAGCCAAAACATTTGGAAAACAGAATGGATTTTTGCCATTGTAAATAAAAGGAGATATTATTCTCATAGGGTATTTAAGTGATAATTTAATAAATATTATTTTAAAATCATTGACATAGAATTTATATAATAAAATAAAAGATAATAATGTTTAGCATATTATCATACGTCATTTGATGTACATATTTTAGATTAACGCATACTTCAAGGAGGATTTTATGAAAATAGGAAATTGGTTTTGAATTTCTGCCTGTTTTATTGCTTTTGTCAGGTTGTTCTAAAAAGTTCCAAAGTTGATGACGATAATACAAAAAGCAAGTAGTTAGAAAAGGCATAAAGAGATAGCAAAAATCTGTGGATATTATTATGCGTATGATTCACAAATTGTTTTAGATAATGGTGAATATTATGGGTGCCTTGTACGTATTATAAGGCTAAACCTATGAGACTTTGATAAATGTTCAAAAAGAATCTGTTAAAAACTTCGTGGTGATTTTTACGGATGATGGAAATTTTCTGGAACCGAAAATTTTTGAAAGAAGCGGAAAAAGTATTTAACAGCTAATCCCTGAAAAGAAGTTTTGGATAAAGATAGAAAAACCATTGTTGATGTTGAAACATACGGAATATAAAAAGGGTGACCCTAAATAAATATGTGAATGAAATTAAACAACTAATGGTGCCATTAGTTGTTTTTAAAAATAGAAGTAAGGGGATGTTATGAAAAATAAATTTAAAATTTTATTTCTATCGTTCTTTTGATTGACTTCTTTAGCAATGGAAGAACTAAATCGTATAGAAAATAATTTTTAGAAAATATCAATATGGGAATGATATTTTTATAGAGCTAAGATGGATGATTTATAGAAATTTGAATGATGTTGAAAAGGAAACGGAAGTAATTGTTTGTAGGTAAAAAATAAAACAAAATCCGTCAACAATACAAAATAATGGTATATGTTAATGGTGTATATACAATCTCGAATTTTAAAATAGAAAAGGTTTTGAAAGGTAATTTTTAAACCGAGAGATGTTGTAGATATTTTGAAAGTGCCGGAAATAGATGAGGAAACTGGAAAAGATTTATCATATTGAAGGATATGAGTTAATGGAAAAAGGATGAGAAATATTTACTGTTTTTAAGACGTTCGAGAGCTGATCCATGGTATATGATATCAGGATTGAAATTTGGCAAAATTTCACTTTCAGGCAAAAGAGATTTACGATTAGAAATGGAAAAAGCAAATGAGTATTTGAAAGAATTTGAAAATGAAGATAGAATAAGAGAAGAAGCAATAAAAATATATTGAAAAGTAGTAATTTAAAAGATAGAATAATCATAAAATTAAAGAGTTGAAGTCCAACTGTTATCACGTACAATAACCAGCAAATAATTCAAGATCTGTTATGAGAGCAGCAAATTTAATTATGAAAACCCTATCCACTATCAGATGATAAAGCGGAATTTTAGAGTATTAGTATTAGGAGGAAGTTATGAAAAAAATAAATTTAAAATTTTTATTTCTATCGTTCATTTTATTGACTTCTTGTAGCAATGGAAGAACTAAATCGTATGAAAAATAATTTTAGAAAAATCAATATGGGAATCATATTATTGCAGATGCTAAGCTAGATTATTATGGAAATTTGAATGATGTTGAAAAAAGGGAAACAGAAGTAATTGTTTTAGGTAAAAATAAAACAAAATCCATCTACAATAAAAAGGATAAAGTTTATAGAGGTGTTTATGGGGCATATACAATCTCGAATTTTAAAATAGAAAAGGTTTTTAAAGGTAATTTTTAAACCGGGAGATGTTATAGATGTTTATGAAAGTGCCGGAATAGATGAGGAAACTGGAAAAGATTTATCATATGTGCAGGATATGAGTTAATGGAAAAAGGATGAGGAATATTTACTGTTTTTAAGACATTCGGAAACTGATCCATGGTATATGATATCAGGATTGAAATTTGGTAAAATTTCACTTTCAGGTAAAAATCAGAGTTCAGAATAGAATTAGAAAAAGCAGATCATTATCCGGAAGCTTTTGAACTTGAAGGTAAAATAAGAGAAGAAGCGATAAAAATATATTGAAAAGTAGTGATAAAAATTTTTGAATGCAGTCTGTTGAGTGGTTTTTGACAGACTGCTTTTTATGTGAAAAATATCCTTAACTTTTATAATTTAATTTTACTTTTAGGGAAAAATTTACTTACAATATTGACAAAAATTTTTATGTTCTAATTTTTAGTAAAAATTTTAAAGAAAGGAGATATTATGAAAGATAAGTGCAAAAGATCTTACTTTAGTAGCCTTATTTCAGTGCATTAATTGCAGTTGGAGCATTTATAAAGATTCCATTTTCTACTTTGTTCCGATTACATTACAAACGCTATTTATTGTTCTGTCAGCATTGGTGTTGGAACGTAAATTAGCTGTATTAAAGTGTAATTGTATATATAATGATTGGGCTTGTAGGGATTTCCTATATTTGCAAATGGTGGAGGAATAAATTATATTTTTCAGTCCAACTTTTGGATACTTTGGTATCATTTATATTTGCAACTTATTTTTATTTCTAGCTTTTAGGAAAAAGAAATATTTATATAAGTACTGCTATTGGAATGTTAATTATTTTATGCTCTAGGAATGATGTATTTTGTATTTATACAATATGTGCTTAATGGGAAAAGTGTATTTAATAAATTATTTATTTTATAATTTATTTTTAGTTTTTACCCGGAGATATACTTTCTTGTGTAGTTGCAATCATTGGATATAGAAAAGATACTTAGATTAAAGAAATAGAACTTTTTAATAATTTTTAAAAACAATACTCTTTTTGATTTTTTTATCAAAATTAAGGGGTATTGTTTTTGATGTTTTTATAAAAATTTTTCAAGTTTATTTTTGAAAAATACTTGACATTATAAAACAAATAATATATAATTTGACTGTCAAAACTTTGACTGTCAAATATTTGATAATCAAAATAAAAAGGAGATAAAATTATGTTAGAAAAAGTTAGAGAAATTTTTAGTAGAATCATTAAATATCGAAGGAAGTGAGGTGGTTCCTACTGCAAGATTAAATGAAGATTTAGGAATTGATTCTTTATCATCTATTGAACTTGCATTGGAAATAGAATCAGAATTCGATATAAAAAAATTGAAGATGAAGAATTAATGAAATTACAAACTGTACAAGATGTAATAGATATTATTAACTCAAAGACGAAGTAGTAAGCTATCAAAACTAACTTTACTAAATTTTTAGGAGAAATTTATGGATATTGACAAGATAAATAGTATTATTGAGATTGTTTTAAAAATTCAGGTTTAGATGAAATGACTTTAGAACTTAAAGATTTTTAAGATCAATTTGAAAAATAATAAAGTTGAATATGTTACTAAAGAGGTAGTAAATGTTGTGAGAAAAAGTAATTCTATAAAACCTGTAAAGAAGAGAAACAAGTTGATGATACTAATGAGTGAATGGATTAAAAGCTCCTTTTGTTGGAACTTTTTATATGCACCAAGTGCTAATGAAGCACCTTATGTAAAAAGTTGGTCAAAAGATAAAAGAAGGTGATATTATTTGTATTTTTGGAAGCTATGAAAGTTATGAACGAAATAAAATCCAATAAGAGTGGAACTGTGCTTGAAATTAAAGCACAAAATGGAAATATGGTTGAATTTAATGAGGAGCTTATCTTGATAGGAGATTAAGATGATTAGAAAGTTACTAGTTGCTAATCGTGGTGAAATAGCAGTAAGAATAATTAGAACTTGCAAAAGAAATGGGGATAACCTCTGTTGCAGTTCATTCGGTTGGAGATAAGGAAGCGTTGCATGTTAATTTGGCGGATGAAGCAATATGTATAGGTCCTGATAATCCTTTACAATCATATCTTAATATGAATAATATTATTCAAGCTGCTTGTAGTAGCGGATGTGATGCAATTCATCCAGGATTTGGATTTTTAAGTGAGAATCCTAAATTTGCAAAATTAGTTGAAGAATGTGGTTTAATTTTTGTAGGGCCTAATCATGAATTGATAAGTATGTTGGGGATAAAAAAATGAAGCCAGATTACAAATGAAAATATTGGAGTTCCAGTTATTCCTGGAACTAAAAATGTCATTGAAAATGTTGAGGAAGGACTTTTAGAAGCAGAAAAAATTGGATATCCAGTTATCATCAAAGCCTCTAGTGGTGGTGGTGGTAAAGGAATGAGAATAGTTTGGGATAGTTCTGATTTTTATTGAAAATTTTAATACTGCAAAATCTGAGGCAAAAGTTAGTTTTAATGATGATAGAGTTTATATTGAAAAATATATTGAATTACCAAAACATATTGAAGTACAAATTTTTAGGGGATATGTTTGGAAATGTAATTCATCTATATGAACGTGATTGTTCAATGCAAAGGAAAAAAATCAAAATTTTGGAAGAGCGCCTTGTCATGTTCTCGATAAAAAAATTCGAGAAAAAGTTGATTACAGACGCTGTTAAAATTTGTAAGCATTTAAAAATATTATTCAGCTGGAACTATTGAGTTTTTGGTTGATAAGTCAGGCAATTATTATTTTATGAAATGAATACCAGAATTCAAGTAGAGCATCCTATTACAGAGATGATTACAGGGAGTTGACATAGTAAGACAACAAATTCGTATTGCATCAGGATTAAAGCTAAATATCAAAGCAAAAAGGATATAAAAATCAAAGGATATTCTATTGAATGTAGGATAACTGCTGAAGATACTAAGAATAATTTTGCACCTTCTCCAGGTAAGATTGAGTTTTTGAATGTACCTTGTGAGAATGGAGTTCGTATTGAAACTGCAGTTTATAATGGTTATACAATTCCACCTTTTATGATTCTATGATTATGAAGGTGATAACTTATGCTCCTACAAGATTAGCTTGCATTAAGAAGATGAGAGTTGCTCTTGAGGAATTATTTGTTGATGGAATAAGTACAAATATAGAGTTTCAATATTTGTTATTACATAGTCCAAAATTTTATTAATGGGAGATATGATACTGGATATGTTGCAAAAATATATAAAGGAGTTAAGTGAAAATGCAGAATATATTTAATACTAGAAAAATAAAATAAGTAAACTTAAAAATTTATAGAAAAAAATAATACTACATTTTTACCAAAGGAAATTCCGGATAATCTTTTTCAAAAGCTTGTCCAAATTGTAATGAGAATATCACTAATGAAGAGTGGGAGTCTAATTTATATGTTTGTAGTAAATGTGGACATCATTTGAGAATTGGAGCTCCAGAGAGAATTAGAGAGCTTTGTGATATTAACTCCTTTGATGAATTTGATGCTGAAATTACTACCTTTAATGAAGAAAATTTTTATCAATATGATGAAAAAGCTTGAAAAAGCTAAAAGCAAATAGCGGAATAAATGAGGCTGTGGTTTGTGGGAATTGGAGAAATTTCAGGAAAAAGTCGTTATTTGTGCTATGGATAGTAATTTTATGATGGGAAGCATGGGAAAAGTTGTAGGAGAAAAGATTACACGTTCAATTGAATATGCGACATTAAAAAAATTACCTTTAATCATAGCAACTGCAAGTGGTGGTGCCAGAATGCAAGAGGAATTATTTCTTTAATGCAAATGGCAAAGACGAGCTCAGCTTTTAAAAAAACATAATGATAAAGGTTTATTATATATAACTATTTTAACAGATCCAACTACAGGAGGTGTAAGTGCTAGTTTTGCAATGCTAGGAGATATTATTATTGCAGAACCCAATGCTCTTATAGGTTTTGCTGGAAAGAGTTATTGAAAAACTATAAATGAAAGTTTGCCAGAAGAATTTCAAAGAAGTGAGTTTTTGTTAGAAAAAGGCTTTATAGATTTTTATAGTAACTAGAAATAAATTAAAAGAAACTATACATAAACTTTTAATTTTACATGGAGTGAAGTAATGGAATATAAAGATTATGAAGTAATTATAAAGAGGATCTTATAGAAAAAAGAGTAATGCAACAGATGAAAAAAGAAAAAGAAATTTTAAGAAATAAAATAAGAAAAATTTTGTTATGAAGCAAATCAAAATTTAACTTCTTGGGATAGAGTTTGTATTGCAAGAAATAAGTCTCATCCTAAAAGCAGAAGATTATATAAAAGATTATTTTCAAATTTCATTGAATTACATGGAGATCGCTATTATGGAGATGATAAGGCTATAATATCAGGAATCGATGTTTCACGACATTCCTGTTACTATAATAGCACAAGCAAAGGGAAAGACTACAGAAGAAAATATTGAAAGAAATTTTGGAATGAGTAATCCAGAAGGTTATCGTAAAAGCAATTAGACTTGCAAAACAGGCGGAAAAATTTAACAGACCAATTATAACTTTTGTTGATACTGCTGGAGCTTATCCCAGGAAAAAGATCGCAGAAGAAAGAGGGACAGAGCAGAGGCGATTGCTAAATGTTTATTTGAATTTTTCGACAATTGAAACACCTATAATATGTGTTGTAATCGGAGAAGGTGGAAGCGGTGGAGCTCTTGCTCTTAGTGTGGAGCGATAGTATTATTATGCTTGAAAATTCAATTTATTCTATTTTTATCACTGAAAGGCTTTCTCATCAATTTTATGGAAAGATGAAACAAAAATGTAAAGAAGCTAGTGAAATGATGAAACTTACAGCTTCAGATTTAAGAGATAAAAATATTGTTGATGAAATTATAAGAGAACCTTTTGGTGGAGCGCAAAATAATTTTTCCTGAAGTGATAAAAACTTTTGGATGATTGTATTTATAGAAAGCTTAAAGAATTGAGAAAAGTTAGTAAAAAGTACTTTGCTTTCTAATAGATATAAAAAAATATAGGAATATTGGGTTTATTAATGAAAATTTTAGGTTTTGGGAAAGCTGTTCCTAGAAAAATTGTTACAAATGATGATCTTTCAAAATTTGTAGAAACAAGTGATGAGTGGATTTTTCAAGAGAACAGGAATAAGAGAACGTAGAATTTCCGATGAAAACACAAGTGAATTGGCATATAGATCCGCTGTTGATGCGATAGAAAAATTCAAATATTGATAAAAATGAAATCGACTTAATTGTTTGTGCAACAATGACTCCTGATAATTTTACTCCTTCAGTAGCATGTATGGTACAAGAAAAGTTAGGGACTAGGAGATAATGTTACTGCATTTGATGTAAATGCTGCATGTACAGGTTTTGTATATGCCTTAAAAATTGTAGCTTCTATGCTTAATACATATCATAAAAAGCATTAATAATAGGCTGTGAAACACTTAGTAAAATAATAAATTTTGAAGATAGAAATACATGTGTTTTATTTGGAGATGGAGCTAGTGCAATTGTTGTAGAAAAAGACAGGAAAAATAGAGAATTTTATACTTGTAGTTTTGGAAATGACAAAGATCTCATTGCTGAAAATGTAGAAATGAATTTTGAAATGAAAAACAAAGTTCTTAAATCTGGCTTTTTAAAGATGGATGGTAAAGAAGTATTTAAATTTGCAATAAATGTTGTAGAAAAATCGATAAATAAAATTTTTAGATATGAATAATTTAAAAATTGAAGATATTAATTTGATTATTCCACATCAAGCAAATCAGAGAATAATAAAGTAATGTTGCTAAAAAAATTTAATATAAGTAATGATAAGTTTTTTTCGTTAATTTAGAAAAATACGGCAATACAAGTGCTGCAAGTATCCCAATGGCTCTTTGTGAAGCCTTTGAATCTAAAAATTACAAAAAGGAGATAAAGTAATTTTTAGTTGGCTTTGGTGGAGGATTAACTTGGGGTTCTACAATTATTGAAATATAGGAGAAGATAATGATAAATGAAATATTAGGAATAAAATATCCGATTTTTCAAGGTGCGATGGCAAATATTTCAACTGCAGAATTTGCAGCAGATGTTAGTAATTCAGGTGCTCTTGGAATTATCGGAACTGGTGCAATGAATGCCAAAATGGTAAAGGAGTCTATAAAAAAATGTAAAGAACTTACTGATAAACCTTTTTGGAGTTAATGTAATGCTTATGAATCCCTATTGCGATGAAATAATTGAGGTTATTTTAGATGAAAAAGTTGCAGTTGTTACTACAGGAGCAGGAAACCCGGGAGTTTATGTTGAAAAATTAAAAGCTCAAGGAATAAAAGTTATTCCAGTTGTTCCAAGTGTTGCTCTTGCAAGAAGAATGGAAAGTGTCGGTGTTGATGCAGTTATAGTCGAGGGAACTGAATCTGGAGGGCATGTTGGAGAACTTTCAACAATGGCTCTTGTTCCACAGGTAGTTGATGCGATAAATATTCCAGTAATTGCTGCAGGAGGAATTGCAGACGGCAGAGGTTTTAATGCTGCTATAAGTTTGGGAGCGATTGGTGTGCAAGTAGGGTACTTGTCTACTAGTTTGCTAAAGAATGTCCAGTTCATCAAAATTATAAAAAAATGCTGTAATTAAAGCAAAAGATATAGACACTGTTGTTACTGGTCGTAGTATAAATACACCGGTTAGAATTTTTAAAAATGATATGAGTGAAAAATTCTTACAATTAGAAAAAGAAGTTTCATCAAGGAAGAATTAGAAAAGTTGACTTTAGGTTCTTTAAAAAGAGCTGTAATTGAAGGTGATGTTAAAAATGGTTCTGTGATGCTTGGACAAATTTCAGGTATGATAAAAGAAGAAAAACATTGAAAGAAATTTTTTTGAAAATATTATGGAAGAAAGCAAAATAGAATTTAAAAGATTAAAAATTTAATAGGGGAGACAATGCTTAATTCTATTAAATTAAAAAAATAAAATTTTAAAAAGTACCAATTATTCAAGGAGGTATGGGAGTTGGAATTTCATTGTCAAATTTAGTAGGTAATGTTATGAGTGAAAATGCTATGGGAGTTTTAAGTTTCGCTCACCCCGGATATAATCGCAACACATTTTTAAAAAATACATCGGAAGATAATTTTATTGCAATGAAAGAGGAAGTTAAGAATGCAAGAAAAATTTCTAATGGGAAAGGACTACTCGGAGTCAATATAATGGTTGCTACTTCTCAATATGCACTTTATGTTAAAGAATGTGTAAAGCTCGGTGTTGATGCAATAATTTCAGGAGCAGGACTTCCACTCAATTTACCTGAATTGACTAAAGGAAGTGATGTTCTTATTGCCCCCATAGTTTCAAGTGCAAAGGCTTTAAATCTTATTCTTAGAAGATGGGATCAACATCACAATAAAATCCCCGATTTTGTTGTAATTGAGGGAAGTGAAGCTGGAGGACATCTAGGCTTTAAAAAAGATGATGTTTTAAATGATACTTGTGAAAGTATAGATGAAATTTTGGAACAATGCTTGAAATTAGTTGTTGATTATGAAGAAAAATATAATCAAAAATTCCAATTTTTGTAGCTGGTGGAATTTTTACAGGAAGGATATTGCAAAAATATGTGAAACAGGGAGCGAGTGGAGTTCAAATAGGAACTAGATTTATTGCGACAGAAGAATGTGATGCTCACGAAAAATATAAAGAGATGTTCGTAAAAAGCTAAAAGAGAAGACATCATTATAGTTAAAAAGTCCAGCAGGTTTTCCGGAAGGGCTATAAGAAATAAATTTACAGAAAGATTGGATAAAGATGGAAGAATTCTGTAAAATATTGTGTTGATTGTATTTTACCATGTAATCCTAAAAACACAGTTTATTGTATAACTGATGCTTTAATAAGAGCAGTAAAAGGAGATGTGGAAAATGGATTAATATTTTCAGGAACTAATGCTTATAGAATAGATAAAATAACAACTGTTAAAGAATTAATTTCAGAATTGGTTTCTGAAGCAAATAATGAATTGAGGTGATTATATGAAGATAGCATTTTTATTTGCCGGTCAAGGGTGCTCAATATGTAGGAATGGGACAAGAATTGTCAAATAGTTCAGCATTTAAAAGGAGTATTTGAATATCTACCTTCAAATCTACAAAAGATTTGTTTTGAAGGTCCTGCAGAAGACTTAAATAATACTCTAAATGCCCAACCTTGTATAGTGGCAGTTTCTTTAGGAATAGCAAAAGTTTTAAAAAGTAAAGGTGTTGACTGTGAATATGCAGCGGGCTTTGAGTTTAGGAGAATATACAGCTTTTAGCCTATAGTGAAGCAATTTCCGTTAAAGATGTTTTAGAACTTGTTAGAAAACGTAGTGAGATTATGTCGAATGCTGTGCCTGAAAAATACAGGAATGGCTGCAATTTTTAATTGTGAGGCAAAAATAATTGAAGATGCAATTAAAGATATAGAAAATGTAGAGATAGCAAATTATAATAGTCCTAAAACAGATTGTAATTACAGGAAGTATGAATAGTATTGATGAAGCTATTTTTGAAATTAAAAGATTTGGGATATAAGTCAAAAATTAAATGTAAGTGGGGCTTTTCATTCAAGTTATTTAAAAAAATGCTAGTGATGAATTATTTTCTGTATTAAAAAGAAGTTGAATTTAAAGAACCAAATAAAAATAGTTTTTAATACTATTGGGAAGACGAGTGATGAGGATGTTAAAATTCTTTTGAAAAATCAGATAAAAGTCAAGTGTAAAAAATTTATGCAAAGTGTTGAGTTTATGATTGAAAAATAGTGTAGATACTTTTTTGTTGAAATAGGACCTGGAAAAAGTTTTAAGTGGATTGGTTAAACAAATTAATCCAGAAGTAAATATTTATCAAGTAGAAAGTCTTGAATCCATTGGAAAGGTGGTAGAGTTATTAAATGAATAAAGTTGCATTGATTACAGGAGGAAGTGGAGGAATAGGCAGAGCTATTTCAATTAAACTTGCCGAAGAAGGATATGATGTAGTTATAAACTATCAATTCCGACTATGAAAAAGCAGTAGAAGTAAAAAGATTTGTGAAGAATATAATGTTAAAGTTATGTTATATAAATGTAATATTTCAAAAATTTGAAGAAGTTGAAATTATGTTTAAAAGAAGTTGTAAAAGAAATGGGAAGAGTTGATGTTTTAGTTAACAACTCAGGAATCACTAGGATACTTTAATTTTAAGAATGAGTGAAGAAGATTTTTGACAAGGTAATAGATGTCAACTTTAAAGGGCTGTTTTAACTGCATAAAAATGTTTCAAGAATTATGATGAAACAAAAATCAGGTGTTATAATTAATATTTCAAGTGTAGTTGGACTTTCTGGAAATATTGGACAAGTTAATTATGCAGCAAGTAAAGCTGGAATTTTAGGAATTACAAAATCTGTTGCAAGAGAATTAGTTTCACTAAATGTAAGATGTAATGCCATTGCTCCCGGTTTTATAGAAACAGAAATGACGGATGTTCTTTCTGAAAATGTAAAAGACGGAATATTAAAATCAATCCCTATGAATAAGATGGGAAGTCCTGAAGATGTAGCAAATGTGGTTAAATTTTTAGTTAGTGATGAATCAAAATATATAACGGGTCAAGTAATTAATGTTGACGGTGGAATGATAATGTAGGGTGTGATATGAAAAGAAGAGTTGTTATAAGTGGATTGGGCGTTGTTTCGCCAATTGGAAATGATAAAGAAGAACTTTGGAGTTCTATAGAAAATGGATAGATGTGGAATTGATGAAATTTCATTATTTGATACAAGTGAACATAAGGTAAAACTTGCAGCGGAAGTTAAAGATTTAGATTTTTAACAAGTATTATAACAAGCGTGATTTAAAAATTTAATGATCGTTTTGTAAAAGTTTACAAGGATTGCTACTAAACAAGCCTTTGAAGATTCAAATCTTAAAGATTTTGATAGAGATAGAACTGGAGTTATTTTTAGCAAGTGGAATAGGTGGAATAGAAACTATTTCAAATTGTGAAAATGTATTGAATGAAAAAAAGGACCAAGTAGAGTTTCTCCATATTTTTATTCCTATGGCATTGATAAATATAGGAGCTGGAACTGTGGCTATTGATTTAGATGCAAGAGGATATTGCAGTAGTGTTGTTACGGCTTGTGCAGCCGCTACAAATGCAATAGGTGAGGGATTTTTAAAAATTAGAGATGGATATTTGGATATTGTTTTTACAGGAGGAAGTGAAGCTTCTATAACTTCACTTTCTGTAGCAGGATTTGCAAGTATGAGAGCTTTAAGTGAAAGTACTGATAAAAATAGAGCGAGTATTCCTTTTGATAAAGAAAGAAATGGATTTGTAATGGGAGAAGGAAGTGCAGTATTAGTTCTTGAAGAGTTAGAACATGCCCTAAAACGTAATGCTAAAATTTATGCTGAAGTTGTAGGATATGGAAACTCTTGTGATGCTAATCATATAACAGCTCCTTTAAGTGATGGAAGTGGAGCAGGAAAGGCAATGTTAAATGCGATTAATGATGCGGGATTGAATCCAAAAGATATTGAATATATCAATGCTCATGGAACGAGTACTCCTCTAAATGATAAGTCAGAAACTTTAGCAATAAAATATGCTTTTGGAGAAAAATTATAAAGATGTATTAGTTAGTTCTACAAAATCAGCTACAGGACATTTGCTTGGTGCAAGTGGTGCTGTTGAAGCATTAATCACAACTTTAGCATTAAAAATTCTTATATTCCTGCAACATTGAATACAAATGAAATTGATGAAGAATGTGATCTGAATATCGTAAAAAAATAAAAGGATTAGAAAAATATAAAATATGCAATGAGTAACTCTTTAGGTTTTGGTGGACATAATGCGAGTATAATTTTAAAAGAAATGGGAGGATTAATATGGTTTATAATTCAAAATGAAATTCAAGAAATAATACCACATAGATATCCGTTTTTACTAGTAGATAGAATTGACTATATAAATGAAGAAAAAGACAGAAATAGTTGGGTATAAAATGTGTCAGTGCAAATGAAATGCAATTTATGGGACATTTTCCAAATAAACATGTTATGCCGGGTGTTTTTAATTGTCGAAGCTTTGGCACAAACAGGCTGTGTTCTATTACTTAGCAAAGAAGAAAATAAAAATAAAAATTGGATATTTTGCAGGAATTAAATAAAATGAGATTTAAACAAATGGTTTCTACCGGGAGATGTACTGACTTTAAAAAGTAAAACTTATGAATAACAAAGCAAATATTTACATTGCAGAAGTTTGTGCAACAGTTGAAAATAAAAGTTGTTTGTAGTGGGGAAATAATCTGTTCAGTTGGGAATTAAAAACTGATATAAGTATAAGTTATCTTATACTTATATCAGAACTGATTAATTTGATGATTTTTTTCTTGTTCTTGGACTATTAATGCACCATTGTCCTCAATATCTATCGCTTTTGCAAAGAGATTGTCTATCATTTTGAATTACGGTAATGTCTTTTCCAAGAACATAAGAATTTTTCTTTGTAAAGGTTGAGATAGTTTTTATTATCTATAAAAATATAAATCAAAAAGTTTGATTATTTCAGAAATTAATTCATTTCTTGAAATTTTTAATATTTGTATTATTTTCAATAGATGTAGCGATGTTTTTAAACTTGGAGGAAATTCAAATTCTTTTACATTTATTCCTATTCCAACAATCATATTGTCAATTATATTGTTATTTAGGTTTATTTGACTTTTCGCAGAGAATTCCTCCAACCTTTAAATCATTTAAAATTATATCATTGACCCATTTTAGTTTTACATCTAAATTATAGACGGATTTTATTGCTGAAAGAACAGCAACACTGGTTAAAATTGTTATTTTTAAAGATTCTTCAATTAAACAATTCGGATTAATTAAAATAGACATATATATTCCAGTATCTTTATTAGATATAAATTGCCTATCATTTTTCCGTAACCATTAGTCTGTTCATTACTTATTACAATGGTACCATAATTTTTTTCGTTTATCTTTGATTTTAAATACTTATTTGTTGAATCAATACTATCAAAAATTTCAATATTATGTTTATACTTTAGATTTTTGAATTTCTTGTATATTTAAGTTGTTCTGTAAATTTTTCATATATTAATTATACATAAATTTTGAAAAACAACTATACTGAGTTTTTATATTGACTAAAGTAAAAATACTGTTATATACTTTTAATATAAGTTAGGAGGGTAAAAATGGCTGAAAGTAACACAAGACAAACGTTAAAATGAATTATTAGTAGATTTGTTTAATTTTATATTATATATACAGGAAAAATATATGAAAGAAAAAGGTGTACCTTTGACAATGTATGAAGTCCATTTGCTTGAAAATGTTTCAAAGATTAAAAATAACACAATAGGTAATATTGCAGATGCTATGTTGAGTTACAAAGGGAACTCTTTCGGTTAATGCCAGCAGACTTATAAAAAAGGGATACTTTAACAAAAATATGTTGATAAAGATGATAGAAGAGTTGTTAGAGTTGAAATAACAGATAAGGCTAGAAAGAAGTTTTGAAAAATACATGATGAATTCCATGAAAATTTAATTGATCGTGCATTAGAGGACTTAAATTTATCAGATAATGAAGTTTTTAAATAAAAAGTTTTGAATCCATTTTGAATTATTTTAAAACAGAATATAAGAAAATGACGTCAAAAATGATGAGCCTAAAGTTAAGGAGACAAAAATTTAAAAAGATTAAGAAAATTAAATAGGATAAAAGGAAAGATTAAGGATAATATTTAGATGAAAAATAGAGGTTGTTTCGTTACAGCCTCTTTTTGTTTTAGTCAAAAATATGTTAAAATAATACATGATAATTAATATTTTCAGATAGGAGATTTTTATGGTTAGTAAGGAAGAAGTAAAGAAAAATTTATTATCTTGCAAACTTGAATGTGAAAAGGAAGAAGAACTTGATATTATTGCAAAAAGTTCGACGATGTTCTAGTTTTTGCCAATGAAATTATGGAACTTGATACTTCAGATTGTAAAGCTCTAGAAATTGTTGTTGAACATAACAGTCCTTTGAGAGAAGATGTTGTTGAAGAAAGTATTTCAAGGGAAGATGCACTTTTGAAATGCAAGTGACAAAGAGTATGGATATTTTAGATTGCAAAGGGTTGTGAAATAATGGATATTTTTAAGTATAAGAGAAGATTTTTATCAGTGGTAAGGTGGATTTGATTTCATTTTATACTGATGTTATAAAGAAAATTGAAGATAAAAAGATTTGAATATTTTTCTTGATTTTTCTAAAGAAAAATTATGGAAAGAGTTGAATTTTTAAATAATAAATTAAAAATAAAAGAAAAATTGGGATCTCTTTTTGGAGTTTCAGTTTCCGTTAAAGATAATATTTTTAGTTAAAGGATATAAGAGTACTTGTGGTTCAAAAATTTTTGGAAAAATTATTCTCCAATTTTTAATGCTACAATTATTGATAGACTTTTTGGAAGAAGACGCTGTTATTCTAGGAAAAGTTAATATGGATGAATTTGCAATGGGGGGTTCAGGAGAGACTTCTTATTTTGGAGCAACAAAAAATCCACTTGACGAAAGTTTAATTCCCGGCGGTTCATCTTCAGGCTCTGCAAGTAGTGTAAGTGCAGATTTAGCAATGATTAGTTTGGGATCCGATACAGGCGGTTCTGTTAGAAATCCTGCATCTTTTTTTGCGCTTGTGTAGGATATAAACCTACTTATGGAATGATTTCAAGGTATGGAGTTGTTTCTATGGCAAGCAGTTTGGATCAAGTTGGAATTTTATCAAATGATGTTAAATCAATTCTGCCGATTCTAAATACTATTGGCGGTTTGGATAAAATGGATGCAGTTACAATGAGAGATACTTTAGATATTAAGGAAGATAGTGATTTTTTTCTTTAAAGGACATTAAAATTGCGACAGTTTCCAAATATTGAAAGCTATGAAATTGACGATATTGTTTTTTAAAATGATTATAAAAAGGCAATTGAAAATTTAAAAAAATCAAGGAGCTATAATTGAAGAAGTAGATTTTAAATATATTAAAGCATTCTACAAATGTATATAATGTTAGTTATGAGTTCTGAAGTTTCAAGTAATATGTCAAGATTTGACGGTATCAGATATGGATATAGAACTGAAAATTATGACTCAACAAGAGAACTTTTTACAAATACTAGAAGTGAAGGTTTTGGAGAAGAAGTTCAAAGAGAAGAATTGCAATGGGAACTTTCTATCTTGCAAGCTCAAATAATCAAGCTCTTTACAAAAAGGCTTGGAAGTTAGAGATTTGATAAGTAAAGAAGTTAATAAAGTTCTTTCAGAATATGATTTTATTTTAACTCCTACAACAACTTGTCTACCAAGCAAGATTGGAGCAGAAAAGGACAATGCTTTAAAATCTTATGCCGGAGATACTTTTAATGTGCCTGTGAATTTTGCCGGGCTTCCTGCTATTTCCATTCCTTTAAATCTTAAAAAAATTGGTGGAAGTGTTCAATTTATAGGTAAGAGATTTGATGATGAAAGATTATTAAATCTTGCAATGAATTTTGAAAAGGGGGCTTTTAATATGAGTTTAAAGACAATAATAGGACTTGAAATTCACGTTGAGTTACAAACTGATACAAAAAAATGTTCTGTGGTTGTAAAAATGAATATGGTTGTCCTCCAAATACTAAATGTTTGTCCTATTTGTTTAGGTCATCCGGGAACTCTTCCAAGAATAAATAAAAGAGCGATTGAATATGCAATAATGGCAGGGAATGCTTTTAATTGTGAAATTTCTATGGATATGAAAATGGATAGAAAAATATTTTTATCCTGATTTAGTTAAAGGGTTATCAAATAACTCAAGAGAGAACTCCCTATTTGTAAAAAAATGGATATATAGAAATTGATACTGAAAATGGAGTGAAAAAAACTTAGATTACAGAAGAATTCATATTGAAGAAGATACAGGAAAGTCAATTCATAACGAAAACGGACATACTCTAATGGACTATAACAGAGCGGGAGTTCCGTTAATTGAAATTGTATCTGAGCCTGATATGAACAGTCCTGAAGAGGCTATTGCCTTTTTGACAAATTTGAAAAGAAACTATAAAATATCTTGGAATTTCAGATGTTAAAATGGAAGAAGGCTCACTTCGTTGTGATGTAAACTTAAAATGTAGTTGATGAAGAAAGTGGATTTAAGACAAAAATTACTGAAATTAAAATCTAAATTCATTTTAAGGCTGCTACTTCGTGCTATGGAATATGAACAAAAAGACATATAGAAAATGTTAAGAATAAATATTGTTGGTGAAAAAGAAACAAGACGTTGGGATGAATCAAAGCTTGAAACTATAATTATGCGTCATAAAAGAAGAGGGAAATGATTATAGATTTAGTGTTGAGCCTGATATTCCATATATCAAACTTGAAAAAGACTTTGTTGAAGCTATTAAGGAAAAAAATGCCAGAGCTTCCAAAGAATAAGAAAAATAGATTTTTAAATGAATACAAACTTTCAGAATATGATGCAAATGTATTAACTCAAAATAAATATTTATCTGAATATTTTGAAAGAGTAGTTAAAAAGGTTGATGATGCAACTCTTGTTTCAAACTGGTTGCTTTCTGATGTTTTTAAGAAGAGTTAAAAGATTTGGAAATTGAATTTGAAGAAATTCCTTTAAATATTGAATCTTTTTGCAAGTCTTTTAAAATTAGTTAAAGAAAATAAGATAAATGCAAATGTCGGAAAAAAACTTCTTAGAGAATTATTTGAAAGAAAGGAGACTTTGATCCACTAAAAAGTTGTTGAAGAAAGAGGATTAATTCAAATTTCAGATGACAGTGCATTGATTGAAATAGTTGAAGAAGTTTCTAAAAATAATCCATCTTCAATTGAAGACTATAAAAATGGAAAAAGACAGAGCATTAGGATTTTTGATGGGACAATGTATGAAGGCTTCAAAAGGCAAGGGAAATCCTCAAAAATTCAATGAATTGATTTTAGAAAAGGTTAGTTTAATGAAAAAGGTAGCACTATCTACGGATAACAAAAATAAAGTCAAGGAAATACTTTGCAATTTTAAGTAAATATGATTTTGAAATAGTAACTAAAAGCGAATTGGGTGTAAACTGAAGAATTTGAAGAAATCTATGATACACTTGAGGAAAATTCAAAAGCTAAAAGCTGAAAAAGCTAAGAGAATATTGTTCTTTTGCTGTTTTAGCTGACGATACAGGACTTTTTGTAAATGCTTTAAATGGAGAACCTGGAGTGCTATCTGCAAGATATGCAGGAGAACATGGGAATAGTGAAGCAAATAGAGAGAAACTTTTAAAAATCTTGAAGGGAAAGTCCGATAGAAGTGCATATTTTAAAACTGTAATTGTCTTTGTTGATGAAAATGGAAAGAATTTATAGCAAAGGGAATTTTAAAAGGAACTATTTCGGAAGTCGAAAGAGAGAAAATGGCTGGATATGACAAGATTTTTATTCCTGAAAATATGGAAAAAGACTTTGGCTGAAATCAGTTCAGAGGAAAAATAAATTTAGTCATAGAAAAGAGCATTAGAAGATTTAAAAATATTTTTAGGTGATAGATATGATAGTAGCGGTTGTTAGTGATACTCATGGAATTGTACTTCCTGTTGCATACAGTTTGCAAAGAAATAAGGTGGATGTTGTTCTTCATCTTGGAGATAATGTAGAAGATGCAAGAAAAATAGAACAGATAACAGGTATGGAAGTTTATGTGGTTGCTGGAAATTGTGATGAAAATTCAAAGACACTCCGGGAAGATTTAGTTTTAGAGATTAGAAGAAAATTCTTTTTGACGCATGGACACAATTATAATGTTAACAATGGAATTGATAAAAATAGTTGAGAAAGCTAAAGAATTAGGGGCAGATTATGCTCTTTTCGGGCATACTCATGTTCATTTAAGAGAAAAAGTTGATGGAATAACAGTTTTAAACCCAGGTAGTACAACTATGCCAAGACAGGGAGATACAAAGGGATATTATATCGTAAACTTAATCGAAAAAGTGTAAATAGAATAAATTTAAAAATAATCAGACTTTTATAACCGACCATTTGGTCGGTTCTTTAGCTGATTTTTTTCTATGGAGGAATATATGAAAGTAAGAAAAATAGGAATAGTAAGTTTATCCAGTGGAGTATTGGGAGAAGATTTTGTTTCTCATGAAGTTAAAATTGGAATTGAAAGACTTAAAAAAATATGGAATTGAAGTTGAATTTTTACCTAAATTCAAAAAGGGTATTGATTTTATAAAAATAATCCTAAAGAAAGGGCAGAAGATTTAATAAATAGCTTTTTAAAGATGATTCAATTGATATGATATTATGTGCGATAGGGTGGAGATGATACTTATAGATTATTGCCTTATTTGTTTGAAAATAATGAATTAGAAAAATGGCAGTAAAGCAGAAAATATTTTTAGGTTTTTCAGATACTACAATGAATCATTTTATGCTTAATAAAGTAGGGAATAAAAACATTTTATGGACAAGCATTTTTACCCTGATGTTTGTGAGTTGTCAAACGAAATGCTACCATATTCAAAGCATTTCTTTTGAAGAATTAATTAATAATGGAAAAAAATTAAAGAAATATATCCTAGCGATGTTTGGTACAATGAGAGGAAGACTTTTAGTGAAAAAGTCTATAGAATTTCTATGGAAGAACATCATAATAGAGGATTTGAATTGATAAGAGAAATGCAAAAATTTGAAGGTCAAATATTGGGAGGATGTCTTGAAACGATATTTGATATTTTTTTGATAATTCAAGATATGAAGATACAGTATATCTTTTGTCAAAAATATAATTTATTTTCCAAGTTTAAATGAGTGGGAAAAATAAAATCTTGCTTCTAGAAACAAGTGAAGAAAGACCTAAACCCTGAGCTATTTAGAAAGATGATTCTTAAACTTCAAGAATATGGAATATTTGATGTTATTTCAGGTTTGATTATGGAAAAGCCACAAAAACGAAGAATATTATAATGAGTATAAAACAAATTATTCTTGATGAAATAAGAAATAAAAGATTTGTCCATTGTATATAATATCAATATTGGGCATAGCACTCCAAGATGTATTATTCCTTTTGGAGTAAATGCAAAAAGTAGATATTGAAAAGCAAATTATAGAATTTAAAGAATAAGTATGAAAGTAATATTGAAAAGAAAAAGAGATGAGAGAGAGTAATAACTGAAATGGTGAAATCTGTATTGCAGAAAAATCACAAAATGATAAATTATGTGATGAATGTAGGGAGATTTTAAATTATTCTTTAAATAGAATTGATAATTGTAAATACATGGATACCAAAAACTTTTTGTTCCAAATTGTAAAGCTCCTTGCTATAGTCCTAAAAATGAAAGATAAAACAAATTATGAAATTTTCAGGACTAGAAATTTTATTTCATCATCCATTATTAGTTATTTCTCATATGTTAAGCTAGATTTAAAAATAAATAATATATCTTGTAACATAAAAATTTTTAATATAAAGGATATAAAGTGAAAATATTGCCGTAAAAAGTTGTTTTTATTGAAATTTGAATATTTATTTAACATATTTCTTTTTAAATTTATCATTGACTTTAATTTATTTTTTATAATATATTTTAACTCGGTAGGTTCTTGGGTAAAGAAAAATAATTTATTATAAACTCTTTGTAAAAATTAGTTGAAAAACTAGTCTATAATAATCTTACGATTAAAAAGTAGGAGGGTTTTTGTTTTGAGAATCTTCTAACTTTATTTTAACGTAACAAAATAAAAATAGGTTTTAAATTTCACTAAATTTTGCGAATTTATTATGAAAATATTATTTCTAAAAATTTGATTTTAAAATTCTATTTAAAATTAGGGAGGTGATGAAATGACTACTAGATGCTATAAACAGAGTTAAAGAGGCAGAACTGGAAACAAAATCTTTGGTTGATGCAGCTAAACTAGAAGCTACAATTTGAAAAACTTCCAGGAAAGGAATGTGAGTGCAATTTCTGATAAAGTTATAAGCGAAGCAAATAAAAAGCTGATGAAAATCAAATTAGGTTAATCAATGAGGGTGAAATGTTGGCAAAACCTGTTATTGAAAAAGCTAAAAGGGAAGTTGAGCATATTAAGTCTGTTGACGATAAAAAGTTAGAATCTGTGGTTAATTCAATAGTAGAGAGGATTGTGAGTGTAAAATGGCAATGAGTTAAGATGAAGAAATTCACTGTTTGCTTTTGAAAGCGAAAGAAAGCGATTGTTAGAAGAACTTCAAAGATTTGGTTATGTAAACTTTTTCAAAATCCGACTCTATTGAACAATTTTGATTATCTTAAAGATGTGGAGAGTATCTACTCTAGATAATAATTATATTGAAGAATCCACAAGAATTAAATGGATGATTGATTATGTAGGAGATTTATCGAAAAGGAAAAAGGTTTATCCGCTTTGAAAAAGGGATTCGTTGTTTATACATTTTAGTGAACTTGAGCTAGTTCTTATGATTGCATTCCGGTTTTAATATTTTGAAGTGATATAAGTAAAAAGTAGATTCAAATAATCAAAGATTAACAGCTATAGATAATACAATCAAAAGAATTATCGCCATGGAAATCTATTAAAGAACCTATTGTCGACTTAAATTCATTTGAAAATCAAAATTCATTATGGGATGTTACCGACTAAGAATCTTGAAAAATTTAAGACATCTAGTATGGATTTAAAATTTTACATATTTTGAAAAAGTAGATATAGTTGGAAAAATTCATGTTGTATCTTCACTAATGAGTTGGAAAAAGAAATGGCTCTTGAAAATTTAAGATTAAATGGTTTTTCTGAAGTTAATCTTGAATTTAAAGGTGTGGTTTCTGAAGAAATCGAAAAAGTTGGAAGCTGAAAAGAGTAGAAGATGATAATTCTAAGTTGACTGAAGAAATTAAAAATTTGCTGTTAATATTCAAAAGATGCAAAGTGTTTATGAATATTATCAAAATTTAAGCTCTTAGAAATACAGTTGTTTCTAATTTTAAAGCTACGAAGAAGCTGGATATTATTCAAGGCTATATACCTGCTGATAAAAGAGGCAAATTTCAAAAGCTTTTACTTGAAAAAGTTTCAGCATCAGATATATTTGGAAATTGAGAGATGCAAGGATGACCTAATGTTTCCAATCATCCTGAAAAACAATAAGAATAGCATCACTTTTTGAATCAGTTACAAATATGTATTCTCTACTAAAATATGATGAGGTTGATCAACGATTTATATTATCAATATTTTTATTGGGTATTCTTCGGAATGATGGTTGCAGATTTTGCTTATGGATTAATTTTTATGCATAGGTTCAGGGAATAAGCTTTCAAAAGATGTTTAAGTTTAATGATTCGACAAAAATTCTTAAAATTTTTCTTCATACAGTTTTTCAACTATGATATGGATTGATTTACGGGTTCGCTTTTTGGAGATTTGATTGCTTTACCAACTCAAATATGGATTCGTATAAAGATTTTATGACAGTTTTTGATATTGTCTTTAGCATTTGGCGGGTACATTTAGCTTTTCGGCTTAGGAATGGCTTATGTTCTAATAAAGAAACAGAAGCTGGATGCATTCTACGATGTATTTCTTTGGTACTTGACTTTTGACATCTGTTATTTTGGTTATTATTGGTGAAAGCTAACCATGCCTAAGATAATGTAAATACAATAGCTTTTGTGGAATGATGGTTGGAATGTTGGGGATTATTGCATTTTGGAGCCAGAGATTCAAAAAGTATTGCCGGAAGAAATTGCTGGTGGATTGTATTCACTTTATGGAATAACATCATATATTGGAAGTTTTTGTTTCATATCTTAGACTTATGGCACTTGGACTTTCAGGCGGTTTTATTGCAGTTAGCAATCAACATAATTGTAAAAATGCTTGTAAGCGGAGGGAATTGTAGGGAATAATTTTTGGAGTGATGGTTTTTGTATTTGCTCAAATGTTTAATATATTCTTAAGTTTTTCATCAGCTTATGTTCATACTTCAAGACTTATGTATGTGAATTTCTCAGTAAATTTTATGAAGGTGGAGGAGAAAAGCATTTGAAATTTAGAAGTGATAACAAATATAGGTAAAGTAAAAATATAAAAACAAACGAAAAGGAGATTTTGTAATGAAAAGAATTTATAGCTGTATGGCACAAAATGGCGGGTTGTATTTGGTATATTAGGAGCGGCACTTGCTGTATTACTAGCGAGACTTGGTTCTGCAAAGAGTGTTCAAATGGCAGGGAAGCTGCTGCAGGATTGATTGATGATGAACCTGAAAAATTTGGTAAGAGCAATGGTATTGCAATTATTGCCGGTACACAAGGACTTCTACGGATTTGTAATAGGTCTTTTCATCATGTTTAAATTAAGAGTAGATATGAGCCTAATTGAAGGTTTGTACTATGTTATGGTTTCACTACCTGTTGGTATTGTGGGTTTGAAATCAACATTATCAAGCAAAAGTTGCTGTTGCAGGTATTAATATCTTAGCTAAAAATGAAGGACACATCAAACTAAAGGTATTATTCTTTCAGTAATGGTTGAAACTTACGCAATCTTGGCATTTGCAATGTCATTCTTATTACTTTCAAAGCGTTGCATTCAAATAAAAAGCATTAAATAAAATAAAAAGGATGTGGTTGAATGTCTAATTTGGACAATATTATAGATGAAATCCTTCAAGATGCTAAAAATGAATCTGATAGTAGAAGATGCTAAAAGTGAAGTTGCGAATCTTGTTGGGGAAAAACAGAAAGTGAAGCTCAAAAATGCTGATAAGATTATTGAAAAAGGCAAAAGTAGAGGGCGCACAATCAAAAAGATAGAATAATTTCAAACTCAAGTTTAACAGCAAGAGATATGATTTTAGTTGCAAAACAAGAAATGATAAATAAAGTTTTTGAATTAACTAAAGAAAAATTAAAAACATTAAATCATGAAGATTATTTGAAATTTGTTGAAAATTCATTAAAGACTTTTGGATGTTAAGGAAGATAGTGAAGTATTCTTACTGAAAGTGAAAAAACTTGCAGGAGAAAAGCTATTTGGAATTAAAGTTGCAAAAAGAAACTGTTGAAAGTGGATTTTCATTAAAGAATGGAAAAATAATTTTAAACAATGAATTTTTCAAGTTTAATTGATTTAATAAAGGAAGACTTGGAACGAGAAGTATCAATTAGATTATTTAGTTAATAGGAGGTGTGTTATGGATAGAGAAGATTTTATCCAATCAAGTGTTAGAATTCGTTATGCCGAGAAAAACTCCTTACTAAACAACAACTTCAAAAGGCTGGCTGATGCAAAAAGTCTTGAAGATGCTATTAAGCTTCTTAATGAAACTTCTTATTCAAGTGAAATTTCTAAGCTGGATAGACCTGAAAAACTATGAAGAAGTTTTTATCCGATGTTTTAAATAAAACATACAGAGATGTTACGGAAATTTCTCCTGATAAGTCTTTTAGTTGAGATACTTTCTTGCAAATACAATTATCATAACTCTAAAAGTTTTGGTAAAAGAACATATTTTTAAAAAGAAAAGTTTGACTCAATGTATTGTATGTTAGATGAAAAGTGGTATTGAAACATTTAGAGAATTAGCCTTGAAAAATGATGAGGGATTGTCAAAAGATTTTTAAGGAATGTTTAGAATTTTTATGATAAAACAAAAGACCCTCAAGATATTGACATTTTTATAGATAAAAAGTACTTTGAAAAAGTTTTGGGCTTTTGGCTGAAGAATTTAAACCTGATATGATTTCTGAATATTTTTAGAGCAATGATTGATTTTATTAATCTAAGAACTTTTATAAGATGTAGAAAACAAAATCAAGTAAAAAGAAACTTTAGAAAAAGTTTTTAATAAAAAGGTGGAGATATCGAAACTGAAAAAGATTTTGGAATGTTCTACGATGATATAGAAGTTTTACCTATTAGGGTTTAAAAGCTTATAAGATTGGTAGAGTTCTATCAAAAATTGTAGATGAATATAGGAATACTAGTTCTCTTAATAGTTTTGAAAAATATGGATGACTATTTAATTGAAATAGTAAGAAAAACTAAATCAATCCACTATGGAGCTGAAGTTATTTTAGTTTTCTTTTTGCTAAAAGAATTGGAAATTAAAAATTTAAGACTTATTTTAGTAGGAAAAGTCAATGGTTTTATCTCCTGAATTTATAAAGGAAAGGTTGCGTGAAGTTTATGTATAAAATAGCTGTAATTGGCGATAAGGATTCTGTTCTTGCCTTTAGAGCTCTTTGGAGTTCATGTTTTTCACTGCAATCGAAGGCAATGATGCCAGAAGAATTATTGACAAACTAGCAAAAGAAGGATATGGGATTATTTATATTACTGAGCAATTGGCAAAAGATATTCCCGAAACTATTCAAAGATATAACAATGAAGTTATTCCAGCAGTAATTTTAATACCTAGCAACAGAGGTAGTTTGAATATAGGCTTAGAAAATATCAACAAGAATGTTGAAAAAGCTGTTGGATCAAATATATTATAGAAAGCGAGGGCTTATATTGAAAGTCGGTAAAGTTATTAAAGTTTCCGGACCTCTTGTAGTTGCAGAAGGAATGGAAGATGCGAACGTATATGATGTTGTTGAAGTTTCTGATAATAAGCTCATTGGAGAAATTATAGAAATGAGAGGTGATAGAGCCTCAATTCAAGTTTATGAAGAAACTACAGGTATTGGACCTGGAGATGATGTTTATTCAACAGGTAGTCCACTTTCTATTGAACTTGGACCTGGAATGTTAGAACAAATGTTTGACGGTATACAAAGACCTCTTGAAGCTTTACAAGCGAAAGCAGGAGATTTCCTTTTAAGAGGAGTAAGTGTATCACCTTTAGATAGAGAAAAAAGATGGGATTTTGTTCCAACAGTAAATGTTGGTGATGAAGTTTCAGAAGGAAATATAATCGGAACAGTTCAAGAAACAACAGTTGTTTCACATAAGATTATGGTTCCTCCAGCTGTAAGTGGTAAAATTGTTGAAATTTTTACCTGGTTATCATACAGTTGATGAAATAATTTGTAAAATAGAAACTGACGATGGAATTAAAGAATTAAATATGATTCAAAAATGGCCGGTACGTCGTGGTCGTCCATATTCAAGAAAATTGGATCCAATTAGACCACTTGTAACAGGTCAAAGAATCATTGATACATTTTTTCCAGTTGCAAAAGGGGGAGCTGCAGCAATTCCAGGACCTTTTGGTTCAGGAAAAACAGTAGTTCAACACCAACTTGCTAAATGGGCAGATGCAGAAATAGTAGTTTATGTAGGTTGTGGAGAACGTGGAAACGAAATGACAGACGTTCTTATGGAATTCCCTGAAATTTTAGACCCTAAGACTGGTCAATCACTTATGAAAAGAACAGTTCTTATAGCTAATACTTCAAATATGCCGGTTGCTGCTCGTGAAGCTTCAATCTATACAGGTATTACTATCGGAGAATACTTTAGAGACATGGGATATTCAGTTGCACTTATGGCTGACTCAACTTCTCGTTGGGCAGAAGCACTTCGTGAAATGTCCGGTCGTCTTGAAGAAATGCCTGGTGATGAAGGATATCCAGCATATCTTGCATCCAGAGTTGCAGACTTCTATGAAAGAGCTGGTTATGTAAAATGTCTAGGTGAAGATAGAGAAGGTGCTTTAACAGTAATTGGAGCGGTTTCTCCTCCGGGTGGAGATATTTCTGAACCGGTTTCACAAGCTACTCTTAGAATTGTAAAAGTATTCTGGGGACTTGACTATGCATTATCTTATAGAAGACATTTCCCTGCTATTAACTGGTTGAATTCTTATTCATTATATCAAGATAAGATGGATAAGTTTATGGATGAAAGTATTGATAGAAAATTCTCTGCACATAGAATACAATCAATGGCACTTTTACAAGAAGAATCAAATTTGCGAAGTTGTTCGTCTTGTAGGGTAGAGATTCACTTTCAGAAACGGATCAATTAAAAGCTAGAAGTTGCTAAGTCTTTAAGAGAAGATTTCTTACAACAAAAATGCTTTCCACGAAGTTGATACTTATTGTTCCCTTCCAAAACAATTCAAAGATGTTAAATCTTATTTTAGGTTTCTATGATGAAGCAAAAAGCTTTAGATGCAGGAGTATATCTTGATGAAATTTTTGAAGATTGAATCTCGTGAAGGAATAACAAGAAGAAAAAATATTTCTGAAAATGAATTGGAAAAGTTTGATGAATTATTCGAAACAGTTAAAGCTGATATAGAAAAATTAATAAGCGAAGGAGGTAACTCTAATGCTTAAAGAGTATAAGACAGTAAAAGAAGTAGTAGGACCTTTGATGGTTGTTGAAGGTGTTGAAGGTGTTAAATACGAAGAATTAGTTGAAGTTAGAGTTCAAAACGGAGAAAAGAGAAGAGGAAAAGTTCTTGAAATTGATGGCGATAAGGCAATGGTTCAATTGTTTGAAGGTTCAGCAGGAATTAACTTAAGAGATACTTCTTGTAGATTTTTAGGTCATCCTCTTGAACTTGGGGTTTCTGAAGATATGATAGGAAGAATTTTCGACGGTCTTGGTAATCCTATTGATAAGGGACCAAAGATTATTCCCTGAAATGAAGATTGATATTAACGGTTCTCCAATCAATCCCGTATCAAGAGATTATCCTTCAGAATTTATTCAAACAGGTATTTCTACAATAGATGGACTTAATACATTAGTTAGAGGACAAAAATTACCTATATTCTCAGGTTCAGGTCTTCCACATAACAATGTAGCTGCACAAATTGCCAGACAAGCAAAAGTACTTGGTAGTGGAGAAAAATTTGCCGTAGTATTTGGAGCAATGGGAATTACTTTTGAAGAAGCTCAATTCTTTATTGACGACTTTACAAAAACAGGTGCGATAGATAGAGCAGTATTATTTATGAATTTAGCAAATGACCCTGCAATCGAAAGAATTGCAACACCTCGTATGGCTCTTACTTGTGCTGAATATTTAGCATTTGAAAAGGGAATGCATGTTTTGGTAATCTTAACTGACCTTACAAATTATGCAGAAGCACTTCGTGAAGTTTCTGCAGCAAGAAAAGAAGTTCCGGGACGTCGTGGCTATCCGGGATATCTATATACTGACCTTTCAACAATTTATGAAAGAGCAGGAAGACTTAAAGGTAGACCGGGATCCATTACACAAATTCCTATTTTAACAATGCCTGAAGATGATATTACTCACCCAATCCCTGACCTTACAGGATATATCACAGAAGGACAAATTATTCTTTCAAGAGAATTATATAAACAAGGTATTCAACCTCCAATTTTTGTAATTCCTTCATTATCAAGACTTAAGGATAAAGGTATCGGTAAAGGAAAGACAAGAGAAGATCATGCAGATACAATGAACCAAATCTATGCTGGTTATGCATCAGGTAGAGAGCTCGTGAATTGGCAGTAATCTTGGGTGAATCAGCATTGTCAGAAGCAGATAAAGCTTTTGCAAAAATTCGCAGACGCTTTTGATAAGAAATATGTTGACCAAGGATATGATACTAACAGAACGATAGAAGAAACTTTAAACTTAGGGTTTGGGAATTATTAAGTATAGTTCCAAGAACAGAACTTAAGAGAATTAGAGAGGAATATATTGATAAATATTTAGGAAAGACAGAATAAAGGGGAGATATAGATGGCAAAGCTAAATGTAAATCCTACACGTATGGCTCTTTCTAATCTCAAAGGAAGACTTGTAACTGCTAAAAGAGGTCATAAACTTCTTAAAGATAAACAAGATGAACTTATGAGAAGATTTATTGAAATGATTAGAAAAAACCAAAAACTTCGTCTTGAAGTTGAAGAAGAACTCTCAAACTCATTTAAATCTTTTCTTTTAGCGAGTGCTGTTATGAGTCCTGAATTTTTGGAACAAGCTGTGGCGTTTCCGAAAAGAACAGGTATCCGTTGCCATTGAAACAAAAAATGTAATGAGTGTAAATATTCCTAAAATGAAATTTGACAGAACAGAATCAAGTGGAGCAATATTCCCTTATGGTTATGCTCAAACTCTTCTGAACTTGACGATGCGATTTTTAGAATTACATTCAGTAATGGATAAGCTATTAGAACTTGCAGAAGTTGAAAAAAAGCTTGTCAATTAATGGCAGATGAAATTGAAAAAGACTCGTAGAAGAGTAAATGCTCTTGAGTATAGAACAATTCCTGATTTGGAAGAAACAATTAAATTCATTAGAATGAAATTAGATGAAAATGAAAGGGCTACTATTACAAGACTTATGAAAGTTAAGGATAGTAATAGATAAACAAGTATAGAAAAAGAGCTGTTGCAATTTTGCAGCAGCTCTTTTTGTAAAAATTTTATATTATTTATTGTTACAATTAGACAAAAACCTTGACATATATATATAATTAATAGTGACAAATTATTTTTGTACATTTATGAAAAAGGAGGATTTATTATGAATTCTAGAAAATCTAAAATTTCCTATAGGAAATAAGAATTTTCATCTCGGTAGTAATATGTCTGTAATTTTAGGGAACTATAGTTGGTGGTCAAACAACTTATGCTGATACTAAAGAGAAAATAGTTCAGAAAATTTAACTTCTGCAGAAAATGTAAAATGCTAAAGAAGAAAAATCTGAAAAGTCTAAATTGATTCAGCAGTTGAGAGTAAGAAAAATAAATCAACTAAAAGAAATTTCAAAGATTTATTAAAAAGCTAGTAAAATGTAGCTTTAAATCAAGCTCAAGTCAGATTTCTAATTTTACTGCTACAATAAAACTGCTGACGGAAAAAGTTTTAATAGCTGGTAGTACTGAACAACTTGTAGAGTCAAGGAATCAAAATTAGAAAGAAGTACGTATGCGTTTTACACTACTCAAGATGGGACATTGAAAAATGGAACAGAACTCCGTATTCCACTAGAAGCTATTAATGCTAAATATGGTACTGGTTTTACGCTAACTTAAGTTCAGGTACAACAGAACCAGTGGCAGGTGTAGGTACGATTAAACTAGATACTAGACCGGACAATCTTGCATATGTTTTAACAATAAGTCAAGAGTTTGTTGATAGTGTACAAAATGGTACGCAAAAAACTGTAGAGATTGTTCAGCGTTCATCTGGGTATGGGGAGGTATCAGCAAAAATCAAGTTTTAAGGATTTAATTTTGACAATAAATGAGAAAAATTTACATTTACTCCAGTTCGTGAGACAATTTAAGAAAATAGAAAATAATTTTGTTGGGTTCGAGTGCATTTAGTCTTGCTGCAAATAGTATAACCATTGCAACAGAGTAAATGACCTAATTACTATAATAATATGCTTGAAAGTGATGGGAAAATCCTGGCGAAACAGGTATTCCCTGATGGTGATATTATTAGTATTCATCATATAAAAGCAAATCCTGGTTCAAGATTATTGATGTGAAAAATTGAGAATAACAAAAGATATACTTCATCTTGCCTATTAGTGAAGATGGTCGTTATTTAGTGAAAGGGGATACTATAACTGGTAGGACTATTGAAAGTGATTCAAATCATAAGACCTTAACTCTTCCAGAAACTGCGACTAATGAAGATATTTTCAGGGCGTTACACAAACTGGAAAAACACCTCAGTTATTATAAAAAGGTGATGGTGATTATATTTGCAATAAATTTAGGAAAAATGAAAGGTCCAGAAGCCACTACCTATCACGATTTTTGGCCAAGTGATGACTATGCCACTAAAGGGAGATGAAGTCCAAGAAATTGACAGAACAGAAGAAGTAAATAAAAGAGTTGATAAGATTCTAAAAGATACTGTTGATGATACATGGAACAGGTTTAGCAACAAGAATTGTATTTTGCCGATTCTTCTATTAATAATAGTATTTCAACAGATTCTCATAGTTATTCTTATTCTGTAAATGATCAAGGTGTTGGAACTGAAATTTCGAATAATGCTTTAAGCACAAACGACACCATCAAATGCTAAATCTACAGGACAACAAAAGATTACAGTTCACCATTTAGACACCGAAGGTAATGAACTTGTTACTCAAGATTATGCTTATGGTTATCCAGCAGGTTCACCAATAGCTCCAGCATCACCCAATTTTAATGCTGCAGTTAAAACAATTCCAGGATATAAATTATTGACGACAGCCCAACTAATCCAATAACTACAGTAAACGGAGCTCAGTTGACAACAGCAAAATCAATACCTTTGCTAATGATGATCAAGTATTTTATTATGTTTATACATGCAAATACTCAAAAAGTAACTTATACTGTAATTGATGAGACTGAGCAAAAACTTTTAGAAGATAAAAAGCCATTGGTATCAGGATCATCTAATAGCAAATTGCCTAATGATACACAAGCTAAATATCAAGATATTATTGATGGATATATGGATAAATATGAACTGGTTGATAGTGATGTGCTTCCAGCTAAATTTGATAGTAATGACAATGTTGACCAAAATGTTGTGATTCGTCTTCGTCATAAAAACGACGTCAGTTGTAGAAAACTAAGAATGTAACTCAAACTATTAAATATGTATATCAAGACAATAGTGAAGCTGCTCCTACTAAAGTAACAACTGTTACTTACTAGAAATAATAGTAAGGACTTAGTTACAGGACAAATTGTATCAAATGGAAATGGGCTCTTTAACAGAAAGTTTTCAGAAGTTGTATCACCTGTTATTGCAGGTTTTACACCAGATAAAGCAAAATTGAAGCTGTAAATAATGTAACTGCAGATAGCACTAATATTAATGAAACAGTAATATACTGCAAATCCTAAACAAAAAGTTCTTTACACAGTAATTGACGATACTGAACAAAAAACTTTACGTGATAAAGAAGAATTGGTTGTTGGAGAATCAGATACTAATTTACCAGCTTCAGCTACAACTGACTATAACAATGTTGTAGAATTTTATAAAACTAAAGGTTATGAGTTGGTATCTCACAGAACCATTACTAAATAAATTTGATACTGATGATTCAGTAGATCAAGTTGTTACTATTCACTTAAAACATGGAAGTGAAAGTAAAGTAGAAACTAAAAAGGTAAGTTTGACTATTAATTACAGTGGAGCAGGAGATAAAACTCCAGCAAGCCATGTTGAAGAAGCAACTTGGACTCGTACAGTAACTACTGATAAAGTAACAGGTGCTGTAACAGACAATGGTACTTGGGTTTCAGATAAAGCAAAATATGCAAAAGTTACATCTCCAGTAATTGATGGATATACAGCAGATGTTTTAGTAGTAGAAGAAGAAACAGTAACACAAGATAATATCGTTAAAGAAGTAAAATATACTGCTAAAACCAGTTGTTCCAAATAAAACCAGAAACTCCTCAAAAACCTCAACCTAATCCATCTAAAACCAGCTAAAATTACCTAAGACAGGTATTGCAAGTGCTAGTTTAGCATCAGCTATTGCTGCATTTGGTGCGTTGAGTACAGTTGTGGTATTTAGAAGAAAAAGAATTCTAAATAGTTAATTTTTAGATAAAAATAAAAATTAGTTAAATTAAAAATACGATGTGTTCGTTAAGAATACATCGTATTTTTGTGAAAAATTTTTAATTATAATAAATTAACAGAAAAATTAATGTATTATATTTTTGGCTTATTTTTTTAATTTATAGAAATTTATCACTTGACAAATTTATTATAAGTGATTAAATGATAATAAAAGTAAAGAGTTTTTTATAAAATTGTGGATAAGTTGAATAACTTGTGGATAAGTGGATATTTTTGACCTTTATTTTGTGGATAACTTTTATAATAATATGGGATAACTTTATATTTTACACAGGAAATCGGGAAAAGTTGGTTTATTTTAACATTATCAATAAGAACCTCACCCTTCCACGATGCTTTGCATCGGGTGGGTGCCCGAGAACCTTGTTGCTTCGCAATAAAAATTGTGAATAAAAATATTTTTAAAAATATTTTAAAAAGCTATGTTTTTTTGAAAATGTGGTATCATTATTGTAGATATGTGTTTCATAATTTTTATGAGAAGTATCTTTATCGATTTAGAAAGTTAGAATTTTTTTAAAATTTTAAGGAGGACATACACAATGGAAGAAAACAAAGGCTGTGGATGTGGCTGCGATGCGGTTGTGAAGAAGAAATGGAAGCTGAATTATTAGTTTTTGAAAACGAAGATGGAAAAAGAAGAGACTTTTTGAAGTTATAGGAGTTTTTTGAAGTTGAAGAAAAAGAATATATAGCACTTCAAAGTCAAGAAGATGGAAGTATCTTACTTTGCAAATATATAGAAAAAGAAGACGGAGAATTTGAAGTTGAAGAAATTGAAGACGACGAAGAATTCGAAAAGTTTCTGATGCATTTGATGCTTTGGTTGAGGAAGACGACGAATAGGATTAGTCTATGAAGTGCCGTTATTGGCACTTTATTTTTTTGAAAGAGGTATTTATGTTAAAAGCGGTTTGTTTAGATTTAGATGGAACTTTGTTAGATGATGACAAAAAAATATCACCACGGAGTTTTAGATTATTGGACAATTTAATTGGAAATGGTATAGAGGTTGTAATCGCTACAGGTAGACATTTTTATATGGCATCAGGCTTTTTACAACCTTTAAAGAGAGATATTATGGTATGTGCAAATAATGGAGCTATGAGTAGATTTAAGGAATCCAGTAAGTTGGTCAATGTTGAATATATAAATAATTCCAAATTCTTGGGAGTTTATAATAAAGCCTTAGATTGTGGAATGAATCCTTATGTTTATGTGGATTCTTTTGTCGACGGCTATCATCTCGCTATAAAAGACGGGCAACCTCCAAAAAAAGTCATTTTGAAGAAAATATTGCAGACAAAAAGATTGCCACAGATAGTATTAGATATTTTTAGTCAAGTTGATATGAATTCTTTTAGAAACTGTTTTATGTATAGCATTTTTAGATCAAAAGGAAAAAAGATTGATGAGTTCTACGGATTATTCAAGGATGAACATAATTTGGTTAAAAAAATAGGTATTTTGTTCCAAATGGGAAAAAAAGTTTTTGGAATTTCAATCTGAAAAAGCGGATAAATGGGTTGCTATAACTAATTATCTTAAGAGCAAGAATATTGAACTTTCGGACGTTGTATCTTTTTGGTGATGAGTTTAATGATAAATCTATGATTAAAAATTCGGGAATTGGTTTTTGCGATGAAAAATGGAATTGATGAATTAAAGTCTTTGACCAACAATATTACTGAATTTACAAAATAATGAAGATGGAGTATATTTCGAGTTGAAAAAAATTATTTAAAAGATGTTTTTAGGAGATGGCTTGTAATTTAAAGTTTAATGGAATAGATGGAGAATTTTTCTTTAGATAAGTTTAAAGGAAAAAAGATAGTATTATATTTTTATCCAAAGGATAATACTTCAGGTTGCACTTTGGAAGCTATTCAATTTAGCTGAACTTAAGGATGAATTTGAAAAAGTTAGATGCCGTTATTATCGGTATTAGTAAAGATTCTCTTGCCAGTCATAAGAAGTTTATTGAAAAACACAATTTAACTGTCGAGTTGGTTTCTGATGAAGATATTTCAATTCAGAAGTATTTTTGACGTTTGGAAATTAAAGAAAATGTATGGGAAAAGAGTATATGGGAACTGTAAGATCCACTTTTATTTTTGGATGATAAGGAAATATTTTTAAAAGAATTTAGGAATGTAAAGGTTAAAGACCACGCTATAAAAAGTTTTAGAAGCGTTGAAGGAATTACAATGTTAGAGGAAGATTTTTATAGAACATATTCAAAATATCTTAAAGATATTTATGGAAAAAAAGTTTATAAACTACCTGTCAAACTCAATTTGAGCTGTCCTAACAGGGATGGTAATATTGCAACAGGCGGTTGTATTTTTGTGGAGAAGAAGGTGGTTCTTTTGAAAAATTGTCATATTTCTATGTCCGTAAGAGAACAAGTTTTTGAAAAATAAGGCTTATATTTCAAAAATACAATGCTAAGAAATTTATTGTATATTTTCAAAATTTTACAAATACATATCTTGGAATAGATGATTTTAAAAAGATGATTGAGGATAGTATTGTCGACGATGATATAATTGGGATTTCTCTGTCAACAAGGCCTGATTGCATTTTAGAAGAGCAATTGTTATTTTTAAAGAATTTTCAAAAGAACAGAAATTTAGAAATAGACTTTGAACTTGGACTACAGACTGTAAATTATAGAACTTTAATAAAACTAAACAGAGGTCATACTTTGGCTGAATTTATAAATGCTGTTAATTTAATTCATAAATTTGGATTCAGGGTTTGTACACATATCATTGTTGGACTTCCTTGGGATGATGAATTGGATATGGTAGAGTCTGCAAAAAATTTTTTATCTGCTCTCAAAGTTGAAGAGGTTAAATTACATTCCCATATATTGTAAAAAATACAGTTTTAGGAGAAATGTACTTAAATGACGAAGTTAAATTAATCAGTAAAGAAAAATTTGTTGATTTAGTTATTTCTTTTTAAGAAATCTTGACGAAATAATTTTTACAAAGACTGCTTGGCCGTGTTCCTGAAGAAAATAGTTTATTTTGTAATTGGAATACGAGTTGGTGGAAAATTAGAGATGAAATTTTTAGAAAAAAATGGAGAAAAATAATTTTAGACAGGAGACTTTGTTTAATAATTTTTGAAGGAGTAGTGAAAAAAATAATGAAAAACTATGGACTTTTTGATGTTATTGGGTCCTATAATGATTGAGTCTTCAAGTTCTCATACTGCAGGAGCTTGTAGGCTTGGACGAATTTCAAAAATTATTTATGCGAGAGACATAAAGAAAGTAATTTTTCATTTACATGGAAGTTTTAAAAATACATATCAGGGTCATGGAACTGATAAGGCTTTTGAGTTGGTGGAATATTAGGATTTGATACGGACGATGATAGAATAAGAGAGTCTTTAGATATTGCAAAAAGTAGAGGAATAGAATTTTTCTTTTGTTCCTATGGATTTGTTATTTGCTCATCCGAATACTGTTAAGACTGAATTTATTGATCCAAATGGAGAGAGTTTTTACGTTATTGGTTCTTCAATTGGTGGTGGTGCCATTGAAATTACAAATATTAATGGGGTTGACGTTAAATTTGGAGGGTGTATAATACAATAATCCTTAAATACAATGACAGATATGGAATGATTGCACAGGTAAAGCACAATTTTAGCTGAAAAATAAGATAAATATAGGCAGTTTAGTTATGAACAGAGAAGATGGCGTTGCATCTGCAATTATGGAAATTGACGGTGGAATTGACGAAATGGCTATTTATAGAATAAGTAAATTGCCGGACATGTTGGAATGCATGATTTTTAAAACCGTTATAGGAGGTTATATGATTTCTTCAGGAGCACAATTATTACGATTATGTAAAGATAAAAAAATTAGTGAAATTGCATTAGAACTTCAACTGGAAGAAATGGATATAACAAAAGAAGAACTCTTAAAGATGCTTAGAGAAACTTATGAAGTAATGAAAGCATCTGCATCGGATGTTATAACTAATGATAAAATCAATCCATTTAAAAATAACAGGTGGAAATGCAAAGAAAATTTTAAGATATGCACAAAGTGGGAAAAGTATTTTTGGGAGAGTCAATGGTAACTGCGATTGCTAGAGGTTTTTTTCAACTTCAGAATTAAATGCGGGTATGGGAAAAATCGTAGCTGCACCGACTGCAGGAGGCGCAGGAATTTACCGGAAGTCTTTCTTGGATTCAAGATAAATATAATTTTACTGATGATGAAATGCTGATGGCGCTTTTAGTTTCCGGAACAATTGGGAGAATTATTGCTACAAATGCGACAATTTCTGGAGCAGAGGGCGGTTGCCAAGCAGAATGCGAGGCAGCAACTGCAATGAGTGCAGCAGCAATTGTAGAATTGCATGGCGGAACTCCGGAACAATCTTTGATAGCTGCATCTTTTGCAATGCTTATGGTATTAGGTTTGGTTTGTGATCCTGTAGCAGGGCTTGTAGAATTTCCTTGTGCACTTAGAAATGGTTCAGGAACAATTAATGCATTGGTAGCAAGTGATATTGCACTTGCGGGGTTGAATGTATAGTGCCTTTTGATGAGGTGGTTCAAGCTATGTATGAAGTTGGAAATGCCTTACCTGAAACATTGAGAGAAACTGCTTTAGGCGGATGTGCAGCATGTCCATCAGCATGGAATGTAAAGTATTTCCAAATAGATTAAGTTAATAATGGGCTTTTTAAGTCCGAATTATGCAGAAATGGTGGAACTGGTAGACACGCTATCTTGAGGGGGTAGTGAGCAAAGCTTGTGAGGGTTCGAATCCCTTTTTCTGCACCAACTCCGTTAGTTATACTAACGGAGTTTTTTGTGACTAAAAAAACAGTGACCAAAAAGGCTTTTATATAGTGATAGAATGAATTTTTATTTAAAAACTAACGGATATTTATTGTTAAATAAAATAATCAATAAAAGAATATCTATATTGAAATTAAAAACATTTTATAAATTTTAATCATTTTTACTGTCCGATTTTAAATTGACATTGGAGTAAAAAAATGTTGTAAAATAATTGTGAATACAAGTTTTTAAAAAAATATTTTTCTGTACTCGCAATTTTTTTATGTTATTAATTTTTGTTTATACAGAGATTTTAAAAATTGTGATATTAAAAAGAGGTGAATGAAGTGAGTGTGAACACTTTTTAAAGGTGGAAAGCATATCCATGACTTTAAAGAGTTGACTAATTCGAAACCTATTAATTTTGGTTTTGTACCAAAGATAGTAACCATACCTCTATCACAACACTCAGGGGCACCCGCTACTTGTTTGGTTAGCAAAAATGATTTAGTAAAAGTTGGACAGAAAATTGGTGAAGCATCAGCTTTTATTTCTGCAAATGTACATTCAAGTGTTAGTGGGAAAGTTAAATCTATTGATGAGATTATGACTGCGACAGGTGTTGTGTGTCAAGGAGTAACTATCGAAAATGACGGTTTGGATGAATTGGGATATGAAGAAAAGAATTTAACTATTGATGAAGTAAGCGCAACAGACATAATAGACGCCATAAAAGAAGCCGGAATTGTCGGACTTGGAGGCGCAGGATTTCCTACTCATGTTAAGTTGACAGCTAGAGAAGGACAAATTACAGACTACATAATAATAAACTGCGCTGAATGTGAGCCATATTTAACAAGTGATCAACTTATGATGGAATTATATCCTGAAAAAGTTGTTATGGGACTTTTACTTGCAATGAAGGCAATGGGAGCGAAAAAGGTATTTTTAGGTATTGAAGATAATAAACCGCTTGCTATTGATAAATTGAAAGAAGCGTCAAAGTCTTATCCTGAGGTAACTGTAAGTGTTGTAAAGACTAAATATCCTCAAGGAGATCAAAAAAGACTTATTCAAGCTACAACAGGAGTAGTTGTACCTTCAGGAGCTTCTACTTCTGCAGTTGGTATAAGAGTAGTAAATGCCAATACTGCCATTGCAATTAATGATGCTGTCTTACATGGGAAACCACTATATGAAAAAGTTGGTTACTATGACGGGTCATGCACTAAAAGAACCACAAAATGTTATGGTTAGAGTAGGATCAAAAGTTTCAGATATTGTAGAATTTATTGGAGGGTATTCAAGTGAACCGGGAAAAATTATTTCCGGCGGTCCAATGATGGGTGAAACACAATATACTCCTAATGTTACTACAGGAAAGGCTATGGGTGGACTACTTTTTATGACTCAGGAAGAAAGCGCACCTAAAGCTGTAAGTCCTTGCATAAGATGTGGTAGATGTGTTGATATTTGTCCTGTGTACTTACAGCCTTTGTATTTACAGCTATATACCTTGAAAAATCGAGTTGGAGAGGCGGAAAAATTACATTTAATGGACTGTATTGAATGTGGTTCTTGCTCATATATTTGTCCGTCAAACAGACCTTTAGTTGAAACTATCAGACTCGGGAAAGCTGAAGTTAGAAAACAAGGCAAAGGAAAGAGAGAATAAGGAGGGTACTATGGACGAAAAAGATTTAAAAGTTGAAGTCCCTTCTGAATTGGAAAAGGGAACAGATATAGATACAAAAAGAAAATGAAGTTGTATCTGAAAATATTGAAGAAGTAAAAAGAGGTTGCAACTGAAAAATGTTGAAGAAACTTCTACTTCAGAAGAAATAAAAAGAAAGACCAGCAAGAGAAAGAAGAGAAAGAACTCCTAGAGAAGCTAGAGAAAGGTCAGAAAAGACCTGTAAGGGAAAGAAGATCAAGAGTTGTCTCTGATGATGTATCAACAAGTTCTGAAACAGTAGAAAATTCAGAATCAGGAGAAGGAGTAAAAACAGAAAGACCTGTTAGAGAAAGAGTGAAAGAGCTCCTAGAGAATCCAGAGAAAGGTCAGAAAGACCTGTAAGGGAAAGAAAATCAAGAGTTGTCTCTGATGATGTATCAACAAGTTCTGAAACAGTAGAAAATTCAGAATCAGGAGAAGAAGTAAAAACAGAAAGACCTGTTAGAGAAAGACGTGAAAGAGCTCCTAGAGAACCTAGAGAGAGATCAGAGCGTCCTGCAAGAGAGAGAAGAGAGAGATCAACTGAAACTGGTAATGCTTCAGAAGGAAGACCTACAAGAGAAAGAAGAGAAAGACCTGCAAGGGGTGGACGTAATGAAGAACCTCAAATGAAGTTATTTGTAGGATCGTCTCCTCATATAAGAAGTGAGGCAACAGTAAGTACCGTTATGAGAGATGTTGTTATAGCTCTGATACCAACTTTGCTTGCCGGAATTTATTTCTTTGGTTTTAGAGCATTATTAGTTACATTGGTATCAGTAATTTTTGCGGTGGGGTCAGAATACATTTACGAAAAATTGACACATAGACCAATTACTATAAAAGATTATTCAGCGGTAATTACCGGAATGCTTTTAGCTTTCAATGTACCGGTTACTATTCCTTATTGGATGGTTGCACTTGGAAGTATGTTTGCCATTATAATTGTTAAACAATTATATGGTGGACTTGGAATGAACTTTATGAACCCTGCGCTTGCTGCAAGAGCTGCATTAATGGCGTCATTCCCAACAGCAATGGCAAATTATGTTGCGCCTAACTCAGGAATTTCAAATTTAATAAATTCCTCAACTTATTCTTCACTAGATGCTACAACTTTTGCTACACCTTTATCAAAAGGAACTCAAGTAAATTTTCTTGAAGCATTTATAGGTGTAAGAGGAGGCTGTATCGGCGAAGTTTCAACTATATGTTTATTAATCGGAGCCGGATATTTATTGTATAGAGGAGTTATTCAACTTAGAATTCCACTTGTATTTATATCCACAACTGCGGTTGTTTTAGCTCTTACAGGAACTCCTATAGCAAAATTGCCGATTCAACTTTTAATGGGTGGACTTATATTAGGGGCGTTCTTTATGGCTACTGATTATGTATCAGCTCCTGTTAATAGAAAGGCTCAAATATTTTTTGCTATTGGTTGCGGTATCATCACAGCACTTATAAGAAATTTCGGAAATTTGCCGGAAGGTGTAAGTTATTCAATTCTATTTATGAACATACTAACACCACTTTTTGGAAAAAAATATTGTGTCCCTAAAGTTTTTGGAGAAGGGAGAGTTAAAAAGTAATGAAAAGAAACTATTAAATTGACAGTCAGATTGTTTTTAATTACTGCAATTGCAGGTTTCGTTCTTGCATTTGCAAATAGTTTTACTTCTCCGGTTATTAAAAAGCAGAGAAAAGGCTCAATATGAGGCAGCTTTAAAAGAGGTTTTTTGCTGATGCAGATAAGTTTGAGACTGTTGAAGAAGGAAAAACTTAATACAATAAAAACAAAGATAAAAAAATATAGAAAAATAGAGTTGCTAAGAAATCAGATAAAACTGTAGGCTATGTTTTTTAAGACTTTAGGAAAAAAATGGTTATGGTGGAGATATTTCAATGCTTATGGCTGTAAATACTGAAAAATAAAACTATAGTCGGTTTTCAAAGTTTTTAAAAACATAGTGAAACACCCGGACTTGGAAGCAGAGTAACAACTGATGAATATGCGAAAAAGTGTTGTCGGAAATAAGGTTACTGAACATCTAGTTAAAAATTTACATCCGGATGCAGATAATGATATTCAAGCGATAACAGGAACAACAATAAGTGTCAATGCGGTTTTAAACGGATTAAATGCTGCAATAGACGCATTACAAGAACTTGAAAAGTAGGAGGGATAATATGAAATTAAAAAGATTTTTCTTTGACGGTATATTTTCAAATAACCCTGTACTTGTTCAACTTGTTGGGATGTGTTCCGTATTAGCTGTAACAACAAGCGTTGTAAATGCAATAGGTATGGGTTCATCAGTAATATTTGTAGTAACTTGTTCAAACATTGTAATTTCGAGCCTTAGAAAATTTATTCCGGATAAAGTGAGAATACCCGCTTATGTAGTAATTATAGCTACATTCGTAACATTGGTACAAATGTTCTTATCAGCTTACATACCTGCATTATATGATAGTTTGGGACTTTTTATACCACTAATAGTAGTAAACTGTTTAATCTTAGCAAGAGCGGAGTCTTTTGCATCAAAGAATACAGTTTTTTCATCAATGATAGATGGAATTGGACAAGGAATTGGTTTCACTTGTGCATTGATTGTACTAGCAAGTGTTCGTGAAATTTTGGGTAATGGAACTTGGTTAGGATTTCCAATTCTTGGAAAAAGTTATGTAAGTATAGGTGTTATTACACAAGCTCCAGGAGCATTTATTATTCTGGGACTTTTGGTAGCAGGATTTAATATGTTAAGTAGAAAAGTTAATGCTAAAAAGAAGGAGGTAACTAATGGGTACAATATTAAAAATTTTAGTTGCATCAATTTTTAGTAAATAACTATGTTTTGGGACAATTCTTGGGAATTTGTCCATTGATTAGTGTATCAAATAAAGTTGAAACTGCATTTCGGTATGGGTATGGCGGTTACATTCGTAATTACAATTTCAAGTGCTGTAACTTGGATAATCCAAAAAGACATTATTGGATACTTTAGGACTTGAATATTTACAGACAATCGTGTTTATACTTGTAATAGCGACTTTAGTACAATTTGTCGAAATGGTACTTAAAAAGATGAGTCCAAATCTCTATAATGCTTTGGGAGTTTTCTTACCACTTATAACAACAAACTGTGTAGTTTTAGGGGTTGCAATTACAAATATACAAAAAGAATATAATTTGTTAGAAACAATATTTAATGGTTTAGGAGCATCTCTTGGTTTTTATTAGCCATTGTTTGCTTGGCTTCTATAAGAGAAAAATTGGAAGTAACAGAAGTTCCTAAAAATCTTGAAGGAGTTCCTCTTACATTAATTACCATTGGACTTATGTCTTTAGCATTTTATGGATTTGCAGGATTAGTATAGAGGTGAGATTATGAGTGATATAATGATACCGGTTTTGTTACTTAGTATTTTAGGTATTTTATTTGCATTGATACTTGGATTTGCATCAAAAGTATTTTTTGTAAAAGTAGATGAAAAAGTTATACAAGTCAGAAATGAATTACCTGGAGCAAACTGTGGTGCTTGTGGATTTCCGGGTTGTGATGGTCTTGCAAAAGCCATTGCAGAAGGAACTGCAGGAATAAATGCTTGTCCTGTTGGTGGAGCTGACTTAGTTGCAAGGCTTGCAAAACTTTTAGGAACGGAAGCTGGCGAAGTTCAAAGAATGGTAGCTTGTGTAATGTGTCAAGGAGATAAAGATTTTGCAAAAGAAAAATACATATATACCGGCATTAGAGATTGTAGAGTAAACAACTCGATGCAGGGAGGAAGTAAGACTTGTGCTTATGGATGTTTAGGCTGTGGTACTTGTCAAGATGTTTTGTGGGTTCAATGCAATAGATATGATAAATGGGATTGCAGTTGTAAATAAAGAAAATTGTACAGCTTGTAATAAATGCATAGAAATCTGTCCAAAGAACTTAATTGATTTAGTTCCTTATGAACAAAACAGTTATGGTAAAATGTAAAGAGCTTTTTCAGCCGGAAATGTTGTTAAAAATGCTTGTAAAGTTGGATGTATTGGCTGTAAAATGTGTGCAAGAGTATACCCTGAAGCATTTGTTATCGAAAAACAATTTGGCTGTTCTAAATTACAAACATGGTTTAGATGAAGATTTACTTTTACAAGCTGCGGATAAATGTCCTACAAATGCAATTCATCCGGGACTATTAAAGAAAATGGCTGAAAAAGTAAATGAAGTAGCATAGATTAAGAGCGGAATATAACCGCTCTTTTTATGTGTGAGGGATTTGTTTTAATTTTTTTATAAAAAAACTTGACTTGAAAACATTTACATATTATAATATCCTTAAGGTATTAATTTATCTATTTTACAATATGTTAGGGGGAATCAAATATGAAATCATATTCGACAGAAAAGATTAGAAATCTTGCATTAGTTGGACACAGTGCCAGTGGTAAGACTTCAGTTTGTGAGGCTTTACTTTATAAAACAGGCAATTTAAAAAGACTTGGTAAGGTTGAGGACGGAAATACCGTAACTGATTTTGATAAAGAAGAAATTTCAAGAGGAGTTTCTATTTCAACTGCAATTGCGCCGGTTGAATGGAGAGACTTTAAAATAAATTTAATTGACACTCCAGGGTATTTTGATTTTAGTGGAGAAGTTTATAGTTCTCTTAGAGCATCAGAAGCGGCTTTGGTTGTTTTGGATGCACAAAACGGTATAGAAGTAGGGGCTGAAAAGGTCTTAAAATATACTGAAAATATTGAATTACCAAGAATTATTTTTGTAAATAAAATGGATAAAGAAAATGTAAACTTCACAAAAGTAGTTAGTGATTTACACATAGCTTTTTGGTAAAAGTTATTCCATTTACACTTGCATTAGGCGAAGGCGAAAATTTCAAAAGGTATTATTGACGTTTTAAATAAAAAAAGCTTATGAATATGATGGATTTGAAAGAAAAGAAGTTGAAATTCCTGAAATAAGAATTGAAGAAGTAAATCATGTTTATGATACAATAGTGGAAGTTGTTGCAGAAACAGATGATGAACTTATGGAAAAAGTTTTTGATGGAGAAGAATTTAGCCATGAAGAATTTATGAAAGGGGTAACAAGTGCGTTGTTGAGCAGTTCAGCTGTTCCTTTAATTTGCGGTTCAGCTACAACAGGAGTCGGAATTGATATGTTGCTTGATATTATTACAGACTATATGCCTGCTCCAAATGACGAAAGAGCAAAAAGAGGTTTTAGAAATGAAGATGATAATGTTAGAAAAATTTCTGTAAATGAACCTTTTTCAGCAGTTGTTTTTAAAACTATTGTTGACCCATTTATTGGAAGAATTTCTATTTTTAAAGTTATGAGTGGAAAAATCACTAAAGATACAGAAATTTTTAATTCAACTAAAGATGAGGTAGATAAAGCGGCAGGACTTTTTCTTCTTAAGAGGAAAAACTCAAATAGAAACATCTGAGATAGTTGCAGGAGATATTGGCGCCGTTTCAAAACTTACTTTGACTGAAACAGGAGATACAATTTGCGATAAGCAAAACAAAACTCTTTATAAGAAGATTAAGTATCCGAAACCAAATCTTTATTTTGCAATAGAACCTAAATCTAAAAAAATGACGAGGATAAGATTTCACAAGCTCTTCATAAGTTACATGAAGAAGATCCTAGCTTTCGTATCTGAAAGAAATTCAGAAACTAAACAACATTTAATAGGTGGACAAGGAAATGTTCAACTTCAGATAGTTTTTGGACAAACTTAAAAATGTTTATGGCGTGGAAACAAATATTGTTCCTTTAAGAATTGCTTATAGAGAAACTATTAAAGGAAAATCGGATGTTCAAGGAAAACATAAAAAACAATCAGGTGGGGCAGGTCAATATGGAGATGTATTTATGAGATTTGAGCCTACGGCAGAAGAGTTTGAATTTGCAGAAGAAGTTTTTGGAGGAGCCGTTCCTAGAAATTATTTCCCTGCTGTTGAAAAAGGTATCAGAGATAGTCTTGAAAAAGGAATTTTAGCGGGATATCCTGTTGTAAATGTTAAGGCAACCCTTTATGATGGTTCATATCACCCTGTAGATTCAAACGAAATGGCATTTAAAATAGCTGCTTCTTTGGCATTTAAAAAAGGAATGGAACAAGCACATCCCGTTTTACTTGAACCTATAATGAAAGTGGAAGTAAAAATACCTGAAAGTTATATGGGAGATGTAATGGGTGACTTAAATAAGAGAAGAGGAAAAGTCTTTAGGTATGGAAATGCTTGAAGATGGAACTCAACTTGTTATTGGAGAAGCATCACATTCTGAACTTTTTGAATATGCTATAGATTTAAGGTCAATGACTCAAGCAAGAGGAGACTTTACAATGGAATTTGATAGATATGAAGAAGTTCCTGCAAATATTGCTGAAAAAGATTATTGAAGAGTCAAAAACAGAAAAATAGACAATTATAATTATCCCGCCCTTCCACGACATAAAATATTCAGTAAGGGCGGGATTTTTACTATGAAACAACAAGGTTCCCGAACCCACCCGATGCGAAGCATCGTGGAAGGGAGGGGCCTTATTTATAAAATTAATATTTTACATAATGGATAAACAAAGGGAGAGTATATGCGAAATGAAAGATTACCTGCAGAGGAGAGAAAATGGCAGATAAGATATTGTGCGAAAGATGTTTTTCTTCGTAAGGGATTTCATAATACAACTATGGAAGATGTTATTTCAGAGAGTGGTTTGAGCAAAGGTGGAGTTTATAGATATTATAAAAGTACTACTGATATGCTCTATGATTTAATGGAAGATGGTTGTGTATATAGATATAATATAGTAGATAATTTTTTTGACAGCTAATAAAAAAATTTAGATAAATATGATATTGTATCTGAAATGATTGTGGATAAAATTTTAGATGATAATGAACTTTCTAAAGTTTACGCTATGTTTCCTTCAAGAAAAAGCAATACGATGAAAAATTTAGAAAGACTATTCTTGAAATTGAAAGAAGAAACTTTTTCCGATTTAAATAAACTTTATAAAAAATTTGGTTTTTCTTTTGATTTTAATGAATATAATTTTATAACAGATTTTATGAACAGTTTAGTTTTGGGAATAGAAATACTAAGTGCTAAAAATTCGTTTTTAAAGAATAGAGTACTTCTTAAAAATTTTATTCTATGATTATCTAGAAAAATTCAGAAGTAGTTAGTATAAAGTCTGCTTTGTTTTTTCATTGACATAAAAATTTTTATGGTTTATAATTTGTTTTAATTGATTTGAAATTTTTAGATAAGAGAGATTTATGAGAGATATTGAAGTTAATAATAATGATTCTGGGCAAAGAATTGATAGATTTTTAAAAAAATATTTGAATAATGCAAGTACTTCTATGATTCAAAAAAATTTTTGAGAACAAAAAAAGATAAAAAGTTAATAGAAAAAAAGGTTGATTCAAGCTATATATTAGCCTTAAATGATGTAATTAATATTTTTATTTATGAGGAAGAACTTGAAAAACTGATAGTTTCAAAATCAAAAGAAATATTCATATTCTAAAAAGCTTGATATTGTTTATGAAGATGAAAATATTATTGTTATGAATAAACCTAAAAATTTATTATCCCATGCATCATCTAAAGAAGATTATGGAAATAATTTGGTGGATTTTATGATTGGATATTTACTTGAAAAAGGGAGATTATAATCCAAGAGCTGAAAAAGACTTTTGTTCCTGCAATAATTAACAGATTGGATAGAAATACTTCAGGGCTTGTTATAGGAGCAAAAATTCAAAAGGCGCTTAGAGAGTTAAATAGATTAAAAGAAAATTCAATAGAAAAATATTATAAGACTATTGTAAGTGGAAAGGTTAAGAAAAAAATTTTGTCATTAATGAAAAAAACTTGAAAAAAGACGAAGAAAAAGAATAAATCGACTATTTCTAAAAAAATGGTAAAGACTCTATAACAGAAATTTATGTAGAAAAAAATAATGATGAATTTAGCCTACTAAAAATAAAACTTATAACCGGAAGAACACATCAGATTAGAAGTCATTTTAAGTAGTAAGGGTTTTTATATTATAGGCGATATTAAATATGGAAAATGCAAAAAGTTAATAAGTTTTTTTAGAGATAATTTTTAATTTAGAAAGCCAATTTTTACATGCTGAAACAATAATTTTTAAAAATATTGTTGAGATCTGAGTTATCTTAATAATAAAGAATTTTTTGCACCAATGGATGAAAGTTTATAAAAATATAATTAGGAAAAATATTTTTGATAAAAAGTTATATAACTTTTTGTTGTGGGTATATTCTCCATATCAGAACATTATAGGAGAGTATTATGAAAATTTTAATTGATGAAAGAGCTAAAAAAATTTTTGAACAAAAAAAATAGCAATGTAATTACCATTGACGTTAAAGGTTGTAGTTCTTGAAGTGGCGTTGTTTTAAAACCAATGGCTTCATTAGGTAAACCTTTAAATGCAGATAAGTACACATTGGAAAATGTAGATGGTATAGATGTGTATGTTATGAATGGAATAAATGCAGTTAATGATACTGTTAATGTTTCAACTATGAGTTTTTCTTTTTATTGAAAAATTTAGTAGTTAATGGAATAATTGTTTAAAAGGCTGTTAATTCAGCCTTTTTTTGTTAGGGAGTGATTTTTATTAAAGTTGTTATAAATAAAGAAGCGGAGAAACTTTTAAAGGAAAATCAAATAGATATAATTGTTGAGCTTAAAGGTTGGAGCAACTGAAATTGCTCAACTGAATTAAAACCATCGGTTTCGATTGGTATACCAAAAAAATACTAATGCTTTTTGACTTTTTTTAAGGTAGATGAATATAATGTATATGTAAGTAGAAAAATTCCAAAAGATGCATTTGTTGAAATTTCTTCCGGAAATTTTTTTATGGTTTGAATATTTAATAGCAATTATAAAAATAATTGTTATGTATGATAGATTTTAAATATAGGGATGATAATATGGCTAAAGATTTTAAATTGATTATTCCTACAATGGAATACGAAAAACGAAAATACAAAATTTTTAGACAGGAATTTTTTAACAAATGGTGGGGATATGGATGGGTGCCTATCTTTAAGGAGAATGGAAAAATATTTCTGACTGGATAAAACAAGTTGAAAGATTTTTCATCAGAAAAAAACATGTCCAAAAGAATATGCCCCACAAAACCCAATTTATTTTTTTATCAGAGAATTGGATAAAAATTATAGGTGTTATTCAAATAAGGCATTATCTAAATGAATTTTTTTGAAAAATATGGTGGACATATTGGATATTCAGTATGTCATTCTGAAAGAAAAAGGTTATGCAACCTTAATGTTAAAAGAAATTTTACCTATATGTAAAGAAATGGGATTTGAAAAAAATATTAATTACTTGTTTAAAGGAAAATGAAGCTAGTAAGAGAGTAATCATAAACAATGGAGGAATTTATGAATCTACTGTTTACGAGCCTAAAAGATAAAGTTTATTTAGAAAGATATTGGATAAATTTGTCTGATAAGTAAATTAAGATATAATATTAAAATTAGTTGTAAATAAGTGACATTTTTTTAGGGAGTTAAAGGTATGTCTGATAAAATTAAAAATATTGGGAACGATTTTTGTAATGAAAAGAATATTTCTAAGGATACAAAATATGAAGCATGGAGTTTCGGAAACACAAAAGAAAATGGCTGATGAGTTAGCTGATTTAGTAAATAGGAGAACTAAAACTGCCACAACTGGAGCTTATGAGCTATATGAAGAAGATGAAGATATTCCAAAGGTTGGTGAATACAATATTATTTTAGATGGTTCAGGAGAACCAAAATGTATTACAATAACAAGAGTAGTCGAGATTTTTAGCTTATAATTTAATATCATCTAATCATGCTTGGCTTGAGGGTGAGGGTGATAGAAGTTATGATTATTGGAAAAAAAGTTCACGATGAATATTTTTACTGAAGAGTTTAAAAACTCAGGAAAGAGTTTTATGAACAAGCTCCTATAGTATGTGAAGTATTTGAAAAAGTGTATTAAATAGTAAAATATAGAATAAATTTGAAGACAGTAAATCATATCATAATTTGCTGTATTTATATTTTTTTGTTGAAATTCAATTATCAAAATATTTTTACCACTAAAATAGTAGTTTAGCAAATTTATCAATCTAAGTCAGTTTGCGACTTGAAAAAAATTGCAAAATATGATAATATATGTGAAAAAGTAGCAGTAAAATTATTGTTAGGAGGAAATTTTATGTGCGGTATTGTTGGATATATTGGCAGTTCAAATGCCATTGATATAATTTTAAATGGACTAGAAACTTTAGAATATAGAGGATATGATTCATCAGGAATTGCATTCTTAGATAATAATAAGATAGATGTTGTTAAAACTGTTGGAAGAATTAGTAATTTAAGAGAAAAATTAGAAAAGTGAATATAAAAATAAGATTTCAAATATTGGAGTTGGTCATACAAGATGGGCTACACATGGAGTTCCATCAGATGAAAAATTCACATCCTCATTTGAGTATGAATTCTAAATTTTGCAGTTGTTCATAATGGAATAATTGAAAATTATTTACTTTTGAAAGAAGAACTTTTGAAAAAAGAATTATATTTTTAAATCTGAAACAGATACTGAAGTTATTCCTCAATTATTAGAAGATTTAGATGATGGAGATTTCTTAGCTACTGTTTTTCAAGATGAGAGATAAGGTTAAGGGAAGTTATGCCTTTGGTATTTTAAGACAGGATACTAATGAACTTATCGGAACAAGAAAAAGAAAAGTCCATTGATTGTAGGTATTGGAGATAACGAATTTTATATTGCTTCAGATGTTATTGCGGTTTTTAAAATATACAAGAGATGTTATCTATCTTGAAAATGGAGATTTAATTCATTTTAAAGATGAAAAATATACTATTTATGATGAAAAAATAATGTTGTAAATAGAGAAATTAAACATATTGATTGGTCTGTAGAAGCTGCTACAAAAGATGGATATGATCATTTTTATGTTAAAAAGAAATTTATGAACAACCAAAAGTAATTGAAGAAACTTTCGCAGAAGATTAAATGAAAATGATAAATTAACTTTAGATGGAATGGAAAAAGTTTATTAGAAGGAAATTTGAAAAAGTTCAATAAATGTTATGTTGTTGCCTGTGGTACAGCATACCATTCAGGTCTTGTAAGTAGAGAAATTTTAGAAAAGGCTTTGAGATTTCCGGTAATTGTTGATGTTGCTTCTGAATTTAGATATTCAGATAGAATGATTGATGATAAGACTTTAGTTATAATAATCAGTCAATCTGGAGAAACTGCTGATACTTTAGCAGCTCTTAGAGAAGCTAAAGCAAAGGGAGCAACTATCTTGAGTGTTACAAATGTTGTAGGTTCTTCAATAGCTAGGGAATCTGACAATGTATTCTATACTTGGGCAGGTCCTGAAATTGCTGTTGCAAGTACTAAAGGATATACAACACAAGTTACTGCTCTATATATGATTGCTTTGAAGTTTGCTGAAATTTTAGGAACAATTTCTTCTGATGAATATAAGAATATAATTAATCATTTAAAGGAATTGCCTAGTAAGATAGAATTATTATTAAAAAGATACAGAAATTTATAAAAATTGCATTAGAATTAAAGGATAAGACTACTTGTTTTCTATTTAGGAAGAGGCCTTGACTACTATACTGCTATGGAAAGTGCATTGAAATTAAAAGAAATTTCATATTTACACTGAAAGCTTTGCAGCTGGAGAGTTAAAAGCATGGAACTATTGCATTGATTGAGGACGGGACTCCTGTTTTTTTGTAATTGCGACTCAAGAAAGATTATATGAAAAATTATTTCGAATGTAAAAAGAAGTAAAAAGCTAGAGGAGCAAGAGTTTTTTTGAGATAACTCAATTAGATAATAATCTTGATGTTTCTGATGAAAAGAATATTAATTCCAGGTACTATAGAAATTTTTAATGCCTATAATTTCGGTTGTTGCAAGTCAACTTATTGCTTATTATGCATCATTGGCAAAGGAAATGATGTTGATAAGCCAAGAAATTTAGCAAAAATCTGTTACGGTTGAATAGATTTAAAGGGACTGGGAAGTCCCTTTTTATATAAAGGAGAAAATTATGTACAAGTTAATAGCGCTTGATATGGATGGCACTGCTTTTTTAACGAAAATCACGAAATATCTGATGAAGTTAAAGATAGTTTATTTTATGCCATGAGTAAAGGCATCAAAAATTGCATTTATTTCAGGAAGAGAAGAGTTTACAGTAAAGGAAATTTTTAAAGAGTTTAAATTTAGATACTTACTATGGGGCTTTAAATGGTAGTTTGATTTCTACAACTTATAGTGAAGTTCCAAAAATTTGTAAAGAGTTTAGAAAAAAAGTATATTTTTGATATTTTAGATATTATTGAAAATAACGGTTTTTTCACCTATTATTTTCTTAAAGGATTTTATTTTTACTAAAGATTCAAAAGATGAATATGTTGAAATTATTTCAAAAATTTATAAATTCAAAAAATAGCTAGAGTTAAAGATGTAAAACAATATATTAAAGATAATAAATTGGAAGAAAAAGTTTTGAAAATAGGAATTTGTCAAGAATATGATGTATTAAAAGAATTGGACGATAAATTTACTGATACCATAAAGAATGAATACACCATTTCTTTTTCTCTTCCTTTTTTTCTTGAGTTAATGGCAAAAGATACGGATAAGGGCTCTTGTTTAAGAGAAATATGCAGACTTAACAATATTGATATATCAGAAACTATTGCAATGGGCGACGGAGAAAATGATATACCGATGCTAAATATTTGTGGACTTTCTGTTGCAATGGGAAATGCAATGGAAAAATGTTAAGAAAAAAATGTCGATTATATAACTGATATGAATAAAAATGATGGGGTTGCAAAAGCCATAAGAAAAATTTGTTTAGAGGAAATTATGGAAAAGAATTTTTGTTGAAAAATCGAAAATGTAGAAAGTTTTGTAAATGAAGTTATTTTAAATGCAATAAAGAATAATGCTTCAGATATACATTTTTGAACCTAGAGAAGACAATTTTTTTATAAGATACAGAATAGATGGAGAGCTAATTGACATTTATCAAATAAATAGTTTTAATGCTCTGATTATTATTTCTCGTATAAAGATTATTTCAAAAATGGATATTACAATTAAGAGAATGCCACAAGATGGAAGACTGGATTTTGATTATAATGGAAATTTAGTTGACATCAGAGTTGCATCAGTTCCTGTAATTTTTGGGTGAAAAAAATTGTAATGAGAATTTTAAATGCCGGAAATTTTTTAAAATCGATATAGAAAATCTAGGATTATATGATGAAGAAAGACAATTGATTGAAAATATAATAAAAAGTCCAAATGGAGTTTTTAATCATAAGCAGTCCTACGGGAAGTGGGAAGTCATCTACATTGTATTCATTTGTAAAAAAATTACAAAATGAAAATATCAACATAATTACTTTGGAAGATCCTGTTGAAGTTAGGATTAGTGGAATAAATCAGATAAATATAAATTCGGCTCTGGGGACTTGACTTGCAACAGGCCTTAGGGGCGATGTTAAGACAAGATTTTGAAGTTGGATTAGTTGGAGAAATGAGAGATAGAGAAACTGCAAATATTGCTCTAAGAGCAGGAATAACAGGACATCTTATCTTTACAACTTTTGCATACTGCAGATACAGTTTCAGCAATAATCAGACTTTTTGAATTTAGGAATAGAAAATTATGTTATTTCATCAGGGGTAATAGCAATTTTTTCTCAGAGACTTGTTAGAAAACTTTGCCCAAAATGTAAAATCAAAAAGGGATTTAACAGATTTTTGAAAAAGGAGATTTTTAAGAAAAACAATCTTTGAAATACCTGAATATATCTATGAAAAAAATGTGGTTGTGAACACTGTAATAGAGGATATATTGGTAGGACTTTAATCTTTGGAATCTTTAATTTTTAGATGATGAAATAAAAGAGATAATAAATGGAAATTGTAATAGTGTAAGACTTTATGAATATTTTTAAGAAAAATGGAAATGAAAGTTTATACAGAAATGGGATTAAGAAAAAAATTGCAGATGGAATAACAAGTTTTGAAGAAGTAAACAAGATTTTATTTTTCATTAGGAGAATTTTAAAATGAGCTTTTAAAGAAAAAAAGTTTTTTTAATATTTTTAAATATGGAAATTGGGAAATAAACACAATTTATTAGATTTAAGTATTTCTTTAAAAAGAGGCAGGGCTTCTTTTAAAATCAAATATTAATACTGCAGAAACTATAAACTTGCTTTTCAAAAAACTTCGCCAAAATAAAAAAATTTAAAGAAAATTTTTTTCAGAAGTTTATGAAAAATTTATTGCAGGGACATGATTTATATAACTCCTTTTTAAAAAGTCAATAAATTTGACAATTTATTTTTTTATCTTTGATAAAATCAGGGGAAAGTTCGGAAAGGCTATCTGAAGTTTTTCCTATATTTATCTTTGTACTATGAAAAAGTATAAACTTAAACAAAAAAACTTATCAGCTTTACTAACTTATCCCTTTTTATTTTATTGTCAGTTACAGTTATAGTTTTAATTTTTCTTTTTGAATAATGTTATACCGACATTTTTGGATATTTTTGAAGATAGCAATATTGAATTACCTGCCATTACAAAGTTTTTTTAGTTAAAAAGCATTGATTTTGTTAAATATAATTATCTTTATATTATTTTAGGAATCTTGTCTTTTTATCATATTGCTAAAACTAATTTCAAAAAGATATAAAGTTAGAAGATTTTTTTGGAAAATTGATATTTAAAATTCCATATATAAAATCGCATTATCAAAATTATATAACTTCGGTAATTGCAAAAACTTTACTATCTTGCTTAATGGGAATATAAATATAGTTGATAGTTTGGAGATAATAAAAAAATTCTACTAGAAATGTATTTATACAAGAACATTTGGACAGAGCAATTTTGGAAATAAAAAAACAGTAATTTGATTTCAAAAATCTTTAAATGACGAATTGATTTTTAATCCCGCATTTATAAACATGCTTGCAATAGGAGAAAGTAGTGAAAATTTAGTTGAAATATTAGAGAGTGCAACGGAATACTATGATTCAAAAATAAATTATTCAGTTGATAAAATTTTTACAGTATTTACAACCTTTAATTATAGTTTTAATCTCCTATTTGTAGCATTTATCGTATTTGCAATAGCTATTCCAATTTTTGATTTATCAAATGGAATAAGTATAGAATAATTATTTTAATGGAGGTAATATATGAGAGCATTACTTGTAATTGATTTACAGAAAAGGGATAATAAGTCAAAGAGATTGTAGTAATGAAATAGATAAAATTAGGTGGTTGATTGAGGCTTTTAAATGTAAAAATATGCCAATTATTTTTACAAAACATCTTGATGAAAATGTTGAAAGCCCTTTATACAAAAATTGTGAAGGTATTGAAATAATAGATAATTTGGATATAAATGCAAAATATATAGTTGAGAAAAAGTAAGCCTGACTCATTTTTCAATACTAATCTTGAAAAATTTTAAAAAAATGAAGGTATCACTGAATTGGTTATTTGTGGCTTTTAATACTGAATATTGTTGTTTGTTTACGTCTATAGTTGCTGCTGATAAAAATTTTAAGGTCTATTTTATAGAAGATGCAACCGGAACGGTTTGATGATGAAAATACTTATGAAAATGCCTGGATTGGATATTCAAGATTTTTATAGGGTCAATACTAAACTGGTCAAATATGGTAAATGTTTTGTATTTAGATGAATATAAGAAGAGTTGATTTAATAAATTTTTAATTAAAGAAAAAGCAAGTTATTTTAAAACTAACTTGCTTTTTTTGCTATATATACTTTATTATAAATATAATTAAGTCCAGTATTATTCTTGAAAATTATTAATATAAGTTGTATAATTTAATTAGCGACGAAAAACGTCTTTTAAGAGATATAATTATATAAAGATGGATATTTTTTAAAAACTTGTTATTAATAATAAATATCGATAAGAAAATAAATAATTTTTGTCGACACTAAATTTTATAATCTTTTTTTATATTTAAGTACTTTTAGTTATTCACATTTCTTTTTTTAATATGTTACAATATATGTGAGAAAATTTTTGGAGGAAATGTGTTGAGTAGAGAAAAAGATATATGTAAAAACCATTATAGATATGATGCAATATTTATATTTTTCTATTTTAGCGATGTCTGTTGGCTTTCTTTTTGACAGTCCTAAAGAAATTTTTAGACGGTTATATTAATATTTTAAAATCTCCAAGTCATCTACTTACTGATTATATGGCGGTAGGAGGAATAGGAGCAACATTTTTAAATGCCGGTTTTCTTATGTTACTTGCATCTTTTGTGTTGTGGAGAAGGCAACAATTATTGACGGGTCCTATTATAGCGGCGCTTTTTACGCTTTTTGGTTTTTCCCTTTTTGGAAAAAAATCTATTTAATACAATTCAATAACTTTCGGAGTTTACCTTTATGGTAAAATTGAAGGTTTAAAATTTAATACACTGACTATGAATAGTCTGTTTGGTACTACTTAATCCTGTTGTAAGTTATATTTGTTTTGGGATTGGACTTCCATTTTTTAAAGGATTAGTTATTTCTTATGCAGTTGGTATTTTTTTATTGGAATGATTATTCTGCACTCTCTGCATCATTTTTACGTTTCCATCAAGGTTACAGCCTATATAATATTGGTTTTACATGTGGAGTTATTGGTCTTTTCATTCAAGGAGTTTTTAAATCTTTTTAATTTGAAGTAAAAAAATGTAAATGTTGTAAGTGATGGAAATTTACGAATTGCAATTATAATGTATATATTTTTTTACTATAGTTTTTCACTTTGGGATTTTATCTAAATGGATTTAGTTTTAAAAATTTAGGAAATTTATTAAAGAATAGTGGTAGGGCTCCATCTGATTTTTGGGAATATTTATGGTAGAGGTGTCAGCATGATTAATATGTCTGCGCTTGAATTATATATACTACTTATGTGTTAATTATGAATCAACCTTTAAATGGACCAATTCTTGGTGGTATATTTACCATTTTTGGTTTTGGAATATTTGGGAAACATATTAGAAATGTATTACCCATTCTTGTAGGAACATTAATTGCGTACTTTTTTTAAATATTTATGATCCGCATAGTGTTTCTGCAACAGTTACTATTTTATTTTGCAACAAATTTAGCTCCAGTTGCTGGAGAGTATGGTTTTATTGCTGGAATATTTGCAGGCTTTCTGCCATGTATCAATTGTTTCTAGTGTTGGTGTCTTGCATGGAGGCTTAAACCTTTATAACAATGGTTTTTCAGGAGGTTTTGTTGCTGCAACTTTAGTTCCGATTTTTGAGTCAATCAGAAATTCGAGATTTTTGATAAAAAGAGGAGGAATATCTTTGAATACAATAAAAATGAAGAAAAATTGTGCAAAGTTGATTGTTAGTGGTCTAGTACATTATTATTTTTAGTAAAAGAGTTCAAGATTTAAAAATAGATTTTAAAATAGAAAAAGATTCCCTAAGAGTTATTGCTGAGGAAATGTTAAAAATAAAACCGAAAAGATTTAGAAGAATTAAATAGAATTTCGAATTCTGCAAGACTTCCGAGTTTGAAAATTATTATGATAATTTAATAGGATTAGGAAGCAATTCAAGTGATATATCAAATATAGATACTTTAGGTTCTATGGTTGATGAGGCGATAGTTTCTTATTCAGATGATGGTCTTTTGACTATTTTGTTAGTTAGAAATTTCTAGCCTTTAGTATTTGGCAAATTGTACATATTAGTTTATTGTCCTGCTCTTTGGGTATCTACAATTATGCTAAATAAAAACTACTATAAGGAGTAACATATATGAAAATATTAGAGGTAAAAAGATCTCCATGTTAATGTTGGAGATAAAGAGATTTTTAAAAGGTATCGATTTGGATATTTTTTTGAAGGAAAGGTTCATGTCATCATGGGACCTAATGGAGCAGGAAAATCTACACTTACTAATGCTATTATGGCTCATCCTAATTATGAAGTTACAAAGGGCGACATATTTTTAAGAGGTGAAAAACATAAATGAATTAAGAGCGGATGAAAGAGCAAAACTTGGAATGTTTATGTCTTTTCAAAATCCGGAAGAAGTTCCTGGAGTTACAGTTTCAAATTTTCATCAGAGCTTCAAGAATGTCAATAACAGGAGAAAAAGAAAAGTGTTATTGAATTTCAAAGAGAGCTTGAAGAAAAAAATGGAAAGTTTAACTATGGACGCTTCTTATGCTCAAAGGTATTTGAATGTCAGTTTTTTTCCGGTGGAGAAAAAGAAGAAAAACTGAAATTTTACAAATGGTTATGTTAAATCCTGCACTTGTAATGTTGGATGAAACTGATTCAGACTTGATATTGATGCAGTTAAGGTTGTTTCTGAAAAATGTTGAAAAATTTAAAAGTGAAAATAAATCAATTTTAATCATAACTCATCACAGAGCAATTTTATCAAGAATCAAACCGGATTATGTACATGTTTTGTATGATGGCAAAATTGTTAAAACATCAGATGCTTCTTTGATTGATAAAATTCAAAAAGAAGGTTATTCTTGGGTTGAACAAGAGGTGTAGTTATGACATCAGAAAGAAAAAACGCAAGTAGAAGAAATGGACAGAGGTGTCTATGATATAAAAAAACGAAGTAAGGTATTTTTCAAAAACTGAAAAAGGCTTAACTCGTGATATTGTTATGCAAATTTCTAAAGAGAAAAATGAACCTGACTGGATGTTGGAATTAAGACTTAAAGCATTGGAAGTTTTTGAAAAATCTAAAAATCCAAATTGGGAGATCTGATTTGTCTCCTGTTGATATAAATGAGATTACAACATATATTCGTCCGGACGCAAAAATGAGTGAAGATTGGAATGAGTTGCCTGAGGATATTAGGAACATTTGATGCACTTGGTATTCCGGAAGCGGAATATAAAAGTGCACTTTCAGGGGTTGGAGCTCAATACGACAGTGAAGTTGTTTATCATAGCTTAACTGAGAAAATGAGGAAACAAGGAGTTATTTATACAGATTTTGAAACTGCCGTAAGAGAATATCCTGATATAATAAAAAGAATATTTTATGACTTGTATAAAACCTGAAGATCATAGATATGCTGCGCTACATTATGCAGTTTGGAGTGGTGGCTCTTTTGTTTATGTTCCAAAGGGAGTTAATGTAAGTATTCCACTACAATCATATTTCAGACTTAATGCACCGGGAGCAGGGCAATTTGAACATACTTTAATCATTGTTGAAGAAGGAGCGTATTGTCATTTTATCGAAGGCTGTTCCGCGCCGAAAATATAATGTTTTAAATGTTCACGCTGAGCAGTTGAACTTTTCATAAAGAAAAATGCAACTTTAAGATATTCTACAATAGAAAATTGGTCAAGAAATATGTATAACTTAAATACAAAAAGAGCAATTGTTGATGAAAATGGAACTATTGAATGGGTTTCAGGATCTTTCGGTTCAAAGGTAAGTCTATTATATCCAATGAGTGTGTTGAGAGGAGAAGGAGCAAAAAGCGAATTTACCGGAATAACTTTTGCAGGTAAAGATCAATATTTGGATACCGGTGCTAAAGTAATTCATGCAGCTCCAAGAACAAGCTCATCAATAAATTCAAAATCCATATCTAAGGGTAATGGAGTTGCAATTTATAGAGGCCTTGTAGATGTAAAACCTAATTGTCCCGGCTGTAAATCAACTGTAACTTGTGAATCCCTAATGTTGGATCAGGAATCTCAATCAGATACAATTCCTGTTATAAATATTCAAACATCTGATATTGATTTGGGACACGAAGCAAAAATAGGTAGAATTGATGACGATGTAATTTTTTACCTTATGACGCGTGGTATTCCTGAAGAAGAGGCAAAAGCTATGATTGTAAGAGGTTTTGCAGAACCTATTGCAAAAGAATTGCCTTTGGAATATGCTGTTGAAATGAATGCTTTGATTAATCTTGAACTTGAAGGAACTATTGGTTAGGAGGTGTCTGTATGAGAGGAAATTTTATACCAAGTAATACTTGGAATGCAACAAGAGTTAATAATACAGAAGTACTATTACCTAATCTGAATCTAAAAAGAATATTCTTTTAATTAAGAGTGAAAATAAAAAAATTTGGATTTTTCTTATGAAAAATTTTCGTTTTCAAATGAATTGACTGAAAAATTAAAAGGCTTTACAAATCTAAAAAAATGGATTTTATTTCAACAAAAGAAAATCCGTTAAATAAAGTTGTTTCATTGGAATTAAACGAAGAAAAATAATCAATTAGTCGATGTTATAAAGGTAAGAGCTGAAGAAAATTCGACTTTAAACTTAACTTTGGATTATTTTTTTCAAGAGAAAGTGTTAAAGGGTTCAGACATTCAATTATAGAAATTGAAGCTGAAGAAAACAGTGATGTTAAAAATTTACATTTCTCAAAGATTTTCTTTGGAGGTTTTGAGCATTCAGAGCGTTTATTATAGAGTTAAAGAAAAATGCAAATGTTGAATTTGTTCAAGTTGATTTAGGAGGCAGAGAAAATTATGTTTCCTATATAGGAGATCTCGTTGATAACAATTCAAAATGTCAACGTAAATTCTATTTATTTCGGCAAAAACGAACAAAAATTAGATTTTAATTATGTGGCAACTCAAAGAGGACGTGCTACAAATTATGATTTGGCGATTAAGGGAGCATTAGCTGATAGAGCTCAAAAAGACTTGTAAAGTTACTATTGACTTTAAACGTGGTTCATCAACTTCAAAGGGATCCGAAGAAGAATATGTAACATTACTTTCTGATGATATAAAAAATGTTGCAGTTCCGATTTTGCTTTGTACTGAAGATGATGTTGAAGGAATTCATGCAGCGAGTGCAGGGGAAAATTGATGAAAATATACTATTTTACATTATGAGTCGTGGTTTTAGTGAATCTGAAGCCAAGAGATTGATTTTGGAATCAAAATTCGCTGAAACTATTGATTTAATAGAAAATGAAGAAATAAGAAAGAGAGTTTATACAACTTTGTCCAAAAACTTTCGGAGGTATAATATGACTAAAACTGTTCTTGATATTAGAAAAGATTTTCCATATTTGAATGAAGAAAAAGTTGGAAAAAGTTATTTATTTAGACAATGCAGCTACAAGTCAAAAACCTCAAGCTGTTATTGATACTATAACAAATTACTATTCTTATCAAAACGGAAGTCCACATAGAGGCAGTCATTATTTAAGTATGTCTGCGACTGAAATTTATGAGGGTACTAGAAAAAAAGTTAAGAATTTTCTTAATTCAAAGAGAACGACTGAAATAATTTTTTTACAAAAATGCTAGTGAAGGCTCTAACTTAGTTGCCTATTGTTATCTTAATAAATTAAAAAGATGATGAAATAATGCTTAGTATTATGGAACATCATAGTAATTTATGTACTTGGCAATTTTTAAAAAGAAAAACAGGGGCTAAACTTAAATATATTTACCTTGATGATAATTTTCAATTGGATATGAAATCTTTTGAAGAAAAATTTCTGATAAAAGTAAAAATTGGTATGTATAACTGCTGCATCAAATGTAGTAGCCACAATGCCTGACATCAAAAAGTTATTGAAATCTCTCATAAAAACGGAGCAAAAGTTTTTAGTTGATGCATCACAAATAGTTGCACATAAAAACTGGATGTTCAGGATTTAGATGCTGATTTCTTAGCCTTTTTCAGGACATAAAATGTTAAGTGCAATGGGCGTTGGTGTGCTTTTATGGAAAGTTTGACCTCTTAAAAAGAAATGGATCCATTCCTTTATGGAGGAGATATGATTGAATATGTTTATGAAGATTATTCAACATATCTTTTACCGGCAGGCCGTTTTGAAGCAGGACACAAAATGTAGGAGCAGTTGCTTCGCTAGGGTTCTGCTATTGACTATCTAGAAGAATTGGGATTTGATTATATAGAAAAACTGGAAGGAGAACTTATGAATTTTTGCTTTTGAAGAAATGAAAAAGCTAGATTTCATAAAGACTTATACTACAAAAGGACAAAAATAGATGTCCTGTAATAGCTTTTTAATGTAAAGATGCTCATCCTCATGATGTATCTTCAATACTTGATAGCTTTGGAATTGCAATAAGAAGTGGGCATCATTGTGCAGAGCCTTTGCATAGATATTTGAATGAAAATGCAACTTGTAGAGTAAGTTTTTCTTTCTACAACACTAAAGAAGAAGTAGAATATTTCATTGAGAAATTAAAAAGAAGTAAGGAGAATATTACATCTTGGACATTAGAGAAATTTATACTGAGATAATAACAGAAGAAAAGTAGAAATACAAAAAAATAAAAGATATTTTGGAACATCCGACTCACGAAGAAAAAGGTCATAAACCCAAGTTGTGGAGATGAAATTACATTACAATTAGATATTGAAGACGGTATAATCAAAGATGCCTCTTATGTTGGAGTGGGTTGTGCAATCTCCCAAGCCTCAACATCACTTATGATTGATTTAATTAAAGGAAAGACTTTAGACGAAGCAAAAAGAACTTTGTGAAACATTTTTTTAGCAATGATTACAGAAGGTCTTGAGGGCGATGAGCTAAAAAAACTTAAGGATGCTATAGCTCTTCAAAATATTTCTACAATGCCTGCAAAGAGTTAAATGTGCTGTTCTTGCTAGCATACATTAAAAAAATATAATTGAAGCTAATTAAATATGGTCGTAACTCTTTTGAGTTACGACTTTTTGAATAGGAGTGTATATGAGGATATATATTATATTTGCTTTTTAGACGGTTTGTTATACAACTATAAATTATTGATTTCTATAATTTTTATAATGAATTTAATATCTTTTACAATATTTTATATTGATAAAAGAAAAAGCTATAAAAAGGCAAGAATAGAATTTCAGAGAATAGCTATTGTTATCAGCTTTTTTTATTTTCGGCTCTATCGAGCTTTTTCTATCCATGCAAATATTTAGACATAAAACGAAAAAGTAAAATTTAGAATTTTTAGTACCACTATTTTTGTCGTGAAAAGTATTGATTTTTATATTATTTATATAAATATATGTTTTTAGGTGATGTTATGAAAAATATTAGATTTTTACAGAAAGATTGAATATAGCAGATATGCAGTTTTCCGATTGTGACTACGCAGACGAAAGAATGGGGAAATGAAATATCTGGAAAATATATGTGATCCATTTTACAAAAATGGAAAGAACTTAGAGATATATTGAAAGATGAGTTGGAAAATTCGGAAAAAAATGGACTGACGATTTCTATTTTTTTCAGTTTTTAAAAAGAAAATGATGAAATAATAGGAACTGCTTGTGCTTTTTGAAGTTGAAAAGAGTAAGAAAATATGGGGGCATAGGATATTCGATAAAAGCTAACTGAATGGAATAGAGGTTATGGAACAGAACTTGTTAATGGTTTGTGTGAATTCTTAAAAATTATATAATGTAGAAATTATAAACACATTAATTGCCAAAAGAAAATATTTCATCTCTGAAGATTTGTTTTTAAGAATGGATTTCGAGATTTTTAAAAGAAACTGAATTTATTAAATCAGGAACGGATATAAAATATTCAGCATATGAACTTAGAAAAATTATAAAAACAATTAAATAATTAAAGTCAAAGATATGAAAAGAATTAGGAATTATTTAAAGGAAGTAAATTTACTTCCTTTTTAAATGAAAAATTCCACTAAAAAGCGGAATTTATAAAAATATTAAAAAGTTAAAATTTGTCTTTAAATAAATCAGTATAAATTAAAAAGCTATTGCTATTGCCATACAAGTAATTGTAATAGTGGAAAGGTTGTTGAAATCAAATATAATTAAAAATACTAATAAAGTGGTTACTAAATAATTTGTCCATTTTTCTCATAACTGCCTCTTATAGATTAATATTAAATAATAATTTATTGAACTATCAAAACAATATATTTACAACTGTATTATACCATAATATAGTATTTAATTAAAGTATTCATAATGTAAAATTAAAATTATCAGGTTCAAAGGTCAATTTCTGTCTAAAAATGAAAAATTCTAAAAAGGCTTTTACATTTTACAAAAATCTGTTAAAATTTAAAGATAATAATGTAATAGTGGGATAATATGTATTTTTATCTTTTTAATTTTTCAAAGGGTGAGTTTTTATGACACATACTGAAAAGTATGGAATCACAGAAAAGGGTTAGTTATTCAAAAATTCAAAATGTTTTGGATCTTCCAAACCTAATTGCCATTCAAACTGATAGTTATGATTGGTTTATTAAGCAAGGAATTAGAGATGTTTTTGACGATATTAGTCCAATTAGGGACTATTCCGAAGCGATGAAGTTGGAATTTTTAAATTATCGTTTAGAAAATGCTCCAAAGTATTCAGAACAAGAATGTAAGGATAGGGATATGAACTATTCAACACTTCTAAAAGTAGATGTTCGTTTAACAAACAATAATACAGGCGAAGTTAAAGAACAAGAAGTGTTTATGGGAGAAATTCCTTTGATGACTGACAACGGGACTTTTATTATTAATGGTGCTGAAAGAGTTATCGTAAGTCAGCTTGTTAGAAGTCCGGGTGTATATTATGGAGAAGAAATTGACAAGTCAGGTAATAAGTTATTTTCTTCAACAGTAATTCCGAACAGAGGTGCTTGGTTAGAATATGATACCGACACAAACGGAGTTGTAAGTGTTCGTATTGACCGAACAAGAAAATTGCCTATAACAACTATGATTAGGGCATTGTTATATGAAACAAATGAAGAAATGGTTGAAAATTTCGGAGATATTAAAGAACTTCATACTACTTTGGAAAAAGATATAACAAAGAGTTATCAGAAGCTATTCTTGAAATTTATAGAAAATTAAAACCAGGGAGATCCTGCTACTGTTGAAAGTGGGGAAAGTTTATTACATAATTTACTTTTTCGATCCAAGAAGATATGATCTTGCAAAAGTTGGTAGATATAAATTTAATAAGAAATTAGCTTTTAAGAAATAGATTAATAGGAACAATTTTAGCTGAAGATATTTTTCAAGACTGATAAATTCGGTGAAATGGAAAAAATTGCAAGTGTTGGAGATTATATTTCAGAAGAACTTGCTGAAAAATTGAAAATGCAGGATATAAGAGAGTTCATGTAAAGTTGAAGACAAAGAAATTATCGTTGTTGGTAACCACTTTGTTGATATTAGTGCGTTTGAATTAGGGATTTGACATTTCATGCAATGGACTTTCAGAAAAAGTTTACTATCCAGTTATGATGGAAATTTTAGAAGCTGCATCAGAATATGAAGGCGAAGAATATGAAACACAAGTTAAAGAGAGCTGTTAGAAATAGAGTTAAAGAGCTTTCTCCTACTCATATTATTCGTGATGATATTGAAGCTACTGTAAGTTATGAATTTAACTTATTCTATGGTCTTGGAATTTGTGATGATATTGACCATTTAGGAAATAGAAGAGTTAGAGCTGTTGGAGAACTTTTACAAAATCAATTTAGAATTGGTTTATCAAGAATGGAGAGAGTTGTTAGAGAAAGAATGTCAACTCAAGATCCAGACCTTGCTACGCCTCAAGGACTTATTAATATAAGACCTCTTGTTGCGTCTTTTAAAAGAATTCTTTGGTTCTTCACAATTATCACAATTCATGGATCAAAACAATCCACTTGCAGAACTTACTCATAAGAGAAGATTATCAGCATTAGGACCTGGTGGTCTTAGTAGAGATAGAGCAGGATACGAAGTAAGAGACGTTCATGAAAGTCACTACGGAAGAATTTGTCCGATAGAAACTCCAGAAGGTCCAAACATCGGTCTTATTACTTCTCTTACAACTTATGCAAGAGTTGATCAATATGGATTTATTGAAACACCATATCGTGTTGTAAATAATGGAATTGCTACAAAGGACATTGTTTATTTAACTGCTGATGAAGAAGATGAAGTTATTATCGCTCAAGCCAATGAACCACTTGATGAAAATGGACGTTTTGTAAACGAAAGAGTAAGTGGTCGTGGTATTAATGGCGAAAAATGATATTTATCCAAGAGATACAATTCAACTTATGGACGTTTCTCCTCAACAAATTGTATCAGTTGGTACAGCAATGATTCCTTTCCTTGAAAATGACGATGCTACTCGTGCGTTGATGGGTTCAAACATGCAAAGACAAGCAGTGCCTCTACTTGTTACTGAAGCTCCTATTGTAGGAACCGGTATAGAACATAAAGCGGCAAGAGATAGTGGTGTTGTTATCATTGCTAAAAAAATTCAGGAATTGTTACAAAAGTTGATAGTGATGAAATTCATATTAAAAAGAGATTTAGATAATGTAGTTGATAAATATAGATTACTTAAATTTAAACGTTCAAATCAAGGAACAACAATCAATCAAAGACCTATAGTTAATGAAAATGACAGAATTAATGCAGGGGATATTATTGCCGATGGTCCTTCAACAGAAAATGGAGAAATTGCATTAGGTAAAAATATTTTAATGGCATTTATGAACTGGGAAGGTTATAACTACGAAGATGCGATGTTGTTAAATGAACAACTTGTTATAGATGATGTTTTAACTTCATTACACATTGAAGAACATGAATGTGAAGCGAGAGAAATCAAATTAGGTTCTGAAGAAATCACAAGAGATGTTATAAATATCGGTGAAGATATGAGAAAGAACTTAGATGAAAATGGTATTATAAGAATTGGTGCTGAAGTTAATTCAGGAGATATCTTGGTTGGTAAAGTATCACCTAAGGGAGAAACTGAATTAAGTGCAGAAGAAAGACTTTTAAGAGCTATTTTCGGAGAAAAAGCTAGAGAAGTAAGAGATACTTCTTTAAGAGTTCCTCATGGAGAAACTGGTATTGTTGTAGATGTTAAATGTTATAGTAGAAAAAATGGAGATGAATTACCACCAGGAGTTAATGAAGTGGTTAGAGTTTATGTAGCCACTAAGAGAAAGATTAATGTAGGAGATAAAATGTGCGGTAGACATGGTAACAAAGGGGTTATTTCAAGAATAATGCCTCAAGAAGATATGCCATTCTTACCGGATGGAACTCCTTTACAAATCGTTCTTAATCCGTTAGGGGTACCTTCTCGTATGAACATCGGACAAGTACTTGAAGTGCATTTAGGACTTGCAGCTAAAAGACTTGGTTGGAAAGTTGCAACACCTGTATTTGACGGAGCAAGTGATATTGATGTTCTTGATGCATTAAAGCTTGCTGGTTGTCCTGAATCAGGAAAAATAAAACTTAGAGACGGAAGAACTGGAGATGAATTTGACAATCCTGTAACTGTTGGTTATATGTATATGTTAAAAACTTCACCATTTAGTAGATGAAAAAGATTCATGCTAGATCTATCGGGCCTTATTCTTTAGTTACACAACAACCACTTGGTGGTAAGGCACAATTTGGTGGACAAAGATTTGGAGAAATGGAAGTTTGGGCATTGGAAGCATACGGTGCAAGTCATACTTTACAAGAAATGCTAACTGTTAAGAGTGACGACATTGTAGGTAGAGTTAAAAACTTATGAATCAATTGTTAAAGGTGTAAATATTCCTGAACCAGGTATTCCTGAATCCTTCAAAGTTCTTATGAAAGAATTACAATCATTATGTTTAGATGTTAAATTGATTGATGAAGAAGGAGAAGAAATCAAACTTAGAGAAAATTCCGATGAAATTAAGGCTCAACTTGTTTTTAAATGAAGAGTATGCCAAAGAAGAAGAGGAAGAAGATTTTTGACTTTGATTCATTTTATGATCAATCTGGAAATAAGGAAGAAGATTTTTGATGGCTTTTGACCTTAGTTTCTTAGAAGATAAAGATGAAAAAGGAAAAAGCAGTTCAGAAAAAGTAGAACAAGACGAAATATTTATAGAAGAAGATATTGATCAATAACATAGAGGAAGGGATGGACTCCTTGTTGGAATTAAATAATTTTGATGCAATGAAAATTGGCTTAGCTTCACCTGATAAGATAAGAAGTTGGTCAAGAGGAGAAGTTAAAAACCAGAAACCATAAATTACAGAACTTTAAAAGCCTGAAAAAGATGGTCTTTTCTGTGAAAAAAATATTTGGGACCAGTAAAGGACTGGGAATGTAATGTGGTAAGTATAAAAGAATAAAATACAAGGGAAATGTATGTGAAAAATGTGGAGTTGAAATCACAAAGTCTAAAGTAAGACGTGAGAGAATGGGTCATATAGAACTTGTTGCTCCGGTTTCTCATATATGGTATTTTAAAGGAATACCTTCAAGAATGGGTCTTATATTAGATATGAGCCCAAGAGCTCTTGAAAAAATCTTATATTTTGCAAATTATGTTGTTCTTGATGCAAAAGATACTGACCTTTATGTTAAACAATTACTAACTGAAGGCGAATATGGAGAAGCTTGTGAAAAATTTGGTGCAGAAAATTTCAGAGTTGGAATGGGTGCTGAAGCAATTAAAGAGCTTTTAGAAAATATAGATTTAGATGAGCTTTCAGATAGAATTGAAAAAAAGGTCTTGTTGATGCAACTGGTCAAAAGAAAATTAGACTTTCGAGAAGACTTGAAGTTTGTGAAGCTTTCAGAAAATCAGGAAATAGACCTGAATGGATGATTATTGATGTCGTTCCTGTTATTCCACCTGATTTAAGACCTATGGTTCAACTTGAAGGTGGAAGATTTGCAACTTCAGACTTAAATGATTTGTATAGACGTGTTATAAATAGAAATAACAGATTGAAAAAAACTTATTGAAATTCACGCTCCGGGAAATCATTATGAGAAATGAAAAGAGAATGTTACAAGAAGCTGTGGATACATTAATAGATAATGGTAGACATGGAAAAAGCTGTAACAGGAGCAGGAAATAGAGAGCTTAAATCTTTATCAGATATGTTAAAGGGAAAGACAGGAAGATTTAGACAAAACTTACTTGGAAAGCGTGTTGACTATTCAGGACGTTCAGTAATCGTAGTAGGACCAGATTTAAAATTCCACCAATGTGGACTTCCTAAAAAAATGGCTCTTGAATTATTCAAACCCTTTCATTATGAAACAATTAGTTGAAGACGGAATTGTTCATAATATTAAAAGTGCAAAAATATGTAGAAAAGATTAAATTCAAATGTTTGGGACATCTTTAGATAAAGTTATCAAAAGATCATCCTGTGCTTTTAAACAGAGCACCAACTCTTCATAGACTTGGTATTCAAGCATTTGAACCGGTTTTAGTTGAAGGAAAAGCAATAAAAATTACATCCGTTAGTTTGTACTGCATATAATGCCGACTTTGACGGTGACCAAATGACTGTGCATTTACCTTTATCAACTGAAGCCCAAGCAGAAGCAAGACTTTTGATGCTTTCTACAAATAATATTTTAGCACCAAAAGATGGTAAAGCCTATCACAACTCCTACACAAGATATGGTATTAGGTTCATATTACTTAACAAGTGGAACTGTTGAAGAACAAGCTGTTCGTTCATTTATGGATTATGATGAAATGTTTAAAGCTTATTCTACAAATAATGTTAAAATTCATGATACTGTTAATATCTTGTATAGAGATGAAGAAACAGGAGAAAAGTCAAATCGTAAAATCAACTGTTGGTAGATTTATATTTAATGAACATATTCCACAAGATTTAGGATTTGTTGATAGAAGTAAAGATAAATTCTCATTAGAAATAGATAGACTTGTAGATAAAGAAAAATGCTTGGTAAGATTGTAGATAAATGTTTTTAGAAAACATGGAAATATTAAAACTGCTGAAGTATTAGACTATATTAAATCTACAGGATATAAATATTCAACTGTTGGAGCTATTTCAATTTCAATGAATGACGTAATAGTTCCAGAAGAAAAATGGGAAATTCTTAAAAGAAGCAGAAAAAGAAAAATTGCTGTTTATGAAGAATTATTTAGAGACGGTTTAGTTTCCGAACAAGAAAGATATGAATATGTAATCTCTGTTTGGACTAAAGCTACTGAAGATATTACAAAGATTCTTGTTGAAAAGCAAGATCCTACAAATAGTATTTCAATCATGGCTGACTCAGGAGCCAGAGGTAATATTAACCAAATTAGACAGTTAGCGGGAATGCGTGGACTTATGAGTTCTGCTACTGGTAGAATCGTAGAAATTCCTATCAAAGCAAACTTTAGAGAAGGTCTTTCTGTACAAGAGTTCTTTATTTCAACTCATGGTTCAAGAAAAGGACTTTCAGATACTGCACTTAGAACAGCTGACTCTGGATATTTAACAAGAAGACTTGTAGATGTTTCTCAAGATGTTATTGTTAGAGAAGATGACTGTTGTACAGATGAATATGTATTGGCTAGAGACTTTAAAGATGGAAATGCCATAGTTGAAAAAAACTTTGCGGATAGAATTGTAGGTGAGACATTCATTTGAAGATGTATTAAATCCTACTACAGGAGAGATATTAATTCATAAAGAAATGAAATGATTACTGAAAGTCTAGCTGAAAAAGTTGAAAAACTTGGAATTACAGAAATAAAAGTACGTTCTGTTCTAGGCTGTAAATCTAAAACATGGTGTTTGTGCAAAATGTTATGGACGTAATCTTGCAACAGGAAATCCAGTTAACATTGGGAGAAGCTGTAGGAATTATAGCTGCTCAATCTATCGGGGAACCTGGTACTCAGCTTACGATGAGAACATTCCACTCCGGTGGAGTTGCCGGTGTTGGAATCACTCAAGGTCTTCCTCGTGTTGAAGAACTTTTTGAAGCAAGAAAAACCAAAAAGGACTTGCTTATATAACTGAAATAGACGGTACTGTAAAATTAGTTGATAATAAGAAGAGATATGATATAGTTGTAACTGCCGATGATGGTGATGAAAGAATTTATGCTATACCTTATGGAGCCAGAATTAAAGTTAAAGATGGAGAAAAAATTAAAGCAGGGCGATATGCTTACTGAAGGTTCTATAAATCCACATGACATTTTAGCTATTAAAAGGTCCAACAGGAGTTCAAGAATACATCACTAAAAGAAGTTCAAAAAGTTTATCGTAATCAAAGGGGTAGACATCGATGATAGACATATCGAAATCATTATAAAACAAATGCTTTCTAAAAGTTAAAATTGATACTTCAGGAGATACTAATTTCCTAGAGGAAGTCTGGTTCCGTTTTAGAGAAGTAGAAGCTGTTAATAGACAAATGTTAGATGAAGATAAGATTCCTGCAACTTTTGATAATGTATTATTAGGGAATCACAAAGGCGTCTCTTGCTACTGAAAGTTTCTTATCAGCGGCATCATTCCAAGAAACAACCAGAGTTTTAACTGATGCTTCTATAAAAGGAAAAGTGGACGGGTTGATCGGATTGAAAGAAAATGTAATTTTAGGTAAACTTATTCCTGCCGGAACAGGTATGAAAGTCTATAAATCCATTGAAATTGATTATGAAACAATGGAGGAAGAAGAAAGACTTGCAAGAGAAGAAACTGTTGAACATAATGAATCTGAAGAAACTAAAGAATATGATGAATCAAATGAAGTAGAAGAAAAAAAGAAAGTGAAACTGAAACTGAAGAAGTTGAAAAAAGTAGAGGAATAGTATTTAGAGTCGGAAAAATTTTTTTCCGACTCTTTCTGTAAAGTGAGGCGTAAAAATGAAAAAGCTTTAATTTTTAACGGCATCTTTCGGTGGTGGGTCATAATAAAGCTGCTAATAATATTAGAGAAAAAGCTTGAACTAAGAGGTTTCGATGTAGAAGAAATAGATTTATTAAAAAGAAATTTCTGAAAAAAATTAGACAGTTTGCTTGTTGGAGGATATTTGGGAATTGTAACTAAGACTCCTGAAATTTATGGACTGATATATAAAGGAACAAATTTAACTCAATCACAAAATGTCCTTTCAAAAACCGATTTTTAAATATTTTGAGCAATAAGATATTACCTATTTTGGAAGAAAAAAAGACCTAATGTAGTCATAGGGACTCATGTTTTTGCAATTGGAATTATGGAACATATAAAGCAAAAAAATATTATAATGTTCCTTTATTTCAGTGATTACAGATTATATAACACATAAGATGTATTTTAGCGATTATGTAGATTATTATATAGTGGCAAGTGAATTTACAAAAAGCAGAATGATTGATGACGGATAAAACAAGATAGGATTTGTGCTTTTGGAATACCTATAAGTGATAGCTTTAAGGAAAAGACATTATGAAAAAAAGACGGATTTAATATTTTAACGATATTTGGAACTTTAGGAATGAATGATTTTTTTCTGAATATATTATGCCGATATTGGATATTGCAAATGACATCAAACTTACTATGGTCTGCGGGAAAAATGAAGAATTAAAAGAAAAAAACTTGAAAAAAAATATAGTCTGTTTATAGATGAAAAATAGACTTGAGATTTTTTGGTTATACAAATGAAATTGCAAGACTTATGGAAGAAAATCAAATTTTGATTACAAAGCCGGAGGACTTACAGTTACTGAGGCAATTGTTAAAAATATTCCACTCATAATTCCATTTTTATTCCGGGTCACGAAGAAGAAAATAAAAATTTTATAGTTGAGGAAGAAATTGGAGTCTATGCAAACGGCATTGATGCAGTTGTAAAAGGAAATAAAAAAATTTTATAAAAAAATAGAAGAAAAATAGAATATATGGCTTTGAATATGGAAGATATAGCAAAAAGGATTTTCAGTAGATAAAATTGTAGAATTAGTTGAAAAAAATAAGTTAAATTCATTGACAAAAATGATATGTTATAGTATAATCCACTATGGATAAAGATTTTTAGGAGGTTTTTATATGAAAATTAAAAATATTTAATTTCTGCTATGGCTATATTTTTTTAATGGGATCAATGGTTGCTTGTCAATCAAAAACCGGCTGAAAATAAAAAAAGCAGAAGAAAAAGGAAGAAAAAGAAAGAAGAACCTAAGATGGAAAAAGGCTTCTGACGAAGAAAAATTCAACTATAAAATCATTGGAAGCTCAAAAAGCTATTGAATTGGAAATTCTAATTTAAAAGGATGCAGACAAAGAAAGTATTGAAAAAAATATGCTAATTTAATTGCTCAAGTTAAAGAAGATAAGATTGATAAAGCTGAAGTTATTAAATTAGGAAAAATGCACTGAAAAATTATATTAAAAATGTAAAAAGAATCAAGAGGCGATAAGATTACATTTTTAATGAGGGTTTTAAGACCCTCATTTTTATTGTGAGAAAAATAAATTGTAAATGGTAGTTTATATATAATATATAAAGCATAAAATATTCTTAAAAATAATTAATAGTTATTATTATTGAAAATTAGTTAGGGTATAAATGGATTATAAATTTTTATTTCTTAATATAACTATTTTTATTAAATTTAAAATAAAAAGTATAAACACACTAATCACAAATATACTATTAGGATGTAAATACCATACTTAAAAATTTATAGAAAATAAGCTATGTAAAAATTTTTGCATAGCTATTTTTTATTCAAGAAACTATATTATAGACAAAGATAAGAACCTATTAAATCGTTGAAAAAAACTCAATTTACTATGATACAATAGTTATGTAAAATGTTGAAAAATTATTTTTCTATAATTGAAATTTATGGAGTATTAGTCATTATGAAAAAAATTAAAGAAAGAATATTTATCTATATTCTATATTAATTGTCATTTTTAGTGTTTTTACAGTTTATTCAAATGCTAATATGCCAATGATAATTAAAGAGATTACAGATAGTATTACAGAAAAACAATTTGATAAAAATTTTTGATTATTTTATAAAAATATGCTCTACTAATAGTATTAGTATTGTGTTCTGAATTTATTAGTAAATTGTTGAATGCTAAGTATAGAAGATTATTATATATGAGGCTTAGAAATCTTTTTGTAAGAGGAATTTTGTTAAAGGGGAAAAAGGAGAAAATCCCTCAAGAGCTTTTATTCTATTTATAATAATGAGATAGAATCTGTTGTAGAAGAATACTATTTAACAATACCACATATTATATTTCAAGCAGTATCTATTATTTGGTATATGTATTTGCTGTTTTCATTGAATATTATTGCATCATTTATTATTCTAGAACGAAATATTATATCAATCCTAATTCCTTATTTTTCGAAATAGATATGCAAAGAATAAAGAGAAAAGAGCATTTTAGGACTAAGACGATTAAATACAGCTTTTTATGATATTGTTGAGGGAATAGGCACTATAAAAGATATTCCGTGATATAAATGATAAAATGGAATCTATTTCATCTGATGAACAAAAATAATATATATAGATATAGCATAAAAATGCAGTTCTAGAAATTAGCATGGGAGCAATTTCATTTATATCCCAGTTTCTAATTTATTATGTTGTAATCAGTTCAATTATTAGTGGAAAAGAAAACTATCGGAGCTTTTATAGCAATATTGCAATTATCAGACTTGTTAATCTATCCGATTAATACCATTTCAGCTATTTGATAACTGTATTTTCTGTAAAGAAAGTTAAAAAAATGATTTATTTAAATACCTTATCCGATTGTGAGTTTGAAGAAAAATAAGCAAGAGAAAGTTGAGAAAAATTGAATTTGAAAATGTAAGTTTCTCTTATAATGAAAATAAATATATTATTGATAATTTTTTTCAAATGTTTTTGAAAGTGGTAAAAAGTATCTTATTAGAGGTCAAAATGGCTCCGGTAAGAGTACAATTTTGAAATTATTGTTCGGAGAGTTTGAAAATTATAGTGGAAATATAAAAATAAATGGTAAAAATATAAAGGATTATCCTGATATTTCAAAAAATATTGTCTATGTTGAACAAAAATTCTTTTCTATTTAATGAAAATATAGTTTCAAATATAACACTATTTAAAAATTTTGAGGATAATTTGATTTATGATATTTTTAAATAAAGTAAATCTGGATAAAAACTTATAGAAAATAGAAAACGAAAATTTGAATGAATTGAAATCTTTCAATTTCAGGTGGTGAAAACAAAAATTATAATTGCTAGAGCTTTACTTAGAAATAGTAATTTTTTTGGTATTTGATGAAAGCTATGAGCAATATTGATAAAAAAATTCAATTTCAATAATTGAAAAATGATTTTAAGTGATGAAAAACTTAGGCTTTATTAATATTTCTCACAATTATTCTGAAGAAAATGTAAAAATGTATGACTACATTTTTAGAATTTACAGGAGAAGAAATTAATATAATAAAAGAATTAATAATTGTAAATAAATACTATATGGAGGAGTTATTTTATAATGAAAATTCAAAATTCGATTTGCCGATTAAGTTAAAAATCCAGTGTTATTTTTCTCATGTATTTTTCGCTGGGAGTTTATTTTATTTCACTTATTTTTCCTTATATTTTTTAAAGAGTATTCTTGATAATATAGGGAATATGGACAGTGGAAAAATTATATTTATACATATTTGGGATAATTGTATTTGCAGTTTTTGTTCATGGAATTAGCTATTTATGTGATTATTTAAATCCAGTTATTTTTGTAATAAAAACTGCTTTTTAAAAATATCAAAAACAAATCGTAAAAAGATTTCTAAGATAAATACACCTGACTATGAGGGGATGAGCAAGGCTAAGGTATTGAATCTTTTTGAATTATGATATGACTGTAATTTATACACTATATTAATTTAAAAATAGATTTAGTAGTAGATTCTATAAAAGATTTCATTAGTAGCTCTTATACTGATAAAATTAATTACATACTTGCAATAATAACTTTTGTGTTAATACCAATTTATTATCTTGGAAATTATTTTTAATAAAAATCGAATGGAAAAACTTGCAAGTGAAGAGATGAAATTAAATGATAAAATTTTTGAACAAGAAGAAGATGTTGTTTATAAAAACAAGTATTGAGTTGTTTAAGGCTTGGGAGATTGTTTTTAAGAAATTTAATTATATAGCAGAAAAACGTTGGAATATTACAGGTACAAAACATAAATTTTTAATTTTTAAATATGGAATTTCCAAAATTTATTTCAACTCTTAGTCCTTTTTATAGTTTTTAATCTTGAGGACAAGTTTTGTTCATAGAGGAATTTTTACTATTGGAACATTGATTATGTTTTTACAATATGCTCAAATGATTTATACTCCGATAACGTCTATTGCAAATTTAAAGGCAAATGCAAAATTCTTCAGTAGTAAAGTTTTTGAAAAGGATTAGAAATTTTTAAACCATGAAAATGAAGAAAAATAATTATTCAAAACTTTTTGTAAAACAAGAAAAATCCTATAGAAATTAAAAATGTCGAAATTACAAATGCAAAAGATGAGTTATTATTTAAAATAGATGATTTTACAATTTCTAAAAATGGACTTTATATTCTAAAAGGTGATAATGGAACAGGAAAAACTACGCTTTTAAATTTACTTGCAGGAGTTTATTCTGTAAAAACAAATTAAGGGAAAGGTGGATATTTTAGAATATCGGAGGATAAAAAGAGGATATTTCTTACTATATAATCCCACAATGTTGTTTAACGGAACCGTTAGAGAAAAATATAGTTTTAACTGAGATAGAAATAGAAGAACAAATTTCAAAGATGCGAAATCTTTTTGAAAAGATTTAATGCAAAAGATGAAAAATTATGAAGTTAAAACAAATCCTGCAAATCTTTCACTTGGAGAACAGCAAAAACTATTTTTGATAAGGACATTTATGCAAGAAAAAGAGTATTGTTTTTACTTGACGAGCCGTCAGCGAATTTAGATGTTGAATCAAAAAGCTATTTTTAAGAGATTTTCTAGAAAGAAGAAAAGAAAAAGCATAATGATTTTTAATAGCTCACGATTTGCTTTATGAAGAAATTGCTGATGAAATTTATACTATAAATAATAAAAATTTAGAACTTTCTAAATAAAGATAAAGAATTTCATTCCCGATACTTATGTGTCGGAGTTTGTTTTTATAGCCGATTTTTTTAGTGAAAAATTTTACAATATATGTATATATATGATATAATATAAATGGCTTTATGCCCAATGGCAAAAGCTACTTATATTTCATCATAACTACCATAAAAATAATCAAAAGGAGTTATGATTTAATTATTAGCTTTACACTTGTTGATAAAGCTACATATTATAAATAAAAATAAATTGTTAAGATAAATTAAAGTTAATTGTTATTAAAAAGGAGAGATATACTTTGTTTGATAAATTAGAACTATTAGTTGAAAAATTTGAGGAACTTGATTATAGATCCCGAAATTATGAAAGATATGAATGTTTGGCAAAAACTTGCCAAAAGAACATGGTGATATGAAGCCTATTGTTGAAAAAAATATAGAGTATTCAAAACATAAGAAAGAACTTGAAGAAAACAAAGAGATGTTAAAGGAAAGTTTGGATGATGAAATGAAAGAACTTGTTAAGGAAGAAATTTCAGAGCTTGAAGATAGTATTGAAAAAGGAAGAACAAGATCTTAAAATTTTTATTATTGCCAAAAGACCCTAATGATGAAAAGAATGTATTTATGGAAGTAAGAGCTGGTACAGGTGGAGATGAAGCGGGACTTTTCGCAGAAGACCTTCTTAGAATGTATAGAATGTTCGCAGATAAACAAAAATGGAAAACAGAAATAATGAGTATTTCTGAACAAGGTGTCGGTGGAATTAAAGAAGTTGTTTTCTTGAGTTAAAGGTAAAGGGCATACTCAAAATTAAAAATATGAAAGTGGTGTTCATAGAGTTCAACGTGTTCCTGCTACGGAATCAAGTGGAAGAATTCATACTTCTGCTGCAACTGTTGCAGTTTTACCGGAAGTTGAAGATGTTGATGTCGTTATAAATCAAAATGATCTTAGAATTGATGTTTACAGAGCTAGCGGTAATGGAGGACAATGTGTAAATACAACTGACTCTGCTGTTAGAATTACACATATTCCTACAGGAGTTGTTGTTACTTGTCAAGATGAAAAATCACAGCTTAAGAATAAAGATAAGGCAATGAAAAATTTTGAAATCAAGACTTTATGAAAAAGTATCAAGAGGAACAGAATAAGGATATTGCTGATGCAAGAAAATCACAAATCGGGTCAGGAGACAGATCTGAAAGGATAAGAACTTATAATTTTCCGCAAGGAAGAGTTACAGATCACAGAATAAATATGACTATTTATCAATTAGACAGTTTCCTAAATGGAGATATTTCGAAAAATGATAGATGCGCTGATTACAAGTGATCAAGCTAAGAAGATGTTAGCAATTGCGGAGTAGATTATGAATCGCAATTTGCAAAAATAAATTAACTAAATTCAGGGATTTATCTTGTATTGTATATATTTGGAATATTTGTATTTTTTTAATTTCGTTTTTGCTAAAAAAAGAAACCAAAATTGCAGGTAATACAGCAAAAGAGGTTGAAACTAAATCAAAGACTTTAAATGCTAACGGAATAGATGTAAGTAAACTTTCTACAAAAGTTAATACAGGTAAAAAGGCAAATATTTTTGACTGAAAAAAACCGTTCTTGAAGAACTTAAAAAAATAGTGAGGATTCAGATATTCAAGAAATATTAAAAAAATAAAAGATAAATTAAGCTATAGCTATTTGGCTTTGCTTTATAGAAATCCTTCTGCAAAACTTTTTGTTAAAGACAAGCTTGAGAATAGAACAGTTGATAATTTTACCGGAGAAAGTGTTGATTTTTAAAAGAGATATTCCATATTATTTGCAATGGGACAGACGTTGGGGACAAAAACAAATATACTGATGATAATATAGCCATAAATGGTTGTGGTCCAACTTCAATGGCTATGGTTATTTCCGGACTTTTTAAAGGACAATTCCATTACTCCTGTAGAATTGGCAAAATATGAAGAATATTCTGAAAAATCAGGAACCGGTTGGGAATATTTTACAGAAATTCCAAAAAAATATGGAATTAAAGTTAAAGAGTTGTCAACAAATGAAAAAAATTTATAAAAAAATGAGTTAAAGAATGGAAGACCTATAATTGCAAATGTAGGGATCGGGAGATTTTTTTCTTCAACTGGACATTATATCGTTTTTAGTTGGAGTTGATGAAGACAGGATGTTCATAATAAATGATTCTAATAGCCCCTACAAATACAAATGAAAAGTGGAGTTTTGAAAGATTAAGATCACAGATAAAAGAATTCTTGGTCTTTTGTTAAAGGAGAATAGTTTTGAATTTTTAGAAAGAATTTTAGATTTTTTTAATTTATTTTTTTCAGGTCAAAAGCCTGAAGGATATGACATAGAAAAAAATATGGTTCTACTCATATCGTGCTTGTTATAATTGCTTTTGCAGGAGCAATTATAATTTATAAATATAGAGATAAATTTAAAAATAGCAATAAAAATATTTTAAAAGTTTTTTGTTGCAATATTATTTTTACAACAGTTTATATTATATTTTTGGTATATAACAAGCGGTGCATTTTCGATAGAAACCAGTCTGCCTTTTGTATGATTGCAGGGTTGCGATTATATGTTTGATATACGGGGTGTTTTTTTCATAATGAAAAGTCAAAAAGAATCAGGGATTTATCTTGGCTTTGTAGGCTCAATAGTTGCACTATTGACACCGGAGTTAGATAAATTTGCATTTCCACATTATACTTGGATAAAAGCTTTTTGTTGGACATACTCTATTGCTATGGGTAAGTTGTTATATATTCTTTGTAGAAAAAAATAGAAATTTCATTCAAAAATATACAGAAGTTTTTTTGTTTTTACAAACATTTTGCATATAGCAATTGTAATTTTTCAACAGTCTTACAAACTGTAACTATGCATTTCTGTCAGAACCGCCAATTTTTAAAGATGTAGCTGATAGATTGCATCCAATAACATATATAGCAATAATGATGCTGATATTAAACTTTTGGACTATATCTTGTACATTCATATTTTATGAAATCAAGAGATAGGGAAATTTAAAATATCACATAGAGAAATTGAAAATTAAAAATTTTGATGATGAATTAATAGTGAAATATTAAATAAAAAGTGAATTTAGGAATACACCTGATTATTCTTAGGAGGATAATGAATATGGGTATGTATAAAAAATATTTGAAGATTATGTAAAAACAATAAAAATGAAGAAGATTTGAATATTATATGTAATCAATTAGGATAATAAATCTGATAGAAACTTGATTGATAGAAAAGAAATTTTACCGGACATTTCACAGCATCATGTTTTTGTTGTTTCAAAAACAAATAAAATTATATTAGTTTATCATAATTTTCTAAAAATATTTTACAACCTGGCGGACATATAGAGTCTATAGACTTAAATCCTTTAGAGGCTTCAAAACGAGAACTTTTAGAAGAGACAGGTATAGGAATAGAAATTGACATATTATAAAAGCGGATTTATTAAATGAACTGGTACCACTTAATATTTCTGTCCATCAAATTCCCGAAAACATAATTAAAAGAGAAAAACATTATCATTATGACTTACAATATTTATTTTTGTGAAGAAGAATTAGATGTTAATATTGATTTAGAGTGAAGTTAATAATTTTTGAATGGGTTGATTGGAAGGAATTTAAAGAAATGTCAATTTATAGAAATATAGCTAAAAAATAGAAAAATGCTAAAAAGTTTTCTATGTAATATAGGTTCGGATTTTAAAAATATGTACTTATATTAGAATTACAGAGGATACTGAAGATAAGATATATTTAATTACAATAAAAAGTACTGCATCCATTACTTGTTTTTCGAATTTTTGAGCAGTACTTTTTATTGTGAAATTCTAGTAATTTAAATTAGATTTTTGTATTACTATTTTTTTCTTGATACGTAAAGTCCGGCGAGAGAAACTATAGCTAATGTTGAGAATGTAGCTAAACTTACCTCATAGCAGTCTTTTGCTAATTTGATTTTTGCTGATTTTTACCATTTTTGATTTTGTTTTTATCTTCTGATTTTTCAGATTTATATTCTATTGCATATTTAGAAAAATGAGAAGTTTCAAAAACTTATTTCTTTTTCCTTTTTGTTTGAAATTTAACTTATTTAATTTTTCCGTTATCATCTACATAGTGTACAGCTATTACTTCATTATCTGTAGTTTTTGGAGCAGTAACCAAAATTTTCTGTTTTCAACTTTTTAAGATTCCTGATTTATCTAAGAAGTCAATATCATAAAGATTTACATTTTTCCTCTTAAGCTTTCGAATTTATTAGGATTTGGTTTGTTTACTTTTTAATTTTAAAACCTTCAAGTATCTTCTTTGGTCGTCTAACAGAAATCTTAGTTTTTCATCAATAAGAGTAATTTCTTCGTCTTTAGTATTTTTCGTCAGGTTTTATTTGGTATATCTAGTCCTTTATTTTTTCAAATTCTATTACTAAAGGATGAAGTCCCAAACTATGAACATCTGTAATCTTTCACAATATTCCAACTTGTTCAAATTTTTAATTCTTCTTGTTATTTCCATTTAGATAATAAACAGAAGAAACTTTTTACCTACAGGAATCTTTTCTTAGAATTTCAAAAATCTCCATATGCTATTTTAGATCTTTCACATTTTGTCTTACATGATTAAGTAAAACTAAATCAAGAACCATTACATCTTTTCCTTTTAGTTCTGGATAACTCCCCTTATCCAAGTGGTCTGTAACTAAGAATAAATCTTTAAAATCCATTCCTTTTTATAGTTGTATTTCCTGGTTTACAAGTGATAGAACCATCAGTTCTACCTAAAAGCTTGTTTTTAACTTTAACAACTTCGGCACTTCCACAAGAAGAATGGTCAAAAAATATATTTAATACCTGGAGTTTCCCCATTCAGTTTTATCTTTTTACAACCATAGGAAGGTATCAATTATAAGATTTTTCATTAGTTGGTTTAGCAACATAAGTTACATCTTCCATTAATCTAACCTTTAAATGACCTGTATTATCAGTAGTAGCTTTTGTAGTATGAATAGATCCTATAAATTGAATTTCTTCATTTACAAGAGGTTTATTATCCTTACGAACTTAATGTCGATTTTCATAAGTTCCATCATTTTTAATATTAGTGGTATTATTTTTAACGATAAGTTCTTTTTAATTCTGATTTATCTTTAAAGGCAAATGGGAACTTGCCTTCTTTTATAGCTTCGAAATGTTTATTATGCATAAAATATTTGTTTGAAACTAATTCTAAGAAATACGAATTTTTCAAATAATTCAAGAGCTGGTAATTTTCCGTTTTCGTCAAGAGTAAATTCACCTTCATATTGTTGTTTACTTGAGTTAAATAGTTTGAATTTTATATCCTTTTTATCTGCACCTTCAGGTAATTTAACTGTAATAGGTAATGTTTTTACTTTGCTTTTTACTAATTTCACAAACAGTATTTGAATTATCAGGACAGTTTGGACAAGAGTGGTTTTACATCATTTCCATCAAGACCTGGAACATGATTATCTACTCCCATCATAACGTTTTAAAAAGACAGCCTTTACTTTTCTATTTGCGCCTTGGAAGTATCTCCTTTGCAACCTTAGGCCAATACATACCATCTTCTTTATCTTTTTCCATTGTGAGACTCTAAAGGCTTTTTCTAAATAGTATTCAGAGTCCTTACCGTTCATAGTTATTTTGTATGATTTACCTATTTTTGCATCAAAATTTAGAAAATTATTTTCATTTTTCTAATTTGAACTACATTAGATCCAATTTCTTCAATTTTTAAAATCAATGGATTTTTTTAGATGATTTTCCACCGTGAATAACATAAAGTCTAATTAAATATGAACCTTGATATACATTAAGTTTTTCTACTTTTTCTTTTTGATTCATTTTTCAACACTGTTATCATCATTGATTTTTAAATTTAAAAACCACTCATCTTATAAGGATGTTCAACGGCTCTAACTATATTGATAGTATATTCAGTATTTTTTTGTAGAGTTCTAATTCAATTTTACCATTTTTGCTACAAATTCTTTAACTTCTCCACCACCTATAACTACAAATTTTTATATTGTCTTCAGTAACGGCTTTATTTGAAGTGGTATCAAAAAACTTCTAAAACTTTTTTTAATTATCTTTTTATTTTTCGGGCTTTTCACCAATTAAATCTGATTTTTAACTACTACTAATTTTTCTAAGCTTTTTTCTGATATTTCTCCAGTTACTTCATTATATAATTTTGCTACACCGTTTTTATCTACTTTGAACCAAATGTAGTTTTCATATCCATTATCTGTTTTTAAAGTATACTTATCTTTATCTGTTGAAATACCTAATTTAAGTCTTGCACCTACTGGAACCTTAATTCCTGATAATTTTTCCATTTTGAAGTTACATAATCAGACATATCCTTGTTTTCTTTTATCAAATGTATGAAAATTAATTCCGTCAGGAACCTTTTGTTCCATCTGAAAATACAACATCAATATCTTTAATAGTAACAAGTTTATTTTCTTTATCTGATTGTCATTATCATTTGATTTCTTATCAAAAATCAAATTAGTTATTTCAACTTCTTTTCACCTTTTTAAATTGGAAGTTCTAAGTTTTCTTTTTAGCCCTTTATCAAATTTTTAGAATATTAAGATTGTTTTTCGTCTTTTTATATTTGAAATCTGTAGGTCGTTTTCTCCTTCGATTTCAACAGTGTAGAGATTATCCTTATCTTCTACTACTGAGAAATCAAAAAAACACCATTAACACTCTTGATAGAATATTCCTCTTTTTCCCCAATAAGCAAAAATCAGGATGAGTTTTTACTTTTAGAGTTATTTCTTTAGTTATTCTCTTTCCTGTAACTTTATCAATACCCTCTAAATTAAAAATCTGCTAGTTTTTACATCATCAGCTTTCTCTGTATTTTTCAGCATATACAGTATTACTAATAGCTACAGCCACTGGACTTATTGCTAAATTTAAAAAGCAAAGACAGGACTATAAATTTTTTAAAAATGCCTTTTTCTTTTCATTTTTTCCTCCATAAAATAAATTTTTGCAATATAATTGTATACTAGTAACTTTTTATAGTCAATATACATTTTAAATTTTTCGGTTTTTATGAAATTTAGTTTTTACGACTAATTTCTTTTTTGAAATATACAAAAATAAATGATAAAGTAATTGTCATTTTTACTATATGTGGTTTTGTTAAATAAAAACTATACATACCTGTTTAGATAAATTTTTGTTTTATATAGATTTAAAGGTTTTTAATTATGTGGATTTACAACTTTTACGAAATAACTTTTATTAGAATAAATTCAACAGAAAAACTTATAAGTGAAAAGTTTTTACGAGGAATAAAAAGTGGTTTAATAAGAACAAGAAATATATCATTTAACAAGGTTAAATACTGATTAAAAATTTTTATAGATGTGAAAAAACTTTAAAAAATTTTAAAAATAGACAATATTATGATATATAGTAATTGTATTTACACAATATAAAAATAATAGAGATTTAGTGATGCTATTTGCTGAATTTAGCAAAAATATTTTTTTATAGAATTATGAAAAATCTCATTTTATGGTATACTATAAGATGATATTTATACTATAAAGAAGGGTTTTAATTATGAAAAATTTATATTTGTTATACGGGGAAGAGTACAGAACACGAAATTTCTGTTTTAACTGCAAAGTCCGTTATAAATAATTTAGATAGAAAAAAATATAAGATATTTCCTATTTATGTAGATAAATGTGGAAGATGGAATTACTTAGGAAAAATACTAAGAATATTGAAAATGAAAAAGAGTTAGTTGTCGAAGGATTTGGAAATGTTGCAGATTCTATTTCAAATTTTTGCAAAAGACTTTGTAAATGAAAATGCGATTTTCTTTCCGGCAATGCACGGAACTTTTTCTGAAGACGGAACTATTCAAGGTTTTTGATATAATGGACCTTATATATGTGGGAAATAATGTTTTTATCCTCTGCTGTTTTGTATGGATAAAGGGAACTGCAAATGATGTTTTTGCGGGTAATGAATTTTACAACCTGAATATTATTTAGTAACGAAATATGAATTTAATAAAAATAAAGATTTACAAATCAAAAACATTCTTGAAAAAAATTGGAGAAGTTTCTTTTATAAAAGCCTTGTAATGCGGGATCAAGCGTTGGAGTTACAAAAGGTAACTAAGAAAGAAGAGATTGAACCTGCTCTAATTGAAGCTTTTAAATATGATAATAGAGTTTTAGTTGAAGAGGCTGATTGGAGATGAGCTCAAGTTTTAGTTATGGGAAATAATATTTTGAAAAGCTAGTTTACCCAGTGGTGTAAAAGTTACTGAGAATTTTTTTGACTATGAAGCAAAATACTTTTGACGAAACCACAGACCATATTATTCCTTGGGATTTAACTGATGAAGAAATTAAAGAAATTCAATCTGTAGCAAAAAGAGCTTATGCAGTTACAAATTGTAAGGGTTTTGCATAGAGTTGATATTTTTGTAAAGAGATAGTGATAGAAAAATGCTCGTAAATGAAATTAATACAATTCCGGGAATGACTGCTGTTTCTATGGCTCCTGCAATGTATATGAAAACTTTTCAAAAAGACTTATAGCGATGGACGAGTTAATTGAACTTGCAGTTGAAAAATAAAAAAAGAAAAGATTCTTTGACAACAAATAGGGGGTAATTATGTTAAAAGCAACTTTGGAGACTATAGCTAAAAATAGTTGGTGGAACTTTTGGTTACTACAAGTATGAAAGATAAAATTATAGAGGAGTTTCTACAGATACTCGTGAGATACAAGTACACAATTTATTTATTCCTCTTGTAGGAGAAAAAAATTTGATGGGCATAATTTTTGCTTTTGATGCCGTGAAAAAGGGAGCAGTTGCTACTTTATGGGATAAAAGACATCCTACACCTTACCTTGATGCCGGAATTATTATTGTAGATAATACTCTACAAGCATATCAAAAAAACTTGCAAGTAGTTATTTAAAAGGCAACTGGAGCTAAAGTTGTAGGGATAACCGGTTCAAACGGTAAGACTGGAACTAAAAGATATTTTTAGCATCAATTTTAAAAAGGAAAATTTTTAGAGTTCATAATACAGCAAAAATCTTAATAATGAAATAGGTGTTCCAAAAACAATTATGGAAATGGACTTAGATGATGAAGTTGTCGTTTTTGGAAATGGGAATGGAACGCTTTGGAGAAATTAAAACTCTTACGAATATTGCAAAGACCTGATATTGCAGTTATTACAAATATTGGAGATAGTCATTTATTGGAACTTGGAACTAAAAGAAAATATTGCTAGAGCAAAGTTTGAAATTCTAGAAGGGTTAAAGCCGGATGGAGTGTTCATCTTTCAATAATGACGATGAAGTTTTTAAGAGAAGTAATAAAAGAATATACAATTACTCAAAAAGTTATCAAAAATAGGAACAAGAGGAGATTCGGATGTAATCATAAGACCTATTCGTTCGGATGAAGAGGGAAGCAGTTTTTCAATCGGAGAATATGCTTACAGTATTCCATTTATTGGGAAACATCAAATCTACAATGCTTCAGTTGCGATAACAATAGCCGGACTTTTAGGAATGAACTATGGAGATATTGTTAGAGGTCTTTCAAGAGTAAAATTAACCGGAATGAGAATGGAACTTATGCACTTGTCAAGTTTTTGATATCTTAAATGACTGTTATAAGTCAAATCCTCAAAAGCTTTAACTTCCTGTATTGAAACTGTCTACACCATGAAAGGCTACAAAAATAAAATTTTAATTCTTTCCGATATGTTGGAGCTTGGTGAAAACGAGAGAAAGCTACATTTTTCTGTAGGAGAAAAAATAGATAGAAATAAGATTGATTATGTGATATGTATTGGAGATTTAGCTAAAGAGATTTACAATGGAGCAAATAGAAATTTCAATGTCAACAACCTTTTCCATTTTGAAACTAATGAAGAAGTCGTAAATAAAGTTAAAGAAATCATTTCAGATGATACTTTAATTATGGTAAAGGGAAGTCGTGGAATGAAAGCTTGAAAATATTATTGAAATGTTAAAGGAGATTTAATATGAATAAAGAAAGACTTTTTAAATACATTTTTAGATTTAGTAAAGATTTACTCACCTTCAAAAAAACGAAATAAATGTTATGAAATATATAACAGAAAAGTTGGAAAAACTAGGAGTTAAATATATTTTACATGACCATTCAGCTGAATATGGTGGAAACACTCCTGTAATTATTGCAAAACTTGAAAAATTGTGATAACGAAAAACTTAACCCAATTTCTCTTTCTGCTCATATGGATGTTGTTGAGCCTTCAAAGGATTTAGATGTTTATGTTGAGGACGGACTTGTTAAAAACGAGAACTAAAAACAACTTTAGGCGGAGATGATAAGGGTGGAGTTGCAATTATTTTTAGAAACTTTTGAAAATTTAGTTGAAAATAATTTACTACATAATGATGTATTTGCAGTTATAACTCCATCTGAAGAAATTGGACTTTTGGGAGCAAAATCAATTAAATGGGAAGAAATTCCATCTGAATTTATGCCTGCAAAAGATATGCTTGTGTTAGATAATGGTGGTGGATCAGATTTAGTAGCTGTTGAAGGGGCCTTGTATGTATAAGATAAATGTTCATTATGAAGGAGCTTCTGCACATGCGGAATTGAGCCTGAAAAAGGAAGAAGTACAATTATAGCTATGAGTAGTGCTATTTCAAAGATGAAAATTGGAAGATTAAATGACCACACTACTTCAAATATAGGTAGCATCGTATCTGAATTTCCTACAAATGTTGTTCCTAAAGATTGTAAAATCAGAATGGAAGTTAGATGTTTGAATGAAGATGAAGCAAAAGAAAATGTTGATAATTATATAGATATTTTTTTGAAAAACTGCAAAAAGACTTTGAAGTTAAATGCAATATCGAAGTTAAATACGATTATCCACCATTAAAAAACAAATTGATGAAAATAATTTATTAAATAGAGTTTTAGATGCTTATAAAAAGTTGGAATTACAGCAAAACCAATTAAAATTGGTGGCGGTTGTGACGAAATATTTATTTAAAAATGGATTCCATTCTGTAATTTTTAGGAGTTGGAATGTACAAAATTCATACGATTGAGGAATATTTAGTTATTTCCGATATGGAAAAAAACGGCTGAGGCGGTTATGGAATTTATTACAAAATAGGAGGAATATGTATAAAGGATATAAATTAATTCAAGAAAAAAATATAAAGGATGTAAATTCTGACTGTATTTTACTTGAACATGAAAAACCGGTGCTAGAGTTTTTGATGAAAAATGATGATGACAATAAAACTTTTAGTATCGGATTTAAAACTATTCCTACAGATAACACAGGATTTGCCATATAATTGAGCATTGTGTACTATCCGGTTCAAGAAAATTTCAAACAAAAAGAACCTTTTATGGATATGGTAAAGATAAGTACAGCTACATTTTTTAAATGCTATGACTTTTCCTGATAAGACTGTTTATCCTGTTTCCAGTAGAAATGAAAAAGATTTTTAAAAATTTAATGGATGTATATATGGATGCTGTTTTCTATCCTGCGATGAAATCTGATAGAAGAATTTTTATGCAAGAAGGTTGGCATTATGAACTTGAAAATGAAGAATACGAGCTTAATATCAAAGGGGTAGTTTATAATGAAATGAAAGGGAGCTTATTCTGTTCCTGAAACAACTCTTTATTATAGAGTAAATAATGCTCTTTGTTCTGATACTGTTTATGCTAAAGAATCAGGTGGAGAACCTTATGAAATTCCAAACTTAACTTATGAAGATTTTTGTGAATTTCATTCAAAATATTATCATCCTTCAAACTCATATATTTATTTATATGGAGACTGTGATATGGAAGAAAGACTTGAATTTTTGGATAGAGAATATCTTTCAAACTTTTGAAAAAGAAGAACTTGATAATTTTTTGAAGGAAATCAAAAACCTTTTGAAAAACCTAAAAATGTCTTTTGATGAATATTCAGTTTCAAAGGATGAAGACACAAAAATAAGACATTCTTAGCTTATGTTTCTTGCTTTGGAGAAAGTGATGGGCTAAAAAGATGGAATTATATCAAGATTACTAAATGAAGTTTTGATTGAGATGCAAGGTGCATATTTAAAAGAAGCTCTTCTTAAAAGAAAAATATATGCGAAGATGTTTCTTCAATTTCTATGGAATCTACAAAATTTTCAAGTTTTGGAGTTTATGTTACAAATTCAGAAAAGGGAAAATTTAGATAAATTTAAGGAAGTTGTAGAAAAACTTTTAGCAGATGTTATTAAGAATGGAATTGAAAAAAAGAAAAGCTAATTGCGGTATTGAATAGAACAGAATTTTCTGTAAGGGAACTTTTAAATTCTACAACTGCCGGAATTGAATGTATGTTGCATATCTACGAGAATTGGTTGTATGGCAAAAATCCTATGGAATCACTTGCTTTTTGATGATGTTTTTATCAGAAATTAGAGAAGAAATTCTAAATAATAGATTATTGGAAAGAATTATTGAAGAAAAGATTTTTAAATAACAATCATAAGGCATTTATTGTTCTTTCACCGAGTGCCGGACTTAATGACAAAAAGGATTTGGCTCAAAAAGAGTGGTTAAAAAGATACAAAGAGTCTTTAAATAAAATTCAAATTGAAAAATAATTGAAAATACTAAGAATTTAATTGAATATCAACAAACTGAAAGTTCAGATGAACAAAAAGCTACAATTCCAAAAATTAAAAAAATTGAAGATATAGATAAAGAAACTTTAAAAAAATTCGAATGACATAGATAAAGTGGAAGATATAACAGTTTTTAAAACATAATATTTTCACTTCAGGTATTAACTATGTAGATATTTGTTTTGATTTAAAACATATCTCAAAAAGATGAAATAGTATATTTATCATTAATCGAAAATCTATTAAAATCTTTGGATAAAAAAATCAATGTCTTATAAGGACTTTTCGGTTGAAACATTTTTTTACGTTGTGGAGGGATTTCAACTACAATTGTAACTTTGACAAATTCAAAAAAATAGGGAAAAATTTGTTCCAAAAATTGTTGTAAGTGTAAAAATTTTTCTCTGAAAAAAACTTAAAGAAACTGCAGAGCTTGTAAAAGTCTTATTAAAAAGAAACAATTTTTACAGATAAGAATAGAATAAAAAGAAGAAGTTTTAGCTATAAAAGGTGAATTGGAACAAGATGTTATCGGAGCTGGTCATCTTTACGGAATAAACAGAGCAAAATCATATTATTCAAACAAGGCATATTATGATGAAAAAAAGTTAAAGGTATTGATTATTTAAAATTTATTCAAGATTTAGCTGAGAATTTTGATGAAAAATTGATAATGTAATTGAAAAATGAAATTTGTTTACAATAGAATGTTTAAGTTAAACGAAACAATTGTAAATATAACAACAACAGAGGATAATTTTGATAGTATAGAAAAAGAATTTGTTGGACTTGTAAAAAGAATTTCCTAAAATAGAAGATTCTTCCTATGATTTTTACTTTTGAAAAAGAAAATTTAAAAGAAGGAATTGCAACTTCTTCAGATGTAAATTATGTTGCTTTTTGCAGGAGATATGAAAAATATGGAGTTGAATATTCAGGAAGTTTTTGCATTGCTTTCCAAAATTTTGAGCACTACTCATATGCATAATAATATCAGAGCAATAGGTGGAGCTTATGGAGCTGGTTTTAGTATAACTAAAGATAGCGAAATAATTATGTTTAGCTATAGGGATCCTAATTTAAAATCTACAAAAGAAATATTTTTAACTGTTGGAAAATATGTATCAGATATGCAAATAAATGATGAAGATTTAGAAAGTTTTAAAATTTCACTTGTAAAAGATTTTTAATCCATTACTTACACCAAAACATAAAGGATATACTTCTATGATTATGTATATTACTGGGTCAGATGAAAAGAATTAGAAATCTATCTAGAGGAGCTTTTTAAATGCAAAATTAGAAGATTTAAAAAGGACTTTCAGAAGTAATTGATAAAGTATTAAGTCAAGATACTTTTTGTAGTTGTAGGAAATACGAATAAAATAAAGGAAAAATTCCGAAGAGTTTAATAATATTGTAGTTTTTGAAAAATAATATTATGATTGAATTTTTTAGAGAACAAATTAAGGTTAAGAATACTTAACCTTTTTATTGACGATTATTAAACTGTTTTGTTTTTAATATTGATGAAGATTTAAAGCTTATAATATTTCAATATATAAAAGAGATGGATTTGTTAAGGTATTGTCTTTTTTTGTTATAATAGGTTTTTCTTATGAATAATGATTATTTAATAAGAAAAACAATTTAACATTTTAAAGTAAATAATATATAATTTAAGTAGTTGCTTTTTGTGTATACTTATAAAAACTAGAAAGGAGATAAAATAAAAGAAGAAATAACTAAAATTAAACTTCCTAGTAAATTTGAAGATTTTAATGAGACCAGAAAAATGGTTTTTTAAAGATGAAAGAATTAGAAAGAATCTGGTCAAAAAGTTGCAGGTATATTTTGTACATACACTCCTCAAGAAGTGATTTATGCTGCCGGACTTATTCCGGTTAGCTTATGTGCCACAACTGAAGATTCTATAAAATACGCCGAAAGAGATTTGCCTAAGAATCTTTGTCCATTGATAAAAATCAAGTTATGGTTTTGCTGTAAGTGATACTTGCCCATATTTTTTATTTTTCTGATATTATAATTGGAGAAACAACTTGTGATGGAAAGAAAAAGATGTATGAACTTATGGGTGATTTTAAAAAAATGTTCATGTAATGCAATTACCTCAAAATAATAATGATGAGTTATCATTGAAAACTCTGGACTAATGAAATTTATAAATTAAAAAGAAAGTTGGAAGAAACTTTTGATGTGGAAATAACTGAAGAAAAAAAACTTTGGAATACAATAAAGATGGGAAATCAAGAAAGAAGAAATTTAAGAAAATTTTTGAACTGGGAAAGCTAAACCCCTCACCTTTAAGTGGAGTCACAATGAGTGGAACTCAAGATGCTTTTTGGTTTTAATTTTTAATAGAGAAGAAAAACAAAAGTATTGTTGAAAAACTAAAGAAGTTTACGAAATGTGGGAAAAAGAACTGAAAAGGTGAAGAGCAAAAAGACCAAGAATTTTAATTACTGAGTTTGCCCTGGTAGGAGGAATTCGTGAAAAATATTGACTAAAATTGAGGAAGCAGGAGCTGACATTGTAGTTTATGAAAATTGTTCAGGAGTACGTGAAAAACTTGAACTAATTGATGAAACTATGGATAATCCAATAGATGCAGTGCATATCTTAACTTAAGTTGTTCTGTTATGTCACCTAATGAAAAAGGTTTAGAGATTTGAATATGCTTATGGATGAATATCAAGTAGATGCAGTTATTGAAATTGTACTTCAGGCTTGTCATACGTTTGCTGTAGAATCTACAAAGGTTAAAAAAATTTGTAACAGAGAAAAAGAGGAAACCTTATATGTATATAGAATCTGACTATTCTATGACTGATGTTGGACAGGTTTCAACCAGAATTGAAGCGTTTTTGGAGATGATATAATGAATATAGGAATAGATATAGGCTCAACTGCTTCTAAAAGTAGTTGTTTTATGATAAAAGACAAAGATGAAATACTTTATAAAAATATTGATGCCATCAGGTTGGAATAGTAAAAGAAACTTCTGGAGAGATTTATAAAAAAATTAGTTGAAAATGGATTTGATGTAGATAATTCATTTGTTGTAGCTACTGGATATGGAAGGGTTTCGGTTCCGTATGCAGATAGAGTTGTTACAGAAATTACAACTCATTCAAAAGGTGCAATGTATTTGTTGAAAAAGAGATTGTGATGTAATTGATATCGGTGGGCAGGATACAAAAATTATAAATATATCGAATGGTATGGTTAGTGATTTTTATAATGAATGATAAATGTTCTGCCGGAACCGGAAAAATTTTGAAGTTATGAGTAATAGACTTGGAGTTAGTTTTAGATGAGATGTTTGAATTATCAAAAATTGGAACACCAATACCTATAAGTTCAACTTGTACAGTTTTTGCTGAATCTGAAATAATCTCTTATGGGTCAAGGGCGTGCTAAAGAAGATATTGCTAGCGAGGGTTGTTCATTCAATAGCAAATAAAGTTGTAGGACAAACAAGAAAATTTAGAAATGAAGCGGATTTATACTTTTTAACAGGAGGATTTTCAAATAATCCCTTATATGGTAGAACTTTTGGAAAAACTATTGGGAAAAAGTAGAAAACTCATGAATTAGGGTAGATTTGCAGGAGCATTAGGCGCTGCTCTTATGGGAAAAATAGAAATATATCAAAAAAATTTTTGCTAATAACAGGACTTTTTGTAATATAACAATTCTCAAGAAAAAAAGAAAGCTATAAGCTTTTTCTTTTTAATCGTTACGGTGATTTTGAGGGTACACCGTAATTTGGAGAGAGTAACTCATCAAAATTATAATGAGTAATATAGGTTATGTTATTCTTTAAAGTAAAAACATCTTTAATTCTAAGCACTAAAAATTTTACCTAGAGAAAGTATACCACATTTTTAGGAATAAGTCAATAGTTTTTTATCTTTTTTTATAATTAAATTTTTATGATATGCAAATTTTTGTCTTTTGATTAAAAATTATGGTAAAAATAGTCTAAAATATATTAAAAGTATTTAAACAGAGGAGATTTTATGATCTTATGCAAAAATAAATTTAATTTTAGACGTAATAGAAAAAGGCAGGATGGATATCATAATATAGATGGAATTATGCAGATGATAGATTTGTATGATGAGGTAGAAGTTAAAAATTTCCGATAAATTCGAAATTACTTCCAATTCCAAAGATATTCCTTTAGATGAGAAAAAAATTTGGTTTATAAAGTTTATAAGGCTTTGAAAGAAAAAAATATAAATTTAATGAAAGATTTTCAATACTTATTGAAAAATATACCGGTTTCTGCAGGTATTGCAGGTGGTAGTACAAATTCAGCTGTTGTTATAGAAATGATTGATGAAATTTTAGGATTAAATATGAGCTTAGATGATAAAAAGCAAATAGGTAAAAGTGTTGGTGCAGATATTCCATATTTACTTGTCGGAAAAACTGCGAGAACTAGAGGAATAGGAGACGAACTTGAAATTTTAGATAGTTTGCCAACTACAGATATTTTGATTGTTAATAACGGTGTTGAAATTGCTACGCCATATGTTTATTCAAATATAGTTCCCAGCGGAAATAGTGATAGAATTGATAAACTTATTAATGTATATAAGAATAAAAATTATGATGAATTTTTTTAAAGGTTTATATAATGTAATGGAAAAAAAGTGTCAATTTCATATTGTCCTGAAATTCAAAAACATAAAAGATAAGATGTATGAATTTAATTGTATAAAATCTCTTATGAGTGGTTCAGGGCCAACTGTATTTGGGATTTTCAACGATGATAAGGACATAAAAAGCTTATGATTATTTTAAGAAAATTTATAAGAATACTTTTATAGTAAAAACAATGGAGAGATAGTATGGATAATAGATCAATAGGAGTTTTTTTGATTCTGGAATAGGAGGGCTTACTGTTGTCAAGGAATTGACGAAAATTCTACCAAATGAAAAAAATAGTTTATTTTGGAGATACCGCCAGAGTTCCCTATGGAACCAGAAGTGAAGAGACAATTAAAAGATTTTCTAAAGAATGTATTGAATTTTTTTGAATCAAAAAGATATAAAAGCCTTTAATTATAGCTTGTAATACTGTTTCTGCAGTTGCACTTGAAATGCTTAAAGAGTTATTTGATATGTACATATTGGGTGTAATTATTCCCGGAAGCAGAAATGGCAAGTTATGTTACAAAAAAACAAAAAAATAGGAGTAATAGGTACAAATGCGACAGTTTTAAGCGGAGCTTATGAAAAATGTATAAAGAGTGAGAATTCTGAGAATATAGTTTATTCAAAAGCATGTCCGTTATTTGTTCCAATAGTGGAAGAAGGATTATCAAACACTGAGATAGCATTGGAAACAGCAAAATATTATTTGAATGAATTAATAAATCAAGATGTAGATACTATTGTCATGGGTTGTACTCATTATCCTATATTAGAAAAATACAATAAAAGGCAGTAGTTGGCAAAGATATAAGTTTAGTGAATCCGGCAAAAGAAACTGCCAATGAAATGAAAAATATTTAGAGTTTAATAATTTATTAAATGAAGAATCTGAAAACATTAAAAATAATATATTTTATATAACAGATGACGAGAATAAATTTAAGAAAAATTTGCTAGATTTTATAAAAATTGATAGTCCGAATATATATATATTTAAAATAATGGATATAGATTGCAATAAGGACTCATCCTTTCTGTGATGCTTTTCATCGGTCAGTTTTTCTTGTCACATAAGTTTGACAACTCTAGAAATATATAATAATAAAAAGATAAAAAAAGTATTGACAACCATTAAAATAATTGATATAATAAAGACCCAGTGAGAGCTGGGTCACTTTTTGTAAAAATTTAATAAAAATTTTTTTAAAAAAAGTGTTGACAACCAAAAAGAGATGTTGTATAATGTAATGGTTGTTGTGAAACATTAAAAAAATTTCATATAGTGATAAGAACTTTGAGAGTACAAAGAGAAACAATAATTTAGGTGTAAAAAAGTCAGCGAGAGCAGACGAACTTTAAATAGAGAGTTTGATCCTGGCTCAGGACGAACGCTGGCGGCGTGCTTAACACATGCAAGTCGAACGTGATTTTTGTGGAAATTCTTTCGGGAATGGAAATGAAATGAAAGTGGCGAACGGGTGAGTAACACGTGAGCAACCTACCTTACACAGGGGGATAGCCGTTGGAAACGACGATTAATACCGCATGAGACCACAGAATCGCATGATATAGGGGTCAAAGATTTATCGGTGTAAGAAGGGCTCGCGTCTGATTAGCTAGTTGGAAGGGTAAAGGCCTACCAAGGCGACGATCAGTAGCCGGTCTGAGAGGATGAACGGCCACATTGGAACTGAGACACGGTCCAAACTCCTACGGGAGGCAGCAGTGGGGAATATTGCACAATGGGGGGAACCCTGATGCAGCGACGCCGCGTGAGCGAAGAAGGTTTTCGAATCGTAAAGCTCTGTCCTATGAGAAGATAATGACGGTATCATAGGAGGAAGCCCCGGCTAAATACGTGCCAGCAGCCGCGGTAATACGTATGGGGCGAGCGTTGTCCGGAATTATTGGGCGTAAAGGGTACGTAGGCGGTTTTTTAAGTCAGGTGTGAAAGCGTGAGGCTTAACCTCATTAAGCACTTGAAACTGGAAGACTTGAGTGAAGGAGAGGAAAGTGGAATTCCTAGTGTAGCGGTGAAATGCGTAGATATTAGGAGGAATACCGGTGGCGAAGGCGACTTTCTGGACTTTTACTGACGCTCAGGTACGAAAGCGTGGGGAGCAAACAGGATTAGATACCCTGGTAGTCCACGCCGTAAACGATGAATGCTAGGTGTTGGGAGTCAAATCTCGTGCCGAAGTTAACACATTAAGCATTCCGCCTGGGGAGTACGGTGGCAACACTGAAACTCAAAGGAATTGACGGGGACCCGCACAAGCAGCGGAGCATGTGGTTTAATTCGAAGCAACGCGAAGAACCTTACCAAGGCTTGACATATAGTTGAGTTATTGAGAAATTGATAAGTCCCTCGGGACAACTATACAGGTGGTGCATGGTTGTCGTCAGCTCGTGTCGTGAGATGTTGGGTTAAGTCCCGCAACGAGCGCAACCCTTATCTTCAGTTGCCAGCACGTAGAGGTGGGAACTCTGGAGAGACTGCCGATGACAAATCGGAGGAAGGTGGGGATGACGTCAAATCATCATGCCCTTTATGTCTTGGGCTACACACGTGCTACAATGGTTGGTACAACGAGAAGCGAGATAGAGATGTTAAGCGAAAACTCTAAAAACCAATCTCAGTTCGGATTGTAGGCTGCAACTCGCCTAGCATGAAGTCGGAGTTGCTAGTAATCGCGAATCAGAATGTCGCGGTGAATGCGTTCCCGGGTCTTGTACACACCGCCCGTCACACCATGGGAGTTGGCAATACCCGAAGCCGCCGATCTAACCGCAAGGAGGAAGGCGTCGAAGGTAGGGTTAATGACTGGGGTGAAGTCGTAACAAGGTAGCCGTATCGGAAGGTGCGGCTGGATCACCTCCTTTCTAAGGAGTACTAAGAACGACAGTTCAATTAAAATTTTTAGTTTTATCACTATATGGGCCTGTAGCTCAGCTGGTTAGAGCGCACGCCTGATAAGCGTGAGGTCGGAGGTTCGAGTCCCCCCAGGCCCACCACTACAACATTAGGAACCTGACAATTAAAGAGAAATATATTTCTGGTCAAGCGACCAAGGGCATAAGGTGAATGCCTTGGCACTGAGAGCCGAAGAAGGACGTGACAAGCTGCGAAAAGTCTCGGGGAGGAGCAAATATCCATTGATCCGGGAATGTCCGAATGGGGAAACCCACTTGAGCAAACCTCAAGTATCTAGTTGTGAATACATAGCAACAAGAGGGAAAAGTTGGTGAACTGAAACATCTAAGTAGCCAGACGAAAAGAAAGAAAAAATTCGATTTTCAAAGTAGCGGCGAGCGAAATGGAAAGAGCCCAAATTAAGTTAAGGAAGAGGTAAGATAGTTGAATGGTCTGGAAAGATTCAACCGAAGAAAGTGAAAGTCTTGTAAACGAAATCAAGCCGAATCTGACTTTAAAAGAGTAGCATGGGACACGAGAAATCCTGTGTGAAAATGGGGGGACCACCCCCTAAGGCTAAATACTACTCAGTGACCGATAGAGAATAGTACCGTGAGGGAAAGGTGAAAAGAACCCCGGGAGGGGAGTGAAATAGAACCTGAAACCTTATGCCTACAAGCAGATAGAGTCTTAAGAGAGATGATATCGTACTTTTTGTAGAACGGGCCAGCGAGTTATGGTGTGCGGCAAGGTTAGTAATGAAGTTACGGAGCCGTAGGGAAACCGAGTCTGAATAGGGCGAGATAGTCGTATGCCATAGACCCGAAACCAGGTGATCTATCCATGAGCAGGTTGAAGTGAAAGTAAAATTTCATGGAGGACCGAACCGGGTAGCGTTTAAAAGCTATCGGATGACTTGTGGATAGGGTGAAAAAGCCAATCGAACTTGGAGATAGCTGGTTCTCCTCGAAATAGCTTTAGGCTAGCCTCAATTTAGTTTACAGGGGGTAGAGCACTGAATACCGTAGGGTGTTAGACATTACCGAAAGTTATCAAACTGCGAATACCTGATAAATGATGATTGGGAGTCAGACTATGTGGGATAAGCTTCATAGTCAAAAGGGAAAGAGCCCAGACCACCAGCTAAGGTCCCTAAATATAGATTAAGTGGTAAAGGATGTTTTACTACTCAGACAACCAGGATGTTGGCTTAGAAGCAGCCATACATTTAAAGAGTGCGTAATAGCTCACTGGTCAAGTGGTAGAGCGCCGAAAATGAACGGGGCTAAAATCTAATACCGAAGCTGTGGACTAATTAAATTAGTGGTAGAGGAGCATTGTGTAAGGGGTGAAGCTAAGTTGGAAGACGAAGTGGACTTTACAGAAGAGAGAATGCTGGCATGAGTAGCGAAAAGGAGGGTGAGAATCCCTCCCGTCGAAAGCCTAAGGATTCCTGAGGAAGGCTCGTCCTCTCAGGGTAAGTCGGGACCCTAAGCCCAGGCTGAAAAGCGTAAGCGATGGACAACAGGTTGAGATTCCTGTACTATCTTTGAATGTTTAAGAGATGTACTGACGCAGGAGGATATGTTGAGCGTGTGAATGGTAGAGCACGTCTAAGCAAGTAGGTAGAGAATAGAGGCAAATCCCTATTCTTAATATCGAGATGTGATGGGGAGCGAAAAACAAGTAGTGAAGCAACAAATTCCAAACTGCCAAGAAAAGGTACTATTGAGTGAGAAGATACCCGTACCAAAACCGACACAGGTAGGCAAGGAGAGAATCCTAAGACGCGCGGAAGAACCTTTGTTAAGGAACTCGGCAAAATGACCCCGTAACTTCGGGAGAAGGGGTACCATTAGATGTGATATACATACGTATGGAGCATAGAGTGGTCGCAGAGAATAGGCCCAAGCAACTGTTTACCAAAAACACAAGTCTCTGCTAAATCGAAAGATGAAGTATAGGGGCTGACACCTGCCCGGTGCTGGAAGGTTAAGGGGAAATGTTAGAGCAATCGAAGCATAGAACTTAAGCCCCAGTAAACGGCGGCCGTAACTATAACGGTCCTAAGGTAGCGAAATTCCTTGTCGGGTAAGTTCCGACCCGCACGAAAGGTGTAATGATTTGGGCACTGTCTCAACAAAGGATCCGGTGAAATTGTAGTAGTCGTGAAGATGCGACTTACCCACGATAGGACGGGAAGACCCCGTGGAGCTTTACTGTAGGCTGGCATTGGAATTTGGTATTAAATGTACAGGATAGGTGGGAGACAAAGAAGCGAGAGCGCCAGTTTTCGTGGAGTCAATGTTGGGATACCACTCTTTTGATACTAAATTTCTAACTTGATACTCTGAAGCGAGTATAAGGACACTGTCAGTTGGGCAGTTTGACTGGGGCGGTCGCCTCCTAAAGAGTAACGGAGGCGTTCAAAGGTTCCCTCAGAATGGAAGGAAATCATTCAAAGAGTGCAAAGGCAAAAGGGAGCTTAACTGCGACACCAACAAGTGGAGCAGATAGGAAACTAGGACTTAGTGATCCGGTGGTACCGAGTGGAAGGGCCATCGCTCAACGGATAAAAGCTACCCCGGGGATAACAGGCTTATCTCCCCCAAGAGTTCACATCGACGGGGAGGTTTGGCACCTCGATGTCGGCTCGTCTCATCCTGGGGCTGGAGTAGGTCCCAAGGGTTGGGCTGTTCGCCCATTAAAGAGGCACGCGAGCTGGGTTCAGAACGTCGTGAGACAGTTCGGTCCCTATCCATCGTGGGCGAAGGAAATTTGAGAGGAGCTGTCCTTAGTACGAGAGGACCGGGATGGACAGACCGCTGGTGTATCAGTTATCATGCCAATGGTAATGCTGAATAGCTAAGTCTGGAAGGGATAAGTGCTGAAGGCATCTAAGCACGAAGCCCCCCTCAAGATGAGATTTCCTGTTGCAGAAATGCAAGAGAGATTCGATACAGAAAATGTCGTAGATAGGTCAGAGGTGTAAAGGTGGCAACATCAAAGCTAACTGATACTAATAAATCGAAAGCTTGACCAGAAATATATACTCTTTAGTTGTAGGGGTTTTAAACAGAAATATATTGAAAAAGAAAAGAAAAAGTAAACAAGTATGGCTGTAAGGCTTAAGAGGCTACACTGTTCCCATCTCGAACACAGAAGTTCATGACCTAACAGCAATCTATGATTGCGTCGTAGGTCAGATGCTAAGAAACTCCATTTGTGAAACAAATGGTAAGTTTCGACAGTGAAAGCTCAGAGCTTAACGGCAAAGAAAAGTAAATAAACAAGTATGGCTGTGATGGCTAGGAGGATACACCTGTTCCCATCTCGAACACAGAAGTTAAGCTCTTAAACGTCGAAGGTACTGATACATCTCGTATTGGAAGAATAGAAAACAGCCAAACTCCTAGGTAGCTCAATGGTGGAGCACCCGGCTGTTAACCGGTAGGTTGTGGGTTCGAGCCCCACCCTGGGAGCCAATTGTGCCGGGGTGGCGGAACTGGCAGACGCACAGGACTTAAAAATCCTGCGATGTTAACTCATCGTACCGGTTCGATTCCGGTCACTCGGCACCAGTTTAGTTTTTATATCGCGGGATGGAGCAGTTTGGTAGCTCGTCGGGCTCATAACCCGAAGGTCGTAGGTTCAAATCCTGCTCCCGCAACCATAAGAATAATCGCAAGATTATTCTTTTTTTATTTTGGAAATGAATGACTATATTATTGGATAGATTTTACTGTAAGAATGTGAAAAATTTATAAATAGATTAAAATTTGATTTTTAAATACTATTTATGTTAAAAATAAAACAGTAAGGAGGCAAATATGAAAGAGAATTATCAATTGCTGTTAGACAATATAATTAAAAGAAAACGAAAAACAACTATGCTCCGACTCTTCTACTACATTCATGTTGTGGACCTTGTAGCAGTTATTGCCTTGAGTATTTGTCTAATTATTTTAGAATTACAATTTTTATTATAATCCTAATATTTATCCTAAAAGAAGAGTATTTTTTTAGAGTTGAAGAACAGAGAAAATTGATTGAAAAGATGAATGGAAAAATATCCGATAAATATGGTAGTTGGGAAATATGATGTTGATAGATTTTTATAAAACTGTAAAAGGAATGGGAAAAATGAGAGAAGGTTCTATTCGTTGTCATAGTTGTTATGAATTAAGATTAAGAGAGGCAGCTTTATTGGCAAAAAAAGCCGAAAATTTCTGACTATTTTACTACGACACTTACAATAAGTCCTTATAAAAATTCACAAGTTTTTAAAATGAAATTGGGCAAAAAGTTGCTAAAGAAATAGGCGTAAAACATCTTCCATCAGATTTTAAAAAGAGAAATGGATATAAAAAGGAGTGTTGAACTTTCCTTAATGTTTGGAATGTATAGACAAGATTACTGTGGTTGTATATTTTCTAAAAATGGAAAGAGAAGAATTTAAAAATTGAAGGAGAGCTCATAGCCTTCTTTTCTTATGTTCTTGTAGTTAAACGGATATAACAGTCCCCTCCTAAAGGGACCGTTGTGGGTTCGATTCCCGCCAAGAACGCCAATGAAGTACATTTAATAATGTACTTTTTTTGTTTATTGTGAATTAACAAATATCAGCATAACATAAAGAGTTATGTAAAAACGAAAAATTCACTGTTTTTACGTAGGAGAAAAATGAAAAATTTTTTTAATTTTATTTTTAGTAGAATTTTTTTCATAATTTGTATGGTTTTAATTCAACTAATGTTTTTAACAGTATTTTTAATATATTTTAATAGATATTTTTATTTATTTGTATGGAATAAATTTGATTGTTGGTTTGATTTTTACATTTATAATTATAAATGATAATATAAATCCTGCATTTAAAATAACTTGGATATTAATTGTAGTCGTACTTCCATTTTTAGGTGGAATAATTTATCTGACTTTTTGGAGAAAAGAGACTTTTAAAGTCTGTAAAAAGACTTTTAATTTTTTCCATAAAATTTAAAAGACTCTATGGATCTTTCAAAGGACTATGATATAGAAAATCTAAATGATTCTGATATGAATGTGTATAGGCAGGCTAAATATATAAATTGTGCAACCGGTAGTCCTGTATTTTTTTAATACTGAAACTAAATATTTTGCGTCAGGAGAAGATAGTTTTTGAAGAATATTTAAATGATTTGAAAACTGCAGAAAAAAATTTATTTTTATGGAATATTTTATTATCTCAGAGGGATAGATTCAGTTTTAAATATACTAAAAGCAAAAGGTAAAAATGGAGTAGATGTAAAAATTATCATAGATGATATAGGTAGTATTTTGACATTATCCAATAAAAACTTGAGGAAATTAGAAATTTAGGAATAAAAAGTTGTAGAATTTAATCAAGTAAAAAGGGATTGTTTTACCGAAAACATAATAATAGAACACATAGAAAAATGACAATTATTGATGGTAAAATTGCTTATACCGGAGGAATAAATATAGCTGACGAGTATATAAATTTAGTACGAAAAATATGGTTATTGGAAAGATTCTGTTTTGAAGCTTGAAGGTCATGCTGTCGCTTCTTTTATAAATATGTTTATTTCCCTTTGGGACTATTCAACCGGAGAAAATACTGATATTTTTGAGTTTGTATGATAAAAGCGATCTTGAGAAAAATCAAATATTAGGGACGATCTTGGCGTAGTAATTCCTTTTTCTGAAACACCAGTTATGGAATCTACAAGTGAAAATATGTATCTTAATATGATTAGACGAGCAAATAGATATATTTATATAACAACACCTTATTTAATAATAACTTGGGAAATGGAAAAAGCTTTAATAAGCGCTGCAAAAACAGGCGTTGATGTTAGAATTATAACACCCATATTCCTGATAAGAAATATGTTCACTTGCTTACGAGGTCATTTTATAAAAATCTTGTAGAAAACGGGGTGAAAATCTATGAATTTAAAAAGGGCTTTATACATGCGAAAAAAATTTTCTTTGTGATGACGGATTTGTCGTAATTGGAAGTATAAATTTAGATTATAGAAGTCTTTATCTTCACTTTGAATGTGCTGTTTGGACATTTGGAACTCCTATAGTAAGTGATGTTAAGGAAGATTTTGAAAATACTTAAAAAGATTCTATGGAAATAACACCTGAATGGATAAAATCAAGAAAAATTAATTACGAGAATATTGCAATCATTATTAAAATTATTTGCACCACTAATGTAAAAAGGAAATTTTGCTGATTAGTAAAAAGTTCCTTTTTTTATATAGTTTTGTTTGTTTTTTTATAATTAATTTAGTTTTATCTAATTTATAAGGATGTACTTATTGATAATATTGTGATAGAATAATAATCTAGAATATTTTAAAAATGGAGATAATTTATGAGAAATATTATGCTCACTATTAGTTATGACGGAAGTTTGTTTTTGGATTTCAAAAGCAAAAATGTTGTAACTGTTCAAGGAGAGATAGAAGATGCTTTTAAAGAAAATTACCGAAGAAAATATTAATATTATTTCAGCCGGAAGAACGGATAGAGGAGTTCATTCTTTAAGGCATATAATTAATTTTCATACTGAAAGTAATGTAGGAGTTTTGAATTTTAAAACTGCTTTAAATCATTTTTACCTATTGGAGTTAGAGTTTTAGATTCTAAAAGAAGTTTCAGAGAATTTTCATTCAAGGTTTGATGCAAAGATGAAGACATATAAATATATTTTTAAATTTAGACGAAGTTATGGATCCTATTTACTATAATTATAGACTATTTTCCATATCCTTTGGATATTGAAAAAGATGAAAAAGACAAAAGAATATTTTATTGGAAGAAAGAGTTTTAAAGGCTTTTATGGGTCGAGAACAGGTAATACCAATCCTATTAGAGAAATTAATTCTTTTGAAAATATATAAAGAAAATAATGACTTAATTTTTGATTAAGGGACAAAGTTTTATTAGAAATCAAGTTAGAATAATGGTTGGAACTCTTGTCGATATTGGTAGAGGATTGATTGAAGAGATGAGCTCGAAAGAATTTTAGATAGTGAAGACAGAACTAGGGCAGGAGTAACTTTAAGCCCAAATGGTCTTTTATTTAATGGAGATTTTATATGACAAATTTTAAAGATTTAGATTTTTAGTTGAAAGTCTGCGAAAAAGTTGATACAGGTAAAAATCATATTTTGATAACTGGAAATATAAAAGTTGGGAAAAAGTACTTTTTAAAAGCTTTTTATAAAAAATATTACAAAAATTCTAAAATTGATGGAATTATGACTGAACTTGTTATCACTGATAAATTTAGAATTGAACTTTTTAGATATGGAACAGAAGAAAAGATTTGTTATTGGAGAAAGAGAAAGTGAAATGAAATTTTTGACGAAGTTTTTCTTGAAAAAGAGTTATGAGTTTATGGATGATTTTAAAAATAATGATATTTTTAATCTTTGACGAGATTGGAAATAAGGAATTACATTTAAAAAAATATTGTGAAAAGTTGTTATCTATTTTTGAGGATAATAGAATTTTTGCAGTATTAAAGAAAGGTGAAATCCAATAGTTGAAAATTTGGATAAATTGGAAAATTTTGTGATTTTTTTGATTTGGATAAGTTTTATGAGTAGAGACGAGTATTTTATGGATATTGCTTTGAAAAGAGGCAAAAAAGGCTTATAATAAGGGAGAAGTTCCTATCGGCTGTGTTATTGTTAAAGATGATAAAATAGTTTCAAGAGGGCATAATCAGGTTTTGAGTAAAAAAAGCGGAGTTAATCACGCTGAAATTATAGCAATTAATAAAAGCAGGACAAAAATTGGGAGATTTTAGACTTGAAGATACAGAACTTTTTTGTAACTCTTGAACCCTGTTGCATGTGTGCAGGAGCAATTGTAAATAGCAGAATAAAAGAGTTATAATTGGAGCAATGGATGTAAAAAGAGGTTTTTTGTGGATCAATTGAAAATGTATTGGATAGACAGGAACTCAATCATAGGTCAATTATAAAGACAGGCGTCTTAGAACAAAAAAATGTTTAGATATTTTACAAGATTTTTTTAAAAATTTAAGGAGTGAAAAAGAAAAATAAATGAAATTAGTTGTTTGCTTAGATGAAAATAACGGCATTAAATTTTTTTGGTAAAAGACAAAGTCAAGATGAGTTGCAGAGAAAAAAATCTTTTTGAATTAATTGGAAATTTAAAACTTTTTGACAGAGTACAGCTATGATCTGTATAAGGATATTGAATTTAATTTTGAAATTATCGATGAAAAATACTGAAATTATAAAAAAATTCAGTATTTTTTTATATGAAGGAGATTTTTAGAGAAATTTTTTGCCATCTGTTGATGAAATAATAGTTTATTTTTTTGGAATAGAGATTATCCTTTTTGATGAAACTTTTTGATGAGTTTTTTTACAAGATTGTTGGAAAGAAATAGAAACTTTTTGAATTTAAAGGAAAGAGTCACGAAAAGATTACAAGAAAAAAATATTTGTAAAGGAGAACAAAAGATGAATAATAAGACTAGAGTTGATAAGAAAAAAATATACGAATATTTGGCATTATGCTATTTCTTGTTGTGACATTATTTGTTGCTTTTTACATATAGGTATATTGAAAAATAAAAGTACCAGTAATACTAATATAGTTGGACTTGATATAAACAAACTTCCGGAATATAACGGGAAGCCTTATGTTGTTATTAATAATAATGAGCCGAATTTTTGATAAAAAGTGAGTTAGTATCAAAATCTTTTGAAAAAAATATTCTGAACTTGACTCCTTAAAAGAGATGCGGAGTTGCCGATTCTATAATAGGTAAGGATTTAATGCCAACTTCAAAAAGAGAAAATATTTCTTCTGTAAAGCCAACAGGATGGAAATCCGTAAAATATAATGGAATTGAAGGAGGAAATTTATATAATCGTTGTCATCTGATTGGCTTTCAACTTGCAGGAGAAAAATGCAAATAAAAGAAACTTAATAACGGGAACAAGATATTTGAATACAAAAGGAATGTTACCTTTTGAAAATATGATAGCCGATTATGTAAAAGGAAACAAATAACCATGTAAGATATAGAGTAACACCTATTTTTTGTAGGTAACGAACTTATCGCTAGAGGTGTTCAAATTGAAGCGATTTCTGTTGAGGACAATGGCAAAGCAATTAAGTTTAACGTATATTGTTTTAATATTCAACCGAATATAGAAATAGATTATAAAACCGGAAATTCTTGGAGAAAATAATTTACAAATAAGCTAAGCTAAAAATATAAGTTGGCTAAATGATTAATGTTGATTTTTTTGTCTAAAAATGTGATAAAAATTAACTGACAAAAGTTTTTTTACTTGATACAATTAAAACTTTTTAATATTTGATAAGGAGGTATTATAAATGATTGAGTTTAAAAACGTATCAAAAGTTTTTTCAAAAGGAGTTAAAGCTGTTGATAATATCAGTTTTACTATTGAAGAAGGAGAAATTTTTGGCTTTTTAGGTCCTAATGGAGCCGGTAAGAGTACAAGTTTAAAAAAATGATGGTTGGAATTTTAGAACAGACAGAAGGGAAAATCACAGTTAATGGAGTTGATACTCTTGAAAATTCTATAGAAGTAAAAGAAATGATTAGTTATGTTCCTGATAATCCTGATATTTATACAAAGATGACAGGGATAAAATATTTGAATTTTTATTGCTGATATTTATGGAATAGATGAAAAAGTAAGAAAAGAAAAATTGAAGAGTATAATCAGAAATTAGAGTTAGGAGATGCAATTTACAGTACAATAGATAGTTATTCACATGGTATGCGTCAAAAATTAGTATTGATTGGAGCGTTGATTACTTCTCCTAAGGTTTTAATTCTTGATGAACCAATGGTTGGATTAGATGTTAAAACTTCTTTTTAATTTAAAAATATTTTAAGAGAGTTTGCTGATGCTGGAAATACTGTAATATTTTTCAACACATGTTATGGAAGTTGCAGAAAAATTTGTGATAAATTGGTTATAATAAACAAAGGAAAAAAATTGCTTTTTGTGGTAAATTATCTGAATTGAAAAACTGAGGAACATTCAAATGAAGATTTAGAAAAAAATATTCTTGGAGTTGACAGACAATGAAAAAAATCTAAACTATGGACTTTAATAAAATATTTTGTTTCGATTGATTTTTGCAATCTTATCTATAAGGCAAAATTTAAAAAAACAAAGGGAAAAAGATCAGCAAGTTTTCAAGGTGTAGCAGGGATATTGTTTTTTTGTTATAATGTTTGTTTGGGAGCACCTAAACTTGGACGTTTTCTTGCTAACAATTTTTCAAACTACGATTGGTAGAGCAAGTTTAACTACTTTTTCTGTAGGGATATTTGTTGTAACATTATTTTTGTCATTGGCAACGGCTTTTGTTTTTTATTGAAAAGAATAATGAAACTGAAATATTATTATCTTTACCGATATCAGGTAGTGATATATTTTTATCCAGAATTTATTCTTTAGCAATAACATTTTTCATATCATTCTTTTTAATTTTTGTTATTGCATTTGGAATAACAGGATATACACTAAAAAAAGGAATAGACTTTTATATCTTTACTTTTTTAGGACTAATATTACTTAACTTGGAGGCAATTTTGCTAACCGGAGTTATAATACTTATTTTTTTGGAAAACTACTTAGAACAAGTAAAATATTCAATAGATTTTTAAAAATTAATTTATGGTTTATTTACAATAGGATTATTTGCATTATATATGATATTTACTCAAGCTGCATCCAATCCGGCTTTTAGGAATTGATATAGGAAAAGTTATTGTAGATTTGAAGGAAAGCTTTCATCAATATTTTTTCTTTGTGGTTTGGATGAAAAATATTGATTTCTGATAATCTTATTACATCAATTGCAAATTTGGGAATAGGTTTAATTATTTGTATAGTTCTTTCATTATTATTGAAAATTCTTTGCAGAGAGAAATTATCTTGAAATTTTTGAGAAGTGTAAATGTTGTTTCAAAAGAAAGTAAAGCTGTTATTGAAAAAAAGAAAAAGACAAGGAGTTGCACATTCAAAACAGTACAAACTTGTTGTATTATTCAAAAAGAATTTAATGAAATTATAACAACTCCAACATACTTTTATGCAGGTAATTATGATTGATATAATGGTACTTATTATAGCTAGTATTGCGGTATACTATGGACTAAAAATTTAAGTCACAGCTGGTATTTGCTCTAAATGTTTTAGTTTCTTCTACATCATTAGGATATTTATTTGTTTCTGCATTTTGGAGTAGGAGCCTGCTTTGGGACTTTTTCTGTGGTCTATCTTCACTTACTACAAGTTCCGTTTCAAGAGAAGGAAAATCATTTTGGGTAATAGCTACTGCACTGATAGGAATTAATACACATATAATTTCAAAAATTTTTGCCTGTCAAGTATTACATTTTTATTTCGGCGATAATAGTTGTGGCATTATCAATGGTTCTATATGTTTTTAACCCTCTTGTATATGTTGCGGTTATACTTGGAATGGCTTTAACTTTATTTACAAGTGGAAGTTTAAATATGATTTTAGGACTTATTAATCCATATTTTTGATTGGAAAACACCAAAAGAAGCTTTTAAATGGTGGTTCAGGTGGAATAAATATATTTATTTCAATTTTAATTAATTATGGATTATATGGATTAATCATATTTGTGACTGTCAAAATGATTAAATGGAATTATAATATACCTTATGTTGTTTTTGGCAGATTTAATTATAATTTTAATAACTGCAATAATATCATATTTAATAGACAGAAAAACTATTTAAGAGATTATTAAGAAGATTATAATTTCAATGATGTGTTACATCAATTAAGAATTTTAAATTTGTTTTTACATGAAAAACAGAGTGATTTATTCACTCTGTTTTTGCTTTTAGATATTTTTATTGTTTCTTTTAATAAATTATTCTTTAATTCCCATAAGTCTTTTGAAAGATCGACTTTATAGATGTGAGGATTATCAAATCTTTTTAAACTCATCCCAAAGACTTTCAATTTCACTTGCACAATATTCTCTAATTTCTTTTTATATCTGGAAGTTTGTAGATTAACTCTCCGTTTTTTGAAAATTTGTTTTAGCATTGGTCTTAAGATATAATCTTCATAAGTAGTAGTTTTCCAAGTATAAATTGGATGAAAAATAGAAATTGGTTTACTTTTCATCAATTTTTTTCATCGAATAGAGTGATTAAATCAGCTTCAGCTTTTTTTGTCTTTCATCATATATTCTATATAGATTTTTAACCCCTGGTGTTGTTATTTTATCGACATTTTTCTGATACTTTTTATCTTTGGAATAATTTTTCCGTTTTTCTTCAATGGCAACTAATTTATAAACTCCACCAAAAAAACCGGATGAGTTTTTTTGAAGTTATAAGTCTTTCACCAATACCGAATGAATCAATTTTTGCTTCTTGATGTAATAAATCTCTAATAGTATATTCGTCAAGTGAGTTTGAAACTACAATTTGAGCATCTTCATATCCTGCATTATCCAACATTTTTCTTGCTTGTTTAGAAAGATAAGCTAAATCTCCACTATCAAGTCTAATTCCTTTTGGCCTTATTCCCATAGGTTTTAGAATTTCATCAAAAGTCTTTATTGCATTTGGAATACCTGATTGTAAGGTATTGTAAGTGTCAACAAAGTAATACACAATTATTTGGAAAAGATTTTGCAAAAAGCTTTAAAAGCTTCCAATTCTGTATCAAACATTTGTACCCAAGAGTGAGCCATTGTTCCAAGTACAGGAATATTAAATAATTTTCCGGTCAAGACATTAGAAGTGCCATCTATACCTGCAATATATGAGGCTTTTGCTCCATATACGGATGCGTCAATTCCCTGTGCACGTCTCGCACCAAATTCCATAACTGCTCTACCTTTCGCAGCCCTTTTTATTCTATTTGATTTTGTTGCAATTAAACTTTCGTGATTTATTATTAGTAAAAGCTATGGTTTCTATTAACTGCGCTTGAACAGCAGGACCTCTAACGGTCATTATAGGTTCATAAGGAAAGATTACACTTCCTTCAGGAACGGACCATATATCACATTCAAATTTAAAATTTTTTTAAAAAAATTTAAAAATTTATCATCAAAAGTATTTAAAGATTTAAAATATTCTATATCTTCATCATTAAATCTCATTGAATTAAGAATTTGAGTTAAATGTTCCAATCCGGAAAAAGATTGCATAACTTGCACCATCCGGATTTTTCTATAAAAAAATATCAAAATAAGTAATTTTGTTATCCAAATTTTCATTAAAATATCCTTGAGCCATAGTATATTCATAAAAATCTGAAAGAATAGAAATATTGAATTCATTAAAATCTCTGTTCACAAAAACACCTCCATAGAAATTTATTTATTTAATAAGTATTCAAGATCATGATCAAATATACGAATTCTATTATATATTTGTTTTTGCCACTCTGTATCAAAAAGTACCGTCATTATTTATAAAAGTTAGAATCCATATATCTCATTATTATATAGTTACTATTTTTGATCGAAGCCATTTCCCCAAGAAAAAAATCAATTCCATTTCCGGTATTTTCTGTAACAATTGCCTCAATTAGAGGTAAAGTAATTTCGTTACAAAGGAATTCTCATATCAGGAATATTCCAGAATGTTTCTCCTTTTTGTATATTAAAAGGTTTGAAATTGTACCATTTGATGCACATTGTACTCTACGAATTTCATTAATATTTATGCTATGCTTTGCTCCGGAGATAACACCATTAGAAATACGAATAGCTTTTTCTCTCAAACTACGAGCTAAATCTATATCCAAAGTATCAAGATTATTTGGAAAATCTTTTGTAAGTTTGTATGCAGCATGAGCTAGAAGTATAGACTTAGTTTCTAAAAATATTATGACAATCATTTATAATTGTAGTGTCTGATGTAAAATCAATCGGAGCTGACTTATCTTTCTTTTCAAATAATAAATTATAATTTGAATTAGAATTACAATAGCTAAGTGCTATTATATAGAAATTTTATCAAATGAAATATCAAAACTCTTCTTTTCTTTTTGCATCTTCATAAGATACTCCATCTTTTTTTACTGTTAAAACACTTCCGTCTTTACGAGTAAATTTCATATGTAGCTTTTCAAAATATAGTTTTCATAAATCCTCCTAAAATATAAATTTACTATATCAACGTCTATTATAACACTTTTTAATAAATTTTTTTCTATTCCTACATAAATTTATTATTAAGCAAGTTAAATATTATATTGCAATATATTTATATTATGTTGTATCAATAAATGTAAATAAAATTATTCTTATTTATATGGATTATTTTATATTTTTGTGATACAATATAAAAGAATTAGAATTATTCTCGAAATTTTAATTTTTAAAAATTTCTTAAGAAGGGTACAATATGAAAAATATTTCAAAAAGATTTTTGGTTTAATATTGCAGGAGCAGTATTGATTACAGGCTGTACTGCAAAAAACTGAAAAAGATAAAGGAGATAATACTAAGGGTAAATTAAAGGTTGTAAATTACAATTTTTCCTGAATATGATATAACAAGAGCAATTGCAAAGGATAAGGTTGATTTGGAATTAATGATAAAACCGGGAGTTGATGTTCATTCATTTACTCCTACTCCACAAGATATAAAAACAGTTCAAAATTCGAATATTTTTTTGTGTATGGTGGAACAGAACATGATAAAATGGGTTGGAAAATTTAACTAAAAAGTATAGATATGAAAAATAAAAAGTAGTTAAATTAGTTGATGGTATTCAACAACTTGAAGAAGAATCGTTGATGGTATGAAACACGAACATCATCATGATGATGAAAAGAAGATGAACATAATCATGACCATAAACACGAAAAAGAAGATGAACATGACCATAAAGATGAGTCAGAAAAGAATTGGATCCACATTATTGGACATCACCTAAAAATGCTATTCAAATGGTTAAAACTATAACTAATGCATTGGTTGAAAAAAAGATTCTGATAATGCAGAATTTTATAAAGAAAATGCTGAAAAATTATATTAAACAGCTTGAAGGTGTAGATAAAGAATTGCATGATGTTGTTGATAATGCAAAAATTAAAAAGTTGTTATTGCGGATAGATTTTCCGTTCAGATATTTATTTAAAGATTTAGGCTTAGAGTATCGTGCTTTATTTTCAGGTTGTAGTGTTGAATCAACTGCAAGTGCAGGACAAATATGGTTGATTATGTAAAAAGAAAAATAAAAATTCCTGTAGTTTATCATATAGAAATGGGAAAAGGCAATTATTGAAACTGTTGCTAAAAATTCCCGGAGCTAAAGTTAAACTTTTTACATTCAATCCATACTGTAACTAAAGAGGATTTTGATAAGGGCATAACTTATATAGATCTTATGAAAACAAAATGTTGAGGCGTTAAAAGAAGGACTTAATTAATGAAAGAGAAAATTTTAGTTTGTGAAAATTTAGAAATTTTTATAAAAATAATAAAATAATTGACAATCTTAGTTTTTCTATTAATGAGGAGATTTTTCCTCATCTTAGGAAAAACGGTATAGGAAAATCTACTCTGTTGAAAGGAATTTTAGGATTAAAAATATTTCTTCAGGAGAAATAAAGAAGAATTTTTAAAATTTGTGGATATATGTCTCAAGAAGTTTTATTAAAAAGAATTCCCATCAACAATATGGGAATTTGTTTTTATCTTCAAGAGCTGTTTATTCAAAGTTTTTTTATGGCTCTAAAAGATATAGCAGTTGTTAAGGAGAATTTAAAAATTAAATCTTTTGGGAAATTAAAGATAAGAGTATAAGTTCTCTTTCTATCGGACAAAGGCAAAGAGTTTTACTTTGCAGATGCCTTTGTGTATCCGAAAAGATTATTTTTTTAGATGAACCTACAAATTCTTTTAGATATAAATGTTAGAAAGATGTTGTATGACATTTTAGAAAAAAACTTAATAAAGAAGGTCTTACTATTGTTATGATAAGTCATGATGAAGAGGCTTTTAAGTATTCTAATAGAGCTTTGGTTTTAGGAAAAGAAAATAAAGTCATTGGAAAATGTTTGGGAAAAATATGAAAAGGGGAAATAAATTTTGATTAGTTTAATTTCAGAAATGTTAGTTATCCCTTTATGGTAAAAAGCAATATTTGTCGGACTTTTTAATTTCAATAAGCTCTGCATTACTTGGAATAACTCTAGTTTTTGAAAAAGATATGCAATGATAGGAGTTGGTCTTTCCAATGTTTCATTTGCAGCACTTTCTATTGCTCTTTCTTTTGATATTTCTCCAATAGAATTTTTCTATGCCTATAGTAATTATAGCTGGAATTATTCTTTTAAAATATGGAGAAAAAAATATAATATTAGTAGTGATACAGCAATTGCACTTTTTAAGTTGTGTTTCAGTTTCTATAGGGGTAACTTTTACTGCTGTAACCAAAGGACTAAATGTTGATGTATGTAACTATCTATTCGGAAGTATACTGATTATGAAAAGAAGTGATATGTATATCAGCTTTGTATTAGGGATAATAGTTTTAATTTCCTATATTTTGTTATATAATAAAATATATACTATTACTGTTGATGAAGATTTTGCCAAAGCGAGTGGAGTAAATATCAATTTATATAACACTTTGGTTACAATTTTGATTTCTGTAACTATAGTTATAGGAATGAAATTTATGGGAAGTATGCTTATTTCATGTTTAATAATATTTCCTGCAATGACGTCTATGCAATTTTTAAAAGTTATAAGGCTGTTGTTATTTCATCAGTTATAATCTCGACAATAGCATTGTTTATTGAATAACTATATCATATATATATTCAACGCCGACAGGTGCAAGTATTGTTTTTGGTTAATTTAGTTCTATTTGTTATATCTTGCATAGTAAGGAGGTTTATCAGTGAATAAAAATATTAAGTTTAATACTATTTTGTCTATTGCTATGTTCTTGTTCAAAGGCTGATGGTAATAGTAATTTTATAAAAAAACAAAGAAAAATAAAAAAATGATTTAAAAAGTGCTCTAAAAAAATGATCCTGAAAATGCCGGAACTGATAAGAATGAAAAATCCGGTGAAACTGATAAAAATCAAAAATCCCTGATGATTACAAACTGGAAAGACATCAAGGTCAAAAATGATTCAAAAGATGAATATAAACAGCCTGAAAAAGGATGAACTTACAAAAGAACAGTTAAATAAAAAGAGATGCAGATTCAAAAGATGGAATAATAAATATTTCTGATGGGATTTTTTTAGCTCTTGTAAATGATATTTATGTAAATAAAGATGAATATGTTGGCAAGAAAGTTAGAATTTCAGGACAAAAATGTGAGATTTGAGGATAAAGATACAGGGAAGTTGTTTATGCAATTTTACGTGAAGGACCCGGTTGTTGTTACAATGATAGTGTAATTGGATTTGAATATATTACTGACGGAAAATATCCTGAAAAAGGATAAATGGTATGAAATGGTTGGAGAAGTAATAGTCGATAAATATAAAACTGGAAAAAGTTGTAAAACTCAAAACTTATTGAGATAAAAAGAAATAGAACCAAAAGGAAAAATTAATTCATTTTCAAAACTAATTGGAGATAATATCTCCAATTTTTGTAAAATAATTTATTTTAAGGGTATAAATATCACATCTTAATAACAAAAATTAGATTAAAAATATAGAATTGTGGTATAATAATTTCATCGCAACAACGGAAAATAGTTATTAAAAGGAGTTGTGATTTAATAAAAATAAAAAGGATAAAAATATGGTATTAGATAATTTATATTTAATAGTTGCAATTACTGAAAAAAAGTAATGCAATAGGCAAGGATAATAATTTATTGTATTTTTCTAAAAGAAGATATGAATTTTTTTAAAGAAAAAAACTTGTGGTAATTCTATAATCTGTGGTAGAAAAACTTTTGAAGGGTTTAAAATAAAAGCCACTTCCAAAAAGAAAAAAATATTGTTTTGACAAAGAGTGATTTTTTTCTTTGAAGGAGTAAGAAGATTTAAGAATATAGAAGATTTGATTAATTTTGTAAAAGAAAATCCAAAAGAGAAGTTTTTTTGTTTGTGGAGGGATGAGTATCTATGAGCAATTGATTGACTTTTTGTTCAAGAATGTATATTACAAAATATGAAGAAAAAGAAGTAGTAGAAGCGGATAGTCATTTTTCCAAAGATTGATGAAAAAAAGTATGGAAAGTTGTTGAAAAATTGATGGTAAAAGTGAAAAATCCAAAAATTGACCTTCTATACTTTACGAAAAGGATTTAAGGTATGAAAAAGAAGATATAATTATAAAAAAAGAGTAGAAAAACAGAGCAAAGTGAAAAATGGTTTTGGAATATATTATTTGTAATATGTTTAGGAGTTTTTTTGTTTATTCTGCAGGAAATATAATCAAAGATTATTATGGTTCATATAAGGCAGGTAAAGATTTAAGTAATCTAAAAAGAATCGGTTTTTAAGTCATCAAATAATGCCAATGAGAAAAAAACGGATAAAGAAAAAGTTGTAAATTTGGAAGAATTAAAAAAATTAAATTCCGACTCAATAGGTTGGCTTGAAATTCCGGGAACGAATATAGATGAGCCTTTTAGTTCAAGGAAAAAGACAATGATTACTATCTTTGGAGAGATTTTAAGAAAAACAAATATCCTGTAACGGAACATTATTTTTTTAGATATGTATAATAAAGCGGATTTTTTTCAGATAGAATCAGTTATATATTCGGACATAATATTTGGGATAAAACAAAAATTTTATGATTTAAGAAAAATTTGAGGATAAAACATTTTTAGAAAAATCATAAGACGTTCTACGTTTATACAGAAAAAGGGAAAAATTGGAATATGAAGTATTATCAGTTGATCTTGTAGATCCGGATACTCCACTTTATGAACTTAGTTCAAAAGAGAAATGAAGATGTGGACGCAATGAAAAAGAATTGAGTAAACATATTTCAAAAATCTGAAGTTGATAAAATTGATAAAAATACAAAACTCTTGATGCTGGTAACTTGTAAAACACCTGATGACAATACAGCAAGGAGAATTTTGTTTGCAAAATTGAAAGAGAAGTAAATTTTTAAGGAGATTTTACATCTCCTTTATTTTTGTGAAAAATTGTAAATTTTAATGATTTATAGTATAATTTGTATTAATATTAAATTTTGATTTTAATATAAAGGAGAATTATGGACAAGATAAGTGTTATTGTACCTGTATATAATGTAGAAAAAAATATGTTAAAAAAATGTTTAAATTCAATTTCAAATCAAACATATAAGAATATAGAAATTATTATAGTTAATGATGGAGCAACTGATAATAGCGAAAATATTTGTAAAGAATTCGTTGAAAATGAAAATAGAGCGAAAACTTTATATTAAAAGAAAATGGCGGATTATCCAGTGCAAGAAATCATGGAATGAGGTTTGTAACAGGAAAATATGTATTATTTATAGATTCTGACGATTATATTGCAGAGGAATGATTGAAGAACTTTATAAAAATATAAAAGGAGAAGATGCGGATGTATCTGTTTGTGGGGTTTATAATGTTTATTCAGACAATCAATCTCCACAATGTAAGGAAGAAATTTATTTTTGTTGTGGAAAGGAAAGATTTTTTAAAAAGAATATTTTATCGGAGAAAAAAATTCCCGGCACTATCTGTAATAAACTCATATCCTATGAAATTGCAAGTAAGATTTCGTTTCCTGTGGGCAAAATTTATGAAGATGCTTTTTATCAGTTTGAGCTTGTAAAATATGCTAAAAAAATATGTTGTAACAACAAAGCTATATTATTATTATTTTCACAGAGAAAATAGCATTACAACAAAACCTTATACTGTAAAAATATGAGATTGCATAGAAATTTATTCCAATTTTTATGATTATATAAATAGAGAAATTCCTTCTTTCAGAATATGCTTTTTCAGGCTTTCCTATGCGTATTTTTATGGTCTTTGATAAGATGTTATTGAGTGAAGATTATAAAAACATTCTAGAATATAGAGAAATTTTTAGGTTTTTTTGAAGAATACTTTTGGAAAATTTTTCAAAAATAAAAATTTTAGAAAAGGTAGAAGAATAGCTGTATTAATGTTAAAAATTAAATGTTAAATTATATAGATTTTTTTGCTTTTTAAAAAGATTTGAAAAGAAAAGGAGTAAATGCTTAATGGAAATAAAATATCTTTCTATGGATGAAATAAAAACTGTAGAGCTTGAAATTCTAAAATATATTCACAATTTTTGCATTGAAAAATGATATAAAATATTTTTAAATTATGGAACTTTAATTGAGCTGTAAGACATAAAGGCTTTATTCCTTGGGATGATGATATTGATATTTGTATGTTTAGAAAAGACTATGAAAAGTTTATAGATTTATTTTCAAAAGATGATGGAATTTATAAGATTTTTGTCTTTAGAAACTGATGACAAGTACTATAATAATTTTCATGAAAGTTATAAATTCAAAAGACTAAGATAGAAGATGAAAGAAATTATAAAACTTATGACTTAGGAATTTTTTGTTGATATTTTTTTCCGATAGATTCTTTTGATGATTTAAAAATTAGTTGAAAAACATATAAGTTAGAAAGTTTTTAAACTTTTATCTTTTTCAAAAAGAAAATATACAGTATGGGGACAGTAAGTTGAAAGATTTTGTTAGATTATTTTTCTGGACGATGTTAAAACCTGTATCTCCAAGAATCTTTTGCAAAGAAGATAAAGGAAGCTGTTGAAAAATATTCCAAAGAAAACGGAAAAATATTTTTGGAGTTGTAGGTTGTTCAAAAATTGAAATATGATGATGTTTTTGATTATAATCCATTTGATGAACTGGCAGAGTTCGAGTTTGAAGGCTGTAATTTTTTTGCGCCGAAAAATATGATGAGATTTTGAAAAAAATATTATGGCGATTATATGAAATTTCCGCCTATTGATAAACAGAAATATCCTCATGAAATCAAGGCTTATTTTTGTAGATTAGGAGAATAAAATGAAAGAGAGACTAACGGTTGATGAACTAAAAATTATGAATTAAATATTTTAAAGTTCATTGATTATGTTTTGTAAAAAGTATGATATAAAAATATTTTGTAAATTATGGAACACTACTTGAAGTAGTTAGACATAAAGGATTTATTCCTTGGGATGATGATATTGATATTTCAATGTATAGAGAAGACTATGAGAGATTTCAAAAAGCTGTTATTGAGGAAGATAATGAAAGATATAGGGATTTTCATCCAAAGATAACAGGAGTGGTATTTTTCAAAAATTTTTTGTAGTCATAGATAAACATACTTTATTGGAAGATAATGTAAAAGAGAAATAGACGAGATAGTAATGTTTTTGTTGACGTTTTTCCAATTGATAGATTCAATGACTTAAATTTTTGTGAAAAAAAGCACACTTTGATGGTAACTTTTAAGGCATATTTGTTTTATAAAGAAAAATTTATAATTCACAAAAGATAGTAGAATAAAAGATTTTTGTAGAGTTACTTTTTGGTATTTATTAAAATTTGTAAATCCAAGATTTTTACAAAAAATTGAAAAACTTGTAGAAAAGTATTCTGATAAAAATGGAATTTATGAGGGAGCTGTTGGAGTTGACAAAACGGGAATGAAAGAAGTTTTTAAAGCAGGGAACTTATGAGGAATTAATAGAATTACCTTTTTGAAGATATGATGGTACCTGCTCCTAAAAATTATGATAAGATTTTAACTCAATTTTATGGAGATTATATGCAAAAACCTTCTGATGCAGAAATTGAATATAAATCACATCTTTTAGATGCTTACAGAATAAAATAAGGGAGAATTAATTTTAGATATGGCAAAAATATAAAAGTTAACGCTTTAGCTAGCAGTTTTAGTTAGGGTTTTTAATATTCTGTTTCCGCTTATCTACAGGTCCATATCTTGCTAGAATTTTTGAGTAAAGAGGCCTATGGTGAATTTAATGTTGCAAACTCTATATTAAATCTATTTATTCCGTTTGCCGCTTTTGGAATATATAGTTATGGGATACGTTCAATAAGCAGAGTTAAAAATAATATTAAAGAGATAAGTAAAAATTTTACTGTTCTTTTCTCTATAAACTTAATAAGTTCTTTAGGTATTGGGATTTTTGTATATCGGATATATGTTTTTAAATGTAAATTCCAATATGTATATGTTATATATTGCACTTAGTATTCAAATTTTTACTCAATTTGTATCAATTGAGTGGATGAATGAGGCTTTTGAAAACTATGGTTTTATTCTTTTAAGACATTATTTGTCCGTGTACTTATGCTTGTTTCAATTTTTGCATTTGTAAAAAGCTGATGATATAGTAAATTATGCTTTTATATTATCAATTACAAATCTTGTAAACTATTTGATAAGTTTTTACTATATAAAAAGAAAAGTAAAGTTTGTAAAGATTGAGTTAAAAGACATTTTAATACATATAAAAACCATTGATTGAATGTTACTTTTTAGCCAACTCATATATGTTATACACTGCGTTGGATAGAGCGGTACTCTCATTATTGGATGCTAAGATTTCAGTTTCATATTATACCTTTGCATTATCGATAGCTCAACTAATTACGAGTGTAGTTTATTCTATAATAGTAGTAAGTATTCCAAGGCTTTCGTACTATCATGGAATAGTGATGAAAAAAATTATACGGAATTGTTAAACTCGTTGCAAGAACCTTTTTATTCTTAGTAATTCCGATGGGTATTGGATTAAGCTGTGTTTCTGATGAAGTAATGCTGATATATGCAGGAGAAAAGTATTTGGAAGCCGGTTTTATTTTAAAGTTGTTTTCACTTAGGATTGTTATGTGGGCTTTTAGATCAACTTCTTGCAAATCAAGTTTTATTTGTAAGAGGATATGAAAAAATATAACGGCATTTTTATTTTATAGGTGGTTTTTTGAACTTGATTTTTAAATATAGTTTTATTGAAATTAAAAGTTGTTCAAGCTGAATATTTTGTATATACAACCTTTATTTTCAGAAATTGTAGTATTGATAATTCAAATTTACTTTTATAACTAAAAAGAAATATTATTTCCATAAACGAAATATTAAAATCTTATGTAAAATATATACTATGTGCCGTTCCGTTCTTTTGCAATAACTTATGGAATAAATCATACTTTTAAAAATATTCATTAAATTTGAATTTTACAATTTTTTTGTTAGAGTATTGGCAATAATTGTATCATGTGTACTATATTATTTTTATAATTATGTTAATAACGAAAGATAAGATTTTATTTGTTACGCTTGACGGAATTAAAAAAATAAATTCAGAGTTATAAAAATATAAACTAAAAATCAAAAGAAATATAAAGGATAATATAAATTATTATTTTATAATTTAAAAAGTTCTAAATGTAAAATTTTAGGACTTTTTATTGTTCATTTTTATATGATATGGTATAATTTATGAACAAGATGTTTAAGGAGGTATTTCATGTTAGCAATACAAGATTTTGATATTTTTAAATCTATTTTTAAAAATCGGAAATAAAAATATACTCAAAGAGAAATTTCAGTATTACAAAAAATTTCTTTGGGAAAAAGTTAATGAAAACTTTTAAAAAGAATTAAAAATAATGAATTTATAGATAAAAATTTAAAGATTACAGATAAAGGATTTTCTGCATTAGAGCCATATAAAGTTGATAATGCAATAATAATGGCTGCTGGAATGAGTTCAAGATTTGCTCCTCTTTGTTATGAAACTCCAAAAGGTCTTTTTAAATGTAAAAAGGAGAAAAATTAATTGAGAGAGAAATTTTACAACTAAAAGAAGCAGGAATTGAAGATATTACTTTAGTTGTAGGTTATATGAAGGAAAAGATGTTTCTATCTAGCAGAAAAAAATTTGGTGTAGATATAGTGGTTAATGAGGATTATTACAGATTTAACAATACTTCATCACTAATTTTGGTTACTGAAAAATTAAAGAAAATACTTATATCTGTTCTTCAGATAATTATTTTTCCAAAGAATCCTTTTTGAAAAAGTATGTTTATAGAGCATATTATTCAGCTGTTTATCAAGATGGAGAAACTGATGAATACTATGCAGAATGTGATAAAAAGGGAAGGATTACAGGTGTAACAATTGGGTGGGAAAAGATGATTGGATAATGTTAGGGACATGTTTTTGACAGAGAATTCAGTGATAAATTTGTGAAATTGTTGAAAGCTGAATATCATGAACAGATAGTTCGTGAAAATTTATGGGAAACTTTTTATATGCGTCATATAAAAGAGTTGGATAATATGTATATTAGAAAATATGATGTAGAAGATATTAAAAGAGTTTGATTCTTTGGAGGAGTTAAGACTTTTTGATGAAAAAAATATGTCACTAACTCCGACTCTGAAAATTTTTTCAAAATATTTGTAATATTTCTAAGATGTAAAGAAGAGAGAAATAAAGGATATTAAAGCCGATAAAAATGGGAATGACCAATACATCTTTTAAATTTAGTTGTAAAGAAAAATCCTATGTATATCGACATCCGGGTCCCTGGAACTGAATTAATCATAAATAGAAAAAGTGAGTTTGACTCAATGAAAATCGCAAAAGGAATTAGAGTTTAGATGATACTTATATCTATATGGATAAAGATATTGGTTGGAAAAATTTCAAAATATATTGAAAAATGTAAAAATTCTAATCCTGTTTGATAAAAAGAACGTAAAAAGAGCTATTTCTATGTTAAAGAAATTACATACAAGTGGTAGAAAAACTAATTTTAAATTTAATATTTTTGATGAAATTGAGAAACTTTTAAAATCAAAATAAGAAATTCACATAGAGATAATTTTGATGATATGAGTTTTGATGAACGACAAAAATTTATAAATTAAAGACTTTTTAGATAAAGATGATACAAAATGAATGTATTTGTCATTGCGATAGTTATGATTTGAATTTTTTTGTTGGATAACAGAGATAAAAATGTATTTAATAGATTGGGAATATTCTGCAATGTCAGATCCTGCAGTAGATATTGATGTTTTATAACTTCTTCAAAATATTCTTTTGATGAAGCTATAGATATAATAAAAGGAATATTTTTAATGGTAAGCCTACGGATAAGCAGTTAATGCATTATATTGCTTATGTTGCAGTAAGCTCATTTTTATTGGTTCTTATGGGCGATTAATCAGGAAATTCAAGGAAGAGTATTGGGCGAATATTTATATATTTGGTATAACCATACTAAAGAATATGCTGACTATGCTTTTGAAAAATTATATGAACAAGAATAAAATGATGAATAATCAATCCATTTAGAAAATAATTATATGAAAAAAATTGGAAAAAGATTAGCAATAGTACAAATATTTTAAAGACAACTATGTGGAAGTTGTCTTTTGTCGATTTTTGGGTATTCAATATTTGTTTTTATTGAAAAATGTATTGTTTATGTTATCATAAATTGTTAGTAGGTGATAAATTTTGGATGAAAAAAATAATTGATATAAAAAGATTTAAGATATGAATATTCTGGAGAAGATGATAAGAAGAGTACTGCTTTGGATGGGAGTCAGTTTTTTTCTGTGAAATAAAGGAGAATTGATTTCTATTTTTGAGGACATAATGGAAGTGGAAAATCTACTTTAGCAAAAACTTTTTAAATGCACAGATTACTCCAACGGATGGAGAAATTGAAATTTTTGGGATTAATACAAAAGATGAGAAATAGAATTTGGGATATTAGACAAAAATGTGCTATGGTTTTTTTCAAAAATCCTGATAATCAACTTGTTGCGACAGTTGTAGAGGAAGATGTAGCTTTTGGTCCCTGAAAATTTAGGAGTTCCTTCTGATGAAATAAGAGAAAAGAGTTGATGAAGCTTTTAGAAAATTGTTGAGATGGAAGAGTATAAAAAGCACTCACCACATATGCTTTTCAGGGTGGACAAAAGCAGAGAGTTGCAATAGCCGGAATTCTTTCAATGAAACCGGAAGTAATAATTTTTCGATGAATCAACAGCAATGCTTTGATCCTATCGGAAGAAAAAGATATTATTAATACTATTTTAAAATTAAATAGAGAAGAGAATAAAGACTATTTTATACATAACTCATTATATGGAAGAAGCTGTTCTTTGCCGATAGAGTTATTGTTTTAAATGAGGGAAAGATTGAGTTTGATGATAGTCCTAAAAAAAGTTTTTTCAAATGTTGAAACTTTAAGAGAATTAGGACTTTCTGTTCCACAGGTTACAGAACTTGCATATCTTTTTAAAGAATGAGGGATAGAAATTCCTTCTGATATTTTTAACAAATGATGAAATGATAGAATTTTTGGAGAAAAATTAAAATAATGGATATAAATTTTTAAAAATGTAAGTTTTGTCTATGGAGAAAAACTCCTTTTGAAAAACTTGCTTTAGATAATATAGATTTAACTATAAAAAGGGAGAATTTGTTGGGTATTATAGGGCATACAGGAAGTGGAAAAATCAACATTAATTCAACATTTTAATGGAATTCTAAAAGCCTACAAGTGGTGATGTTTTTATTGGAGATATGAACACTAAAAGATAAGGAACTTGCTAAAAAGTGGTTTAAGATATAGAAATTGATTAGTTTTTTTCAATATCCTGAATATCAACTTTTTGAAGAGACAATTGAAAAAGATATTGCTTTTTGGACCTAAGAACATGGGACTTAGTGAAGAAGAAGTTACAGAGAGAGTAAAAGAAGCAATGGAGCTTGTAGGACTTGATTATGAAGCTAAAAAGGATAAATCTCCTTTTGAAATTTCTGGAGGTCAAAAAGAAGAGTTGCAATAGCAGGAATTTTAGCTATGAAACCTGATATTTTGATTTTAGATGAACCTACTGCAGGACTTGACCCTAAGGGAAGGGATGAACTATGTTTTTCAAATTAAAAGGCTTTATGAGAAAGAATAATATTACAATAGTTTTGATTTCTCACAGCATGGAAGATGTTGCAAAACTAGTAAATAGAATAATTATAATGAAAAAAATGGACATATCCATTTAGACAAAAAGTACAAAAAGAAGCTTTTTAGCGATGTAGATGATTTAAAGAAAGGTTGGACTTAATGTTCCACAAATTACGGAACTTATGGATATTTTTAAGAAAAAGGACATCATTTTAGCAAAAAAATATTCTAACAGTTGATGAAGCTTTTAACGAAATTAAAAAGAGAATTGAGGAAAAAAATTAATGGTAAAAAAATATATCAATAGGTAGATTTTTTTCCGGGAGATAGTATTATTCACAGACTAGATCCCTAGACTTAAACTATATTTTTATTTTTATGTTTATACTTTCCATATTTTTTTATAAAAAAAGTTTTCTTGTTTTTATACCACTTGCAATTTTTTGTTTTCAATTATAAAAATTGCAAAAATTACTGATTTTAATGGTTTTAAAAAGGGATTAAAAAGGAATTTTTTTATATTGTTTTATTTACAGTGATTTTGAAATTTAATTTTAACACCTGGAGAGGTCTTATTTAGAATATGGATTATAAATATAACTAAAGAAGGGGTTAAATTAAGTGCCTTTATGAGTGTTAGAATAACTCTTTTAGTTATAGGAACAAGTCTTTTAACTCTAACAACAAGTCCCTATTGTACTTACTGATGCTTTGGAATATGTTATGAAACCTTTTTGAAAAAAATCAAGTTTCCTGCTCATTCTGTAGCAATGATGATGACAATAGCTCTAAGATTTATACCGACAATTTTAGATGAAATGGATAAAATTACTAAAGGCTCAAACTGCAAGAGGTGCAGATTTTGAAACAGGAAGTATTATATCAAGAGCAAAAAAAGTTTGATTCCTTTACTTGTTCCACTTTTTGTAAATGCTCTAAAACGTGCAGACGAACTTAGCAGTTGCAATGGAGGCTAGATGTTATAGAGGTGGAGAAGGAAGAACTAGAATGAATGTTCTAAAATATTCAAGAACGGATTATATAGTTATGGCTTTTTATAACAGTATTTTTGGACTTGTAATAGCATCAAGATATTTCTTGAATGTTTGGATTTTTAATTAGAAATAAAGGAAAGAAAAATGAGTTTTGATGGAATTTTTACAAAAGCGGTTGTTGATGAAATATATCCGCTTTTATTAAATGGAAAAAAATAAATAAAATAAATCAACCGGATAAAAATGAAATAAATATACAGATATACAACAAGGAGAATTATAAATTATTACTTTCTTGTGCAAATAATCTTTCAAGAATTCATTTGAGTGAGAAAAACAAAAAAATCCGATAACTGCATATAATTTTTTTGTATGTTGTTAAGGAAAACATTTAGTTGGAGGTACTATTAAAAATATATATCAACATAAAAATGGATAGGGTTGTTTGTTTTGAAATTGAAAATTTAAATGAATTAAAAGAACTTAGTAAAAAAACTTTTAATCATTGAAATTATGGGGAAAACATTCAAATATAATTTTTGTTGATAAAGAGAGTAATAAAATTATTGATGCAATTAAGCATATTGACTCCAGACAAAGTAGTATAAGAGAGTTTTTTTCCAAATAAAGGATTATTTTTTTGTCAAAAGATGAAAAAGAAAAATATTTTAGATGAAAATTATAAATTGCCTTCTGAAATTTTTAAAAAAATTCAGAACCAATTTCAATGAAAAAGTTCTTTTATACAAATTATTTGGGCTTTTTCTCCGATTATTTCCTATGAATTATTAAATAATTCAAATGTTGATACGGATATAAACTCTGCAAATTTAAGTATGGAAAATATAAAAAGAATTGATGAAAATTTTGTGAAAATTAGTAGAAAAATATAAAAATAAAAACTATTCTCCTATTTTTTTATTAAAGATGAAATGAATAACAATAAAGATTTTTATTGTTTTGATTTGGACTTATATGAAAAAAAGAAAAGGGTTGATAGTTTATCAAAATTAGTCGAAAGTTTTTTTACCATAACAATTCCCTTAAGAGATAGGATAAATCAAAAAGGCATCAGGATTTAAAAAGATTTTTATCTACAAAAGTTAAAACAGACTTACAAATAAATATATTGCAATGAATGATGAACTTTTGAATAATCAAAGTAAAGAAGATTTAAAGATTTTTGCAGATTTACTTTTCTATAAATATATATAAGATAGAAAAGGGAATGAAAAAAATATCAGTAGAAAATATTTACAATAATATGATTGAGGTTGAAATTTCACTTGATGAAAAAGAAATCCCAAGAGAAAAATATTGAGGCATATTACAAAAATATAAAAAAATTAAAAACTGCTGATGAGATAATAAAGGCTGAATTACCGAAAAATTGAAGAAGAAATGAAGTATATAAAACAAATTTTGGAAACCATTGAAATTATTACAGAATTAAATGAGCTTTTCTGAAATTGAAGAAGAACTTATTTCTTTGGGCTATGTTAGAAAAAGTAAAAAGAATAAAGCAAAAAAACTTGAAAAGTCAAAACCTTATGTCTTTTGAAACTGACTCAGGAGCATTGATTTATGTTGGAAAGAACAATTTACAAAATGAAAATCTAACATTAAAAGTTTGCAAAATAAAAATGATATTTTTTTCCATGTTCAAGATGTTCCGGGAAGCCATGTAATCTTAAGAGGTTCAAATCTAACAGAAGATGACTATAAAATTGCAGGATTTTTTTAGCCGGATATTACAGTTATTTTTAAAAATGAAGGATATGCAAATGTAGATTACACTGAGAAAAACATATTAGAAAAGCAAAGGGAACAGGGCTTGGAATGGTCTATTACGATAATTACAAAAACCTTATTTATAGACTTTAAAGATAAATTGTATGATAAATATAAAAATAGAATGGCAAAAACCATTCTATTTTTTAAAAATTTTTCTATTTTTTTAGAAACTATTACCCAACCTTTCTGTCAAGTTTATCAAAAGATAAAATTTCATGATTATGTTCTTGACAATATAAAGGTAAAGTTCCAACAGCTTCCCGGACATGTAAATTCCAATTCAATAATTTGCCCAACCTGAGCATCACCTAAAAGCCTTTTTAAGCTCTATAAGTGGAAGAGGTCAATCAAGTCCGTGTGTATTTACTTTTTATTACGTCCATCTTAACTCCTTTGTTTTGTAACTAAAAATATTCTTGCACTTATCCAAATTCCTAGCATTAAGAATACAAATGCAAACCAACCTTTCATAGATAATTGAGCGGTGAAAACAAATCCGTTTGAAATGATACAACCTTGTCCCCAAATAGCTCCAAGTGCCATTAATGCACTACCTATGATTGTATATATTATTGTTTTTTTATTAGGCATAATGATTGAAAATTCTTTACTAATAAAAGATGTAAAGAAAGAGCCGAGTATAATTCCTAAAACAAACATACTTCCCCAGCCAAGACCTTGGCCATCGACGCCTCATCCTATACCGGCAGTTTCTATCGGACAAATTTTTATCTGCCCAAGTTAAAATTGGAGTTGAAATCCCGAAAACTACCAACACGTCCTGTAAGGCTACTAAAAATAGAAAGCTAATCCCATTAAAAAGTCCTATTAAAATAACAGTAAGTTCTTTTGACCACATTTTTTCACAAAATATGTGACGAAGACCTGTATATCTACTAGGTAACTTAAATTTTTAATTTATGTGATTTATAATGTTTGAACATTAGGAAGTATAATACTAAAAACTATAATTGCACATAATATAATTGGTGATAAAAGGTAAAACTTTTATCTATAAACTCATCCGGCAAAGTCAATTTTCCTGATTCAAAATACTTTGATATTGGCTTTAAAGGTCCTTTTCACAGCAATATAAGATGTTATTGTGAAAGTTACAAGAGAAATTAATCCAATAATTCTACCATCACCACTTTTTAATAAGAGTACTTGTTAAACATCCATTACACATAATTGCACCAAAGCCAAATATAAAGCTTCCTAGAGCAATTCCAATTACCGGAAAATTCTGCAAAGAATGTCATAGGAACAAGATCAAAATAACGTAGTATATGATAAATCAAAGCATTAGTAAAAATAATTGCTAAGAGTAAAACTAGGTTATAATATCTCTTTTCAAGATAAATATCACGAATAGTTCCTGTTGGACAAAAATCTTGATCTCTTTAATAAAAAAAGCCAAAAAGAAAACCAAAAAGTAATCCTGTATAAAATCATATTATCCTCCTTTTTTTAAATTATCGTCAAGTAGAATTTTACCAAAAATTTTAGCTAAACGTCAATTAAATTTTTCTTATAGATTTATCAGTTTATTCAAACAAAATTTAGATATATTTTACGTCATATAAATAAAAAAATATATTAAATTATCATAATAAGTCTTAATAATAAAAATACTTAATACTTTATTCTTAATTGAATATATATTAATTAAGTTTTTGAATTTTATTTTGTATTTTTACAGGAAAATAGGGGATAAAGTAAAAAAATGAGCTTTAAGCCCATTTTTATTTTTAAAATATATATTATAAATATTATTTCATTATATCCTTTATAACTTTTCCAGCTTTTCACTTCAACTATGGTTTTTACTTTTATCTGTTGGTTCTAAAATTTTTACTGTTATATTATCATTAATATTTTTTTGAAATTGTCAAAGCTAGTTCCGGTAACTTTCTCTTTTCCCATAAATCACGAATATTAGCATTAGCTCTGCCATCATTTTTAGAATCAATCATTCCTGATACATCAGAAGCAGCTTGTTCAACTAGTTCAATATTAACAGTATTATTATTTTTCATCAAATGTAGCCTTAGCGAAAATGTTTATTAGAATTATTGAAATTCTTGTAAATACTTATTAATCTTTGCAACAGATTCACTTTTTAAGAGTGTCATTTTCAGAATTTTTTTATTTTTTTCTTTTAATCTTTATTTTCTTTTTCCAGAGAATTATTTTTACCTTGTAACTCGTTGTTTTTCTTTTCCAAAGAGTCTTTTTTTGCTTGTAATTCTTTTAATAACTTTTATTTTCTTCATTATTTTTTTACTAGAACAACTAACTAACATAATGCTAATTAATAGTATAATAACAACTTTTTTTCATAATAAATTCTCCTTTAACAAATAAAAGTTTTTCCTTTTCTATATTATAAACTTAAATATAAATAAAGGCAAATTATTTTATTAATATTTTTAAGTATAAGAGATTACATTAAACTATAAAAATGATATAATATAGATATTAAATAATGATTTCTCAGTAGTCGAAATTAATTCTTTGACTATTTTAGAGATAAAATTAGAAGATTTCTACGGAAAAAGAATGAGTTTATAAAATATTATAATGAAATTTTAGATGAATTAAAAGATTAATAGAAATGTTAAAAATTTGTATAATTTACATAAATAAAAATTTACTATATAATACAAATATATTATTGTTTTGGAGGATGATAAATGGGAAAACCGATTTTATTTTATTTCACATATAACAGAAGAGAGGGATTTTGCATTAGCATTACAGGAAGTGTTAAATGACATTTATAGAAATCAATTAGATATATTCGTTTCTTCTAGCAAAACAAATATTGATTTAGGGGATAATTGGATAGAAAAAGTAAATTACAACTTAGAAAATATGTCTATGATGATTGTTCTTTGCAGTAAAGAATCATATAATAGAAATTGGATTAACTATGAAGCTGGAGTAGGTATAGGAAAGAATATTTTAGTTATTCCAGTAATATATGGAAATTTTAACAATAAAAGAACTTGGATTGCCGTTAAATCAATGGGAGCTATTAAAATTTGAAGATTCAACTTTTTAGAAAAAGATAGTTATTAAAATTGATAAAATGTTGTAGCATAAAAATCAAGTTTTAAAAATAAAATTATACACATTGAAAATTTACGAAGAGTTGAAAAAGAATTATTTTTATAATAGAGGAATGTGTAATGAATGAATTACTTAAGTCTACTAATGATATAACAAATTTTTTTAAAAATATTAACATTAGAAAGTGGTTATTTTAATGAAAAATCCGAATATTCCGATTGAGGAAAGTTTAGTGATAAATATATTAGTGAGTTTAATGAAATTGTATCAAAAACAACATGCAAAACTCATTTAAAATTGGAAAGAGTTTTGGGGAAAAAGAGCAGGAAACGGAATATAATATAAATGGATGTTTATAAATGTAAATTTATAATTTCAGAAAAATTAAAAGATTTATATTATAATATTGTGCTGAAATATAGATAATGATATACTTATTTTTAATGAAATTTTAATTTATAAATTGTATAATAAGATTACATTAACATAATAAAAACTCTTTGTAAATAATTTGTTTACAAGAGTTTTTGATTGGTGGAGATGGTGGGTGTCGAAACCCACGTCCGAAAAAGCATTCATATCACTTTCTCCGAATACAGTCAATTTTTACCTTCCCAATAACCTATAAATTAACAAAAATCAGTTAGAGGTATCTTATAAATACAATTACAAATCTAAGAACTTTTTGTAAAGGTTGCCCACGAATTTAATGATAGAGTTTAGACTTTGTGGGGAAAAGAATAGACTCCAAATAGCTGACTAGGCAGCTAATGCAAAAATTATTATTTTCTGCGTTTATATTTAATTTACCACTTTTTATGTTGATTGGATACAACAATTCGCTTATGATACTGCAACTTCCCCTGTCGAAGCCAGTTCATCCCCATATTACTAGGTATAGTATACCCTATATTTTTTTATATCATGTCAAATTCAAAAAGAAAAAAATCAATTAGACTTTTTTAAAAATTTTTGAAATTGATATAAAAATTGTAATTATTGAAACAATAGCAAGAAAAATAAAATCATAGTTATTCCATCGTCAAATAATCTTTTTATAAAATCTATAAAAAGTTATAAATTCTAGTATGAAAAAAATAAAATTATACCAACATTTATAGTTAAAAGATATTTTGTTTTTTGTTACCAATAATAAAACAAATATAATATAAAAATTAGAGAAATACTTAATGGAATATTTTTAAATATTGTTAAACTATGCATATATGGTTCATCAGAAGGATAACCTCCAGCTGATAGTTCTAAAAATAAAAGGTATAATAAAATATTAAAAACTAAATATTGAGTAAATTTTTTTCTTTTAGTATCATCATATAATTCTCCTTTATTATTTATATTATATTTTAACTAATTATAATATAATATTATTATTTTGTAAATATTTTGAGTTTATAGTTTTAACATATAATAATTCCTATTGACATTTTTATGTATATACGTGTATAATGATTATTGATATTTTATTTAGGAGGGTTTTGCTATGGAAAAACAAAAAGTAGATATGTATGTAATGAATAATGCAAAATATTTTGATTCTTCGTCAATACCATTTATTAGACAAAGATTAGAATCAATGAGTGATGAAAGTTTTATGACACTTCAATCTATTGAATTTAAAGATCCAACTACATTATTGATTATATCAATTTTTAGTTGGAAGTTTAGGAGTTGATAGATTTATGTTAGGAGAAACTGGTATGGGAGTTTAAAACTTTTAACAGGTGGATGTTGTGGAGTTTTAACTATTATAGACTGGTTTTCAATTTCTAAAAACTAAGGAATATAATTTAAATAAATTCAATTCAGTATCATAGTATATGAAAAAGAAAACTTTAAGATATTTGTTTTTGTCTTACTTGTTATATTGATTATTAATTTTTAAATATAAGAGTTTGCGTTTTTTTATAATATTTTTGAATTCCTTGTCCTGCTTGTGGGATGACTAGAGCTTTTAATAGAATTTTTTATGTTAAAGGTTAAAGAAAGTTTTGATTATAATCTATTAGGGTGTGCCTTTATTTATAATTATAAACTCTTATTTAATAATTAATTTTTATTCAATTATAAAAAAATACAGATCAAATAAATATTTATTTTGAAGACTTTTTCAAAAAAATATAGAACTGCATTGATTATTGTTTCTGCAGTTATCGTTATGTTAAATTGGATTAGAAATTTATATAATCCATTGTTATATTAAATTAAAAATTTACTAAGATTTGCTTAGTAAATTTTTGTGTAAAATTATTAAATTTTTGTAACAAAGTATTGTAAAAATATTTTTACTCGATTTATAATCTATTAATATAAAAATAATATAAATTTTTAAGGAGAAAAAAAGATGTTAAAAATCAATGACTGGATATGGTAGAAGTGAGTTCGTTGATGAAAATTATGATTTATCTTTTGAGATGAAAGCTGTAAATCATAAATTTTTAGATATTCAAGTTAAGCTACCATATTTTTTTAAATTTTTTGTGAAGAAGATATAAAAAAAGTTGTAAGAAAAATTATCAAGAGGAGGGTTGATATTTTTTATAAGAGGAAAACAAAAGTTTTTCTGAAAGTAATTCAGCTTTAGATGTTAATTATGATTTAGCTTCCGCTTATTTTTGAGGCTTATAAAAAGTATTTCAAAAAAATCTGGGGATAGAGAGTTCTGTAAGTATAGGGTCATATTGTTAGAAATGAGAATGTAGTTGATGTTAAGACTTCTGAAATAGATGAAGATTATTTGAAAAAGAATGTTTTTGGAGTCCGTTGAAAAAGGCGGTTGATGAACTTGTTTCAATGAGAATTGTTGAGGGAGAAAATCTGAATAAGGATTTATTGGATAATCTTTTAGCTTTTGAAAAATAGTTTGGAAAATATCAAAGAAAGAAAAGAAGATGTTTTAAATAATCAAATTGAGAAATTAAAATTAAAAACTTAATGAATTTTTCAGAAGAATTGTCTGAAAGTGAAGTTAATAGATTAAATCTTGAAGTGATTTTTTTATACTGATAAACTTGATATAAGTGAAGAAATTACAAGACTTCATTCACATATTCAAAAATTTTAAGAAGTTTTTTAAATTTAGAAAGCCAAGTTGGTAAAAAATTGAATTCTTATTACAAGAGATGAATAGAGAAATCAATACAACAGCAAGTAAATCAAATAATTATGCGATTTCCACTTATGTTATTGAAAATGAAAGGTTATTATAGAGAAACTTAGAGAACAAATTCAAAATGTTGAGTAGTTTTGGAGGTAATATGAAAAAGGGATTTTTGATGGTTGTTTCAGGTCCGTCAGGAGTTGGCAAAGGTACTATTTGTGATATTTTATTAAGAGATAATAAAGATATTAAGTATTCAATTTCTGCAACCAGCAGAAACAAAAAGACCAAACGAAGAACATGGTAAAATTATTTTTTTCGTTTCAAATGATGAGTTTGAAAAGATGATAGAAGATGAAAAACTTTTAGAGTATGCAAGAGTTCATGGGAATTATTACGGAACTCCTAAGGATTTTTGTTTTTAAATTCTATTGATAAAGGGATGTAGTAATTTTAGAAATTGACGTTCAAGGTGCACTACAAGTTAAGAAAAAAATTATCCAGATGCAGTTTTGGTTTTTGTTTTACCACCTGATTTTGAAGAGTTAAAGAGAAGACTTGTAGAACGTGGAACTGAAGATGAAGAAACTGTAAATTTAAGAATGAATAATGCAAAAAGAAGTTGAATTTTTTTAAATGAATATAATTATTCCATAGTGAATGATTTTATAGATGAAAGTGTAGATAAAATGAAGGCTATTATTGAAGCCGAAAGATTAAAGATTAAGAAATAGGAGGAATGAAAGATGATAAATCCATCATTTAAAAGAATTAGAAAAAAATTGATAAGAGTAGATATGCTCTAGTTGTAATGACAAGCAAGAGAGCTAGAAGAATTGTAAAACGGATCTAAAAATTTAATGGAAACAGATGCACAAAACCAATTACTCAAGCACTTCAAGAAATAGTAGCTCAAAAGGTAACTAAAAAGAAAAAGGAAGATTAAGATGAAAAATATTTTTAGTTGGAGTAACTTTCGAATTGCAATTTACAAGTCTTTAGACTTGGTAAGTATGTTAGTTAAGGCAGGATATGAAGTTAATGTTGTTATGACTGAAAACGCAACTAAACTTATAAATCCTTTGATTTTTGAAACAATGAGTCAAAATAAGGTTTATAGTGATGTCTATGAAAGAGATATGGATAGTGAAGTTAAGCATATAAAACTTGCAAAAAATGCAGATTGTTTTTGTTATTGCGCCACTTACTGCAAAATACTATGGCTAAAATTGCTTATGGAATTGCTGATAATTTGATTACAAATATCGTACTTGCACATACTAAAAAGATAATTTTAGTCCCAACTATGAATGTTAATATGTATGAAAATCCGGTAACTCAAAAAAATATTGAAACTTTAAAAGAAAGACATATTGTTTTAAGTCCTGATTATGGTCGCCTTGCTTGTGGTGATTATGGAAAAGGAAAATTTCACTACTAGAAAGAATTTTTGAGGAAATTGAGAGCTATTTTTGTAAAAAGATTTGCTTGGAAAAAGGTGTTAATAGGAAATGGTGCAACCGTTGAAGATATTGATCCCGGTTAGATACATTTCAAATTATAGTAGTGGAAAAATGGGAAATGAATTGGCACTATGTGCTAAAAAGACGTGGAGCTGATGTAAAAGTAGTGTGGGAAAAGTTAATAGTGATTACAGAAAAATTTGGTATTGAGTACATTGATGTAAAAACTAATGAAAATATGTATAACTCAATAAAAGAAAATTTTCGACGAAGCAGATATTTTAATTATGCCTGCTGCACCTGTTGATTTTAAGGTTAAAAACAAAAAAAGATTTTAAAATCAAAAAGACAGAAAATTTTTGAAAATATTGAGCTTGAAAATAATATTGATATTTTTAAAAAGTATTTCAGAGTCATAAAAAAATCACAATTTGTTGTAGGCTTTGCAGCTGAAACAAATTCAGTTAAAGATTATGCAATTTCAAAGATGAGTAATAAAAATTTGGATATGATAGTTGCAAATGATGTTTCACTAAAAGATAGTGGCTGGCTCTGATTTTAATAAGGTTACTATCATTACGAAAAGAAAGTGAGATTGAAACAGAAGTTTTAACTAAAGAGAGAAATTGCAGATAAAATTTTAGATGCTATTTTTGGAGAAAATATGTTAGCAGAAGTTGTTGTTAAGTCTTTTTTTACTATCAAGGGCTGAAAATATTTTTTACTTATAAAATCCCTAAAAATATTGAAGAGGAAATTTCAGTAGGTAAGAGGGTAATTGTTCCTTTTGGTAAAGGAAATAAAGGAACGGTTGGACTTGTTATAAATATTTTAGATGAAAAAAAGATGTTGAAACAGATATAAAGTTCAAAGAAATTAATATGGTTATAGATGAAAAAGGAAATTGTAAGTAAAACACAGATTAAACTTGCAAAGTTTATGAGTGAAAAATACATTACAAATCTTTCTTATTGTCTAAATTGTGTTTTTGCCTCCCGGAGATTGGAGTAAAATTGAAGAATTTTTGTTTTAAATAAAGAAAAATACAATGAATTTTCAACTGTTGAAACTGAATTTTTTCAAAGAGAAAAAAATATTTTAGAAATTCGAGAATTTTATAATGATGATAAAAAGGTAAATTATCTAATTGAAAACGAAATTTTAGTAAAAAAAGTATAAATATAACAACTCGGAAAAATAAAATTTTTTAGAAAAATTTGTTAAACTAACAAAGACTTTGATTTTTTTCAAAAATTCGTAAAAATGCAGTAAAACAATTAGAACTTTTGAAATTTTTTTAAAAGGAAAAGATTTTGTAAGCGTTAAAAATTTAAGAGAAAAACAACTTTACAAAAACTGTAATAGATTCTTTGATTTCAATGGAGGCATTTGTTTTAACTGAAAATAAAATTTATAAAAAAATTCTATTGAAAAAACAAAGTAGCTATAAAAAAATTAAAGTTAAATAAAGAACAAAAAAAGAAGTTTTTGGACAATATTTTAAGTTCCGAAAATAATAAATTTTTAATTCATGGAATAACTGGTAGTGGAAAGACTGAGATTTATCTTCAACTCGTTGAAAATATGTTAGAACATGGAAAAAGCAGTATAATTTTAGTTCCTGAAATTAGTCTTACACCACAGACCATAGAGAGATTTTTCAGGACGTTTTTGGAAATGATATTGCAATTATCCATTCCAGACTTACAATGATTGGAAAAATTAAATCAATGGAAACAAATTCAAGACAAGGATATAAAAATTGTGGTTGAGCTAGATCTGCAATTTTTTTCTCCTATAAAAAAACTTGGGACTTGTAATAATTGATGAAGAGCATGAATCTAGTTATATTAGTGACCAAAATCCAAAATATTATACTCATGAAGTGGCAGAATATTTAGTCGGGTTGTCCGGAGCAAAACTCGTTTTTAGGTTCTGCAACTCCGTCTGTAAATATTTATGAGAGAACAAATAGTGATGATATAAAAGCTTTTGGAGTTAAAAACAGAGCTACAAAAATTCCTTACCTGAAGTTGAAATTGTTGATATGCGTGAAGAACTTTTGCTTGGGAATAAAAAGTATTTTTAAGCAATAATCTTTATGAAGAAATTCAGAAAACTTTGGATAGAAAAGAACAGGTAATTTTATTTTTTAAATAAACGTGGAAGAAGCTCTTTCGTTTTTTTGTAGAAGTTGCGGTTATGTTCAAAAATGCGATTATTGTGATATTTCTATGACCTATCACAAAGATAATAGAAAAAGATGTTTGTATTTGTCATATGTGCGGAAGAACTAAGCCAAAACCTAAAAATATGTCCAAATTGTTTTAAACAATCCATAAAAAGAATTCGGCTTTTGGAACTGAAGCATTGAAGAATATATTAAAAATACTTTTAAAGATGCTAAAGTTTGTAGAATAGATGCGGATACTCAAAGGAAAAAGGAGTCTATGAAGAAGTTTATCAAAAGATGAAAAAAATAAGGAAATTGATATTTTAATCGGTACTCAGATGATTTCAAAAGGACTCGACTTTCCAAATGTAACTTTGGTAGGAGTTGTACTTGCTGATATAAGTTTAAATATACCATCATTTTAGATCTGCTGAAAAACTTTTCAGCTTTTGACACAGGTTGCAGGTCGTTCTGGTCGTGGAGAAAAAGAGGAAAAGTTATAATCCAAACTTATAAACCAAGTCATTACAGCATTGTTAATTCTTCTGATCATAATTATGAAGAGTTTTTCAGAGAGGAAATAAATTTTAGAAGAAGTTTTTCTATCCGCCAAAGGCTCATATAGTGAATTTTCAATTTAAGAGTAAAAAGTGTTGAAAAATTGTATGGAAGAATTGAAAAAAATAAGAGATTTAATTTTTGATGAAATTTAAAAAGAAATAAATTTAAAAAAATATAATTATTTTAGGACCTAATCCTGATGCTATAAAATGGGTAAATATGGTGTATAGATATAATTTGACTATAAAAGTTCTAGAAGATTATGAGGTCTTTAGACAATTTTTAACAGAATTAATTTTTCACAAAAAGTATTCATTTAATACTGAAAAATGGGAAAATTAATTTTGACGATAGATTAAGGAGGTAAAAATGGCATTAAGAAATATTAGAATTGATGATGATCCTGTTCTTAGAAAAAGGCAAGGAAAGTTGAAGTTATTGATGATAAAATAAAAAAATCTGCTTGAAGATATGGCAGAAACAATGTATAATTCAGACGGAGTTGGACTTGTATGTCCTCAAATTGGAATTTTTAAAAAGACTTGTAACAATTGATGTTGGAGATGAACATGGATTACTTAAAATGATAAATCCTGAAATTTTAGAAAGTTCCGGAGAACAAGTTGGACCTGAAGGCTGTCTTTCAATTCCTGATGTTAGAGGTTTTGTAAAGAGACCTGAAAAAGTAAAATTCAAATATACAGATGTAGATGGAAATGAACAAATTATAGATGCAACAGGGCTTTTAGCTGTTTGTATTTGTCATCGAAATAGATCACTTAAATGGAATTTTATTTACAGATTTAGCTTTAGAAGGAGAAGAAGCTGAAATGTATGAAAAATTGTATTATGGTGAGGAAGAATAATGAAAAAGAAATAATTTTTATGGGAACCCTGATTTTGCAGTTCCCACCTTTAGAAACTTTGAATGAAAATTTTGAAGTTTCTTTTAGTTGTTTCTCAAAAAGATAAACTTAGAAATAGAAAAATTATTACCAACTCCCTGTAAAGCAAAGAGCATTGAGCTTGGACTTGAGTTGTAACTCCTGATAGTGTAAAGAGTGATGAATTTTTTGAAATTGTAAAAATAAATCCTGATTTTATTGTCGGTGGCATTTGGGACAGATAATCGACAAAAGACTAATCGACTTTATGAAAGGAAAAATTTTAAATATTCACGCTTCAATTTTACCGGAACTTAGAGGTTCTGCGCCAATAAATTGGGCTATTGTAAATGGGCTAGAAAAAAACAGGTGTAAGCATTATGTCAATAGATGTTGGGCTTGATACGGGAGATGTTTTTAGATATTGAAGAAACAGAAATTTTAGATTTAGATAATGCTGAAACTCTTTATGAAAGACTTTCAAAAATGGGTTCAAAATTTGATTGTTAAAACTATCAATGACTTTGAAAATAAATATGAGAAATAGAGTTAAACAGGGAGATAATTTTTCCTATGCTCCTATGATTAAAAAGGAAATGGGAAAACTTAATTTTAATGATACTTTCAAGAAATATTTTTCAACAAAATAAGAGGTTTTTACAATTGGCCTAGTACATTTTGTGAATATATGGGAGAAATATAAAAATTCATAGAGCTGAAATTTCAAAAGAAAATCCGAATGAAAATGTATCGGAACAATTTTTAAAGTTTCAGATGATGCAATTTTTGTTAAAACTTTAGATGGAAGTATAAAACTTTTAGAAATTCAATTTTCAGGTAAAAAGAGTTTTTAGTTAAAGACTATCTTCGTGGTAATTCTATAAAAAGTTGGAGAAATTTTAAAATAATGAGAAAACTTGCAGTTGAGATTCTTTGTGAAATCAAAGATGAAAATTCAAATTCAACAAATTTATTAAATAAAAAGCACAAAAAAATATTTCTGATTTAGATAGTAAAATTTTTAAGAGAAATTGTATATGGAACTTTGGAAAACAGAATTTATCTTGATTATATAATCAAAAAGCTCTGTAAATTAAGAATTAAAAAAGTTCAATCCGTATATTTTAAATATTTTAAGAGTTTCTATCTATCAGATTATTTTTATGGATAAAATTCTGAATTTGCAATAATAAATGAGGCAGTTAATCTTACAAAAGTTTTTAAACTTAAAAATTTTTTTCTTTGTTAATGGATCTTTAAGAAATTTTTTTAAGAAATAAAGAAGACTTTTATGAAGATTCAAGTTGAGAGTGAAGAGGAAGCTATTCTCATAAAATACTCTGCAAATATGGATATTGTAAAAATATTACTTGCAGATTATGGCAGGAAGAGACTATAAAAATTCTTGAAAATTCTATGTCCAAACCCTCATTTTTGCAATAAGAATTTCATCTTTGAGAAAAACGGAAGAAAAAGTTGTTAAGGACTTGGAAAAAGACGGATACAAGCTTAAAAAAATCTGAAATTTTCAAAACTTACTTATTTTGTAGAAAATCCTACTAATATATTGGAAACTGAAAGTTTTAAAAGAGGAGATTTTACGGTTCAAGATGTTGGAAGTATTCTTAACGGGAGAAATTTTTAGCTCCAAAAGAAAATTCAAAAAGTTTTAGATATCTGTTCTGCACCGGTGGAAAAACTTGTCATCTAGCTTTTTCAGATGAAAAATAGGGAGAAATCTTTTGCAAACGATATTGTAAAGAGTAAATTAAAAAAAGATAGAAGAAAATTGTAAAAGACTTAATATAAAAAAATGTAAAATTATTAAATTTTGACGCTTCAATTTACAAAGAGGAATACAAAGAACAATTTCGACTATATACTCTGTGATGTGATTTGTTCAGGAATTGGGAGTTATGGATAGAAAACCTGAAATAAAATTATTCAGAAGCCAAGAAACTATTGATGAAATAATCAAAATTGCAGAGAAAAATTTTTGACAATGCAGTAGAATATCTAAAAAGATAAAGGGGAGATAGTTTACAGCACTTGCTCTGTTTTGAAATGTGAAAATGAAGAAAATGTCAAATATTTTTTAGAAAAACATAAAAATTTAAAAATAAAAGAAGTTGAATTTTTAGGCAAATCAGAAAAATTTATAAAATTATTACCTGAAAAACAAAAACATAATGGATTTTTTTATAATAAAATTTATTAAAGAGAATTAAGGGATTGAGGACTAGTCTTCAATCTTTTTTATAAGAAAAATTGTCTTAATCAAAAAAATTAGTAAATCGGAAGGAAATGACTCAAGACGATGAACTATTTAAGGATAAAAATAAGTCAAAAGAGAAAAAAACTTAAAAATCTTGTACTATTTTTATAGTGGATTAAAAAAATAATTAGAAAAAAATGAATATTTAGCTTGAGTAAAAGACAAAATGTGAAAAGTGATATAATGAGATGGACAAGAAATTGACAAATTGGAATTTGTTTTCTTGGGTTCCTTGATTTTCACTTTTGTCCAATTTTTGAATATATGGAGGTAATTTATGGAATATAAAGAAATAAAATTAAACGTTTCAAATAATAAAATCAGAGAATATAAGCAATTTGAAGGCATGAAATTATATTCTGATTTTTCAAATCTGAAGACGGAAGAAAAATTAACTAATAAAAGAGTATATGTTACAAGAAAACAAAAATTATGTTTTATTATGAAAGAACGGATGTAAATTGGAATTATTGGTCAAATAAAGATAGTTATAATTCAGATTTTATTCCAGATAATGTTGAACATGATATTATTTTTTGAGATTTCTTCAGAACTAAGCACCTTTAGTAAAACATTTAGGAAAAAGAACTGATTGAAAAAAATAGAGTTAAAATATAAAAAAATGAGAGATTTTAGAAATATTAGACATTTAATCCACTGGTTTAATTATAGTAATTATTAAAATATAAGATTTTATACTCATATATTTAAATCTCGGATTGTAGAAGCGAAACAATTAAATAAAACCATTGAAGAGGAAGTAAAAAGCAAATAGTCGATATTTCCTTTTTGTTGTCAAAAATTACGGAAAGGAGAATTTATGGAGGAACTGAAAAATAGAGATAGAAAAAGGCATTAGTACAAAGAGAAAGATTGAAAGACCACCTATGAGGTTGTTGTCCACTTCAATGAAAATGCGACTGAAACAATGCAAGATAAGCTGACAAGAATAATGTTGATGGAGTTTCGGAGAAAATCGAACGAAAAAGATGATTTTGATTAAAAAGTCCTTGACAAGTTGTTACAGGAAATGATAAATTGTAAATTTTTCCTGTTTTTGTTTTTATATTTGGAATAGTTAGTTTCAATATTTCTAAAATGTAAGATTTATAGTAATTAATAAATTGTTTTGAGAAAATTTGATGGAATTTAATAAAGATAAAATGGATAAAAGACGGTAAGATTCTAAATATGGAAAACAAAAAGATAAATATGAACTTTTTGTTTATTTAGCTTCTATTTGTTTTGATGAGAAAATATAAAGAAAAAGAAATTAATGAAATTTTAAAGAAATACTATGCAGATTTTTGCTATTTGAGAAGATATATGGTTGATTTTAAACTTTTAAAAAGAACTGATGATGGGAGAGAATATTTTTTGATAAGTCGGTATTGGATTTAATTTAGTAGGAGAGTTATGATAGATATTAGGGAAAATTTCTGTTAATGAAACAAATGTGTTTTGGGATAAACATATTAAATACTTAATAGAAGATGAAGTTGTTACGGATAAGGAAGATATAGAATACTTTTTAAGAAGCGAGTACAGAGATTTTTAGAAAATAGTATGAATAATGATAAAGACAGACATTATATTGCTTATTTTTGAAAATGATATAGAAATAGGAGCAGTTCAATTTACAATTTATAAATAACAAAAGATGGAAAAATATTTTGGAGAATGTTTTATAATGGATTTTTGGATATATCCTGAATTTAGAAATAAATTAAAAGGTTTGGAATGTTTTAAGAAGTTAGAAAAATATACAAAACCACTTGGAGCAACACATTATGTTTTAAATTCAATGAAAGATAATTCAATTCGATTTTGGAAAAATTTAGAATTTGTAGAAATGGAGTTGATGAATGGGGATGAAATTGTTTAGACTGTATTAAAGTTTACAATATAATTTATATTTAATATATGATATAATACTTATAATAAATAAAAAGGGAGATAGAATGTAGAGATTATTAAATTTTTAAGATTAAAATTTAATATATGTGAGGTAAAGGATGAAAATTTTAGAAATAAACTATTATGCTTAAAAGGTTATTACTTTTTTTCGGCTTTAGTTTTTATGCTCCTGTAGCTCTTTTTTTATTAGAACTTCAAGAGGAGTAAGTATATCGGAATTTTTTTATTTTACAAGCAATTTTATCCTTTTTGTATTTTCATTTTTGAAATACCTTTTGGAATGATTACGGATAAAATAGGCTATAAAAATTCTATCATTATTTCACATTTTCATGTTGTTGGCAAGAATTATACTTTTGTTTTCTTTTTGCTTTGAGTTTTTTTGTACTTGAATCGATACTTGAGGCAGTTAGTATGGCGTTTGAGTCCGGAACTATGTCAGGTTATGAGTATGAAATCATAGGAGAAGAAAATTTTGCAGAAAAAAACTTCTGTGCTTGGAAATTATTCAACTATCGGTTTTATAATTTCTACAATTAGTTTTTATTTTATTAATAACTATTTTTGGGCAGAATTTTTAATAATTTTTACAATTATTTCTACTTTTTATTTCTTTTTTTATTTACTTTGTTTTTGAAAAGGAAAATAATGTTGAAAAATACGATAATAAATTTAGCTTTTAAAAGTATTTTTAAATACAAATCTAATTGTATTTATGATATTTAATGGAATAATAAGTATAACTTTTTATTTTTAATAAATTTCTTTTATAGTCATCATTTTTGCAGAATATAAAATTAAGTGAAAATTATATGACTTTTTATTATTTTACTATATTCTGCGGTTGGACTTTTAAGTCCAAAGATTATAAAAATTTTTTGGAGAAACTAAACTAAAGAGGAATTTGTTTATATTTTTAAGTGCAAGTTCTATTTTATTTATATCGTTGATTTCAATTAAAAACATTTTTGTAATAATACCAATGTGTTGTTTGCCGATGTTAATAGGGGTTATTGAAGCATACTTTTTAAAAGTGGAAAATCAATATGTTGATAAATTAAACGAGAAAAATCGATGCTACGATTTTGTCTACATTCAGTATGGGTGCAAAATTTTGTTGATGTAGGGTTTTTGTTAGTATCTTCAAAATTATCTGAAACAAGTTTGGATTATAGCTTTATTTTTATAAGTATATTACTTTTTAATATTTAGTATATTTTTATTACGACTAAATTTATAAAAGAAAAATTAATAGAGAATGTTAAAGGAGCTTTTTATAAAGCTCCTTTGTCCTTTTTGTAGTTTATTCCTTGGTATGAATTTCTTTTGTTTTAGAATTTTACTAATTTCTCCAATAGTTTTAATTTTATTTTTGACCAAAGGGAGCAACGAGTTTTTTTCTTTATCGCCATCTCCTGTGAGCCTATGAATAATTATGTCCTTGTCTAAATTTTCTATTGCCATGATTAGAGCATCTATATTCATCCCAAGTTATAACTTTGAGCTACTTTTTAAATATTCTTCATATAGTTCACAATCGTTCTGAATATAAAGACTGTGAATTTTAATGCCCCAAGGTTTTTTGTTATTCACATAATCAATGGTATTTTTATAATCTTTTTCTGTTTCATTTTGAAGACCGAAAAATTATATGAAAGATAGTTTTTATATTTAATTCTTTAAGCTTTTTCACACAATTTTTCAAATGTTTTGTACTGTATCCAATATTCATATTATTTCTTGTTTTTTCATTTGAGCTTTGTAATCCAAGCTCAATCCAGACTTCAATTTTTCATTCAGTTCTGCAAGTAATTTATAAATATCTTCATTGAAAACAGTCGGCTCTTTGTAGCTATGGATAGCACTTTTGACATTTGGAAAAATTTATTGCCTCATAGTACATTTTTCCTTAGTTCTTCTACAGGTAAAAATGTATTTGTATAGCTTTTGAAAGTAGGCAATATAACCATTAGCTTTTTATCTTTTTCTTTTAAAAAGCTGATTTGAGCTTTTAATTGTTCTGTTATTGATTTTTCTTTTTGTGGTAAATTCTCCACTTCCAGTTTCTGAGCAAAATTTGCAGCCTTTTTCCATTTTTTCTATTTGGACAAGAAAACCCTCCATCGATGGAGAGTTTTTAAAAAGTCTTGAGCCGAATTTTTTTCTTTAGATAAGAACTTAAATCATTATATCTTTGCATATTATCTCTTTCTTAATTGTTCTTTTTGTTCTAAAACATGGCGTTTTAATTCGTCTAGATATTCTATTTCATCATTTGAGAAAATCAACATTTTTCAAAAATCTTCCGGCACCTTTTATTACCATTAATTCAGGATTTTCCGGATTTATAACCCTCTAGATGAGTTCTATCCGTTATTAATTCAACAAGTCCGGGAATTAGAGATGTACCTCCGGTTAATATTAATCCCTTTTTCAGAAATATCTGCAATTAATTCAGGAGGAGTTTTTCTAAAGTTTCTGTTATTGCATTTAAAATCTTTATTTAAAGTCATTCCAATTGCGTGAGAAATATCTGAATCATTTACAAAAATATGCATTGGAAGACCATTCATTACATTTCTTCCTTTAATTTCATACATTGAGCCGTCATTTGTAGGATATGCTCTTGCAGCTGATAACTTGATAAGTTCTGCGTGTTTTTCTCCAATAAGCATATTATATCTTGTACGAATGAAAATCTGCAATGGCTTGATCAATTGTATTTCCACCGACACTTAAACTTTTTGCAATAATTATTTCTCCATTTGAAATTACGGAAATATCTGTCTTTTCCGGCGCCAATATCAACAACCATAGTGCCTGATGGATCATTTACATTTATACCACATCCAATGAGCAGTTATTGTTTCTTCTAAAAGCACAACATTGTTTGCACCTGCAAGTTTTACAGCTTGAGTTATTGCTCTTTTGTACTTGTGTCAATTCACTTGCAATACAAACTAAAACATTCGGTCTGAAAAAATTTTTTCCGACAGATTTTTTATAGCTCTTTTTATAATTGCTTCTGTTGCATTAAAATCTACAATATTTCCTGCAACTACAGGCCTTTTTGCAACTACATTTCCCGGAATACGACCCAATAATTTTTGCTGTTTCTCCATAAGATAATATTTTATTTTTATATGTATCCATAGTAACGACTGACGGTTCATTTACAATGATACCTTTTATTTTCTACGAAAAGTTACTACCTTTGATGTTCCAAAATCAATGGCAAGAGTTTTTTTCTAAAATACTTCATAAAAATCTTTAAAAATCTCCTATCTATTTTACTTTAAAAATTATTCAAAATTTAAAATCTTGAATAATTTTATTTATAAATTTAGTTTAAACATAATTTTTGTTTATTTATTTTAAACGAAATTATACTACTATAATTTTACACTAAAATTTACATATAGTAAAGAGTAATTTTCATATAAAAATTTGATAAAATTTATGTAGTGTAGTAAAATAAGAATAATATAATTAATAATAAATTATGGAGGACTTTTATGTTTAGAATGAAAAACAAACTTAATAATTTATATAATGCAAATAGAGAAGTTAAGTTTGCTCTTGTTGGAGCCGGGAAAAATGGGAAAAGGACTTGTTAATCAACTTTCCAGAATTAAAGGTCTTACAAGTTCTGTTGTAATAGATGAAAAAGCCTGAAAAAGCTATGGAAGCTCTTATTTCATCCGGTGTTAGAAAGTCGGATATTACTACAAGTGATAATATAAAAATAATTGAAAATTCTATAAAGAATGGAATGTATGTAGTTTCTGATGACTATTCTATTGCTTGTAAGCTACAAGATATTAAAGGAGTTGTTGATGCAACAGGAAATCCTCCTTTTGGAGCAATTTTAGCAATGGAAGCAATTGAAAATAGAAAGCATACAATTATGTTAAATGTTGAATGTGATGCAGTTATTGGGACCGTATTTATTCAATTTAGCAAAAAAGAAAAATGTTATTTATACAGGATCTGCTGGGGATGAACCCGGAGCTATTATGGAACTTGCTGATTTTGCTTTAGGTGCAGGGTTTAAACTTCTTGCTGTTGGAAAAGGGAAAAATAATCCGCTTAATCATTATATAACAGAGGATGAAGTCAGAGAGGAAGCAATTTCAAAAGGACTCTATCCAAAAATGCTTTGCAGGTTTTATTGACGGAACAAATACCATGATTGAACTTACAAGTGCTGCAAATGCATTAGGTTTTTGTCCCTGATGTTATTGGCTGTCATGGTCCAAATACTACACCTGCTGAACTTTAGCGAAAATTTTTCTCTAAAGAACAAGGTGGGAATTTTTAAATAATTATAAGACTGTAGATTTTGCTTTTGGAGTTGCTCCCGGAGTTTATGCTATCGTAACAAGTGATAGTGATGAGTTCATGATTTAATGAAATATTTAAAAATGGGTGATGGGACCGAACTATGCAATTTATAGACCTTATCACTTTAACAAGTTTGGAAACTCCAATTACAATATATAATGCAATTGTTGAAAAAGAGTCAACTATTGTTCCAGCTTGCGGACAAGTTTCAGACACTGTTACAGTTGCAAAGAAAGATTTGAAAAGCAGGAGAAATTTTAGAAGGGATTGGTGGCAAAATCTGTTTTTGGAAACTATAACAAGCCATGCAGATCAAAAAAATAGAAAATCTTTTACCAATTGCTATGATTACTAAAAACTAAAGTTAAAAAGTTGATGTAAAAAGACGAACTGATAACTCTTGATATGGTGGAATTGGATGAGGATCATATTATAACTAAACTTAGAAGAAAAACAAGATAAATTAGGTCTTTAGGAGAAAATATGGAAATAATTTTCAAAATATAAAAATAGAATTGCAATAGGAATTTCGGTTATTGCAGTTATTATATTGATTATATTTTTAAGTCTTTAAAATTTTCGAGCAATTCTAATAAAGAGGTAGCTTATGATTTTTTTCAAAACCTTATAGTAAAATTGAATTTATTAAAAGATGAAATGTATATCTTTGAAAAAAATAAATTTTTCAAGATTTAATAAAAATGGAAAACTTAAAATTAGAAAAAGAGATTGAAAAACAATGGGAAAAATTAGAGTTTCAAATGATGTTATCTATTCACTTATGCCTAATGAAATAATTATGTATAGCAAGAATTTTGATGAAATTAAAAGAGTTTCATTGGAAAAAGAAATTCAGGATTTTATTATTGAAAAATAATAAAATTAATTTTTAATCAATAATGCGAGTTTTAAAATTTTTGATGAGAATCTGACGGAAATATATTCAAATGAAGATGTTCAAAATCCCTGGATATGTAAAATTTTCAAAAAGTAAAAAAATAATTTTGCTTTATACAGATTATGTAAAAGTCTGAAAATTCAATTAAATCTAGATTTCATATTTTGAATTTAAAAGATAAATCAACTGTTTGCGATTTTACATTTTTAATGAATTTATAATAGAATTTGGCTTTGTAAATGATTCAGATGACAAACTTTTTGTTGCTACAAATGAAAAAAATTATATTTGTTTGAAAAATATTATAAAAAGTCAATACTATATAAAAAAATTTAAAAAAATGTTATTTATGATTCAGGAAAAATTTATTTGTTTTCTGAAGACTTAAAAAGTCTTTAATGTTAAGGATTTAAAACTTGAAAAAAACTGTTGATATTGGTAATGACTATATGAAATCTTACATTTTTAAGTAAAGATATTCTGTTAGTCATGGGTATGTATTGATTGATAAATCCACTTTTAAAACTAGAGATTTTTCAGCTGAAATACTAGATTCTATTCAAAGTGAAGATTCAGTCTATTTGATTCAAAAAGATAGATACAAAAAAATAAAATAGGAGGGATTTTTTTGGACGAAAAATATTTATTATTGACTTTTAATTCAGTTAATCATACAATGCAATTAGAGAAAAGAACTTAAGAATTTAGATAAGAAATTTAAAACAATTCCAACACCAAGAGAAGTAAGTCGTTCTTGTGGTTTTGCAATTTTACTTGATCCAAGCGAATTGGAAAACAGTGAAAATCATTAAAAGAAAGCTGGGTAAAAATGTTGATTACCTTTTGGCTTTTTGAAAAGACACAAGATAGAGGAAATGTTGTAACGGAGATAAATATTAATGAATAAAGTTTTTTTGAAAAATTTTGATTTATTCGGAATCAATTAGAAGTATAATTATAAAAAGTAATTTTTATCCATAATAGTTTTTCTTTGTTTGCTAAAAATTATAATTTATATTTTTACAAAAGCTTTGACAAAATTTAGTTAAAACTTATAAAGCAAAAATGATTTTTAGAAACTCAAAAAGGTAAATTCTATAGTTTCCATTTCATCAAGTGTTTTGAAATATATTATTTATTTTATAGTAATAGTTATAATACTTAGCATTTTTTTGATGTAAATACTTTTATCTTTAATAGCAACTGCTGGAGTTGGTGGTATTATCATCGCATTTGGAGTTCAAAAGTATTATAAAAGGACTTTATTCAGTGGAGTTTTTATTCTTCTAGATGATCAATATAATATTGGGGATGATGTCATATTAATGGAATCTCCGGTAATATTATGGCTATAAATATGAGAAATACACAGATTCAAGGTTATGACGGAAGTATAAATACAATATCAAATGGAAGTATAACAACTGTTACGAACTTTAGTAAAAATAATCAAAGATCTGTTGTTACTTTTTGTTTTCCAACTGATGTAGATGTTGAAAAAGTTAAGAAAAATCATAAATGATTTTTTCACCAGAATTTTCAAAAAATATAAAAGTGTAATCAAAGATCCAGTATTTTTGGAGTTACTGAAACTGAAAAAGTATTATGTAAAAAGATTGCTGTTGCAATTTGGAGTAAACAGTCAACACAATGGCAAATGAAAAATTTAAGAGAAGAATTGTATAAAAATTTAAAGAAAAAATATTGAATTTTTGAAACTTGAAAAGGGTGATAAAATTGTATAAATACAAAGTATCGGACATTGTAGTGCTAAAAAAGAACATCCCTGTGGCACAAATAGATGGGAGATTTTAAAAACAGGGAATTGAAATAAAATTGAAATGTCTAGGTTGTGAAAGGAAGTTTGGATTAAAAGAATTGATTTTTGAAAAAAAGACTTAGAAAAGTTGAAATCGACGGAAAAACTTTTCAAAGTTGCAAATCTATAAAGGAGGTAAGTATGGATTTTTTTAGAATTGGCAAAAAGAGATATTCAGTAAGAGATTTTTCAAGCAAAAAGGTTGAAAAGAAAAAGATTTTAAAAATTTTTAGAAGCTGGGAAAAATTGCACCAACTGCAAAAAATAACCAACCGATAAAAATATACTATTGTACTGATGATGAAAAAGTTAAAACTTTTAAATGAGTCATCTCCTTGTGAATATAATTCACAACTTATGTTTGTTATAACATATAATTCGGATGAATGTTGGAAATATGAAGACGGAATTCCAGTGGAGTTGTTGATTCTGCAATTGTTGCAACACATATGGTTCTTGAAGCTGAAGATTTAGGATTAGGTTCAGTTATTATCAAAGCATTTAAATCTGAAATAGTTAAGGAAAAAAATTTGATATTACTGAACAAAACAAAGTAGAATTACTTTTTATTCATGGGATATAAATCTGATAATGCTATGCCTCACCAATGCATGAAACTTATAAATCAGACGAAGAATTATTTGAGGAATTAAAAATAAGATAATCTGAAAGGAAAATATATGGATAAAAATATTAAGAGATTTATTTTTCTTTTCAAGATATTGAATATAAAAATTTTAATGCAAAAACTGATTCCAACAGTAGATAAAGACTTTAATAATCGGAGTTAGAACGCCCTGATTTAAGAAATTATGCAAAAAAATTATTTAAAGAAGATGAAAAAAAGAACTTTTTGAATTTTTTTAAATAATATTCACATAAATACTATGAAGAAAATAATTTACATGGATGTTTAATTGAGCAAATAAAAGATTTTGATTTAGCAATGGAATATACAGAAAAATTTATTCCTTTTATTGATAATTGGGCAACTTGCGACTTATTTTTCTCCAAAAGTTTTTAAAAAGATATCCAAATGAGACATATAAATATATTTTAGATTGGATAAAAGATGAAAAAACTTATGTTATAAGATACGGAATTGGCTCTTTGCTTTCAAATTATTTGGATGAAAAATTTTTAAAGAAGAACATTTGAAAAATTGTTTCAAAAATAAAGTCTGAAGAATATTATGTAAATGTGATGATTGCTTGGTATTTTGCAACTGCTCTTGCAAAACAACAAAAGTACGCTATAAAGTTTATAGAAAATAAAAACTTGATGATTGGACTCATAATAAAGCCATTCAAAAGGCAATAGAAAGCAGAAGAATTACCAAGAAGAAAAAGCATATCTAAGAAGTTTAAAAAGTAAAAATAATGAAATAGGATGAAAAGAGCGAACAGCTCTTTTTCATTTAAATAAAAATATCCTTTAAAAATTTGTACCTACATTATAGGGTAGTACAATCTAAAAATTGTTAAACTATATCTAGAAAAGGGGAAATCAAATGAGTATAATAAAATCTTTTAATAGTACGATAGATTATATAGAAACTGTTTTAGAAGATGAAATTGATGAAAAAGAAAATAACTCATTTATCCGGATATTCATATGCGATGTTTAGTCGATTGTTTTCTATTTTAACTGAAACAACACTTTCAGAATATTTGAGAGGAAGAAAATTAACAGAGGCATGCGATTGCTTTAAGAGATACGGACGAAAAAGTAATTGACATTGCATTTAGATTTGGATATGAGTCATCAGACTCTTTTGGAACAGCTTTTCAAGAATTTTCATGGATTTACTCCTTCTGAAGTAAGAAATGGGAAACCATTCAAATTGATTTCTAGAATTCAATTAGCATTAACAGTTAAAGGAGGAAGAAGTATGAATGTTACAATTCAAAAAGAAAGGTTCATTTACAGTTGCAGGTTTCAATGAAGAAAAATATTAATTCATCATTATGTCCAGAAGTTTGGAATAAATTATATGAAAAATATAGCCATGAAGAACTTGCAAGTCTAGGAGATGGAGAAAGTGTAGGCATTTGTCATGACGTAGAAAAATCCAAATGTAATAAATTACATGGCAGGATATATTGTTACGGATGTAGATAAAAGCAAAAAGTATGGGACTTGATATCCTAGAAGTAGAAGAGGCTGAATATGCTATTGTTGAACTAAAAAGGAGTAGTTCCTGAATGTATTCACAATGGTTGGAAGTATGTAATGGAAGTGTTTTTCCGGAACATGGATATGTTCATTCGGGAACTCCTGACTTTGAATATTACTATGAAGGGGATATGGATAGTAAAGATTATAAAATGGAATTATGGATTCCAATTGTAAAAGCATAATATATTAAAAATAAATTAGAGCCATTGGCTCTTTTTGTACCCTTGGTCTCACATAAGTTTTATCATAACACTTCCCAATTTGTTTTTATTGATAATTTATATGCAATAAAAATATGTTATAATATAATTATTAAATTATGTTATAGCTTTTATAAAATATTTGTTTGGGAGGTTTGTATTTATATATGAATAATTTTTGAAGCATTGATAGAGAAAAATCAGAAAGCAAAAATATATTTTCTCCTTTAATTGGAGAATGGAAATTGAATGGGTTGATGGAAAAGGAACTGAAAAAGAAAGACATGTAATAGGAGAATGGTTGTTTTCAGAGATATTGAACGGTCAAGGAATTCAAGATGTTTTCATTTGTCCCTTCAAGAGTAGAAAGAGCTGTAAATCCACAACCAGATGCTGAATATGGTACAACTATAAGAATATATAATCCAAAAAAAGAAAAAATGGATATTTGCTATTCTTGTTTTAGGAAAAAATGGTTTGTTTGGAAGCAGAAAAATAGATGATAAAATTGTACTAGTGAATAAAGAGAAAACAGAGGGTCTTAATCAATGGATATTTTCAAATATTACTCTCGATACATTTCATTGGGAAAGCAAGACGTCTTTTGATAATGGCAAGAGTTGGGTTACAAATGGTGAAGTATTTGCAAAAGAGAAAATATTGAACATATAGATTGAATTTAATATGAAAGGTAGTGTAAAAATTTTTATCTTAACACACTACCTTTTTGTTGGACTTGACGAAAATATCTCAATAGTATAAAAATTAACCGTAATTATATTTTTCATTATTGAAAGTGTAGTTAATTCTATTTTTAAAAATTTTTTAAAAATTAGAAATGAAGTATTTTATTGTTGTCGTTGGAGGCAGTACATGATGTATTTATTTAAAGGTAAATATAAAAACATTTTTATTTTATATTTTGTTGTATGTATTTTTTTCTTGCATTATTAATAGTTGGAGACTCTTTTTATTGCAATTTATTGTTGCAAATTCTTTCAATGGTTCTAAAAATTTTAGTACTATTGTATTTTTGTTGCCATTTTTATTATTTTACAAGCTTTTTGGTTATTTTTACAAGGTTATATGAGTGAAAAATAATTAAATTGATTAGTTCAGATTTGAGTGAAAATATATTTATAAATATATTTGATACTAAAGGGTTAACAAATACAGATGATGATATTTCACAAGAAATAGTAGCATTGACTACACAATTAGAAACTTTTGAGGTCAGTTATTTAAATACAATTTTATGGGGGAATATTTATTTTGTCAATTTTTACTAGCAGTTATTGCAAGTTTAATAATAAAAACCGGTATTTGTTATAATTATCTTAATTTTGAGTGTCCCTTCTTTATCTGTAGCTATTCTTTCAAAGAAAAGCAATTTCTGAATGTAGAAAAGATGTTATTTTAAATCAAGAAAAATTTATTTCTAGTACTGTTGATTTTTATTCAAGGGAGTAGAAATATAATATATTTTAATTCTAAAGATGAGATATATAAAAATTTATTAGAAATAAAGAAAATATGTTAAAATCACAATTAAAAAGGTGCTAAAGTTAATGCAAAAACGGATATGTTTAATAAATTTTTCCAGTGCAATATTGTATTATGGAATATGGTTAGTCGGGTCATATTTTATAATAATCGGAAATATGAATTTAGCACAGATTATAGCATTTACACAATTAGTTAGCAGTATATCATTTCCTTTGCATATGGTTTTGGGGCTAACGAGTGATTATTATAACGGAAAGGAAGTTAAAAAAATATTTAGAAAAAAATATAAATTTCAATTTTGAAAAGAAGAAAAAAATAGCAATGAGATTGAATTTAAAGAAATTGCTATAAAAAAATTTAAACTTTTTCTGTAAATGATGTAAAACTTTTTAAATAATGTCAATTTGTCTTTACAATTTAACAGAAAGTATGTATTATTGGGAGAATCCGGATCAGGAAAAATCAACTTTCGTAAATTTATTATTTAATAATAAATCTGATTTTACAGGCGAAATTCTTATTGATGATATAGACATAAGAAAAATAGATAGAAGCCAATTATTCGATAACATTGGATATTTTTCCACAAAAATTATATTTTTAATAATAGTATTAGAGAAAAACTTAACTGTTTTTTAATAATAAGATTAAAGATGAAGACTTAATTTTAGCTATAAGAAATGTAGGGATTGTCAGAATGGTTTTTAAATAAAAGTTTAGATGATGTAATTAGTGAGAATTCATTTAATTTATCCGGTGGAGAAAGGCAGAGATTTTTTACTTGCTAGACTTATTGTTAAGAAGATATAAATTTTTGATATTGGATTAGATATTTACAGGATTAGACAAAGAGAATATATTATATATTGAAGAATTGCTGTCAAAATTAGATATAGGATTTTTTAGTGATAACTCACAATAGCAAAAATTTGTTAAATTTTTGTAGATGATATTTTAGAAATAAGAAAAAAATAATATTAAAAATAAATTAGAGCCATTGGCTCTTTTTTTGTTGGACTTGACGAAAAATATTTTAATAGTATAAAATTAACTGTAATTATATTTTTATTATTGAATTTAATTAACTCTATTTTTAAAATAAAAAGATTATATTTTTATTGTTGTCGTTGGGGAGAGATGGAAAAATTTAAGCACAGTAGTCGAAAGATTAAAAACTGCAACAAAATTTATCAGAAATTGGTGATTCACTTTGACATTTCAAAGTTAGAAGAGACTTATAGAGATTTTTGAGACTCAAACTTTCGAAAGAAGATTTTTGGAATGATTCTAAAAAGGCAAAAGTTAATTTTAGATAATATGAAAAAAATTTAAAATGTAAAGATTGAAACTTTTACTTGTCTAAGTCAAAAAGATTGTAGATTCATAGAATTTTTTGAAAATTTTATCTGATGAAGAATTTATGGAATATGAAAAAGAAGTGTTAAAAAAATATTTCTAAATATTGAGAAAAGAATATTTATCTTTGAAAGTTAAATACTTTAATGATTGGAGAATATGATTCAAATAATGCCATTTTTAGAAATTCATGCTGGTGCAGGTGGTACAGATGCTCAAGATTGGACAGAAATGTTACAACGTCTTTATACAAGATGGATTAACAGTAAGGGCTTTTTCATTTTCAATTTTGGATTATAATTCTGATACTGAAGGTGGAATTAAGTCTGTTACTTTAAAAGTTGAAGGAAAAACGCCTATGGATTTTTTGAAAAAGGGGAAAAAGGGAGTTCATAGACTTGTTAGAATTTCTCCTTATGATTCTTCAAATAAGAGGCATACAAGTTTTGCAAGTGTAGATGTTTTTTTCCGGAAATTGAAGAAATTACTGATATTGAAATAAATCCTAAAGATTTAAGGATTGATACTTATAGATCCGGAGGAGCAGGAGGACAACATGTAAACAAAACAGATTCTGCAGTTAGAATAACACATATTCCAACGGGAGTAACTGTTTCTTGTCAATCCGAAAGAAGTCAAATGTTTAATAGAGATACGGCGATGAGACAACTTATTGCGAAAACTTTTTTGATTATAAAGCAGGAAGAAAAATAGAGAAAAAAATAGAAGATATTCAAGGAAAAGTATTCCCCAAATTGCATGGGGGTCACAGATAAGATCTTATGTTTTTCAACCCTATACACTTGTCAAAGATCATCGTACAGGTTATGAAACAGGAAATGTCGAGTCTGTTATGAATGGGAATATTGATGAATTTATAAATCAATATTTATGTGAATTAATAAAAAGAGCAGGTGATTTTATGAAAAGAGAAACAGCAACTAGAATCGTTGCACTTGTATTGGCTTTTAATGATGGTAGTTGGAGTAATACCGGCAATTATAGGGCTATTTAAGTAATGCAAGTTGTAAATATAAATTATAGTAAATCTAAAGAAGTTTTTGAAGTAGTTTTTGAAGATGAAACAAAACTTCTTTTGAATTATAATATTTTTGAAAAAGTATAAAGTTTCGGTTGATATGTATTTTTTCAGAAGATGAAATTTTAGAAATGAAGTATTTTTTTCAGATATTGAAAGGGCAAAAGTCGAGAGCAATAAATTATATTTCAGGAAAAATTGAAAACAAAATATGAAGTAAGGTTAAAACTTAAAGAAAAATGGCTTTGCAGAAGATGTTATAGACGAAGTTTTGGATATTTTTAGAAAAAAAGAGAATATCTAAATGATAAAAGTCTATTGTGAGATATTTATTGAAGATAAAAAAATTAAATGGATATGGGAAAAATAAAATCAAATCTTTATTAATTCAAAAAGGAATTTCTAAGAATATTTTTGAAGATTTTTTTGAATGAGTTTGAATACGATGAAGAATTTGATAATGCTCTTAAAATGGGTATAAAAAAACTGAACTGTTGTCAAATGAAGAAGATAATTTCAAGAAAAAAACAAAAGATTATAAATTATTTGACTTATAGAGGTTTTCGGTTTTGATGTGATAAATGATGTTTTAAAGGAAATATTATGATAACTTTTTGTTTATATGTTGGAGTGCAAGGACGGAACTTTTTATACCGGTTATACGACTGATTTAAAATCCAGATTTAAAAAAACATAATTCCGGTTGCGGTGCAAAAATATACAAGAGGCAGAACACCTGTAAAACTAGTTTATTTTGAAATTTTTTGAAACAAAGTCAGAAGCACTTAAGAGAGAAATTAAGATAAAAAGATGAATAGGTTAAGAAAAGAAAAATTAGTATTAAATTTTGATAAAAAGCAAATTTTCTACTTATATGGAAGGTGATGTTTTATGATTAATGAAAAATTTATATAATCAATATAATGATTTAAGAGAAAAATTTAGCGGAATTATTACTTTTAAAAGAAGAAATTATTTCAATTAGAAATGATTTGGTTTTTAGAAGATGATGAAAAGTTTAAACTTTTTATAAAAAAATATGGAAAGCCTTATAAAAAAATTCAAAAAAACACTTGAAAGAGATGTTATGAATCTTTTAGGGCAGGAGAAATTTTAAAAACACTTGAATTTGCTGATAATTTTGTAGATGTGAGTCAAGTTTATACAATTATAAATTTGGAAAATAGAAACAGCAAAAATTTAATTCAAATGAGGTTAAAAAAATTTTGTAGGATTGTTTGATGAGCTTGACACTGATGAAAACAATACTTGTAATGATGTTTTTAAGGCCATTGCAAAGGAAATTTCTCCACAAATAAATAGTAAAAAAATTGGGATAAAGAACTTTTGGAAAAAGACGCTAAAAAGCTAAAAGCTGATGACAGCAAAAAGAACGATGAATAAAAATTTTTAAGACGATTGAAGAAGAAAGATTGATAAAAATCCGATAGATTTTTAATGTTGATGAGTATTCAGAAAATATTCGAATTTTGGAAAATAATTTGGAATTTTTTACAAAGAGAAGTGAAAAATCTTGGAGAGTCTTGTAAAGATACTCTTGATGAAAAAGTAGAAAAAAATGCAGAGATTATTGAAAAAAAGTTGAAACTAAAAAAAGGCAGATATAAATCATTCAATTGAAATTTTAACAAAAAAATAAAAAAATGGGTTAATGGACGGATTTATTGCGTCTCTACCTACAAATAAAAAAATGGAATGTTAAATTAGGAGGAGAAATGGAATTAAAATTTGAGATTACAGAGGAATTAGGAATTTTATCTGAAAAATGAAAAAGGTTGGAGGAAAGAGTTAAATTTAGTAAGCTGGAATGAAAGAGAACCAAAAATATGATATAAGAGATTGGAATCCAAGCCATGAGAGGATGTCTAAAGGAATAACTCTCACAAAGGAAGAAGCTCAAGCGCTTTTATGAAATTTTTAAAGGAAGAATTTGGAGAATAGTGTGAAAAATTTTTTGGGAAATTTATTATAGGTCTTTCTAAATTTTTAGATAAAGCTTTTAGGGCTGATTGTAAACGGACTATCTTATGTTGTGAATTTACTTAGCAGTATTTCTGTATTTTTAGTGTTAATAGGAATAGGTCTTCTAACTTTAAGTTCGTTTTTAGCCCCTTTGTTAATTGGAATTTTTGATTTTTCCATCCGGGTTTTTGGCTAGTTGTATTTGTTTTTTTATAGTTCCTTTTTAGGAAAAAAAATTTATTTCATTTCTGAGATATATTAATTACTCATTATGTGAATATTTGAATGATTATGGAAATTTTTTTGTTGGGAAATAACAGAGGTTATTCATCATTTTAAAGAATATAAAAGAAAATATGAAAGAGCTCAAGAAGAACAACGTCAAAAGAGAAAGAGAAGAAAGACAAAGAAGAGAACAGGAAGAATGGGAAAGAAGATTTAATGCTTTTAATGAATATTTTTTTCCAATCAGGGAGGTTTCTATACAGGCTATCAGGGATATTATCAAAAATGCCGGTGGAACAAGTTACGATCCATATAGCGACTTTAAAAAAATAAATTTGAAAATGCTTGTAGGGTTTTTAGAGTTTAATACTTATGATATAGATTTTTATCAAGTTAGTTACAATATAGAAAAACTTGCAAAAAATATCATCCTGATTTGAATAGAGATAGAGATACAACTGAAAAAAATTTCAAGAAATTAATTCAGCTTTTGAATTTTTAACGGAAGAAAATATAAAAAGATATAATCAGATGAAAAGATAGTAGAAGATAATCGCTATCTTTTTCTTTATTTTTAAAATTGTGGTAAAACAAATATACAATAAAATATTTGGAGGTAGTTATGAATATAGTAGATCGTTTTTGTGGAATATGCAAAAATGGACACTCAATCAAATCCTAAGTCTAATACTGTTCCATCAACAGAAAAACAAAAAAACTTGGGAAATTTACTTGTGAAAGCAATTAAAAGAAATGGGAATTGAAAATGCTCATATTGATGAAAATAGGGTTATGTTTATGCTCATTTGAAATCAAATGTAGGAAAAGATTTAAAAAGTCGGTTTTATTGCACATATGGATACTGCAACTGAACTTACCGGAGCAAAATGTAAATCCTCAATTTGTTGATTACAAAGGAGGAGATATAAAGCTAAATGATGAAGTTACTATGACTGTAAAAGAGTTTCCTTGTCTGAACGAAGTTGTTGGAGAAAGACTTATAACAACTGACGGAAATACTTTGTTAGGAGCTGATGACAAGTCAGGTATTTCAATTATTATGGATGCAATTCAAAAAATTACATCAAATAATTTACCACATGGGGATATCTCAATAGGATTTACTCCTGATGAAGAAATTGGACGTGGAGCAGACCATTTTGATGTTAAAAAATTTGGAGCGGATTTTGCTTATACTATTGACGGAGGACCTATCGGAGAACTTGAATATGAAAGTTTTAACGCTTGTAGCGCTGTAGTAGATATTAAAGGTAAAAAAATGTTCATCCGGGTTCAGCAAAGGATATTATGAGAAATTCACTTGTAGTTGCACATAATCTCTTATCAATGTTACCTGCAAATGAAAGACCGGAACATACTGAAGGATATGACGGTTTTTATCATTTATTGAAATGAACGGAAATACTGAAAAATACTCATATGGAATTTATCATAAGAGATTTTGACAGAGAAAAATTTGAAAACAAAAAAAGAATATATGAAAAATAGTTGAATTTTTAAATTCCAGATATGATAATTCAATTACTTTAGAACTTAAAGATTCATATTACAATATGAGAAAAAAATTGGAAGATAGAAAAAGATATAATTGACCTTGCATATAATTCTATGGTTGAAATCGGAATTACTCCAAAAATTCAATCTATAAGGGCGGTACAGACGGTTCAAGACTTTCTTTCATGGGTCTTCCTTGTCCAAATATTTTTGCCGGTGGATTTAATTTCCATGGTAGGTATGAATTTGTTCCTGTTTCATATATGGAAAAAGGTTCAGAATTACTTGTAAAAATTGTAGAAAATATTGTAAAAGGAGAATAATATGAATTTAAAACCTGAAAGAGTTTTTTTCACTATTTTAGAGAACTTTCAGATATTCCTCGTGAATCACATAATGAAAAAGGCAGTATCTGATTATATTTATAATTTTGGAAAAATTAGGACTTGAAACAAAACAAGATGATATTCTTAATGTCTATATGAGAAAACCTGCAACAAAGGGATATGAAAACAAACCGGGAATAATCTTACAAGGACATATGGATATGGTTTGTGAAAAGGCTACAAGTTCAAAACATAATTTTGCAACAGATAAAATTGAATGGGTAATAAAAGATGATTTACTTTTTGCAAATAATACTACACTTGGAGCTGACGACGGAATAGCAGTTGCAATGGCGATGGCTATCTTGGAAGATGAAACTTTGATTCACCCTGAACTTGAAGTTCTTATTACAGTTACTGAAGAAACTACAATGGCTGGTGCTTTAGGACTTGAAAAAGGACTTTTAAAAGGAAAATACTTTTTTAATATCGATTCTGAAGAAGAAGGCATCTTAACACTTGGTTCAGCTGAGGAACTTTATTTAGAAACAAAATTAGAATTAAAAATTTGAAAAATAAAGAAGTGGAACTTGTTAAACTTCATTTTGACGGATATTTAGGCGGACATTCAGGAATGGAAATCGGCAAAAATAGAAGAAATATGATTAAAACCATTGCTGAATTTATAAAAGAGAGCGGACTTTCAATCTCAAGTGTAAACTGTGGAAATAAAGATAATGCAATTCCTAGAGTTGGAGAAATTGTAATTGAAAAACTCACCAAAATTAGATGAATTAATTTCTAAATTTACAGAAAAAAATATAATGGAGAGGAACAACTTACAATAGATAAGAAAAGAAATTTCAAAAGGAAAAGTTTTAACAAATGAATTGAAAAATACTCTAGTTGAAATTTTAGAAAGAAAGTTGCCTACAGGTGTGAATACAAAAGATGAAACTGGTATTATCAGTTCATCAAATCTTGCAATAGTTCAAACAACTGAAAATGAAATTTTAATTCGCGATTCAATTCGTTCATCTTCATTGAGTATTTTTGCAGATATGAAGTCATCTTTTGCTAAAAATTGCTGAAAAAAATTTAGGTTTGAAAAACATGAATTTTTAGGGCGGTTATCCTTCATGGGAAAAGAAAGAAAATTCAACACTACAAAAAAATATGCAAACAAAGTTTATAAAGAGTTAACTGGAAAAGGAATTTGAAAATATTATAGTTCATGCAGGACTTGAATGTGGAGCAATCTATGAAAAATATCCAAATCTTGAGTTGATTTCATTTCGGGCCTGATATCAGAGGGCACATACTCCACAAGAAAATCTTTTCAATTCCATCAACAGAAAGAGTTTATGACTTTACGCTAAAATTAATTGAAGAAATTGCAAAAAAATTAATTTTTAAAATTTTTATTGAAAAATCAGCTAAGCGATTAGCTGATTTTTATGTTGATATTTTAAGTTTTTATTTAATATAATAAATATATAATAAATAAAAAGTATTTTTATGCGGAGGTTTTTATGAGTGATATAGAATTTAAGTTTGGGATTAAGTCAATCAAAAATGGAGAAAGTACTAAACTTTGTTCAATTTTTGAATATTACGCCTGATTCTTTTTCCGATGGTGGGAAAATATTTTGATATTAATAGAGCTGTTAAGAGAGCAAAAGAGCTTGTTTCAAAAGGTGCATATATGCTTTGATATAGGTGGAGAGTCCACAAGACCTGGAAGTAAATTAATTTCCGTAGAAGAAGAGATTGAAAGAATTGTTCCGATTATCAAAGCGATTAAGTCTGAAATGGATGTTGTTATTTCCGTAGATACTTGGAAATCTGAAGTTGCTAAGGCAGCAATAGATGCAGGAGCAGATATTATTAATGATATTACAGGGTTACTTGGAGATGAAAAAAATGGCTGATGTTATTGCAGATTCAAATGTCGGATATATTATGATGTTTAATCCAGTAATTATAAGACCTGAACATGAAGGTTCTAAAAATTTTTTTCCCAAGTTTGGAAAAAAATGCTTTTATGACAGATAAAGATTTGGAATATTTTACAAAGTTTAGATATTTTAGACATGATGGAAGAATGTTTTTAATAAAACTTTAAAGATTGCCATTTCAAAGGGATAGATAAAGTCAAGAATTTGTTTAGATCCCGGTATCGGTTTTGCTCTTACAAAAAGAGAAAACTTAGAATTGATTAAGGAATAGATAGAATTCATGATATGGGATATTTATCCTTTTTAGGAGTTTCCAGAAAGAGATTTGTAGTAAATATTTTTAACTGAAAATAATATTGACTCAGATATAAAAAAACAGAAGAAGGACTTTCTAATGTAGATTTGGCATCTGCATATTTAAGTGCGATTGCATCTTTTAAAAGGTGTAAATATATTAAGAGTTCATAATTTTGATAAACATTTTTTTCAGCAATTTTAATTGGAGATGCAATTAGAATGGCAGATAAAAGCGAAGATATTAATTTTTGGAGCATATAAAAAAATAGGAGGACTTATGAGTAAAGTTTGGATTGCTTTTAGGTAGTAATATGGGAGAAGGTCGGAAAAATCTTGATTTAGCAATTAAGATGATGAACGAAAGAGGAGTTTTAGTTGAAAAAGTTTCAACTTATATAGAAACTGAGCCTTATGGTTATACAGAACAGGATAACTTTTGTAAATGCAGTTTGTATAGCTGAGACAAAAGCTTAGTCCTAGAGAGCTTTTTAGAAGTTCTTTTGAAAATAGAGCTTGATATGGGACGAGTTAGAATAATCAAATGGGGACCAAGAATTATTGACTTAGATATTTTATTCTATGAAGATTTAATAATTGATGAAGAAGATTTTAAAAGTTCCACATATTGAAATACAAAAAGGTCTTTTGTTTTAGAGCCTGTGAATGAGATAAGTCCAGATAAAATTCATCCTGTATTTAAAAAGACTGTTCATCAATTATTGTTGGATTTAAACTCTTGTGATATTTAGAATTTAGGCTATAATTCTTGAAAAAAATAGAGTTTTTATGTTAATATTATGTAAGATAAAAAGATAATTAAGGAGGTTTTTTTATGACACCACATAATAGAGCGATAGAAGGAGAAATTGCAGAAACTGTCTTAATGCCAGGAGATCCTTTAAGAGCTAAAGTTTATTGCAGAAAATTTTTAGAAGATGTTACATTATTTAATGATGTAAGAGGAATGTTAGGTTACACAGGAACTTACAAAGGAAAAAAAGTTTCAGTTATGGGAAGTGGAATGGGTGTTCCATCAATTGAATTTACTCTTATGAATTAATCCATTTTTATGGAGTTAAAAATTTAATCAGAATTGGTTCTTGTGGAGCTTATAGCGATAAACTTAAAATTATATGATATAGTTGTAGGAATGGCTGCTTCTACAGATTCAAACTTTGCTCATCAATATAAATTGGATGGAACATATTCAGCAAACTGTTCTTGGGAACTTTTAAGAAAAACTTATGAAGCGTCAAAAGAGCAAAAACATTGATATCAATGTTGGTAATGTATTCTGTTCTGATATTTTCTATAATGCTTCACCTGAAGATTGGAAAAAGTGGGCACAAATGGGAGTTCTAGCAGTAGATATGGAAAGTTATGCTCTTTATTGTAATGCTAATTATGCAGGAGTTAATGCTATTACAATTTTGACAGTTTCAGATTCATTCCATTTTAAAGAAATTACAACTCCTGAAGAAAGACAAAATAGTTTTACAACTATGATGAAATTAGCATTGGAGATAGCATAATGAAATTAAATAGATATATGGATCATACTGCGTTAAAGGCAGATACAACTTATGAAATGATAGACAAACTTTGTGAAGAGGCAAAAAAATATGACTTTTTCTCTGTTTGTGTTAATGGCTGTCATGTAAAAAGATGTGCTGAAAAACTAAAAGGTTCAAATACTAAAGTTTGTACTGTTGTAGGATTTCCACTAGGAGCAATGACAACTGAAAGTAAAGTTTTTGAAACTGAAAATGCAATCAAAAACGGTGCAAATGAAATTGATATGGTAATCAATATAGGTGCATTAAAATCAAATGATTTGGATTTTGTATATAATGATATAAAGGCACTTGTAGATGCTACAAGAGGAAAAAGCACTTTTTAAAAGTTATTATAGAAACTTGTCTATTAACTGATGAAGAAATTGTAAAAGTTTCAGAACTTTGTGTTAAAGGCAGGAGCAGAATTTGTAAAAACTTCAACAGGATTTAGCACTTCAGGTGCAAATGAACATGTTGTTGCACTTATGAAAAACAGTAGGAGACAAAGCAAAAAGTTAAAAGCCAGTGGTGGAATCAGGGACAAGGCAACAGCTTTTAAAAATGATTGAATTAGGGTGCTGACAGATTGGGTGTAAGTGCTAGTGTAAAAATAATTTCAGAATAATTTGTGAAGTTGGAAACAACTTCCTTTTTGTAATTATGATTTTTTTAAATAAATTTGAGTATTATTATTTTTTTAAAGGGTATATTTTTATAAAATCAGGAAGGGGATGATTTTTATGAAAAAAAGTTGTAATACCTTTTTATTATAGTTTGCTTTTATAGTGATTGGAATTGCAATAAGATTTATAGGGAAATGGTAAAAAGGAGAAAGTTATGGAAAAACCAAAAAGTTGATTTAAATTCGATTAAAAACAAAGGAGAGATTTATTTAGCAGGAGGTTGTTTCTGGGGTGTTGAAGGATATTTTTCAAAAATAGATGGCATTGCGGATACAACTGTTGGATATGCAAATGGAAATGGCTCAGAGACAAGTTACGAAAAATTAAAAAGTACAGATCATGCGGAAACTGTGCATATAGTTTATGATAAGGATAAAAATTTCACTGAGGAAATTTTACAACATTATTTTTAGAATAATTGAACCTACAAGTGTTAATAAACAAGGAAATGATGCTGGTAGACAATATAGAACAGGGAGTATATTTTGTTGATGAGAAAGATAAATCTGTTATAGAAAAATTTATTGACTGATCAAAGACCAAATTTTGACAAACCCTATAACTGTTGAAGTTGAAAAACTTAAAAATTTTGTTGTCGCTGAAGAATATCATCAAGATTATTTAAAAAAACATCCAAACGGATATTGTCATATTGACTTGGGTCTTGCTGATAAAGCCTCTTGAAAGAAAGGATGGGAAATATAAAAACCAAGTAAAGAAGAACTAAAAATAAATTGAGCGATTTAGAATACAATGTCACTCAAAATGCTGCAACTGAAAGGCCTTTTTCAAGTAAATATGATAAATTTGATGAAAAAGGGATATATGTTGATATAGTAACAGGAGAACCACTTTTTCTTCAAAAGATAAATATGATGCAGGTTGTGGATGGCCAAGTTTTTACAAAACCAATTGATGAAAATATAAATTACAAAAAGACGATAGTCATGGTCTTAAGAGGGTTGAAGTAAAAGAGCAAGGGTGGAGATTCACATTTAGGGCCATGTTTTTGATGATGGTCCCTAAAGATAAAGGAGGAAAGAGATACTGTATTAATGGAGCTGCTTTAAGATTTATTCCTTTAGAGGATATGGAAAAAAAGAGGATATGGGAAATATATTGATAAAGTTAAATAAAAATATTTTTTATATTTAATCATAAAGGGTATGTAATTTCGTTATTTTAATTATATACCTTTTTGTTGTGTAATAATAAAGTTTTTGAGTTCCAGCCAGCTCAAAAGTATTGAGAAATCGTATTGTTTTTATTTTTTTATAAAAAATAAAAATGACAATAAAAAAATCAAAAGTTTTCCCTAAAAATACATTGACTTATATACCGATTTAGAGTATAATACAGTTAATAAATTTTATAGGAGGTATTATATGAACTTATTATCTAATTTTGTATTACTAAGTGATTCGAAACTTGTTGATACTATCAACAAAATAAACGATTTTATCGCTGGTAATATATTAATGTACGGTTTGCTATTTGCGGGATTATTCCTTTCATTTATTTTGGGTTTCCCTCAAATTACAAAAATCGGAAAAGCTTTTAAATTAGTTTTTGGAGGACTTTTCAAAAAGAAAGAAGGACCTAAAGAAGAGGGTTCAATGTCTTCATTCCAAGCATTGGCAACAGCAGTAGCCGCTCAAGTAGGAACAGGTAATGTTGCAGGGGTTGCAACTGCTATTACTGCAGGTGGACCTGGAGCAATTTTCTGGATGTGGTTATCAGCATTCTTTGGAATGGGAACAATTTTCGTAGAAGCAGTTTTAGCTCAAAAGTACAGATCTAAAATTGATGGCGAATTTGTAGGAGGACCTGCATATTACATATCAAAAGGTCTTAAGAAAACCGGAGTATTTGCTAAAATTTTAGCCGGATTTTTCGCGATTGCGATAGTATTAGCCTTAGGATTTATGGGTAATGCCGTTCAATCAAACTCAATAGCATCAGGTATTAGAGGTATTCAAGGTTTTGAAAATATTAATCCTGCTATTATCGGTGTAGTTATTGCTATTTTGGCTGCTCTAATTTTCATCGGTGGTATTGACAGAATTGCAAAATTTGCTGAACTTGTAGTTCCTGTAATGGCAGTAGTTTACATTTTAGGAAGTATAGTTATATTGGTTATGTTTGCAGGTGAAATTGGACCCTACTTTTTGCATGGATTTTCAAGAGTGCATTTAATGGGACAGCAGTTGCTGGTGGTATCGCTAGGGGCAGCAGTTAAAGTTGCTGTTCAAAAAGGGGTTGCAAGAGGATTATTCTCTAACGAAGCCGGTATGGGTTCTACACCTCATGCTCACGCAGTTGCAAATGTAAAACACCCTGCTGAACAAGGTTTAACAGCTATTATTGGTGTATTCATTGATACAGTATTAGTATGTTCTGCAACAGCACTTGCAATATTAGTAACAGGTGCTTACAATGTTAAGGGAGCTGACGGAAAATTCTTAGCTGGAGCACAATTAACTCAACAAGCATTCAGAACTGCATTTGGTTCAGGTGGAGCTATTTTTCTTAGCAGTATGTTTATCATTCTTTGCATTTACTACTATCGTTGGTTGGTATTATTTCGGAGAATCAAATATCAAATATTTATTTGGTAAAGCAGGACTTTTACCATATAGAGCTATAGTTCTTATTTGTATCGTAGCTGGTTCTCTTGGAGAAGTTGCTATCGTTTGGTCATTAGCAGACATTTTCAACAGTTTAATGGTATTACCAAACTTAATTGCTATCCTTTGGTTATCATTTTGAAGCTAGAGCTATTATGAAGGATTACAATCAATGTCTATTAAATAATGATGTACATTATGATTATGAAGTAAAATAATAATTTAATTAATGTGATTTTTAGGAGAGATTTTATCTCCTTTTTAATTATAAAAATATAAATTTAATAATTTTGTAACACTTTTTGTAATAATTTTGTAATTTTTTTAGTGCTTATTTTTAGCTATTTGTTGATGTTATATAGAAAATATGATAAAATTATCTATATCAGGTAGTTATTTTTAAAATAATTATAAGGAGGTATTTATGAAAATAAGCAAAGAGACTTTTACTGTTTTCTATACTAATATCAAGTGTACTGGTTTCAAAAGATACTTTTGTTAGCGAGAAAAAGTAGTTGAGGCTGCAGAATATAAAAATGGGATATTTTATGGAGATGATGGTAAGCCTGCAAATTGGTGGTACAATGACGGCAAAGAATGGTACTTTTTTTCCAAAATGGGAAAAAAGTATAATGGCTATGGAAAAGATGCTTCCGGAAAGAAATTTTTTTGACAACGGAAAATATGCAAACTGGTGGAATGACGATGGAAAGGAATGGTATTTTTTTCCAAAAAGGTGAAAAAAACATAGTGGTTATGGAGAAGATGCTTCCGGAAAGAAATTTTTGACAACGGAAAATATGCAAGCTGGTGGCATGATGATGGTAAAGACTGGTACTTTTTTTCCAAAATGGAAAGAAACACAATGGCTATGGAAAAGATGCTTCCGGAAAGAAATTTTTTGATAACGGGAAGTATGCAAACTGGTGGTACTGATGATGGCGAGAACTGGTACTTTTTCCAAAATGGAAAGAAATTTACAGGAACTGCGAAAGATGGTTCAGGAATTAGAGATTTCATAAATGGAAAATATTCAAAAGAAATTAAAAATGAGTATAAAAATGGATTGTTCTACGATGAAAATGGAGACCTAGCTAATTGGTGGTGTGAGTTGGAAAAGAGTGGTACTTTTTCCAAAAACGGAAAGAAACATAGCGGTTATGGAAAAGATGCTTCCGGAAAGAAATATTTTGATAATGGTAAAATATGCAGATGGCTGGTATGATAATGGTGAAGATTGGTACTTTTTCCAAGAAGGTGAAAAAACATAGTGGCTATGGAATAGACGGTAACGGAAAAATATTTTGATAACGGGAAGTATGCAAATTGGTGGCATGATGATGGCGAAGATTGGTATTATTTTAAAGACGGAGATAAAACATAGCGGTTATGGAATAGACGCTAGCGGAAAGAAATTTTTGATAATGGAGAATATGCAAATGGCTGGTATGATAATGGCGAAGATTGGTATTTTTTCCAAAAAGGGTGAAAAAGTTTACAGGGCGAGCTAGAGATGAATCAGGATATAGATATTTTGTAAATGGAAAATATGGAAAAAGCCCATCTCAATCCGAATTTATAAAATAAAATTACACTGGGAGTTTTAAAAGCTATTAAAGGTAAAGGATTATTTCCTTCAATAGCGGTTGCACAAAGCTTTGTTTAGAAACCGGCTATGGAAATGACAGCTTATCACCTCCACCTATTTATAATTTATTTGGAATAAAAAAGTCGGTAAAGATACTCCTCCTTCAAGGTATTATGAAATGAGGACTGCAGAATATAAAAACGGTAAAAATATTATATTACAGCTAAGTTTATGAAGTTTTCAGGTTATGATGAAGCATTTGAATATTATGCTAAGCTATTTACAAAAATAAAATGGCTTTAAAAAGAATATTATGCTGGTGTATTGGCTGCAAAAACTCCGGAAGAAGCTGCAGAAGCTTTAACAGGAACTTATGCAACTGATCCTAATTATGGAAAAACTTTTAAATATAATTGATAAGCATGGATTAAGAGAATTGGATAAGGAAATTTTTCCTAATGGAGTAAAACCTTAGATGAAGAAATTTAAGAACGAATTTATTGGACTTTGTTCAGGCTTTTTGGGCTGTTAATGGTACAGTTTTATCTTTGCTAATGGGGAGTGAATTGCTGAAAAGTTATAATGTGGGAGTTATATTTCTTCTACCTTTAGTTTTTGCAGGATTTAACGACCTGTTTGCAGGATTATTTGTTCTTGGATATAATGGAATTTTTTGGAAAAATTAAATAAGATATTACCCGCATTGAAAAACAAAAGACAGGAAAATGGGTTTGTTTTTGCGGGTTTAATAGGAGGACCTGTCGGACAATGTTCATACATTATGGGCATTTTCTTTGGCAGGTCCTGCTTATGCAATTCAATTTCTGCATTATGTCCAATGTTTGAACTCTTTTATCTTTTTTTGTTTTTAAAAGAAAAATTAATTTAAAACTCTTATTTGTATTATTGGCTGTATTGTAGGGACATTTATTCTTTCATATTCAAAGCCTACAGAAATTATCCTTATTTTTATCTTGGGATTTTATTTTCTTTACTTTGCAAGTTTTTAGCTGGGGACTTGAAGCAACTATTGTAAACTTTTGCCACTAAAGAGAAACTTGAGGAAGAAATAATCTTAAATATTAGAGAGTTAGTTTCCGGAATTAGTATATTGTTTTTAGTTTTACCTTGCTTAAATTTGTTTGGAAGTTTTATCACGACAATAAAAAGTTTTGATATATTGAAGTATTTGATTTTTGCAGGATTTTTGCGGGTTTAAGTTATTTGCTTTTATTATAAAGTGATGAGATTAAATGGAGTTTCAAAAGGAATGGCTTTTAAAATAGTACTTTTAGTTTATGGAGTGTTATTTTTATCTGTTATATTTTTTTCTACTCCACTTACTTTAACCTTATTGATGGGTGTTGCTATTGTAACCATTTCAATAGTAGGTTTATCATTTAGTAGTTAGAAAATTTATTAAAAATGAGACAAAAATATTTTAATTATTTAAGATAAAGTATTTATTTAAAATTAAAAATGTAGTATAATAAACATATATGAAAAATAAAAAGGAGGAAATTTGTATGCATCCAATGTTACAAAAACATGTAGACTCAGGTTATATGAAAGAAGAACATGGTCTATATATCGAAGAAGCTTATAGCTAAAGGAGAAACTTTAATTATTTCAGGACATAGATCTGCTGGAATAAGACCATTTATGGCAGCTATTATGGCAGTTGCTAAAGGTTCACATAAAACTGCTCAAGTTAAAGATGAAGCCGGAATCGAAGCTGCAAGTGATGTAGATTATATTTTTAATTCCTGCACTTACGAAGAAAAACTGTGAATCAATGGTTCAAGCTGCTTTTCAATAAAAAGGAATGTCAACTATTACTTTTCAAAGAAACTGAACTTAAATATTCAATGATGAAAATCATGAAAACTCAAGCTAAAGAAGTTGGAGATTTAAGCAAAGTTGTTCATTTAATTGAATGTAGAAAAATTAGATGGTATTCCACATTTAATTAACTTTAGTAAAATGACTTATGACGAAAAAGGAAAAGTTAAGAGAGAAGATTTACTAAGCTGTGAAGATTACGAATAAGATTAAGAGCAAGAATTTAATTCTTGCTTTTTGTCATAAAAATTCCTATATGAAAAATTCTAAAAATAATCTTAATTGAAAAATTGTTTTTTTATGTTATGATATTTGATAGTATTGGAGGATTTTTGTGATTATTTTTTGGATTAGATCCCGGAATTGCAATTGTTGGTTATGGAATTATAGAGGCTATCGGGAATAGAGTAAGACTTATAGATTATGGAGTAATTGAAACAAAAGCAGGAATTCCACTTCCTGATAGGCTTTAAAATTATTGATGAAGAATTGAACAAATTAATAGAACTACATAATGTTGATGAACTTGCAATTGAAGAGTTATTCTTTAATAAAAATGTAAAAACTGTAATCAATGTTGCACAGGCAAGAGGGGTTGAGATTTTATCCTTTATAAAGAAGAATATCTTGGCTTATGAATATACTCCTTTACAAGTTAAACAAGCTATTACTGGATATGGTAGGGCGGATAAAAAGCAAAATGCAGGAGAGTATTAAGATGATTTTTAAACTTAAAAGCTGTTCCTAAACCTGATGATGCTGCAGATGCTTTGGCATTGCGCTTTTGTCATTTTAGCTTGAAATTTAAAAGAACAATTTAGAATGAAATAGGTGTTTTATGTACGAATATATTAGTGGAGAACTTAAATTTATTTACAATGATTATATTGTTATAGATAATGGTGGAATAGGTTATAAGATTTTTACTTCCAACAATACATTGTTTAATGTAATTGTTGGTGATTATTATACAATTTATACAGATTACATAGTTAAAAGAAGATTATGTCGCTCTTTTTTGGTTTTTAAAACAATGGATGAACTTTCAATGTTTAAATTACTTGTAAGTGTGAATAGTATTGATCCAAAAGGTGGCTTGTGGAATTTTATCATCAATGTCTGTTGATAGTTTGAAATTGACTATTGTAAATGGAGATGCAGTTGCTCTTGCTACAGCCAAAGGTGTAGGTAAGAAAACTGCACAAAAATCATTTTGGAATTAAAGGATAAAATTTCTATTGACAGTATCAGTAGCAAGGATATTTTCAGGAATGGAAGTTTCGACTTTAGATAGTGGAAAAGACTTGGAAAAAAGAGAACTTGTTTCAGACGCTTTAATTAATTTAGGATTTATGAAAAATGATATTGAGAGATTTCTTTCAAGTATAAATATTGATGAAATGGAAATAGAAGATATAATTAAACTTAGTATGAAAAAAATTATAGGTGTTAGTATGTTTGAAGATTATGAAGATAGAATTATCGGTACAGGTTTTTTTCAAGAGAAGATATTGAAATAGAAACCAGTTTAAGACCGAAATGGATTGATGAATATATTGGTCAAGAAAAAGCAAAGGAAAGACTTAAAATCTTTTATTGAGGCAGCAAAAACTAGAAATGAGCCTCTTGACCATAGTTTGCTTTTATGGTCCTCCGGGACTTGGTAAAACAACTCTGCAAAATATCATTGCAAATGAAATGGGTGTTAATATCAGAGTTACTTCAGGTCCAGCCATAGAAAAGCCAAGCGACCTTGCAAGTATTTTTTGACAAATTTAAGTAAAGATGATGTTTTGTTTATAGATGAAATTCACAGAATAAATAGAAGTGTTGAAGAAATTTTATATCCTGCAATGGAAGACTATGCACTTGATATAATAATTGGTAAAGGTCCCAAGTGCCAGAAGCCTTTAGAATTGACCTTGAAAAATTTACTTTGATAGGTGCAACGACAAGAACAGGACAATCTACAGGACCACTTTCGTGACAGATTTGGAATTATGTTGAGTCTTGAACTATACAGTATCGAAAAACTTACAAAAGATAATTACAAGATCTGCCGGAATCTTGGGAATTGAAATTGAACCTGAGGGAGCGCTAGAAATTGCAAGACGTTCCAGAGGAACTCCTAGAATTGCAAACAGACTTTTAAAGAGAGTTCGAGACTTTTGCACAAGTTAAGAGAAATGGAAAAATTGATTTACAAAACCAGCAAAAGACGGGCTTGATATTTTTGGAAGTGGATTCTCTTGGTCTTGATACGATAGACAGAAAAATAATAACTACAATAATAGATAATTTTTCAGGGAGCCCTGTTGGGATTGATACAATAGCTGCATCTACAGGTGAGGAGAGAATTACAATCGAGGATGTCTATGAACCTTTATTTACTACAAATAGGATTTTTAAGTAGAACAAGCAGAGGAAGAATTGTAACTGAAAAAGCATACAAGCATTTTAGTAGAATAAAAAGTAACGATTATTTGATTGTTACTTTTTTTGTGTTTAAGAAGATTTAAAATAAATTTATTTTAAAAATGGTTGTTTACTTTAAAAAATTTGAAAAATATTGAAAAACAATATATAATATAAGCTTTGTAGATGTATTTTTATAATTTAATAAAAGGAAGAGTGTTAATGAATAGTTTAAAAAACTGATGATTTTGATTTTGAGCTTGATGAGTCTTTGATTGCTCAGTTTCTGCTTAAGGATAGATCAAGTTCAAAACTTTTAGTTGAAATAGAGAAAATTTTGATTTAGAACATAAAAATTTTTAAAAATATTGTTGATTATATAAAAAAAGATGATGTTTTGGTAATCAATGATACTAAAGTTATTCCTGCAAGACTTTTTGGAGCAAGACACGGTAAGGATGAAGCTATTGAAGTTTTACTTTTGAAAAAGCACGAGGATAATACTTGGGAAACTTTGGTTAAACCCGGAAAGAAAATGAAGATAGGCTCAAAGGTTGAATTTGGAAATGGAAAATTGCTTGGAGAGTTAGTAGGTATAAGTGAGGATGGAGAGAGATTTGTAAAATTTTCTTATGATGGAATTTTTGAAGAAATTTTGGATGAACTTGGAACAATGCCACTTCCACCATATATTCATGAAAAATTAGAAGAAAGAGACAGATACCAAACTGTTTATGCAAAGCATAATGGCTCAGCTGCGGCACCGACTGCCGGACTTCATTTTACAGATGAGCTTTTAAAAGAGCTTAAAGAAAAGGGAGTTAAGATTGCAAGAGTTACTCTTCATGTTGGACTTGGAACTTTTAGACCTGTTAAGGTTGATAATGTTTTGGAAACATAAGATGCATGATGAGTATTATGAAATTTCAGAAGAAAGTGTTGAAATAATTAATTCTGCAAAAGGAAAAAGGAAATAGAATTTTTTGCAGTTGGAACAACAAGTGTAAGAACTTTGGAAACAGTTTATAAAAAAATATGGAAAACTTGTAGCTTGTAAGGGAATACGGATATTTTTCATTTATCCAGGGTTTTGAATTTAAGGTTGTTGATTGTCTTATTACAAATTTTTCATTTACCAAAAATCAACATTAATTATGCTTGTTAGTGCTTTTTGCATCAAAAGAGATAATAATGAATGCATATAATGAGGCTACAAAAAAATAGATATAGATTTTTCAGCTTTTATGATGCAATGCTTATTAAAAAGGAGAAATAATGGAATTAAAAATATGAATTGATAAAAAGTCTTCGGATTGTAATGCAAGACTTGGGGAAAAATATATACAAATAGGGGTGTTATTGAAACTCCAATTTTTATGCCCTGTAGGAACGAGAGCGACTGTTAAGGCGATGAATGTAGATGAGTTAAAAGAGATAGGTTCACAAATTATTTTAGGAAATACTTACCATTTATATTTAAAAACCCGGTCAAGAAATTATTAGAATGGCTGGAGGACTTCATAAGTTTATGAATTGGGATAAGCCAATCTTTAACGGATAGTGGTGGTTTTCAAGTTTTTCAGTCTTGGAGATATTAGAAAGATAACTGAAGAGGGTGTAGAATTCAGATCCCATATTGACGGTTCAAAGCATTTTATTTCTCCTGAAAAATCAATGGAAATTCAAAATGATTTAGGTTCTGATATTATGATGGCTTTTGACGAATGTGCACCATATCCTGCAAGTTATGATTATGTAAAAAAATTCTATGGAAAGAACTTTACGTTGGTTAAAGAGATGCAAGGATTATCATAAAAGCACAGATAATCAAGCACTTTTTGGAATTATTCAAGGTGGAATGTTTAAGGATTTAAGAAGAGAGTCTGCACTTGCTACAATTGATATGGATTTACCGGGCTATGCTATTGGAGGTCTTAGTGTAGGAGAACCTAAAGAAATTATGGTTGAATATCTAAATTATACAACACAATTTATGCCTGAAAAATAAGCCTAGATATTTAATGGGAGTAGGAACTCCGGATTATTTATTTGAAGCTGTTGAAGCGGGTATTGATATGGCTGACTGTGTTCTTCCAACAAGAATTGCAAGAAACGGAACTGCAATGACTTCAAAGGGAAAACTCGTTATAAAAAATGCTAAATATGCAAAGGACTTTGCTCCACTTGATGATGAATGTGATTGCTATGCTTGTAGAAATCATACAAGAGCTTATATAGACATTTGATAAATGTTGATGAAATATTAGGGCAAGACTTCTTTCAATCCACAATTTAAGATTTTTACTTAAAAACAATGGAAAAATATAAGACAAGCAATTAGAGAAGATAGATTTTAGAATATAAAAAAAGAATTTCTATAAAAATTATGGATATGAGGATTAGAAATGAATAAATTTTTAAAAATTATTGTTAATTTTAGCGATTACACCTGATAATATTTAGCGACAGCAGGATTTTGCTGTATTGCCGTCATCAGTTTTTTGCTTATATTAAAGACGGAAAAGAAGTTTTATAGGCTCCTTTATGATTTTATACATTTGCTATAGTAAATGCTGTATTATCATTCTTTGGAATAACATATTTAAGAAGAATTAGAAAGAAATTTAATGACGAAAATTATCCCAATAGGGAGTAACTGTTGTAGCTTTTTGTAAATCTGCTTTATTTCTATTATGTGTAATTACTTTTACATTTTTCAGTTTTAAAACTTATGTTAAGAAAATTCAAAAATGGAAATTCCTTTTTATGTAATTAGATTAGTTTTTCACTTTAATTGCAATTTTGACAACAATATATGGAATTTATTTAAGAAGAGTAAATAAAGAAAGTGAATTTGCAATAAGAAATAAATGGACAATGAATAATGATATAGTTTTTCGGATTTGCAAATAAATTTTTCAGGAATTGTCTTTATTGCAGGTGGGAATTTTTTTATTTCGATTGTTTCTTGGATTATTGGAAATCAAAGTCAATTATATATAACAACATTATTTTACTTTAATAATTTGTGCAATATCATCAAACTATATAAGTAGAACAATAGGTATGAAATACAAAATGATGTATAAGGAAAAAGATAAGAAAAATATAGATTAAAAAGAAGTCGTTTAAGCGACTTCTTTTAATTTGTATCTTTTTATGAATATTCCTAGTAGTGTATAAAATACTATAAACACAACTTGTGATGCAACAAATAGTAAAGAAATTTTTCAAAAGTTTATTTCTTGTAAAAACTTTTACAAAATAATATTGTGGCATAAATTTTAGAAACATTAATTAGAGCTTGTGGTAAAAATTTTCATGGGAAAAAAACACCTGAAGAGAAAATGCCATTATTAATGTGAAAGCTGAATTTACACCATTTACTACTTTTACATCTTTTAGAGATTGATACAAATAGTTGTCCAAGTGAAATTGCAGTAAATGAAAAATATAAATACTGCTAAACTCATATATACTAAATCAATTTTTAGCTATTGATTCATTCACTCTTGAAATTGAAACGGCTAAATAAAAACTTGATATTAATATAGATATAATTATTTGAGCTAAAAATTGCTGTAAGGTTTGTGATTTTTTTGACTATAAAGGGATAAAGCCATTCTTTTAAAAGGCTTTCTTTTTTTAAATTCAGCATCAATATTTATAATTATTGAAATTATACTCATAAAAACTATATAACTTAAGATTGAAAAAGTAGTGTTAAAGACTTCTTTTCCTTTTTTTCTTGATTATATAATTTAGTATCTATTATCTTTACATCAATCTCTTTCTTTAATGTATTTATTACCTCTTGTTGATCAACATTTGAATTTATTGCAGACAATGTGTAATTGAGATAACTTTTTTCAAGTCAATTTTTAAAAAAATGTTATAACAGAAGTTTTTGTTGGAGCTAATATAGAAATGGCTTTTTATTATTTAACAAATTTTGTTTTAAAAGTCTTTTTATTTCTATATAAGCTGTAATTTTATCTTCAACAATTTGTTTTTCTAGCTTCGCTATCCGTAATTTTATCTTCTTTAACATTATGTTTTTTTCTTTTAAGTAATTTATTAAGGCTTTTGATTCTTCACTTTTTGTCTTCATCATTTATCATTAAGTCCAGCTTCATAGGTTTAAATTCAACATTATTATCTTTTTGAGCTGGTAAATATAATCAACATAACCATAAAAAAATTATGAAAGAAAATAAAACTGCTTTTTATATTTTTTTAATAAATATTTTCATATAATTTTTAAATATCATTATACTTATGCCTCCTCAAATATATTAATGCAATTCCAAAATAGAATTATAGTAAATGGAATTATAAATTTAGCCATTGTAATCAAGTAGCTATTGTCATTTGCAATATTTACACCTAATAGTGCATTTTCCATATAAAATGTTGGATTTATCTTTTTATTATAGGAAAGCTGAAGTTATAGCATTTGTAACACTTGAGCCCATCATTCCTGAAGTATAATTCATAAGTAAAATACATCCAAGTCCAACCATTGTTTTAGTTTTCGGTTTTTGCTTTTAATGCCACTGCAAGGAACATTCCCATAGTTATTCCAAAAATCATAATTAAAAAGTAGAGTAATAATTGAAGCTAAAATAGTTTGTTATTAAGGTTATCCCAAATACTAGTTTTTAAATAAATAATCAATAATGTAGAATTAAAACCTGTGAGTATAAGTGCAGATAATATCCCATTTATTAAATAAGTTGATTTTTTTATTGGAGAAACTAACATTCTTACCGCAAAAATCAGACGAATCATATAAAATATTGTCTATATAAATAACTCCATCAAACATAGTATATAGACTTGTCATAATAATTATTGAAAAAAAGTATGGGTTCAACACCTGTAACACCATGGTTTTTTTGTCCTCTATAAAATCTTTATCAATATTTTTATAATTTCTTCCTGATTAATTTTTAGTTTCATACATTTGTTTTTATTTGGTCAAGGATATTTTTAACTACCATAACTTCTGAATTAGATGATATAATTTTTAAAGATAAATCATCTTCTATAAAAGGCTTTATATTCTTTGTTTTTTTAGATCTGTTTGAACATCTTCTTTTACTTCTTTAAGATTAAGATATGGAATTTGTTTTTAAAAATATATTCATGGGGATTATTTTTGTTAATTCCAACATTTACCTTATCAAAATTTTTACCTATATTAGGAATTACTAGGCAAAAGAACGTAGCTAAAAATCATAGGGAAAAAGTATTCCAAAAATAAATTTAGTTTATCTCTTTTCAAATGTAGCAAATTTACTTTTTAAAGCAGATAAAATTCCATTATTCTCTAAGCTCCTTTCCTGTCATTTCTAAGAAAATATCTTCCAGTTTAGGTTTCTTTGAAAAATTTCTTCATAAACTACATTGTTTTCATCAAGTAGGTAGATTAATTTTTAATATTTCCTGTATCAGTTGAATAGTTAAAAGTTACTTGATTTTTCCTTTGTTTCAACATCAATTACTTCATCTTGTTTTTTTCCAAAATAGAAATAATTTCGGGCTTTATAAAACCTACAACTGTAATCTTTTCTTTTTACACTTACTCCATTAATCAAAGTTTGCATATCTCCGGTTAAGATATTTTTTTCCATTATCCATAATAGAAATTTTATTGCAAAGATATTCAGCTTCATCTAAATAGTGAGTAGTATAAAGAATTGATGATCCATTTTCAGCTAAATTTTTAATTCCATCTAAGATAAACTTTCTGCTTTGAGCATCTACTGCAACTGTTGGCTCGTCTAAAAATTACAAGTTCAGGCTTATGTGAAATACCACAAGCGATATTTAAACGTCTTTTAAGACCACCTGATAGCTTCTTTTCCAACATTTTTTTCATGACTTTTGAAGTCCTGTAAATTCAATAGCTTCATTTACAAGCCTTTTTTCTTTCATTTTTTTATTAGATATATATAGACCACAAAAAAATAGTCGATATTTTTCTTTTTACAGTTAAATTATTAAAAAAACAGCAAGTTCTTGAGGAACAATTCCAATTTTTTTCTTTAATTTCATATTCATGAGAAATATCTTTTTCCAAAAAAACTTCAATAGTTCCACTGTCATATTTCAAAAAGAGAAAGCATACACATTATTGAAGTCGTCTTTCCACAACCATTTGGACCTATAAGTCCAAGTACATCTCCTTTTTCAAGAGATAAATTAAAATGGTCTAAAACAATTTTTTTCTTTAAATTTTTAATTAAATCTTCTATTTTTTTATAATCATAATTATCACCTCACCAATATTATATCAACAAATTTTTTGAAAAAAATTAGTGTATTATGTAATTTTATCAATATGACAAATGTAATTTTTGAAAAAAATATGGTAAAATAGTTATAATAGTTTTTAAATGATTATTGTTTTTATTTATTTTTAAAATTAGATGGAGATATTATGGTATTTTTTTAAAAGTATTTTTATTAAATTTTTTTGTTTTTTTATTTTTCAGAAAAAAATCAGTTTTGCTAATGTTGCAATTTTTAGTTTGATTTCGTTAATTTTTTTGTGCTTATAGTTGAAATTAAGGAAAATATATATTATAGTTTAGCCTTGTCGGTAATTTTTCTTGATAATAGTTTACTATTTTTCCGGAGTTTAGATTTTTTTATGTTCTCTTTCATTTATGCAATTTATAGCAAGTCAATATACAATATTCCAATATTTTTTGTATTTTTTTAATTACAAAAAGAAGTTGACTTTTTAACATTGTCTTTACTAATTGTTTGTCTATCTCAATATGATAGGGAGCTATATGAAAGAAAAGTTTTTTTACCATAGAGAATTTTTTTAAATTTTTATAAGACAAATTATAAATTACAAAAGAACTTTAAAAAAAGTATGTATCTTGAAGAAGAAAAAAGAATTATGATAGTATTTTAAAAGAAAGAGAAAAAAATTTCAAAAAGAATTACATAATTCAATAGGACATACAATTTCAGCTTCTGTTTTTAGAGCTAAGAGCATTGGAGTTTATCTGTGAAGATGAGGAAGTGAAAAACTTCACTTGCTAGGATAAGAGAAAAATCTATCTGGTGGATTAGTTGATATAAGAAAAAAATAATTCATAATATGTATAAATCTGCTTTTGACTTAGAAAGTTCCATTGAAAAAAATAATAAATGTTCCAAATGTGAAGTCAAAATTAATATATAGAGTTAAAAACAAAAATGAATGAAAATTTAAGTTTTGATATTTTAAGCATTGTAAAGGAGGCTTTTGCCAATTTTACTAAACATTCAACAGGAGATAGTTTTACTGTTAGAATAATCGAAAATGAAAATTCTTATATAATTACGATTTTTTTGACAATGGAAAAAAATATTTATATTGAAAAAAATGATGGTCTTGGTATTTTTATCGATGGAAGAAATAGCCAAAAAAATATAATGGGCTATTCAATGTTATTACAGATGATGGATTTAAAATAAATATTGCGATAGATAAGGAGAAAATAATGAAAATTTTAATGGTTGATGATGACTTACTGGTATTAAATGCTTTTAAGTACTATATTGGGAAAAAAGTGGATTTGAAATTGTGCTTGCAACAACAGATTCTAAAAAAAGCAGTTGAAACTTATAAAGAAAATAAAATTGATGTAGTTATTTTTGGATATCAGAATGAAAAGATGTAAATGGGGTTGATGTTGCAATAGAAATTTTTAGATTTTGACAAAGATGCTAAGATAATGCTACTAACAACTTTTTAATGATAGGGATGATATAATTAGAGCTTTTAAACAAAGGTGTTTTTAGGGAGTTATTTTTAAAAGACAATGTTGCATCGCTAATTCCTGCAATAGAATCTGTAAGTCTTGGAAATAAAATTTTAGATAATGAACTGAATTTAAAAAAATCTTTTAATACTACAAAAAGATTTTTGAACTCTTAACACAAAAAGAAATTGAGATTTTTAGAACAAATTGCAAAAGGGATTATCTAATAAAGAAATTTCTGAAAAATTATTTTTTTAAGTGAGGGAACAGTGAGAAATTATATTTCAGGAATTTTAGAAAAAGTTAGAACTTAGAGATAGAACTCAACTTGCAATATATTATTATACGAAGTAAATAAACAAGCAAACAAAAAAAGCCAACATTTCGTTGGCTTTTTTTGTCTTGAAAGCTAAGGAGGTTTCAGGTTACCCATTTGATTAAAAAGGGAGCTATCAATCATTATGTTTTAGAATAATCTAATTCTTTTTCTGAATGAGCAACAACAACTGAACAAGTAATATCACCTAAAATATTAATTGCTGTTCTAATCATATCAAAAAAATTCTATCAATTCCTGCTACCAATGCGATTCCTTCAACAGGAAGCCCTACACTTTGCAGAACCATTGTGAGCATAATTACTCCCTGCTCCGGGAACTCCGCTGTTCCAACCGAGGCAAGAGTTGTAGTAAGTACAATTACAACTTGTTGTTGCAGGGATAAATTTATTCCATAAACCTGTGCAATAAATAATGCACATACACCTTGATAGATTGCAGTTCCATCCATATTTATAGTTGCGCCTAAAGGCAGAACGAAACTTGCTATTGGTTTTGAAACACCCATTTCTTCTTCTGCAGTTTCCATAGAAACAGGAAGTGTTCCTGCCGATGAAGCAGTTGAAAATGCTACAAAAATGGAGTTGAAGCTTTTCTAAAAAAAGTTCTGACTTTCATTTTTTTGTAAAGATTTTTATAGATGATGAATACACTAAAAAGTGCATGAATTATACTAGCCAAATATACTATAAAAAAATTACTTTAATTAATGGAATTATAACTTTTGATCCATTATTTGCAATAACTGGAGTAATTAAACCTAATACCCCAATTGGAGCAAGTTTCATTATTCCATTTGTAATTGAAATCATCGCATTTGATATTCCATCAAAAATGCAAATACCGGTTTTGATTTTGTTTCTCCTAATGATAGAAGTCCACTGCCAAGTATCAATGCAAATACTATAATTTGTAACATACTTCCATCAACTATTGACTTCATAGGATTTGATGGAATTATATTGATTAGAGTATCTATAAAATTAGGTGCTTCATTTACTTTTACTTCTTTTTAAAGTTGTAGGTAGAGTGAATCCTGAACCGGGTTTTAAAACATTAGTAAATGCTAAACCCAGAATGATGGCAAAGGTAGTTGTTAAAAATAAAATACAAAAAGTTTTTAAACCTATTTTTCCAAGTTTCTTTATATCTTTTTAATTCAGCAACTCCAACAACTAAAGATGAAAAATACTAAAGGAACTATTACTAATTTAATTAAATTAAGAAATATTGTTCCAATAGGTTTAAAATAAGCATCAGCAATTTTTGGATTTGATTGTAAACACAGACCCTAAAAGCTACACCGATGAAAAAGTGCAATTATAATCTGTAAGGGTAATGATATTTTTCTTTCTTTTTTTCATGGTTATTCCTCCTATAATAATTTATTACTATAATACAATGCACCTATATTATATCATATATTTAAATAAAATAAAATATCTTTATTGATAAAATTCGTCACGGTAAATTATTTTTCCTGCAATTTTTAATAAAAATTTATTAAAAACTAGCATTTTTAAATATATTAAATTGTATAGAAATTTTTGTCAAAAATATTTTAATAAATATTACTTTTATCTTTTTAAGTGTTATATATTTGTAAAAATATTGTATAAATATTTAATTTTAATTGAATAAATTTACAAATTTTTGTTATAATACATAGTGAGTGGAGGTGTATTAATTATGAATAAAAAAATAAATTCGAAAATGGCAGTATTAAGATATCAAACGATATTTTTTTATATGATTGCTGCAATGGCAACTATCGAAGTTGAAGGTGTAAAATCTATCGTTGGAATTCCTACCGATGTTGAAAAAAATTAATGCAAAAAAATTCTAAGAAGGAATAGAAATTGAATTTTCTAGAAAAATGGAATTCACATTGGTGTTAAAGTTTCTATAGAATATGGACAAAAAAATTTGAAGAAATCGTTAAAAAAATTCAAGAAAAATATAAAATTAAAAGTAGAAATGATGACAAGTATTAAAGTTTTAGGTGTAAATATTTGTATTGAATCTATTGAAAAAGTAGAGTGTTTATATGACTAGAAGTGAAGCTACGAGAATGGTGTATGAAGTTGATTTTATCAATTAAGTATACATAATAATTTTTTAAATGTGACGAGATAGAAAGTTTTATAGAGTATTTCGATTTGCCTAGTAGCGAGGTTAAATATATTAGAAAAAAATTGTAAATCTATAATAGATAATCTTGATAACATTGATAATATTATAAAGGAAAACTTAGAAGGCTGCTGGAATTACAATAGAATAGCTAAAATTGATTTGGCAATTCTTAGAGTTGCAGTAAATGAAATTTATTACTTAGACGATATTCCTGAAAGTGTTGCAATAAATGAAGCTATAGAAATTGCGAATAAATATTCTACTGACGCTTCATATAAGTTTATAAATGGAATTTTGGGAACTATCGTTAGAGCAAAAATAAAATATATTTTTAGGAGGTAGTTATAATGTTACTTAATACTTTATTGTTAGTTGTGTTCGTTGGTATTGTTTTTTTCAGGCATAGCTGTGTCAACTTTTTTTAGTTGGAACTGAAGGTAACAAGAGATGGATTGTTTATCCAGTTTTCTAGTGCGATTTGTATTGGTATATTTTTTTGTTTTTTAAAAATACTATGAATTTAAATTTCCTACCTTGGAGAAATGCATATTTGATTGTTACATTCTATGTTTCAGCTGTTTGTACATTAATGGCATTTATAGCTATTCCTAAAACATCTTTTAAAAGCATTAAAAGAAAGTGTAGTTCCTGCAGTAAGCATATTTACAATTGCCGGAGTTCTTTTAATGATTTACTAAAAATAGGAGAGTTTTGATGACAACATTTAAGGTTAAAGAAGTGAGTAAGTATATTTCGAATGTACTTAGGGAGATTCTTTTTATCTAACATAAGTGTTGAAGGCGAAGTATCTAATTTTAAAAAATCGGGTGGTCATAGTTATTTTAGTATCAAAGATGATGAAGCTATGCTTAAATGTGTAGTTTTTAAAACTATTCCGATTGCACAAAGTTTGAATCTAACTGACGGACAAAAGGTTGTCGTAACAGGAACTGTTATGACTTATGAAAAAGGAAGCTACTATCAGATTTTTATGTAAAAAAATGTTGAAGAGGTCGGTCGTGGAAATTTATATGAGCAGTTTTTAGCTCTAAAAGAAAAACTTTCAAAAGAAGGTCTTTTTAATTCTGAATTAAAAAAGCCAATTCCGAAATTTCCCAAGAATATAGGAGTTGTTACTGCTAAAAACGGAGCGGCAATTCGTGATATTTTAAATACATTGATGAAGAAGATATAGGATTGCAAATATATTTTTATCCTGCTAAGGTTCAAGGGATTGGTGCGAGTGATGAAATAGCTCTTGGCGTTAAATATTTAGATTCACTTGATTTTATTGACACAATAATTGTTGGTAGAGGTGGTGGTTCTTTTTGAAGATTTGAATGCGTTTAATGATGAAAATCTCATTAGAACCATTTTTAATTGTAAAAACCTGTTATATCAGCAGTTGGTCATGAGATAGATACAATGCTAACAGATTATGTTGCAGATAAGAGAGCTGCGACTCCGACGGCAGGAGCAGAGCTTTTCATCTGTAAGCATGGATGAGATAAAAAGAATTTTTAAATCAAGCAGAGAAAAAAACTTAATAAAAATATTTTTAGAAGAAATTTCTGCTGAAAAAGTTCAGCTTGAACATTTTAAAAAGAATTGGAATATTACAATCCAGCTAATAGAATTACTACATTGAAAGAAAATCTTGAAAATTTGAAAAAAATCTTTGGATGAAAAAAATAGTTTCAATTTTTTTAAATATAATAAACAATTATTAGATTTTAAAAGACAATCTTTGGAGATTATAAATCCCGAACAGTATTTTTAGATAGAGGATATAGTATTATTTATAATGATAAGAATGAAATGTAAAGGATATTAAGACTGTAAAATGTAGAGATTCTTTTGAAACTTAAAGTTTCTAATGGAGAGATTATTTCCGATGTTAAGGAGATTATAGATGGCAATTAAGTTGGAAAAATTATGATAAGGGAATTGAAGAACTTATTAAAAATTGTAAATACTTTAGAAAAAGAACAATTAAGTCTTGAAAAAGTATTGAGCTGTATAAAAAGGGGATGAAACTTCATAAAGAATTAGTTGATATTTTGGAAAAAGAAGAAGGTAGACTGTTCTTATTTGATGAAAAAGGCTCAAGATGAAGAGGAAAAAAATTTGTAGAAAAAACTTTAGAAGATGGACAAGTGAGTTTAGAGTTATAATGGAAAGATTTTATAGAATTAATTCATAATGATAAAAGCATAATTGAGAAAAGATTAAGTAAAGTTTATACTAATAATAATGAGTTTGAAAAATGTGTGCTTATTCTTTTTCTGTTGGTGGAAAGAGAATAAGAGCAATTTTGCTTTTTAGAGGCTTTTAAAAATTTGTAGGATATTTCAGATATAGCTATAGACTTTTTCAGTTGCTTTTAGAGCTTATTCATAACTATTCTCTAGTTCATGATGATTTACCTGAAATGGATGATGATAAATTTAGAAGAGGAGTATTATCTGTTTATGGCAAATATGGACAATCAAATGCTGTTTTTAGTTGGAGATGAGCTTTTAAATAATGCAAATTTAATTATGTTTAAAGCTATTAAAACAACTTGAAAATATTGATGAAATCAAAATGCTATTTCTGCAAGTGAAATAATTTTTAAATTCAAAGTGGAATAAATGGAATGATTTATGGTCAGTTTTTAGATCTTGAAAAATAATGTAGAGAATTTAAGTGATATTGAAAAAGATTAATTCTCTAAAGACAGGGAGAACTTTTTAAAGCTGCAATTTTATCGGGAGCAAAACTGGTGGAGCAAGTGATAATGATTTAGCACATTTGGAGATTTACGCTAAAAACCTAGGTTTAGTTTTCCAACTTCAAGATGATTTATTCGACTATGATGAGGATGTTGAGTTAAATAAAAAAACTTTTGCAACTGTTTCTGGGAAAGAGTGAAGTTGAAAAAGAAAATTGAAGAACAAAATAAGATTTCATTGCAAGAAATTAATAAAAATTTCAGGAAGAAAAGAATTTTTGTAAATTTCATTGATTATATGGCAAAAAGGACTTACTAATGGAAAGAGCAGATATTTGTTTAGTTAATCTGGGTCTTGTAAAATCAAGAACTCATGCAAAGAGGATTATTACAGAAAAAGAGCTTTTTATTATGGTAAAAATTATAGAAAAAAAGTTTCAATGATGATTGAAAAACCTGAATTAGTAATATAAAAGCAACTTTTGAAGATAGTTATGTTGGAAGAGGAGCTATTAAAGTTAGACTCTGCAATTAAAAATTTTAAACTTGATTTGGAAAAATTTAATCTGTATGGATATTGAGCATCAACAGGGATTTACTCAAATTATGTTAAATGCAAAATGCAAAAGAAAGTTTATGCAATAGATGTCGGAACAGATCAACTTTAGCAAAAGAGTTTACTTGAATGATGATAGAGTAGTAAGTTTGGAAAATATAAATTTTCGATATTTAGATTTTGAAGTTATAGGAGAAAGCTTGATTTTATTTCTATCGACGTTTCTTTTTATTTCTTTTAAAATATTTTTTTGAAAAATTTGTATAAATTTTTAAAAGAAGACAGTATGATTGTGGCACTAATAAAACCACAATTTGAATGTGAAGGAAAGAGCTTAAATAAAAAGGGAATAGTAAAGTCTGAAAAAGTTATAGAAAATGTAATTGAAAAAGGTCAGACTTTATGCACTTGAAATAAACTTGAAATAATTTCCATAATTGATTCTCCAATACTCGGTGGAGATGGAAATAAAGAAAAAAATTAGCACTTATTAAAAGGGATTTTTTTAAGAGGTTTTTATGAAAAAAATATACAAGACAGAGAATTATTTTAGATTTAGTTGAAAATAATGAGATAAAAACACAAGAAGAACTTTCAGAATGTTTGGAAAAAAAGGAATTCGTTCTACACAAGCTACAGTTTCAAGAGATATAAAGGAATTAAAAATTTTTAAAGGTACAAACTAAAAATGGAGAATATAAGTATAAGGTTGTAGATTCTATTTATGACTCTTTAGATGAAAGGTTGAGTAAGATATGTAAACTTGCTATTTTTGTCTATAAAGCATAATGGAGATGTGATACTTATAAAGACTATTCCATATACTGCAAGTGTTTGTGGTTCGTATATAGAAAGTGCAAAAGTTAAAAATGGTAAGTGGAATCGTAACCGGAAATGATACCATCTTTTATTGCTATTGACGATAAAACTTTTTCTAGATTCTGTAGTTGAAGATATAAGAAAACTTGTAAGGTAGGGATTTTTATGTTATCTGAATTATATATAAGAAATTTAGCAATTGTCGATGAAATAAAAATTTCCTTTTACTGAAGGACTTAATATTTTAACAGGAGAAACAGGAACCGGTAAATCTATAATTATCGGTGCTATTTCTTTGCTTTGCGGTGGAAGAGCTAATACTTCATCTATTGGAAAACGTAGTGATACCGCTTATGTTGAAGGAGTATTTTTTTCTATCTGATTATGATGAGAAAAATTTTGAGAAATAAAGTTTGATTTGCTAGGGTTTAGATATAGAAATTGAAGATAATATGTTAGTTATTTCAAGAACTATAAGTAAAAAATGGAAGATCAGTTTCAAAGATAAATAATAGAACTGTAAATAATTCTATTCTATCTGATATTATGTTAAATATTTTAAATGTATGTGGACAACATGATAGTTATACATTATTTAATAGATCTGACTTTTGTTGAAATTTTTAGATAGTTTTTGCGATGATGAGTTTAGAAAAAAATTAAAAGAATTAGAAACATTATATTGACAAAAATAAAAAAAGACAAGTTCTGACTTAAAAGAAACTAAAGAATAGAGTAAATAATTTTTGATGAAAATGTTGAGGAAATAAAATCAGAAATTGAAGAGCTAAATAGCTTTGGAACTTGAAACTTTTGGATGAAGAATTTATTGAAAATGAAATTGATAAATTTAATAATAGTCAAACCATTTTAGGTTGTTGTGGAAATTTAGTTGAGGGTTTTTGATGGAGAAAATTCAGAAGTAAATGCCTTTTTCCATCTTGAATGAAATAAATAGAAATCTTGTTATACTTGAAGAAAATGATAAAAATGTAAAAATTTAGTGAAGATTTTTGAAAATATTTCTTTTTGGGATTAAAAGAAATTTATACAAAAATTCAAGATTATTATTCAAGTGTTTATATTGACGAAGAAAGATAATGATTCTACAGGAAAAAAATTTAATCTTTTAAATGACTTGAAAAGGAAACATAGGACAGATAAAAAGGACTTATAAAATATAAAAATTCATTAGAGGAAGATTTATATTTACTTGAACATTCAAAAGATTTGTTATTTGAAGAAAACAATAAACTTAAAAATTTAAGTGAAGAATATAAGAAAACTTGGTATAGAAATTTCAAATTCTAGAAAAAGAAGTTGCAAAGAGAATTGAAAAAAATTAATTGAAAAAGAACTTTTGGATTTGGATTTAAAAAAATTCAATCTTTAAAAATAGATATAAAGACAAATAATAAAATTACAAACATTGGTTTTGATGAAGTTACTTTTTTTAATTTCAACAAACAAGGGTGAAGAACTTCAAGAAATATATAAAATTGCATCTGGTGGGGAACTTAGCAGAATTATGTTAGGTTTTAAAAAGGTTTTATCCGATAGGGATAAGATAGCAACTCTTGTTTTTGATGAAATTGATACGGGTATAAGTGGAATAACCGCTCAAATTGTTGGAGAAAAACTTGCAGAAATTTCAAAAAAATCATCAACTTCTTGTAATTTCTCATTTACCACAGATTTCAGTTTTATCAGATACGCATTTTATAATAAGCAAAGAAACAGTTGGAGATATAACTTTATCAAAAGTTTTATGTGCAAATTATGATGAAAAAGTTATGGAAATTTCAAGACTTATAGGTGGAGCAAATATTAATGAAACAACTATAAGACAATCTAAAGAAATGATTGAAATTGCAAATGAAAAAGGAAAGATTAAGATGTATAGAAAAGTAAAATCAGAAGAAATTTTTGACGGAAAAATTTTTGAATTTAAAACTTGAATACTTTGAAAAAAAGATGATAAAAGTTTTAAGAAGAGAAATTGTAGATCATAAAGATGCAGTTGCAATTTTTCCCAATTGATGAAAAAAAGGATATGTATATTTAGTTAAACAATACAGATTTCCAATTCAAGAGGACTTTTTAGAAATTCCTGCCGGACTTGTGAAATAGGAGAAAATTATGAAGAAACAGCTCTTAGAGAATTGCAAGAAGAAATAGGTTTTAGTTCTAATAATTTAGAAAAATTTTTGAAGGTTATACAAGTGTTGGATTTTTGTACAGAAAAAAAGTTGTAATTTCTTTAGAGCTGACAATTTATTTTTCTTCAAAAATTACCAGAAGATGAAGATGAGAAATTTGAGTGTAGTTAAAATTCGTTTTGATGAATTTAAAAAGATGTATTTTAATGGAGAAATAAAAGATTTTAAAAACGGCAATAGCTATTTTAAATGAAATAAATAGGGGAGTAGTATGAACATTTATAATGGAAACATTTAATTGTTGGAATTGCAGTAATGTTTGTAATTATAGCCTGTAGAGTTTTTCAAGCAAAATGTCGCTTTAGCATCTAGGGAGATAATACACCAAAATTAAATGGATCAACTAGCTTAAATCCTGCAAATCATATATGATATAGTGGGTTTATTTGTTTTTATAATTTTCAAATTTGGTTGAGGCAAAAGCCTATAGAAGTAAATGTATCTAAATTTTAAAAAAATAGATTTTGGGGTAAAGATAATTTACTCCTTTATCAAATGCCTTTTATGTAGCTTTCTTTAATAGCTTTTGATTTCAGCAATAATATATATACTTATAGGCTCTAATAGTGGATTTGTTTATTTTTACTATTTTAGAGATATATTTTCAATCAGTATAGTATTTGGAATTATAGGATTGATTCCATTTGCCACCTTTTTGATGGAGCGATTTTTATAAGTGCATGTCAAGAGAAGTAGAATATGAATACTTTTAAACTTTCAAATTATACAACTCTTTATTTTACTTGCATTAATATTGACAAGAACTTTTGGAACATTTTTTTATCACCTATTGTTAGTACAGTTGGACAATTTATAATTAAAACTTGCGTATATGTTGGTGATGTAATGCAATTAATAGTAAATTTAGATGCTTATTCAGGGTCCTTTTGGATTTATTGCTCGATTTAATTTCAAAACAAAAGGTTGATATTTATGATATTGAAATAAGTAAAATAACTAAACATTATCTTGAGGCAATAGAAAATTCTGTTTATAGTGAAGATACTGATATATCCGCTTTTTGCTAATGTCTAGTACATTTAGTTGAAATAAAAAGTCCAGGAGTTTGATTCCGATACAGACGAAGATGAAGATGAAATTGTTACAAAAGAACAATTGATTGAAAAGACTTATTGAATATAGAAAGTTTCAGGTTGGAGAATACTTTTAAAAACTCTGGAAAGCAGAGGGAAGTAAAGCATATTCAAAAATGCAATCTGATATAACTGAATATATGACTGAAGATAAGGAAATTATTTTAAATACTGATGTTGATGTATTGCTTTCTTTAATGGAAAATATTATAAACCAGTATCGAGTAAAAAGTGAAATGAAAATTCTTTTGAAAAAAATCATAGAAAAAGATTTATTTCCTATTGAAAAATATGTTTCAATGATAAAGGACAAAAATTTATGAAAAAAGAGCTTTTATTTTGAAGATTTAATTTTTTATAATGGGACAAAAAGTGAGCTTATCACAATATTTTATATCTATTTTTAGAGCTTGTAAAAAAATAATATTTATCAAGATTTTTCAAGATAAAGGATAAAGAAATATTAAACTTAATTTAGTGGGAGGAAGAAGTTGAATAGTAGAGAATATAAACAAGTTATCGAACAGTTGTTGTTTGTTTATGGAGATCCTTTAAAAATTGATGATATTGCTAAAAGTCTTTGGATATTCCAGATAAAAGAGCTACTGTTTTAGCTGATGAACTTGTAGAAGAGTTTGAATTTCAAAAAGAGGACTCGTAATTCAAAAATTTCTAATTATTATCAGATAAAGACAAGAAAAGAATATCATGATATTATTTCTAAAACTTTTTCGAAAAAGTTACAATGAAACATTTAACGAATTCAACTTTTGGAAACTTTGGCTATAATTGCATATAAACAACCAATTACAAGGCAAGAAATTGAAGAGATAAGAGGGTTAAATGTAACAGTTCCATTGAAACTCTGATGTCAAAAGGACTTCATTGAAGAAGCAGGGAAGACTTGATAGAATTGGTAAGCCAATTATTTATAAGACAACTTTGAACTTTTTAAATCAATTTAATTTGAAAATCTTTAAAAGGATTTGCCTGACATTGAAAAATTTATTTCTGATGAAGAAAAAAGTCAAATAGTTGAAGATGAAAATGATTGTGGAAATAGAAGAGATGAGAATAAATAAATTTATTGCAAATTCCGGATACTGTTCAAGAAGAAATGCAGATTTACTTTTTAGAACAGGGAAAAGTTTTTGTAAATGGAAAACTCGCTACAAAAAGGTATTGATATTTCAGAAAATGATGAAGTTTTAGTTGAAGGAAAGAAAATCAAATTAGAAGAAGCAAAAAAATATTATCTTTTAAATAAACCTATTGGATATTCTAGTACAGCGAAAGCTCAATTTCAAGAAAAATTGTTTTTGGATTTGATAGATTCCAAAGAGAGAATTTATCCTGTAGGGACGATTAGATAAGGATAGTTTTCGGACTTTTTGCTTTTAACAAACGACGGGGACTTAGCTTTTTAGATTGACACATCCAAGTCATAATGTTGAAAAAAAGAGTATATCGTAAAGGTTGATAAAAACTTTAAAAGAAAGTGATTTTGAAAAAAAGTTATCTTCAGGCATAATGCTTGAAGGTAAAATTACAAGAAAGGCAAGATTTGAAATGTTAGACTTTAAAAAGTAATATAGTAAAAGTTTTTCTAAAAAGAAGGAAGAAATAGACAGATAAGAAAAATGTTTAAAACTTTAGGCTATAATGTTATTTCTCTTGAGAGAATTGCATTTGGTAAAATAAAAACTTGGAAAATTAAAATTAGGAAACTACAGAGAACTTAGTAAAGAAGAGATTGAATATTTAAGGAGTTTATAATGATAGGATTAAAAAAATGCCACTCCAGAAGAATTTGAAGAACTTTATGTCAAATATGGAATAGGTGGAAGTATTGATTTATCCATTCCAACATTTTTATTTCAGCTTAGTTATGGAAGAAAAATATAATTGGATATGTAAAATTACTTTTAGAGATGAAAGATTATTACTTAGAAGAAATAAAATATGATGAAGGAATGGAAAGATTTAATAGATTTTTTTCATAAAATGTATTGCTTTATAAAGTATATATGAAAGGGAAAAAGAAATTTTATTCTAAATTGTTTTTGAAGGAATTTCAGGAGTAACTAAAATAGAAGATAATTTATACACTTTATGATGTTGAAGAAATTTTTAGAACAAGGAAAGAGTTGCAGTGGATGTAAAATAAATAATACTAAAGAATTTAATAGAATTTTTTATGCATAAATTATGTCAAAGATGTTAAAATTGCAGTTGATATGACAGTTGGTAAATGGGTTTGACTCTAAAAATATTTTTAGAAATATTTACAAACCAGAAAAACTATATTGTTTTGATATTCAACAAAGAAGCTTTGGATAAATTCTATTACTTAAACAATATTCTAATTTGTGAGTTGGTTTTAGAAAATCACAAAAATTTTTGATAAATATGTAAAAAGAAAATATTGATTTTTGCAATGTATAATTTGGGTTATTTACCTAAAGGAGATAAAAATATAACTACTAAAATGCAGAAGATGTTGAAGAAAGTTTGAAAGAAATTGCTTGAGAAATTAAATTCAAAAGGAGTTATTTTTATAACTTTTTATATAGGACATTCTGCTGGACAGATTGAGAGTTTAGAAATATCAAAATTTTTTACAAAATTTAAACCAAAAAGAATATACCATTCTTAAATTTACATTTGAAAATCAAAAACAATCCACCCTTATGTGGTTATGATTCAGAAAAATATAAATTGTTTTATATTGACTAAACAATAAAAATACATTATAATATATGGGTGTCGTGGAGAGCTGTCCGAGCGGTCGAAGGAGCACGATTGGAAATCGTGTAAACGTCAAAAGCGTTTCGAGGGTTCAAATCCCTCGCTCTCCGCCATGCACTAGGCGGGGTGTTAGCAGTACCTTGTAACCTGTAATCTGCTATAGCAGGGCTGAATTCCCAAGTTAGATTTTCAAGGGTGTAGCCGACTTTTGTAAGTGGTGTTGACGAGTGGGTCCTTACGCAATAGAGCTTTATGAATCTGGTCAGGTCTTGACGGAAGCAGCCATAAGTAAAATACTCTATGTGCCGTAAGATTGCTTGCTTTGAGCTAACTGCAAAGGTACCGTGCATTTCTTGTTAAGCGACCTTGGGTGTGCTTACATATGCAAAGAGTTATCTGTAAAGATAGCTCTTTTTTTATAAAATTATATTTGATTTTATATTTGATTTTATGATAAAATATAGTCAAGAGGTATAGCTATGATAGTAAAGGATAGTATTAAAGGAATTATTAGGTCTTGAAACCGAGGTATCAGAAATAGAATATTCTAAGCATGGATTGAAAAACGACATCTAGAAAAAGAAAAGCATTATGATGTTTTAAAATATGTTTATAACCATATTAAAGATATAATAGAAAAATCCGGATTATGTTGGACTTAATACAAATGGAAATAAAAACTGGCTTTAGAATATGTAAAATGTTATAAAAAAAGAATATTTTTGCTTGTTTTGAAAGATTAATAGAACTAAAGGATAAGATTTTTATTGTAAGTATGTACAGTATAAATGATTATAAATTAAATAGCAGAAAATTTAGTGGAAGGCTAAAAAAGGTTGACAAAAGAGTAAAAATTGGGTATACTATAGTTAAGTAAAGAGGTAGTTGAGGGCAGAAATGGTTCCTGCCGCACCTTCAACAAGGTATCTGAGATGTTGGGATACACCGACCAACCAACTGCTTAATTGCAAACTTATGAGAGTTGGAGAAGTCTAACTCTTTTGTAAGCAAATTATTTAAACAACATTTAGTATTTTTGTGTTTAAGTTTTGTAAAGTAGAAAAATCTTGCATAATAAAGGAGGTCATTATGAAAAAAATAAAAAAACTTTACAATGTGTTTTTCCGATTTGGTTTTTACTCTTGTTCCCTATAACTTGGCTTATCGCAATGCCTATAAACTTTTGTTATAGATTCAATTGTAATATTATTATCTCTAAAAATTCTTTAAAGATAGATGATACTTTTTCAAAAAGTATAAAAAAAGTAATTCTAAAAGTATTTTCTATTTGGCTTCTTTTGCAGATTTTGTTGGTGCAGTATTTTTATTTTGTATTTTACTAGCTTAGTTGGAATGATTAGAAGAACAATCTGGTCTTTTTAAATGGATTAATGGAAAAATAATCGAGTCTATGATGAGAAGTCCTTTTGAAAAATATTTATGCTTTTTCTATTAGTAGCTATTGCGGTATCATTGCAGGACTTTGTATATATTATTTGAACTTAAAAAAACAGTTTCTCAAAAAAATTGATTTAGAAGCAAAAAGACAAGAAAAATTAGCACTATATATGGCAATCTTTTACAGCACCATATTTCTTTTTGTTCCTACATCAGTAATTTACATTTGCCAACTTAGATTTTAAATTTATATAAAAATTTTTAAAAACAGAGTTAGATTTTTAACTCTGTTTTTATATTGCTAAAATATAGATAATTATTTAAAAATATTGATAAAAATAGTATAATCTTCTTGCAATTCTATTTTACTTATGATATAATATCTATCATTAGTGATGATATAACATCTATCACCAGTAAAACAAAGTAATTTTTAATATGAAAAGGAGGGAAAATATGGGATTTGATCATAAGCAGGATGCTTTGCAAAAAGAGAAACCAATAGGAGAATACTTGATGCGGGTTTCAGTATGTTTTTCCAAAAATGAGTATAGACAAAGTTTCTATGGAAAATGTTGCAGATGAAGCTGGTATAGGAATTGCAACTCTATACAGATATTATCGAACTAAGTCTGAGCTTGTTGTTGCTGTTGGAACTCATGTGTGAGCAATTTCATAAGAGATTATATGCCTATTAGAAATGAGGACAATACGACTGCTTCGGAAGAACTTGAATTTTTCTTGATTCATTCCTCGAATTATATAAAAACCATAAAAACTGCTTTGTTTCAATCAGTTTTTAACATTTATATAAGAAATGAAGCAATTTCAAAAAGAGCTTTGAATTCATATAATGAAATGGTTGACCAACTCGCAATGCGCTTTCATAAAACTTATGTTAAAAGGCAAGAATGATAAAACGTTATGTACGGAAGTGAGTGAAAAATTCAATGTTTTTATCTATCATGCATCTTATGCTTGCTCGCTATTACAAGATACGCAGTGGGACTTGCTTATGAAAAGGACATCGAGTCGGATAATGAGCTTGTTTTACTTAAGAATATGCTTATGCATGAATTCAGTCGATAATGGAGTTTTATGAAGGAGGAATTTAAAATGGAAAAAGATATGAAAATTAAAAAGGAAAAATCTCTTATAGAGCGGGCATTTATTTTTCTTTTCCGCTTGTTCTGATGGACATCACTAAAGAAGTAAGTACAAATACAGTAAAGCCTGTTAAATCAAAGTCTCCCGTCAATCAATTTCTTCATGCGAAAGATCTTGCGACATCGGAGTTCAGACAAGTTGTTACGCCAAATGTAGATACGCTGTATTCACAGATTTTTTTTGAATTAAAGGACGATGCACTTGTAATTAAAAAGCCTCGAACTGATAGATATTTAATGTTTCAGATTATGGATGCGTGGTCAAATACCATAGCAATCTTAGGAACCGGTGGAGATACGGATGAAGAGAGAATTTATATACTTACAGGACCTGATTTTAATGGAGAAATTCCTGATGGCATGAAAAGAATAGAGGTTCCTACTTCTATCGGATGGCTTATTGGAAGGACAATCTGTTATGGTACTGAGGATACAGTGAACATATACAGATTACAAAATGAAATGGAAGCAAAAACTTTATCTGTTTGGCTTGATAATGGTGAAATGCCTAATGGTACCTGTGATCCAGATAAAGAAGGGGTTCCAATTGCTCTTGCAATGAAACTGACTCCTGATGCTTATTTTGAAAGGGTAAATAAACTTCTAATTGATAATCCTGCATATTCTGAAGACTGCAAATTGCTTGATGAGTTTGCTGATTTAGGAATAGGTGCAGGACGTCATTTCAGTTCTCTTCTTTCACCTGCAGATTTAAACAGATTCTGGCAAGAAATGAAGGCTGTGTTCTTCAAAGCTGATTAAAAACAACAAATTTTATGGTAAGAAATGGTAGTTTTAAATTTTATGGAGAACCAATAAGCCGTTTTGGTACACAATATGAATATCGCTGTCTTGTTGCAATTGCAGGTTTTGGTGCTAACCCTGTTGATACTGCAGTTTACCTTAAAGCAGAGGAAGATGCTGATGGTGAAAAGCTTGATGCTAAAAACAAATACTTACTTCATTTCAAAGCTGATGGACTTCCTCCTGTGAAACATGGTTTTTGGTCAGTAACTGCATATGGAGATGACGATTTTTGATTTCAAATCAATTGAACGTTATGCTATAAGTAATCGTGGTAACTTCAAGCTAAATGAAGATAATTCTCTAGATTTGGTGCTTCAAACTGAAGAGCCAGATAAAAATATTGAAAATTGGTTGCCTATAGGTAAGAGTGGATTTCATCTTTATCTTAGAATATACAGACCCGATGGTAGTGTGTTAGATGGAACGTGGGAAGCTCCTACAATAACAAAAATTGACTAAGCGACAAGCAAATTTAAATAAGATGCTATATTATAAAAACATATTGAAAGGAGAAAAATATTATGAGAATTAAAAGAAAATCTTCAGGTAGGACTTGTTGCTCTTGTGCGACATCGAGTACGGCTAAAGCTAATCAAACTTGGTATTCTATACTTAACTTTGAAGATGAACGCGAAAAAGAATGTGCATTAAGAGGATTGATTGAATCCCTGAAAAACTTGTCATTAAGCGTGATGATGGGGAATTGCATGGGATCTTGGGAATTTTGATTTTGTCAAGGATAAAGAAGCGCCTGATACGGTAAATCCAAGTTTGTGGAGACATACGCAACTTAATGCCTATGCAGGACTTTTTGAAGTATGTGATGGCATATATCAAGTGCGTGGCTATGACATGGCAAATGCAACTTTCATTAAAACAGATAATGGCTGGATAATTTTTGATGTTTTGATGTGCAAGGAAAATATGAAAGCAGCTATGGAACTTATGGAAAAGCATTTTGGGAAAATTAATATCAAGGCAATTCTTTATAGTCATTCTCACATAGATCACTATGGTGGAATTATGGGTGCAATAAAACCTGAGCAAGTGGCAGATGAAAAGCTCAGTTTAAAAGAGCAGCTTGCTTCCGGTAAGATTCCAATATTGGCACCTGAAGGTTTCTTAAAACACGCTGTAAGCGAAAATATTTACTGTGGGCCCGCTATGGGACGAAGGGCTCAATATCAATATGGTTCTCCTATGAAAGCTGGAGAAAAAGATCGTATGGCAATAGGTATTGGACTCGGTCAATCTGTAGGGACGGTCGGTTTATTGGCACCTACAATAGAGATAAAAGGAAATGATACTGTAATTATAGACGGTTTAGAAATCAACTTTCATTTGACACCGGGAACAGAAGCTCCAGTGGAAATGAATGCATATTTTCCTAAATATAAAGGTCTTTGGATGGCTGAAAATTGCACGGGAACTATGCATAATATTTATACTCTTAGAGGTGCTCAGGTACGTGATGCTGAGGCATGGGCACACTATATACTTGAAGCTGAGTATCTTTTTGGCGATGAGACTGATGTAGTTTTTCAATCTCATAACTGGCCACACTGGGGAAAAGAAACTATAAAGGAATATATGCAAGATACAGCTGCTGGTTTATCAATATATAAATAATCAAACATTGTATTGTATTAATCAGGGATGACACCTGTTGAAATTTCAAGGAGTTTAAAACTTCCGGATAGGCTAAATAAAGTCTGGTATTGTCGTCAATATTATGGTACTCTAAGCCATAATATAAAAGCTGTTTATCAACGTTATATGGGTTGGTATGATGCTAATCAGTCAATCTTAATCTAGCTTACCCCTGAAGATACTGCAAAAAATGGATTTCATATCTTGGTGATTTAGAAAAAGTTTTGAGTAAAGCGAAAGAGGATTTTGCACGAGGAGAGTACCAATGGGTAGCTCAGCTTACAAAGGAAATTGTGTTTGCTAAACCAAATTTTCAAGAAGCAAGAAATCTTTGTGCAATGGCACTTGAACAGCTTAGCTATCAAGCTGAGTGTAGTCATGGCGTTGTGCATACCTTATGGGAGCGTGGGAGCTTCTTGAAGGAAATCAGTCAGACAATGAGGGAACTGCAAAAGGTCTCGAAACAATGATGATGGGGATGACAACAGAAATGATGCTCTCATATAGATATTATGACAGATTCTATGTTGGCACAGAATGATGAATTACTCTTAACCTTAAGATTACTGATACGAATGAAGAATTCTTTACTATCAGAAGAGATGGTATTTCTTCTTGTTTATAAGGGTGAATCAAAAAGTAATGTAGACTGTTCAATTAGTTTGAACCGTCTTCAGTTCTTATCCTTATATTTGGTAAAAAGAAGTTATAGATCAGATTGTTGTAACAGGTGATAAAACTGTACTATTACGTCTGTTAAAATATATGGCACCACCAACGACTTCTTTTAATATAATAGAACCATAAGGTGAAAAGAACAGTGCTTAGAAAGAAAAAAGGAGATGCAGTTACCTTCCTTAAAACTGCAAATACCATAACCATATTAGTTATTATCCTTGCAACAGCTACGGCTAGAATGGGAGAAACTTTACTTTTTCGTAGAGTGATTTTTACCTTTCATATGCCAATTTTTCTTTCTGCTGTGTGGGCTCGAACTTATTACACATAAGGAGGAAGGAAAGGATGGTGCGATTTTTCTGCGTAGAATGGCTCTTTCCTTTGTTTTTCCTTACTTTTTATGGTCATTGATTTATTCAAATTTTTCGTATAAAAAAACTTAATTTGGTTACTATATGGTTCGTATGAATCTTTAATTAGAGCTGGTACACTTCCTATATTATGGTTTTTTCCTTGTATGTTTATGGCTAGAATTATATCAGAGGGGGTTATTGTTTTTACTTTGAGTTTTGCTTCTGTGAAGAGATTTACTTTGCCGTTATTTACTGTACTTTTTATTTATAGTAGGTATCTTTCTTCCAAAGATTGGGAATCTTTCTTATCCTTGGTGTATCAATATAGCTTTTACTGCCGGAGTTTCATGTTGGTAGGATATTCTATAAAGCCACTGATTGAAAAAGTAGCAAAAGAATCTGCTGAGTACAGTTTTAATATTTATATTTTCGGCTACTGTATTTATTGCAGGAAGTGTTTAAGAGCAGAAAGTCTTGAAATGGTATTGCTAAAGTGGAGATTATGGAAATATAATTTGGTTTTTGTAAACTCTTTTTCAGGTTGTTTGCTTGTACTTAGTATTTCATCTCTTATTAGCCGTAATTGGGAAAAGAATGAACCAGTAATAAGTGAGCAAAACGAAGAAGGAATTAACCGTGTTACTATGGGAATTTTAGTAATTCATATGCCTCTTTTGCAACAGGTGATTTTACCGCTTCTTGGACTTATCCCTTTTGCTATTCCAAAAATATTGATTTTTCCAATAGGTATGATTATGACTAAGTTTATTTCTGGATATCTTATTAAAGTTATTGCTCGATATGTGCCACAGCTTTTTGGCATTTTTCCTAATGAGCAGATGGCAACAATAAATCTCGAAGATATTTAAAGATTTTTTTAGTATAAAAATTGTGAGATTTTAAAACTATATATTTAATATTTTTATACAAAGAGTGTAATTAACATAGATATTAGGATAAAGTATTTTGAATTTTTATAGTATAGACTAAAATTGTGAGAATGTAAAAATAGTATGGAAAAATATTTTTGAAAAAGAATGATGATATGAATTGATGTGAGAGTATATTACTAAAAATTAGTTTTGAGAGTAATGTAATCTACACAACTACTAAAATATAAATTACAATATATCTTTCTAAGGAGAGTTGACTTTTTGTGATTTTTGGTATTATGTAGTTAAGGTTATAATTCTAGAGGTTAAGTAAATTTCACTATTAGAATGCAAAATAAAAAAGCAAGGCTGGCAGACTTTTACTTTTTATGTTGCTAAAATACAGTCAAAAATTTATAAACATTGACAAAAACTATTTGTGGCTTTATAATCTAATTGTAATATAAATTGATAAATAATTTAATCTATATAGGTATTAGGAGTAAAACTATAAACAACAAAAATATATATCATTTTAAGTGTGAAATTAATTTAGATGGAGGAGATAGAATTCACCTCTTTACTTATATATTATAATATGAAAGATTTTTGTAGTAGAAAAGAAAAATAAAACCTAGCTTTTATTTATAAGGTTTGGAGAAATAATGAATATAAATTGGTATCCTGGTCATATGAAAAAGACTATGGATAATATAAGATCATCATTAAAATTGGTTGATATTGTTGGAGAGATTATTGATTCAAGAATTCCAATAAGCAGTAAAAAAATCCTGTTATTGATGATGTTTTTAAAGGATAAGCCAAGAATTATGATTTTGAAATAAATCAGATATGGCTGATGAAAATGAGACTAAAAAAAGTGGCTCAGTTATTATAGAAAAAAGGTTATGGAGCTGTTGTTGTAGATGCACTTCATTCAAAGGGTTTGGATAAGATTTATTCAGTTGCTAAAAGGAAATGTTAGCTGATAAATTTAAAAAGCTTGAGGAAAAAAATCTTTCTGCAAAGACAATTAGAATGATGATTGTAGGAATTCCAAATGTTGGGAAATCTACTTTTATTAATTCAATTTCAAAGAGAAAGAGTGCAAAATAGGAGATAGACCTGGTGTTACAAAAACAGGTTCAATGGATTAAGACAAAAGAATGATTTGGAACTTTTAGACACTCCAGGGGTTCTTTGGCCTAAGTTTGAAGATGAGAGAATCGGGTTGCATTTGGCTTTTTACAGGGAGCAATTAAGGATGAGATTATGGATATTGAAAAATTTAGCTTTTCGTTTTATTGATGAGTTAAATAAAAGAGATGTAAATATTCTTAAAAATAGATATAATCTATCTGAAGATTCCTATGAGGATACATTGTATTTAATGGATGAAATCGGAAGAAATAGAGGAGCAATTTTAAAGAAAAATGAAATTGATTATTTTAAGGTTGCAAATTTAGTTTTTGATGATTTTAGAAAAGTGAAAACTTGGAAGAATAACTTTAGAAACTGTAGAAGATATTGAAAAATTTGAGGAAGATAATGGAAATTAGAGAAGAACTTGAGAATATCTACAAAAATATAATTTAATTATCGGCGTTGATGAAGTTGGAAGAGGTTGTCTTGCTGGTCCTGTCGTTTCTTGTGCAATTATTATGAAAAAAAGATAGTAAGATTGAGGGAGTAACGGACAGTAAGAAACTTTCCAAAAGAAAAGACTTGCACTTTATGATAAAAATTTTAGAAGAATGTGTAGGATATGGAATTGGAATTGTGGATAATGTAAAAATTGATGAAATTAATATTAAAACAGGCGAGTAGGCTTTGCTATGAAGATTGCAATTTCAAATATTAAAAGGATTTAGAAGGAAATAAAGTTTCAGGTGATTTTTGATAACTGATGCAGAAAAAAAGTTGATGTTGATATTCCACAGATTAATTTAATTCACGGAGATGAGCTTTTCTTATGTGGTTTCTTGTGCTTCAATAATTGCAAAAAGGAATACAGAGATAGTATGTTTGTTGAGTATGAGGAAAAAGTATCCGAACTATAATTTTTATAAAAATGTAGGATATGGAACAAAGGCTCATTATAAAGGTATTGATGAAAATGGAGTTACTCCAATTCATAGAGTAACTTTTTGAAAGAAAATATTTTGAAAAGAAAAAGAATATGAAAGCTAAAGATATTGGAAAATTTAGGGGAAGATATGGCTGTTAAATTTCTTTTTAGAAAAAGGATATGAAATTATTGAGAGAAATTTTTAAAACCTTTTGGAGAGATTGATATAATAGCAAAAAGATAAAGATTTTTTTAGTTTTTTTATTGAGGTTAAGGCTAGAAAAAAATATAAATTTTTGGTTTTTCCCAGAGAGTTTGTAAATGGAAGTAAAATAAAAAGATACAAGACGTTGCACAGATTTATATGATGGAGAAAAATTTATTTGGAGCAAAAAAATTCGTTTTGATGTTATAGAAATAATTTTTGACAATCATAAAATTACACATATAGAAAATGCTTTTTAGGAGGATTTATGTTTACTGCTTATGTAATTACCGTTTCTGATAAAGGGTTCAGTCGGGAGAGAGTTGATACTTCAGGTGAAGTAATTGTTGAGATACTAAAAAGAAAATAATTATGAAGTTCTTGATAAGATTATTATTCCGGATGATCAAGCAACAATAGAAGAAAAATTAAAATATGCTAGTGATGTTTTAGGTGCTAATTTAATTTTAACAACAGGTGGAACAGGTTTTAGTAAGAGAGATGTTACACCTGAAGCAACTTTTGAATGTTGCGACTAAAAACGCATTTGGAATTTGTGATTCTATAAGACAATACAGTTTGACAATCACTAAGAGGGCAATGCTTTCAAGAGCTGTTTCAGTTATTAGAAACGACAGCTTAATTATAAATTTACCCGGTAGTCCAAAAGCTGTTAGAGAATCTTTGGAGTATATTATAGATTCTGTAGAGCATGGACTTCAAATACTTTTGAGAACGGCATCCGAATGTGCTAGAAAGTAGGTAAGATATGTATTCAAAGACTAAGACTTGTGTGTTAAATGGATTAAATGGTTATGATATTGATGTTGAAGCAGATTTATCAAGTGGACTTCAGGCTTTTAATATTGTAGGGCTTCCTGATTTATCTATAAAAGAATCTAAGGAAAGGGTTAAATCAGCGATTTCAAATAGTGGATTTTCAATTCCACCAGGGAGAGTTACAATAAATTTAGCTCCTGCAAATTTAAAAAAAGATGGCTCTCAAATTGATTTGGCAATAGCTGTGAGTATGTTACTTGCTATTGGAGTTATTGAGTATTTACCTGATGAAAAAACTGTTTTTTTAGGTGAGCTTTCTCTGGACGGAAGAGTTATAACTTTTTGACGGAGCTTTTACCTATGATTATCTCTTTAAAAGAACTTGGTTTTTAAAAAGTTCTTTATTCCTAATGCTATAAAAATGAAGTTAATATAGTTCAAGGAATAGAGATTTATCCTATTTCGCATTTAAAAAGAATTAGTTGATTGTTTAAATGGAGTTATCGAAATAAAAGAAAAGAAGATATTGTAAAAAGTAAATTTAGATGAAGAAATAAAAGTATGATATAGATTTTTTTCAGACATAAAAGGTCAGGAAAAATTTAAAAGAGCAATGGAAATTTCTGCTGCAGGAGGACATAATTTGTTGATGGTTTGGACCTCCGGAAGTGGAAAAACTATGATTGCTAAAAAGATTACCGACAATTTTACCTAAATTAACTTTTGATGAATGTATTGAATGTACAAAAATTTATTCAATAGCAGGAAAACTTAAAAATAATAAATTGGTTACTCAAAAGACCTTTTAGATCTCCACATCATACAAGCAGTCCTATTTCTCTTGTTGGTGGAGGTAAAATTCCAAAACCCGGGAGAGGTTTCTCTTGCTCATAATGGAGTTTTGTTTCTTGGATGAATTTCCAGAGTTTTTCAAAACAGGCTATTGAAGTTTTAAGACAGCCAATGGAAGATGGAAAAGTTACTATTTCAAGGGCTAATTCATCAATTACTTATTATTCAAACTTTTGTAACTATTTGTGCATTAAATCCTTGCCCTTGTGGGAATTATGGATCACAAACTGAAAAAAATGCACTTGTTCACAGTTACAAATTCAAAGATATCTAAGTAAAATTTTCAGGACCCAATACTTGATAGAATTGATATTCAAGTTGAAGTTGAACCTGTGAAAATATGACGATTTATCTTCAAAAGAAGTTTTAGAAACTTCTGCTGATATTAGAAAAAGAGTTGAAAAAGCTAGAAAAATTCAACTTGAAAGATATAAAAATGAAAAAAATATAATAATGCAAATCTTTCAGCAAGACAGATTAAGAAATATATTATTTTAGATGAAAAACTTGAAAAAAATTATAGAGTTTGCATTTTAAAAAGTTTAAGTTTTTCAGCAAGATCTTTTAATAAAATTTTTGAAGTTGACAAGAACAATTGCAGACTTGGACGGAAGTGAAGAAATCAAGGAAGAACATCTGTTAGAAGCTATCAGATATAGAAGTTTGAGCAATAAATATTGAGTTAGTTATGAAAAATGAAGATGCTTTGTTATTTTTGAGTTATTTGAATTTTGATTATAAAATAAAAGATGAATTGTTAAATCATTTTACTTTGGAACATATTGAGGAGATTTTTGATTTATCCGGAGAATATTTTTAAAGAAAATAAAGCTTTTTAACTAAAAATAATATTGAAAAATTAGTTGAAGAGAGAAAAATTTAATTCAGATGCTTATAGAGATTTTTTTAGAAAAAAAGAAAGTTAAATATGTAAGTATTTTGAGTGAAAATTATCCTATTAATTTAAAAGGATATTGAATATATTCCTCAAGTTATTTACTATAAAGGGAGATATTTTTACCTGAAGATGAATTTGCACTTTCAATTGTAGGGATCCAGGAAATGTACTAATTATGGGAGCTTGGGCAACAGAATATTTTGCAAGGTCAATCTCAGAACTTGGAATAAGAATTGTTTCAGGAATGGCTTTGAGTATTGATTCCATTTCACATAGAGCTGCTTTTAAAAGTCAGGTGGAAAGAACAATAGCTGTTTTAGGTTGTGGAGTTGATATAGCATATCCTAAAACTAATTACAGATTGTATGATGAAATTATAGAAAATGGCGCAGTTATGAGTGAATTTCTATAGAATGCCACCTTTAGCTCATAATTTTCCTGTTAGAAACAGAATTATTTCAGGACTTTCAAAAGCATTATTGGTTATCGAGGCACAAGATCGTTCAGGTACACTTATAACTTCAAGATTTGCAAAATGAACAGTCAAAAGAGATTTTTGCACTTCCAGGAAATATAAACAGTCTATACAGTAAAGGAACGAATAAATTGATAAAAGATGGAGCATTGATTGCTACGGATTATCAGGATATTATAGATGGTGTTATTGATTTTTTTCAGAATTTATTTTTAAATAAAAATAAAGAAGAAAAAGATTTAGATATTTTGGATGCAAAAAGAACTTTTGATTTATAATTTAATAAATGAAGAACCGAAAAAGTCTCAAAATAAAATTTCAACTATAACAGGTTTTTTTCAATTATAGAAACAAATACAATTTTAACTGCATTGGAGCTTAAAGGGATTTATAAAGGAACTTAAATGGAGGAATTTTTGTAGTTGATTAGTTTTAAGAGATGATGTTCATCTTTTTTTGATGAGAGTAATTATAGAATATAGATAGAGAATATGCTATGATTTTATTGAATGAAGCTAATAAAATTAAATTGTGGTAGGTGGTTTGAACATTCTTTAAATGTTGCAAAAATGTGCGGAGATTATCGCAAAAATACTGAATATTTAGATTCTGAAAAAGCATTTGTACTGGGATTGTTACATGATATTGGTAGAAGATTCGGATTTTCACATATAAAACATGTATATGACGGAATGATTTTTGGATGATTTTTATGAAGGTGCAAGAATTTGTTTATACATTCATTTCCTATTCAAAACTATATATTGCTATAATGGAAAATTAGATTTACCCAAAGAAAAGTTGGATTTTCTTGAAAACAAATTGAAAGAAATTATTTATGATGATTATGATAGATTGATTCAACTCTGTGATGCTTTAGGAGCTGCTGAAGGATTTGTAAGATTGGAAAGTAGGGCTGTTTGATGTTGCAATCAGAAATGGAATAAACGAGTATACTATTGAAAAATGGAAAAAGTTTTTAGAACTAAAAAGATATTTTGATGAAAAATGTAATATTGATATATACAAACTTTTAAATATAGAATAGGTGAATTATGAATTATATAGTTTTTAACAGTCCAATTGGAGAAATAAAAAGTTGTTGAAGATCAGGAGAAAATAATTGAGATAAAATTTGTAAAAGATGAAAAAGTTATTAATCCTGAAACTGAAATTTTAAAATTGGCAAAAAGAATTGGAAGAATATTTTTGTGGAAAGAAAAACTTTACATTCCCATTTAAAGTGGATGGAAGCGAGTTTGCATTAAAGGTATATAAAGGCTTTAACGGAAATTCCTTATGGAGAAACTTGTAGTTATAAAAGATATTGCAAGAAAAATTGGAAATGAAAATTCGTAAAGAGCAGTAGCGGAGCGAATAATAGAAATAAATTGCCGATTATAATTCCTTGTCATAGAGTAATAGGAAGTGACGGAAAACTTGTTGGTTATGCTGAAGGATTAGAAATAAAACAAAAACTTTTGGAGTTGGAAAGAAAAATTTAGAAAAAGATGATTGAAAATTATAAATTTTAATAAAAATCAAAAACTTAAAAATTTTCAAAAATGTAGTGAAAAATTATCACAATAAAGTGTTGACAAATTTAAATTAATGGGGTATAATATATACAACAAACAAGATAACGCGTTAAATAGTTTGAAGACTGGAGGTAAGACCAATGAAAATTTTAAAAACAATTTCATCAGAGTTGCTGAATCATTGGTTTTTGTAGAAACTTACGATTCCAGCAACTTGAGACAGCAGATAATATATTTTGTGAATGTAGAGATTGGAAAATAGTATAATTAACTTTATTTACTTTTTATTAAAAACTAATTGACACTGTATTAAGTTGTATGATAGGGATAATATAAAATTAAATATAATTAAATATAAGGATATCAGATTATTTAAATATTTATAAAATTAAATCTAATGATATTAAAATATTCGAATATTTATAAAATTAAATATAAGAGAATTGAGATATTAGAGTATTTTGTAAAATTAAATATAAAAAGTATTAAGATATTTGAATATTTATAAGGTTAAATATAAGAGGGTTGAGATATTAGAGTATTTGTAAAATCAAATTTAAAATTGTTAGGATATTGTTATATTTATAGAATTGAATAGATAATATAAAAACATTTAAGTATTTACAAAAAGTTAATACGAGAGTATCAAGAAATTTGAATATTTATAAAATTGGATATGATTATATAGAACTTTTAAATATTTATAAGATTAAATACGATAGTAGCAAGATATTTGAATATTTATAAGGTTGAGTATGAGAGTATTAGAATCTTTAGGTATTTATAAAATTAAATATTGAGATATGAAGATATTTGAACATTTTAAAAATGTATTAATTTTAAAATCATATAGGCTGATATTAAGGATTAAAAGATTAGTGAGATTAAATTATACTAAAGATACAATGTGAAGTAATATATAGACACAAAAAGATATTACGAGCAATGTGGTTTATAGATTTATCATAAGATTGTATGTATATAGTATGGAAAGACAGAAAGGTTATTGATATAAAAGTTTATCGGTGATTAGCTGGTTTATGCTAAAGTATTATTATATTGATAGATTTACAAAAACTAAAATTGGAGTTCAAGTGTAAAAGAAATTTGGATTTCGCTAAAACTAAAAATTAAATATTTAGATATAAAAAAGTGCATCATTTTATAATTTGATGCACTTTTATTGCGTATCAACAAGGTTCACGGGAACCCACCCGATGCGAAAGCATCGTGGAAGAGATGGAGTTCTTATTGCTTTTATATTTTACCTATCATCTTTAAAGCATTATATTTACAAATTTTTCAGCTTCTTCTTGTGAAAAATCCATTTGTTCCAATATTTCAAAATATTTATCATAAATTTCGTTTGGTTTTTAGCATCTGCTGTCAGGGATAATCTGAAGCAAAAATTAATTTATCCACACAGAACGATCGTAATATCCTATTCGTTTTTCTATTCCTAATTTATTAACCATATCAGGCAAAAGTTGCTGACATATTAAAATACGCATTTAGCCCAATTAATTCTTCGTATTGAAAACCGCCTAAATGTGCTATTGATAGTCTCAAATTCGGATATTTACTAAGAATATTTTTATTCTGCTTGGAGAACATACATCATCTGACAAATGATCTCTGGGATAAGAATGAATTTCTATTAAAAATATTATTTTTTACTTGCGTATTCAAATATTTTTTTCATAATAAAAACCATCAACAGGGTAATAAGTATTCGTTGAGTGAATTTTTATCCCTATAAATTCTTCAAGTATTAAGACTTTTTCTATTTCTTTAATTGTGTCTTTTATATTTTTTTCTAATGTCAATATCAGCAAAACAATAAAATTTTTGAGTTCTTATCTTTTATCATTTTTGAAAGATTTTTATGAGATGTTTCTACTGTAAAATCCATAGATAACACATATGGGTCATTGAATGGCATGATAAAAAGCGCATTCTATATTATATTTTTCATTATTTCAATATAATCATCAATAGAACCGTTTGTAATAAATACACCGTCATATTCGATATTTGCATCTATTACATCTTGTGGAGTTAGATGAATATGAGCATCAATTTTGGGAAGCTGTTTCCAATCAATCATATTTTTCTCCTTTTGTAAAAAAATTTATAGACAAGTATGGAATTATAAAAGTTAAAATTAATTTTTCAAATGCTAACATATTTCCAATTAAAATTTTAAATCCTAATGATTTGTACATATCAACATCACAATCTGCAGAACCAACTATCAAAGAACTTATTTTACTTTCTTTGTATGCAAAATTTTATTAATTGTTTAGCTATTCCTTTGTGCCTATATTCTTTGATAATGAAAAATCTTCAAGGATTCCTCCTTTTTCGTAGTTAAAAAGTAGAAAATATCATACTTATTGAGCAACAAGCAACTAAATTACCATTACACATACAACCAAAAAAAGTGAATATTTTTCGTCTGATATTGCTCTTTTAAATTTAGAAAATTTTTCATAAGTAGGTTCTTCTTCACCTATTTCAGATTTATATTTTGTTTGTAAAATTTTTAATTCGTCAAACTTATCATTTGTTATTTTTATAAATTTCATATTATCCATACTTTATTTTCCTGAAAAAAATAATTATCCGATTTATCTATTATTTGCTTTTTGTTTTTAATTCTCTTAAAAGATGTTACTGTATCTCTATCCAATTCTTTTTGCATAGTCAAATCTTAAGTTAATTGCTATTTGTATGACAGTTTTCTAAACAGTCCACAGATATTAAATAGAGCAATCCATAGAGATTCCAATTCTAATTTTGAATAACAGTTAAATACTTTTTCAAAAATTTCTGTATCAACATAGTTAAAAACTAGTTTATTTTCTTTTCCTAATTCTATAAGGTATTTATTTTTCAGATAGAAACATAGTGTTTTTAAATGTTCATCTAGTAAAGACAAAACTTTTCTATATTCTTCCGATACATTTAAAAATTCTTTTGTGTACAGTTTTGTTTCCGAATTTTTAAAGATATTCCAGAAAAATTCACAAGTATTTACTAAAAATTCATCTTCTGTAAGTTTATGTACTTTTTCTTTTCAATATATACTCACTTTTTGTTTTCATCTTTATTAAGTACACAAATATATTTTTCTTCGAGCTCTTCTAAAACATCTATTGATTTTATTTGAATACAATTCTGAAAAATTCCTTGAGTAAAGTTTTCATAAATTATTCTATATTCTATTACATTTTTCATTTTCAGTATTTTCAAACATAGTTAAAAACATCGCCAAAATCGTTCAATAAATTCAAATGAAGTCATCATCAAAAGATAAATCTTTTACCAAAGTATAAAACATTAAAAAGTTTACGTCACTGGACATACTTTGTGTTTCAACTGTTCAATATAAAGTTTTTCAACCCTATCATCATCCATTGCAATTTTTGCTATTTCTTTAAGTTCATTAAATGTTAAAATATTATTCAAAATAAAAATCCCTCCTAAATCTCTTGTATTTTAAATCCTCGACCTTTAACTTCATAAGCCTCAGATATTATTAAAAATGCAGTCGGATCGACTTCATCCAATATTCTTTTTATAGTTACTACTTGTCTTGTACTTACAATGCAGTATACGACATTTTGCTGTTTATGTGTAAATGCACCTTCTCCATGAAGAAGCGTAACACCTCTATGTAGATCGGATAAAATTCTATCTGTAACTTCTCTTTGCTTTGATGTTACAATCATAATTTGCTTTGTATCTCCAAAGCCCATTTGTATTTTATCGAGCATTTTGTAGGCGACATACATTGAAACAATGGTTAAAAGCCCTCTTTCAAGGCTGAATATATAAGATGCAATACCTATTATAATTGCATTTATAGCCATAAGAGATGAACCGATGTTTACATTAAGTTTTGTTTTAAAAATAGTTGCTAAGATATCAAGACCACCTTGGCACGCTCCATGTTTAAATAAAATTCCCATTCCAAGACCATTTATAAAACCTCCAAAAATTGCATATAACATATTATTATCAAGTTTTGAAATCAATAGAATATGACGCATTGCAATTAATATAAATGAATAGATAAAATGTTGATAAAAATGCGTAGGTCATAAATTTTTTTATTCAAAAATGCACCAGACAATCATCATGGTAGATTCAAAATAAAAACTGAAATACCTGTTGGAAGACCTGTTAGGTATTCAATCATAAGTCCGATACCACCCAGTCCACCTGAAAGAAGTCCTGCAGGAACTAAAACATTTAACTACTGCAAATGAACAGATTAAATCACCCATTAGTATATAAAAATAGTTCTAATAAAATATTTTTTTATCTCCAAAAGAAATCTTCTAACATAAACATCACCCCAATTTAATAATTTGTAATAAAAATAGTTACATTATTTTTACTACGCTTATTATATCATAGTTTTTATTTTATAACTAGATAAATGTAATTATATCATAATTAAATTAATAATTTAACTGTACATTTGTAAATGATGTGAGACTAAAGTCTAAAAATAATAACCTAGTATGTTACAATTAATGGAGATTAATTCTCCATTAATTGTTTTCTTTTCTCAATAGGTGATAACCAATTTAAAAGTTTGCATAGGCAATCTATTTGAACGATAAAGATATTTTTCATTTGTTTAATTAAGTCATCATATGAATAAAAAGGATAAATTATTATAAAATCTTTTATTATCATTTCTATGACTTTTTCCACTTTTACCATTATGTCTAGGGTTCTGGGTCTTATTAATTGATGTTTTTATTCCAAGTTCATTACATAGTTTATCAAAGGGGATGAATTTTTGTGTCTTTAAAATGTGTAAATTCAAAGCCGTTATCAGTTTGTATTGTTTTAGGAATATATCCAAAATAATCAATAGCCATCTTAACAAAAATAATGGTACTATAGGAAGAATGTTCCTATAAAGCATAAATAAATCGTTCCTAGTAGCTTCATCAATCATAGTGTATTGGTAAAATTTATCAGGATATACCGACATAACAGTTTTTAGGAACATATTTAACATCCATTTGCATTTTAACCCCTAACATAGAAGGAGTATCATAAGGCTTAGGAACATAAGGTTTAATTACTTTTTGTTGTTGTTTAAAAAGCCCAGTTTTCTAAGTATTCTAAAAAAGAAACAAGGATGTCTATCATAACCTTTATTAATTTTAAGTTTTGCAAAAGCTCAATCATAGTAATATTAGGATTTCGTCTGATATAGTTTTTAATCCAATAAATTTCTTTATCTGTGTGAGACTTAGGATGTTTAGATAAAGGTCTATAAGTTTATCCCTTAAAGAATCGATGGAACCATCAAATTTTTATTCAATGCATAAGAGAGCTTTAGAAATCTTATAACGTCTACAAACATAACTAACGGAATTACCGTTTCTGTAAGTTTTAACAGCATGGAATCTGGGTTCAAGTAAGTGAGGATATATCTTTTGAGTATTTTTTTATTTTTCTTGATTTTTGTGATATAATATTATTCATAAAAGAAGTTCCTTTCTAGTTGGTTTTAGTTATTTCAATTATACAGGATATTCTCTTTTTATATACTTCAGTCTCACATCAATTGTATCAAATCAATTTAAATATTTTATCTATTTAAATTGATTTGACTTAAAGTGTTTTTTATAGTATAATAACTATAATTTTATGAACATGTATAAAATTATAATTATTTCATCACATTTACGTTAAAAATTTATTTTAATGGAAATGTGATACAATATCTAAAAAGGACAGTGTTGTTATGATACAAAAAGAAAAGTTAGCAATGATTAAAAGGTTTTGGGAAACAACATTGGGAGAAAAGAGTATCGCTTACTATAAGAAGAAGTAAAGAAGAGTATGTTGAGATTAAAGGGAATAATTGAAGATGTTTTTACATCGTTTTTACTGTTCAGGTTGAAACTGATGAACATAAAAAGAACTGTTTCATATTCTTATTTTGATGTTTTAACATCACAAGTGAGTTTAAAAGCAAGTTAATATGAATCTAATTAGAGCTTTGATTTTTCAAAGCTCTTTTTATAATAAAAATTTATAAAAACAATACAGAAACTAATAATTATTTCTAATTTTATTGTTGTGTGTTTTTATTATGATATAATTAACATAATAAAATTTGAAGGAGGAATGTAATAGGAAGATATTAATGAAAAAGTTTTATCAGATCTTGAAATTGATAATGAACAGTTAGATTTAGAGGATTTTTCAGAACTTGAAGTAAATTCTGTATTTTTAGGACCTGGAACAAAGAGAACTTAGAGTGCTTGATTAAGTTGTGAGTGTATATTATGAAAAAGATATTTTTTATAGAATTTGATGAAAAACCAAATTCTATAAATCCTCTAATATTTTCTGATTTTAATAGTAAAATACTCAATAGCTAATGTTTGAAAAGACTGGTTGATGGCAAAAATTGTAAAATCGATATCTTTAATAACTACAGAAGTACAAGTTAGTTTTTATGATTCTTTATTATCTAATCATATATATCCTATAGATTATTTAAGAACCATATTATATCAATTAAAAATAATTCATATGTATATGGATATTTTTCTAAAAAGCTATAAATAGTTTGAAATATGAATTTAACAAAGAATATTTTTAAATTAAAATTTTTATTTCCTGTTTTGTTTTGATATCGTTTTTACAATCTAGCTATATTGTTAATAGTAGTAAAGATAAATTTGTATAAATATATTTTAGATAAGTTTAATATAAATAATCATCTTGTGAATATCATTTATAATAGAGATAAAAATAAAACTTTAGATTATATATACAACGGGGAAAAATTTTTATTAGTTGTTTTTCAGAACCTAATATTAATTTATTGACTAAAGATATATATATTTGAAAAGGATAGTAGTCTTATTTTTATATTTTTCTAAAAAGATGTTTTATAGATTTATTATATAGTAATAAAAATTTTTCTAAATAATGAGTTAAATAAAATAAAACACAATAAATTTATTTCTGTTGTAAATTCTTTTATTCAATAAAAAGATGTATTTTTGATCTAAAAAGAAGTGTGATAGTAATGTTAAAATTAATTTAGATAAATGTATAACACTGTGTTATTGTGATTTTTACCTAACAAAGAAATAGTAGATGTAGTTATTAAATTGCTTAAACTATATGGAATTAGTGTTTTAACAGTAAAAATATGATAGTTTATCTGAATATTTAAAATATAGAAATAATTATGACATGCATTTAGGAATTTCTAGTCCTAGATTTAATAGTTATTATTTTTATATTTGATTTATTTAATAATTTGGAAAAATCAAAACAAGATTATGTAAAAGATTTTTAAATAATTTAAATGATGTTAAAAAAATTTAGTACTGCTTTTTCTCATACTAAAAATTTTTTACCTATTTGCAGGCTTAAATTTATTTACTATAACAACACAATTTTTAAATATTAATGAATTTGGAGATTTTTATGCTTATTGATAAAAATTTTTGAAACAGTTTAGTTTGTATAAAGAAATAGCTATTTGTTATAATTTAGATTTATTAAATAATATCATTAGAGGGCTTAAAGAAGATATAAAAGCTATAAAAATGTTGAAATTTTGTATGCTGTTAAGTCTAATAGTGATAAAGAAATATTAAAAACTATATATGAAAATAATATAGGATTTGATATTGCTAGTGAAAGGAATTTAATTTATTAAAATTTAATACTAGTATTTCTATTACAGGACCTGATTTTAATAATTATTTATAAAAATGTTTAGATTCAAATATATCATTTGATTTTAATTTCAAAATTCAACATTAAATTTTTTGAGAGTATGCTCATTGTTTTAACAAAATAGGTGTAAGATTAAATGTCAATGGTTCAAGATTTGGATTTGTTGAAGATGATTTTAGCTTTTTAGAAAAATTTGTTATAAATGAAATTCATGTTCATTATGAAATAAGGATATTCAAAAATACAAAGAAGTATTGAAATATTTAACTTATTGTATATTTAATTATAAAGTGTTTGTAATATTGATAGTATAAATCTAGGAGGTGGGATAGAGAATATCTATATAAATCAAAGTAAATATGAGGTTTTTGATATTTTGGAAAAATTTTCAGGGTTAATATATCTAAAAATTAAATAGAGTATACGATTAATTTTGGAACCAGGAGATTTAATTTCTGGATTTATAGGTTTTATAATCCAAGAATTATTGAGTATAATAAAGATTTTATTATTATAAATATTTCTGAACTTAATTTTTCTCATGGAAAGATATAAAAGGTTAGTTTATCCAGAACGAAGATAGGGAGAACTTTTAATATTTTTGGAAATTCTTGCTTTGAGGAGACTATTTTTGCGATTCTAAAATATTTGATTATGATAAGAATTTGGTTTTATTTCCTGTTAGTTCTTATAATTTTTAATGTAGAAAGAACTATTCATAACAGAAAATCTCCTAATATAATTTATTATAGATGTGGTAAATTTTATGAATGATTTTTATTAACGTGGTGATAGATAGTGCTAAAAATGAACTTTGTGATTTAAAAAGAATTTATATTGTACTTTAATATAAGAAATATTGATAGAATAATTTTAGAAATAGAGAACTAACTTAAAAAAATTTTTAATATCGATAAAATAGATATAAAATTATTCCAATTATATTTTTAATGTGCGTCTTGATATATTGAAAAATAATGTGCATTTAAAATTTAAATCTCCTATATTTACAGAAAATATAATAAAAACTAATATTACTCCATTTGACTATGAGCGGGCGATGAATCCGGATTCTTTAGATATTAAGTTAAAAAATATTTTTCAGAAGTGGTATGAGCGCAATTAATGGGGTTTTTAATGTTGTTATCTAGTTTTAAGTTTCTAAAAATTCTAGTCTTTTTATTTTCTAGTACATATTTTTGAAACAAAAATTTAGTAAAATAATTTTTTTATAATAATTACTTTCTTATAAAAATAAAGAGCAAGATCTTATATGGTATGACCTTATAAAAAGTTATGATATAATGATATAATTGATTATTCTAATTTGCAAAAACTATAGATATAAAAATTAATAAATAGTTTAAATGGTTCAAATAAAAGTATTATTTTTCTAGTTGTTGATATTACTATAGAATGTTTAGATTTTTGATTTTAATTATGTTGTTAATAACATAAATGACAAGAAAAATTATTATTTTTTTGTGTTAATTCACTAATAAAAATTAAATCAATTTGGATTTGAATTTTTAATCTTGGAAGTGTGGAGATTTATTCAAATATAGATTATGAATATATTGAAATAATATATGAAAAAAATTAAAAATCGTTTAGGACTTTTTCTGGAACTTCATTAACCCATTTAGAGGAATTAATTTTTAATAATGAAATATTTTTCTGTTAAAAATATATTAAATTATATATTTATTCTAATACAGATTATTTATTTAGTAGCATAGTCAAAAACAGCTGTTTAGATATAAAAATTTAGTGAAGGGATTTCTCCATATATTTTTACTAAAAAAATTAATTTTAGAAGTGATTTAAAAATTCTATAGAGATTTTTATTTTTTAGTTTAAAAAATTTTTGCTATCTAATAAAACCTTTATTTCAAATGGAACGAGTTTCGGTTTTTAGACATATACGAGCAGAGATAGTAAAAACAAATTGTGATAATTTTTAAGAATTTCACCAGGAGTATATAGAGGTTCAAATCTTACAATTGAATTTATTAAAAATTTTAAGGGAGGAGATAGTAATTTATGAATTTATTATTAAAGAATAGAATATATAGATTCATCACGTATTCTGATATATTATCTGTAATAGGGGATTCACTTTTTATTTGGCATTTTTTGACTTATGCTAACTTTAGAAAATAGTGCGATTGCAATTAGTATAATTTCTATTTCAGAGACCTTCCTGAAATTTTTCAATATTTACGGGAGTTTATGCGGATAAGGTTGAGGATAAGGCGAAAGCAGATATATATTCTAATTTTTAAGAATGTTTTATTTATTTTTGTAGGTTTTTCTTTTTCTTATATTTAAAGATTTAAAACTTGTTATAATTGCATCTATTTTTAATTTAGTTTCTGATGTAATAGAACTTTTTCGGATAATTTAAGATTTCCAATTATATATGCGATTTTTGGATAGATTTTTGATAAAAGCGTTGGAATAAGTTTGTTTTGCTATTATTTTTGGATTTTTAGCTAAATTTATTGAGCTACAGTTATAGTTTTATTAAATTATAATTATTTTTGTACTTAGTAATATTAATGCTTTCACTTTTCCTTGTGGCAGGATTAATTATGGTTAAAAATTTATAGAAAATTAAAAATTAAAAATGGATAGATTGGAACAAACTAAAGAGGCAGATGAAGGTGAAAAATATCTTTTTCATTAAAAGAAAATTCAAAAACTTGTTAAAAACTTTTTAAAAATGAAAATATAAAAAGTCAATAATATTTTCCTGTTTGATTTCTGCAATAAATGCACCTGTTTTTACCTATAGTATATGTAGCAATATCAAATAAAGAATTTTTATGTTTTGGTTTTTGAAACAGTAAAAATATTTTCTATTTTTGAATGTAGTAGTTCTTTTTGGTGTTATTTTAGAAATTTAATAATAACAAAAGATATTAATTGGAGTAAATATTTGCAAAAATTATAATGTTTCAACTTTTTGTATCATAATTTCATTTTAAATATATTATTTTTAAAAGACATTATAACTATATGCATATTGTTGCTTTTTGTAAGTCTTAATAACGGACTTATTTTTCCAATTCTTTCAGGGTACTTATGAATAATCAAGACTATGGGAAACTTTGCAAGTACAGTTGGGTTTTTAAATACAGTAGAGACTATTTTACCAGCTTGTTATTTACAATTAATTTTATTCATATTAAATATAAACTTTACTTTATCAATTGTTATTTCAGCAATTGTTGCAATATTTACTTTTATATATTCACTAAAATGGAAGATTAAGGAAGAATAAAATGGAAATTATAAAATTAAAAATTATATTGGTATTTTTAAAAAGAAATAATGAGTTACACATAGGATATAGAAAAATATTTAAAATAATTTTTGATGAAGAAATTTTAAATTTTTATTAAATTTAAAATACAAAAGGTTTTGAAAAAGAAATATTTCAAAGTAAAAATAGTAAGATTAAAAAAGTTATAAAATTAGCTTTATTGTCTATGTTAACGATAGATAACAGTTTTATTTATAAAGATACAATTTTAGAAAATACTTATTTTTATTTTTGAACAATTTAAAAGATAATCCTATAAATTATATTAGTAAAATTAAAAATGTAAATATTTTTAATTTTAGGATTAGTACTATAGGTGCAAATGTTTTAAACAGCTTGGTTAGATCTGGGTTTAGAAATTTTTGTATTAGTGGATTTTTGATGTTGTAACCATAAGTAACTTAAATAGACAAAATTTGTATGATCTCAGATGATATAGAGTATAAAAAGACTATTATTTGTACATAAAAAATTTTTAAAGATATAAATATAAAATATTATGATATAAAAATAAATTCTAAAGAGATATTTCACATATACTAAAAGCAAGAAAAGAATAGATTTGTGTTTTACAAGCTTCGGATACTCCTTATTTTATAAACAAAAATATGTTTTGAAAGTTCAAAAGGTATTTAACGTACCGATATTTTTGTGTGGAGTTGGAATTGATCTAGGAATATTTTTCTTTAGTTAGTGATTTTGATAAAACTTCTCTAGAATAAAATTTTTATTTTAAATAAAGATAAACCATTAAAAAGCTTCAATTGAAATGACTAGTAATATAATATCCTCATTTATTTCGTTGGAAATTTTAAAAATTTTTATGCTTGATAATAATAGATATAATTTTTGTTAAAATTTTTGATTTTAATACTATGAAGTTTTCTTAAAAATGTTTAACAACTAAAGGTTGAGGAGAAAAGAAAACTCCTCAGCTTTTTTGTTTCATCTTTATTGAGTACACAAAATATATTTTTCCTCAATTTTCTTAAAACTTTTTGCATCTTTTTAATACAATTCTGAAAATCCATTGTGTAAAGTTTTCATAAATTATTTTGTATTCTATACATTCTCATTTTCAGTGTTCTCAAACATAGTTAACACATCACCGAAACATTGAATAAATTCAAGTGAAGTATCATCAGAATGATAAATCTTTTACCAGATATAAAATATTAAAAAGTTTACATCACTGGACATACTCTGAGTTTCCAATTGTTCGATATAAAGTCTTTTAAAGTCTTTCAACTCTGTCATCATCCATTGCTATTTTTCTTTGCTATTTCTTTAAGTTCATTAAATGTTAAAAATTTTTCCAAAATAAAATCCTCCTAATTTTCCTGTAGTTTGAATCCGCGACCTTTAACTTCACTAGCTTCTGATATTATTAAAAAAATGCGGTCGGATCGACATCATCTAGTATATAGTTACAACTTGTATTTTATCAAGCATTTTGTATGCAACATACATCGAAACAATAGTTAAAAACTCTTTCAAGACTGAAGATATATGATGCAATGCCAATTATAATTGCATTTATGGCCATAAGAGATGAACCGATGTTTACATTAAGTTTTGTTTTAAAAATAGTTGCTAAAGATATCAAGACCACCTTGGCACGCTCCATGTTTAAATAAAATTCCCATTCCTAGACCATTTATAAAACCTCCAAAAATTGCATATAACATATTATTATCAAGTTTTGAAATCAATAGGAATATGACGCATTGCAATTAATATAAATGAATAGATAAAAAGTTGATAAAAATGCGTAGGTCATAAATTTTTTTATTCAAAAATGCACCGACAATCATCATAGGTAGATTCAAAATAAAAACTGAAATACCTGTTGGAAGACCTGTTAGGTATTCAATCATAAGTCCGATACCACCAAGTCCACCTGAAAGAAGTCCTGCAGGAACTAAAACATTTAACTACTGCAAATGAACAGATTAAATCACCTATTAGTATATAAAAATAGTTCTAAAGAAATATTTTTTTATCTCCCAAAAAAATCTTCTAACATAATATACACTCTGCTAATTTATTTAATAAAATATAAGCAATATAATTATATCATAATTTTTATTTATATGATATAATTATATTGTCCATATCATATTTTTTTCTTTTAAAATAATTTGATATTATGATTATAAATTTTAGGAGATGTGTTTATGAGTATATGTTTTTATTAATTTTAGTAGTAATTTATGTGTTATTACAATTTTCATGTTTTAAAAAAAGAAAAAAAAAGGCTAGAAAAATTTTTAGAAATGGAGATTTTTCCACTTGTCTTTTGCTCATAGAGGGTTCAAGTCATTTATTTCCGGAAAATACGGAATTAGCTTTTCTGAAAGTCTTTTGAAACTGGGCGTTGATGCTTTTGAAACAGATATAAAGACTTACAAAAGATGGTAAAATAGTAACTCAACATAATGAAGATATTGATGAAACAACTGATGGGACAGGAAAAGGTTATAGATTATACTTATGATGAATTAAAAGAATTTAATTTTTGGATATAAATTTAAAAAGATATCAATGGAGATTTTCCTTATGCTGAAAATAGAGTGAATGGATTATATCCAATGGAAGTTTCTGCACTTTTTGAAAAATTTAGAGATGATGTTGTATATAGTATAGATGTTAAAGATGATGGAGAAAGTAGGATTAAAGTCTGCAGAACTTTTATATAAATTTGTAAAAGAATACAATTTGAGAAAAATGTAATTTTTTTCAAGTTTTAATGAAGAAAATCTTAAACATTTAAGAAAAAAATTAGCAAAGGGAAATTATTATCTCTGGATCTATGAAAAAGACTACTGAAGTTGTATTTGGCTTCATATTTTGGATATGACAGTTTTAAAAATTTAATACTCATGCAATGATGATTCCAAGATTTGAAAAACTGCATTTAGATACAAAAATATTTAATCTATAAATTCATAAACATAATATCTGCTGTTTGTTATTGGACAATAAATACAGAAAAAGATATGAGAAAACTTATAAATAAAAAAGTTGATGGAATTATTACTGATAGAGTTGATTTGCTTTTTTAAAAATAAAAAGAAGAAAAGTCTAATTAAAATATTGACTTTTTTTCTTAATAATTTAGTATCCTATTATAAATGAAGATATATGTTGAAAGAGGAAAAGAAACAACAATTTTTAGAGAGATGTTATGTGGTGAAATACATCAATGTTGAAGGTGCGTCCTTGGAGTATTGTTTGCTACTTTATAGCAATTTAAGTGGATTTTTTTCAATTAGAGTGGAACCATGGAATTTTTTTCGTCTCTTGTTTTTCAAGAGACGTTTTGTTTTATATAAAATAATTTTTAAGTAGTAAAATACTATGAAATAAAAATAGAGAGGTGTAATATGAAGATTTACAACACATTAACTAGAAAAAAAGAAGATTTTAAAGCCTATTCAAGCTGGAAAGGCATTGATTTATGTTTGTGGTCCAACGGTTTATAATTATATTCATATTGGTAATTCAAGACCTATGATTGTTTATGATACTTTGAGAAGATATCTTTTATATATAGGTTATGATGTAAAATTTGTAAGTAATTTTACAGATATTGACGATAAGATTATAAATAGAGCAAAAAGAAGAAAAATGTACCTTTTTACAGATATTACAAAAAATATATTGATGCATATCTTGAAGATAGTTATGGTATTAAATCTTTTTGAAAGTCATACAATTCATCCAAAAGCTACAGAATGTATCAATGAGATGATTGAATTTGTAAAAGTTTTTAGAAGAAAAAGGACATTGCATATAATGTCGATGGTAATGTTTATTTTGATATTACAAAAGCTAAAGATTATGGAAAATTATCTAAAAAATATTGATGATTTAAGAGCTAGGAGCAAGGATTGATATTTCTGATGAAAAGAAAAAAATCCTCTTGATTTTTGCACTTTGGAAAAAGAAAAAGATGAAACAGAACCCAGCTTGGGAAAGTCCTGGGGAATGGGTAGACCTGGATGGCATCTTGAATGTTCTGTAATGGCAAAAAGAAATTTTTAGGAGATACAATAGATATTCATGCGGGGGAGAAGATTTACAATTTCCTCATCACGAAAAATGAAATTGCTCAGTCTGAATGTTGTAATGGAAAAAGTTTTTTGCTAATTACTGGATGCATAATGGAATGATTAATATAGATAATGTAAAGATGAGTAAATCAAAAGGAAATTTCTTTACAATAAAAGATATTCAAAAAGAATATGACTTGGAAGTAATCAGACTTTGGATTTTATCAACTCATTATAGAAATCCTCTGAAATTTCAGTAGAGAAGTTATGGAACAAACAAAAAAATGGGCTTGAAAGAATGTATAATGGTAAAGAACATTTAGAAAGACTTTTAGAAATTTGTGAAGAAAAGAGAAGATGGAGATATTTCTAGATTAGTTGAGCTGAAAAAGAATTTTTAGATTGTATGGATGATGATTTAAATACTGCAGATGCAATTTCTAAAGTTTATGAGCTTATTCGTTATACAAATACATTTGATGAAAATACTGATTTAAAAATTAGTAAAAGGAGCTGTTAAGTTACTTTCTGACTTTAACTTCTGTTTTAGGCCTTCTTTATAAGGAAGAAGATGATAATTTAGATGAAAAAGTTGAAAAACTTATTGAAGAAAGAGAAGAAGCTAGAAAAGAATAAAGATTTTAAAAAGAGCTGATGAAATTCGTGATACTTTAAAAAGAAATGAATATAGAATTGAAAAGACACTAGAAATGGTGTTATTTGGAAAAAGAGTGTAATATGAGCGACTATATATTTGGTAGAAATGCTGTATTTAGAGGCATTAGAAAGTGATAGAAAAAGTAGAGAAAATATATATTTTAAAAGGCGATTTAAAAAGGGCTCAATAAATAAAATAATTGGGTAAAGCAAAAGGCAAAATGGTATATTAATTTCAGAAATTGATAAACATAAATTAGAAAAATATGGCAGATGGAGTTGTTCATCAAGGAGTTTGTGCATTGATTTCAAGTTTTGAATATTCAACTATTGAAGAAAATATTACAAAGTGCAAAAAATAAAAAAATGAAGATTTGTTTTTGAGTAATTCTTGATGAGATTGAAGATCCACATAATTTTGGAGCAATAATTCGTACTTGTGAAGCTGTTGGTGTTCATGGAATTATAGTTTCTAAAAGAAATCAAGCACCAGTTACTTCAATTGTTCAAAAATCATCTGCTGGAGCAGTAAATCATATAAAAATAGCAAAAAGTTGCAAATATTGCAGATACAATTTTTAAAATTACAAAAAGAAAATGTATGGGTTTATGGTGCTTGTGGAGGCTGAAAAAAATTTATACAGATATGGATTTTTAAAGGAAATATTGCAATAGTAATTGGAAATGAAGGCAAGAGAATAGGACAACTTATCAGAAAGAGATGTGACTTTCTTAACTAAAACTTCCAATGAAAGGTAAAAGTTTCAAGCCTTAACGCATCAAATGCCTGTGCAATTCTAGTTTATGAGGCATTAAGACAGAGATGAAAAACTAAAAAAATTAATATATAATTGATGGTTACAATATTTTTAAATGCTTGGGAAAAATATAAACCATTTTTAAAATTTGAGTTTTGAAAATGCAAGACAAGAGTTAATTTATGATATGGGCGAATTTTCAAAAACTTATAGGAATAGATTTGCTACTTGTCTTTGATGCATATAAGATTAAATTTTTAAAGGAACTTCAGAAAGTTATAAAAAGGAATTGAAGTTATCTATACGAAACAAAATGAAACTGCAGACCAATTTATTGATTGGATGAAATTGGAAGAAAAATATCAGTTTCTGTTGGAACAGATGACACTCTTATTCAAAAACTAGTTACACAAAGAGGTGGGAATAGTATTAACTTCAAAAGAATTATTGTATCCGTTATGAAAATTTAAAAACAAAAGTAATCGTTATGAAACTAAAAACAGAATTACAAACAAAAAGCTATTTCAACACTCTAGATGACAAAAGCTTTTAAATCAACTAGATGAAATAGAAGAAAAATTATTTGGAAAAGTAGGGATGGAGTATGAGGAAACCTTTGGGAAGAATATTTTTATGGATTTGGCGAAAATGGTCGCAACTAGAGGAACTTGTGATAGGGCTTATGTTGGTTGTGTTTTAGTTAATAAAGACAATAGAATTGTATCAACTGGATATAATGGCTCAATTTCAGGTAATCCTCAATGTGATGAAATAGGTCATACTATGAGAGATGGGCATTGTATTGCAACAATTCACGCAGAACAAAATGCACTTTTTATATTGTGCAAGAGAAGGTATAAAAAGTAAAGGGCTGTACTTGTTATGTAACTCATTTTCCTTGTTTAAAATTGTACTAAGGCATTAATTCAAGCCGAATTTCAAAAATCTACTATGAAAATAGTTATAGAATGGATGAATATGCAATAGAATTGTTGGAAAAGAAATAAAATAGAATATATAAAAGATTGGTGAATAGTTAAAAAGGATATGAATTTTTCATATCCTTTTATAATAAATTATTTTATTTTCTTTACATATATTTAACATTTCTTCTGACCAAAAAACTTGATTGTACTTCTCCAATATGTGCTTTTTGAAGGAAAAAAACATACAAATTCTAGACTGACCTATTCCACCACCTATTGTAAGAGGTAATTCATCATTTAGTAGCATTTTGTGGTATTTCAGATTTTTTTCTATCTTCATTTCCGCTGATTTTTAACTGTTTTAATAGTATTTCTTTAGTTAACTCTAATTCCCATTGATGAAAGTTCCAATGACGAATTTAATATTGGATTCCAGAAAATTAAATCTCCATTTAATTCCCTAATCGTCATAGTCAGGACTTCTTCCGTCGTGTTTTTTTCCACTATTTAAAACATTACCAATTTTTGTAATAAATACAGCTTTTTGCTCTTTGCAATTTTATGTTCTCTTTCTTTTTGGTGTATCATTTGGGAACATATCTTCAAGTTCTTGGGTTGAAATGAAAAACACCTTTTTTGGTAATATTGTTTGATAATTAAAAATCTTCTGGATAAAAATTCGTCAGTTCTTTTTAAATACATTATAGATTTTTTAACAATATCAGTTAAAAATTTTTCATTTCTATCTTCATTACTTATAACTCTTTTCCCAATCCCATTGATCTACATAAACAGAGTGAATATTATCTAAGGTTTCACAAGGCCTAATAGCATTCATATCTGTATAAATTCCTTCGCCATCAGGAATAGCATAATTTTTTTAATGCAATTCTTTTTCCATTTTGCTAAAGATTGTACTATTTCTAGCTCTTCTGAAATTTTCTTCTTCACTTAAAGAAAAATTACTGGATATTCAATTCCATAAATTATCATTTATTCCTGTATACAAAATAATGGGAGCAGAAACTCTAATTAAATTTAATTCATTTGCCAAATTTGTTTCGAAAAATCCTTTATTTCCTTGATTGCTTTTTTTGTGTTTCAATAATATTTAAGTCTGAAGTATATCCTTCAGGAATAATTATATCGTTCATAAAATCACTCCTTGTTAATGTAATAAAATATAAAATATGATACTATATTCTTCAAATAAAGTCAATAGTTTGAGAATTAAAATATTAGGGTATAGAGTTGATTTCAACTCTATTTTTAATCTTACTAATAATTCCTCAATATATTCAAATTGAATATCTTCATCTTTTTAGCATAAGCCATATCTCTTTCTTTTGTAACTGCAATATCATCTACAAAAAAATGGTTTAATAGTTTCAGTGTTATTATCTTCATTTACTATTTTTTTACTTTTACAATTTCTGATAGAGTATAACTGTCAACTATAATGCCTTTTCCTTCACTTTGTTATGACATAAGTACCACAAGGTGGAATAATTTTTCTTCGTAAACATTTTTGTTCATATTTCAAAACAACACATAGTCTACCACATGTTCCTGAGATTTTATTTTTGATTTAGAGATGAAAGATCGATCTCTTGCCATTTTTATAGTTACAGGAGCAAATTCTCCTAAAATCTTTTGCAACAACAAACTTGACCACAAGAGCCGATAGCACCTACTATTTTTCGCATGATCTCTAACTCCAATTTGTCTAAGTTCGATTCTATTTTTAAATATATATGCAAGGTCCTTTAACCAATTCTCTAAAAATCAATTCTATTGTCAGAAACAAAAGTAAAAATAACTTTTTGATTGTCAAAAGTATATTCACAATCAACTAATTTCATATCTAAGCCGTGTTCATTTGCTTTTACTTTTGCAAATTTCAATAGCATCTTTAGCTTTTCTTTCTTTATTTTCTTCATGTATATAATCATCCATGTTATCAGCAATTCTCAAAACTGGTTTTAATGATGAAACTAGTTTTGATTCTTCAACTTCTCTAGGTTCAATGGCTACATTTCCATACTCTATACCACGATAGTTTCTACGATTACATTATCATTTTTTTATTTATACTAAAGTTGCAGGGATCAAAGTAATATATCTTTTCCGGCTTCTTTGAATCTTATCCCAACTACTTTTTCATGATTCCTCCTAAAATTTATCACACATATTATACCATAATTTTCTGTTGAATACTAGATATATTAATTTAATGGGATTTAAAGTTGTCATGAAAAAAACGACGGAATTTTTCCGTTGTTTTCTAAATTAAAATATAAGATTATACTCTTGATTATGACAGAATTAAGTGATAGTAAATTATTCTCTGTTTTTAGAACTTCGCTGAAATTCATCTTTTGATATTCTATAAAAATTGTAATATACTTACAAATAAATAAGTAGCAATAGTTATCACAATTGACATTATTACAATTTTTGGTGAAATATCAAGCTCTAAATATCCTGAAAATTTTAGCATTGAGTAATACATTATTTGTTTTACTGTATATATTTCAAGTGGTATTAAAGCTATTAAACTTAATAATACTGTTAGAGTTACTGGTCGGATATAGATTTTTGAAATTTCTCTATTCGTGTAACCAAAAAAATTTTTAAATATGCAATTTGGATAGTATTTTTATCTGTTATTATTTTTCATTAGACTGTAAGTAAAAGCCTGCTAAGAATATTGTAGATACAGCTATAAATGCAGATAGCATTGGTCCCATGAGTTTAGACATCTGTTTAGAAACATCTGTCATTGAATTTTTCATCTATTGTTGTTGATACATACTTTTCATCAATATCCAATTTTTCATTACTAAAATATCCATTAAAGAATTCTTTATTTTGCTCTAATTCTTCATTCAAATATTCTTGCTTTTATAAATGCTGAAAGATTAGCAGACTTTTTGTGTATATTAACTATTTTATAAGTCTTTTTCTTTATCTGACAATTTCCCTTTAACTGTTATTTCATCTCCAACATACTTTTCTAAGTTTCTTTTGAAAGATTTTCACTAATAACTATCTCATTTTTTGTTTTCAGGGTAGTTTGGTGTTTTTCAAAGTATTTTGAATTTTCAGTAATTCCTAAAAAGAAGTATGTCTTCATCTGATTTTTTGATACTGTGATAAACCCTTGCTGGTGTAGTCGTATATTTTTTTCTGCTGTTTTTATTGCCAATTTCAATAGGAGCCTTTAGCACATATTGATATTTACTAATCAAATTTTCTTTTATATTATTTCCGTAGTTGTCGAATGTAGGTTTTGCAGAAATTCAAAGATGAATAATATTGAAGTAATAAATATTCCAAGTACTATCGCTACATAATCACCTTTGTTGGATTTTTATAATTGATTTTCTAAATGAACCTAAAAAGTTTTTGTTGACTTTTAATTCATTTTTCATGCTTTGATTTTTCTTTTTATTTTTTATAATGTTTTTAAATTTTTCTTAAAAAAATCTAAAAGGTGTGAAGTTTAATTTTCTATAAATATAAATATAATTAAAAATTAAAAATTATTGAAATAGGGATTATAGTTGTAATTATTAATGCTTCCAAGTTGAAACTAGGGAGTGAAGTTCTGCATATTAAATGATTTGTAGTAAACAGATTTAAAAGAATTTGTAAAAACTGTGTACCCAAAAATATTTCCTAAAACAGCAGCTAAAAATGTAATTATAACAGAGTTTGCTATATAATTTATAACGAGCTCTGATTTTTTATATCCATTCGCAAGAAGTATTCCAATTATTTCAGATTCTTCTTGTATTTTTACTCACAATAGAAAGTGCAAATATGAATCCTATTAGCGTTACCATTAGACAAAGCATAACAATAACCATAGGTCTATCTCCACCCATATCGTCAATCAAATAACTTATAGCATTATTATCTTTTTTTGGAAGTTGTTCTAAAAACTGTTTTTTTGAAATATTTGCAGAATTTACAACTTCTTTATTTTTTCTTTCGTTTCTTTTTCACTTAGGGTTTCTATCGTTAAATCTATATGAAACTTGATATTTTAACTTGCTTTCGTTAAAAAAATATCTTTGTCTTTATCAGATACTAATCCTACTCCAAAATCTATTGCATTAAATATTAAATCTGTAGATTTTTTTGAAAAAGATGAATTATAATCTGGAGTTGCTATTAAACCAACTATTTTTAAAAGCTTCTTTCTTTATTATCTTTAAAAATTCTTTTTTAAAAAGTGATATTGTCACCTATTTTTTAAATCATTGTTTTCAGCAAATAGTCTATTTAATAGCTATTTCATTTTTGTTTTTGCAAGATTACCTTCATTGATAACAGGGAGATTTATATTTTTCTATTTGTATAAAAGTCTAATTGTCTTTTTCATCTTTATCATCTTTAATTTTATTAATTTTTGCATCAACGTAAGGAGCTTTTTCGACTTTTAACATTAGTTTTTTTCAATGGATCTTTAATATTTCATCTGTAGAGGTCAAATGCGAATAATATTTTTTTCCATCTTCAACAACTCCAGTTGACATAAGTTCATAATATAAAGTCTTGATACTTCCTGATGAAACTAACATGCCTGAAGTTGTGGAAATCATAAAAACAGAAGTATAAAGAGAAATAAATTTTTTTGACCATTGAGCTTTTTAATCCTCTAAGAATTCTTTTATTTAAATTTCTCATGTTACCACTCCAATTCTTGTGCATCCATTACCTTGTCATTTTCAATTTCTTGACATATAATTCCATCTTTTAGCCTTATTGTAATATTAGACATCTTTGTTATTTCTTCATTATGAGTTGCAAGAATAATGGTAGTTTTATATTCCTTATTTATTCTTTTGAAGTAGGGATAAAATATCCTTTGAAGTTTTGTAATCAAGAGCACCCTGTAGGCTCATCACAAAGTAATATTTCAGGTTTTTTTATTAAAGCACGACCTATTGCACATCTTTTGTTGTTGTCCACCTGATAATTGTCTAGGATATTTATTTTTATGTTCCCATAGACCCTAAATCTTTTATCAATTTTTCAATATCCATAGGGTCGTTATGTATAAAAGAACCCTACTTGAATATTTTTCTGTTACAGTTAAATCTGGAATCAGATTATAAAAATTGAAAAATAAAACCTAAATATTTTTCTTCTAAAAATTTGAAAGGGCATTTTGTTTTAAACTTGAAATTTCACATTCATTTATCTCTATAGAACCACTGTCGATTTTTTTCAAGTCCGCCAATAGCATTAAGTAATGTTGATTTTCCTGAACCAGATGGTCCTAATAGAGTACAAAAGTGCACCTTTTTCTAAAGAAAAATTTATATCTTTTTAAAACGGAAATTTTATTTTCATTTGTTCCATAAGATTTGTTTAAATTTTTACAACTAAAAACATAAATACCTCCATAAAAATTTATTTAACTATAAATCAATTATAGCACTTTTCGATATTTATTATCAACAATAAAATTTTATAACAGAAAGTATAATTTGATTATGAAATAAATATTTTGCGGTATATTAATTATGTTATAGATAAAAATATAGTATAATATTATATAGATTATTTTTAAATAGTAAAAATATTTGATTAATAAATAAATGGGAGTACATTATGGAGTTTGTTTTAAATTCAAAATTTAAGCCTACAGGGAGATCAACCTGAAGCTATTGAAAAATATCGGATTCAATTAAAAAAAGGTAAATAAAGAAATAATTTTAAAGGGTGTTACAGGTAGTGGAAAGACCTTTACAATGGCAAATATTATTGAAAAAGTTCAAAAACCAACACTTGTAATTGCGCATAATAAGACTTTGGCTTATCAGCTTGCGAGTGAATTTAAAGAATTTTTTCCTAACAACGCTGTTGAGTTTTTTGTGTCCTATTATGATTATTATCAACCTGAAGCCTATGTTCCACAATCCGATACTTATATAGAAAAAGACAGCTCAATAAATGATGAGATAGATAAACTTAGACACTCCGCTACAATGTCTCTTTTTGAAAGAAGAGATGTAATTATTGTTGCTTCCGTTTCTTGTATTTATGGTTTAGGTGATCCAATAGACTATGAAAATTTAGTAGTTTCATTAAGACCAGGAATGATAAAAGATAGAGATGAAGTTATAAGAAAACTTGTAGATATTCAATATGTAAGAAATGATATTAATTTTATTCGTGGAACTTTTCGTGTAAGGGGAGACAGTTTAGAAATATTTCCGGTTTCTTCATCTGAAAATAGTATTAGAGTAGAATTTTTGGAGATGAGATAGATAAAATTTCAGAAATTGATGCCTTAACAGGGTAATGTTATAGGAACACGTGAGCATGTTGCAATTTATCCTGCATCTCACTTCGCTACAAGTTCAGAAAAAATCGAAAGAGCAATCGGTACAATTTCAAAAGAATTGGAAGAAAGACTTTTAGTTTTAAATCAAGAAAATAAATTAGTTGAAGCTCAAAAGACTTGAACAGAGAACAAAAATATGATTTGGAAATGTTACAAGAAATTGGATTTTGTAGTGGTGTAGAAAAATTATTCTGCTCATTTAAGTGGTAGAGAAAGAGGTTCAAGACCTTATACTTTTGATTGATTATTTTCCTGATGATTTTTTGATTATTGTAGATGAAAGTCATGTTACTGTTCCACAAATTGGAGCAATGTATGAAGGGGATAGAAGTAGAAAACAAAATTTAGTTGATTATGGATTTAGATTGCCTTCTGCTTTGGATAACAGACCTTAAAATTTCACAGAATTTGAAAAGTATGAGTAAATCAAATTTTATATGTATCTGCAACTCCTGGCAAGTACGAAAAAAAGCCATAATTTAGAAGAAGTTGAACAAATTATAAGACCTACTGGGACTCTTTGGATCCTTTAATTGAAGTTAGAAAAACAGAAGGACAAATTGATGATATAATTGGTGAAGTGAAATTCAGTTATTAAAAAGGAGAACGTATTTTTAATTACAACTTTGACTAAAAATGGCTGAAAAACTTAACGGACTATTTAAAAAAATGTAGGGAATAAAAAAACAACTTATTTGCATAGTGATATTGATACGATTGAACGTATGGAAATAATTAGAGATTTGCGTGTTGGAAAGTTTGACGTTTTGGTTGGAATAAACTTGTTAAGAGAAGGACTTGACTTGCCTGAGGTAAGTATGGTTATAATTATGGATGCAGATAAGGAAGGTTTTTTACGTTCTGAAACTTCTATGATACAAACAATCGGACGTGCTGCAAGAAATGTAAACGGAAGAGTTATTATGTATGCTGATAGAATTACAAAGTCAATGGATGTGGCAATTAAAGGAAACAAATAGAAGACGTGAAATTCAAAATAAATATAATATAGAGCATAATATCACTCCAAAGAGTGTTAAGAAAGATATTAGAGAGATTATTCAAGCTACTAAAGGTTGCTGAGGATAATGTGGATTATAAAACAGAAGATGTTGAAATTACAGATTATGAAAGTTTTCATTGAAGATTTGAAAAATGAAATGTTATCTGCTGCTGATTCTTTAGATTTTGAAAGAGCAGCATCAATAAGAGATGAAATAAAAGAGATTAAAAAGAAATGTGGGATTAGATGTCTAAAAATACAATTAGAATTAAAGGGCAAAAGTAAATAATTTAAAAGAATATAGATTTGGAAAATTCCAAGAGATAAAATGGTTGTTTTTACAGGACTTAGTGGAAGTGGAAAAATCATCTTTAGCTTTTGATACAATTTATGCCGAAGGGCAAAGAAGATATGTCGAGAGCTTTATCAAGTTATGCAAGACAATTTTTAGGTCAAATGGATAAACCTGATGTTGAATATATTGATGGACTTAGTCCGTCAATTTCTATTGATCAAAAACTACAAATAGAAATCCAAGATCTACAGTGGGAACTGTTACAGAAATTTATGATTATTTGAGATTGCTTTTTGCAAAAATTGGAATTCAAAAGTGTCCAATATGTGGAACTGAAATAAAAAAAGTCAAAGTATCGACCAAATGGTTGATAGAGTTATGAAACTTGAAGAGAGAAGTAAGATATTTTGTGTTAGCTCCTGTAATTCGTGGAAAAAAAGGGAGAACATAAAAAAACTTTTTAGAAAATATAAAAATTCAAGGTTTTGTTCGTAGCGATTATCGACGATAAAGGAATATGAACTTACTGAAGAAATTGAATTAGATAAAAATAAAAAAACATAATATTGATATTGTAGTTGATAGACTTGTTGTAAAAGAAGGGATTGAATCAAGACTTACAGAGAGTTTGAAACAGCTTTTTAAATTTAGTGACAGTATTGTTAAGGTTAAAGTGGTTGATGGAGAAGAAATTTTATTTTCTGAAAAATGTCCTGTCCTAATGGGCATATTTCATTTGATGAAATTGAACCTAGAACTTTTTCTTTTAACAGTCCTTTTGGAATGTGTCATGATTGTAATGGACTTGGAAGCCATAAAATTATAGATCCGGATTTGGTAATTCCTGATAGAAAATAAATCACTTTTAGAGGGAGCTATTGAATGTTACAATATGACTACTGAGAAGATGGATACTATTATAAAATATTTCACGAAATCATAAAAGTATAATGGTTTTGATGAAAATACTCCTTTTTAAAGATTTAAGTAAAGAAACTATAGATGAACTCTTTTATGGGACAGGATTAAGAAATATAAAATTTAGGGTTTGAAAGTAAAGTTTACAAATGAAAAATAAAACTTTTAATAAAACCATTTTGAAGGAATAGTAAAGAATTTGGAAAAGAAGATATGCTTCTTCTCCAATGTCTTCTATGAGAGAAAAAAATTGAAACAGTTATGTCTGAAATGGAATGTGAAACTTGTAAAGGAAAAAAAGACTTAATGAAAAAGCTCTTTCAATTTTTATAAGAGATAAAAATATTTCAGATGTTACAGCAATGTCCGTTCAAAAATTAAATGAATGGTTTAATGATTTAGAATTAACAGAAACAGAAAGTATTATTGGGGAAAGAATTTTAAAAGGAAATTAGAGAAAGACTTAAATTCTTTAAAAGATGTAGGGTCTTGAATATTTAACTTTGGCAAGAAGTGCAGGAACTCTTTCAGGAGGAGAAAGTCAAAGAATTAGACTTGCAACTCAAATTGGTTCAGGGCTTGTTGGAGTTGTTTATGTTTTAGATGAACCAAGTATCGGTTTACATCAAAGAGATAATGAAAAACTATTAAATGCTTTTAAGAAATTTAACAAATCTTGGAAATACTCTGATTGTAGTAGAACATGATGAGGATACAATTCGTTGTGCTGACCATATTGTAGATATTGGACCAAGAGCAGGTATTCATGGTGGAGAGGTTGTTGCTCAGGAACTCTTAAAGATATTATGAAGAGTAAAAATCTATTACAGGTGCATATCTTTCAGGAAAAAGTAAAATAGAAGTTCCTAAACAAAGAAGAAAATACACAGATACAATTAAAAGTTTTTGGAGCAAGAGAAAATAATTTTAAAAAAATATTGATGTTGAATTTCTATCGGTGTTTTTACTTGTGTAACTGGTGTTTCCGGAAGTGGAAAAGAGCAGTTTGGTAAATTCAATTTTAAATAAAGAATTGTCAAACAAATTAAATAGAAGCAAAACAAAAAAACAGGAAAATTTGATAGGATAGAGGGCTATGAAAAACTTGATAAAGTTATTGAAATTGACCAAAGTCCGATAGGTAGAACTCGCGTTCAAATCCTGCAACTTATACTAAACTTTTTGATAATATAAGAGATGTCTTTGCTATGACTACAAAGGCAAAAATGAAAGGATATAGTAAAGGCAGATTTAGTTTTAATGTTCATGGTGGTCGTTGTGAAGCTTGTAAAGGAGACGGAACAATAAAGGTTGAAATGCACTTTTTACCTGATGTATATGTACCTTGTGAAGTTTGTGGTGGTAAAAGATATAATAGAGAAACTTTGGAAGTAACATATAATGGAAAAATATTTCAGATGTTTTGGAAATGACTGTTGAAGATGGACTTGAATTTTTTTGAAAATCATCCTTCAATAAAAAGAAAATTACAAACTTTTATATGATGTGAGGATTGGATTATATTAAGATTGGTCAAAAGCTCAACAGAGCTTTCAGGAGGAGAGGCTCAGAGAGTTAAACTTGCATCTGAACTTGCTAAACGTGGAACGGGACAAACTGTTTATATTTTAGATGAACCAACTACAGGATTACACATTGATGATATAAAAAAATTGATTGAAGTTTTAAATACCTTAGTTGAACAAGGAAATACTGTTATTGTTATAGAACATAATTTAGATATGATAAAAATTGCTGATTATATAATTGATTTAGGTGTTGAAGGTGGAGACGGTGGAGGAACTATTGTCGTAACAGGAACTCCAGAGGAAGTTGCAAAAATGTGAGAAGTCATATACGGGATCAATTTTTTAAGAAAAATATTTGGAGGACAAAATGGATAGATATATTTTAATTTTAACAGATACCTTTGAAGAAGTTGAAGCACTTACTCAAGTTGATTATCTTAGAAGAGCGGATATTAAGGTCGATATGATTTCAATTATAGGAAAACTTCAGTTACAAGTAATGAGGAATAACTGTTTTAGCTGATGATTTGATTGAAAATATAAATTTAAAAGAATATGCAGGAATTATTATTCCTGGTGGACTTCCTGCTGCTTTTTGATATCAGAGATGATAAAAGAGTTTTTAGAAATAATAAAGAAATTTGACGAAGAGCATAAATTGATTTCTGCAATTTGTGCAGGACCTTCAGTTCTTGCAAAAAGCAGGTGTTTTTATCCGGAAGAAATGCAGTAATTTATCCTGGAATGGAAGATGAATTGCTTGATGCAAATGTTAAAAGAAGATGCAATTTGTATAGATGACAATATAATTACTGCAAGAGGAGCAGGACTTGCAGGAGAACTCGCTTATACATTGATTAGAAAAATAAAAGGAAAAGTTCAAGAAAAAAACAAGTTCGTTTTATGTCTGTTGATTATTTGTTGAGAGATTTTATTCTAAAGGAAGAAAAGAATGGAAATAAAAATAGAATTTAATTCTTTGAAAAATTGAAGAGCTTTGAAGATTTATTTTTAAGTTTGGGAGAAAAGAAGTTTAGAGCTGAACAATTTTTAGATTTATGCATCAAAAGAAAAGACTTTGAAATAGAAAAATTGCAAAGCAACTGCCTAAAGTTTTTAATTGAAAAACTAAAGGAAATAGGACATATAAATACTTCTTCAATTTATACAAAAATATGAATCAAAAGCTAGATAATACAAAAAAATATTTGATTAAAATTATATGATAATAGAATAATTGAAAACTGTATTTATGGACTATGGAAGTTATTGTACAGTTTGTATTTCAAGTCAAGTAGGCTGTAGAATGGGCTGTACATTTTTGTGCTTCAACAAAAGAAAATTTCAAAAGAAATTTAACTTCTGGTGAAATGTTAAATCAAATTTATCTGATAGAGAATGATTTGAATTTAACTATAAATAATGTTGTTATTATGGGAATTGGAGAACCACTTGATAATTATAATAATGTAATAGGATTTTTTTGAAAATTATAAATTCTGAAAAAGGTAAAAAAATTTGAGCTTAAGAAATATTACAATTTCAACATGTGGGCTTGTCCATAATATTTATAAATTAGCTGATGAAAAATTACCCCATAACACTTACAATTTCGCTACATAATCCGTTCCAAAAGGAAAGAGAGAGATAATGCCTATTTCCGACAATTTTTTTCAATTGATGAAATATTAAAAGGCTTGTAAATATTATTTTGATAAAACTTCAAGAAGAGTGAGTTTTGAATATACAATAATCAAAAGGACAAAACGATTCAAGAGAACATGCATTAGAGCTTAAAAATATTCTAAAAGGGCTTAAATTGCCATATTAATATAATTCTTTAAATTCAATAAAAGAGTTTGATGGAGTTGCACCAAGTACAAAGTATATTTACTCTTTTAAGTCAATGCTTGAAAAATTATGGAATAAATGCCACGATAAGAAAGAAACAAGGGTGATGATATAAACGGAGCTTGTGGGCAACTTAGACAAGGTGTATTAGAAGAGGAGAATTAACTGACTGTGAAGTCAGTTTTTATTCTAAAAACAAATGGATTTCTATTATAACGATCGAAGCATCGTGAGTGAGTCTATTAAAACATTTAATAAAATATAATATGATATTTATTATAAAAAGTATTATGATTTTGATAATTTTTATAATTTGTAAATTTCAATATCTATAAAATAAATAATTATATAAAAACTTATATATAATAGATATTTTTACATAAATAATATTTATTGATAAAATGCTTATAAACATTGAAAAATTTCAATAAACTATAAAAACAAGTAAAAATTATTTAGACTATCAAACTCAAATTTTTTAAAAATGATTATTATTATGCTATAATGGGAAACAAATGAATAATCTTTATAGATTATAAAGATTGATTTTATATTTTAAAAATTGGAGGTTAGTATGAGTATTTTTACGAAGATGCATTAAAATTTGCTAATGAACATATTTTTGCCTTATGCAAAAGAAATTGATGAAAAGATGGAGTTTCCTGTTGAATCTTTTTAAAGGAAATGGGAAAAAGCTGGATATTTTCAAATTAATGATTCCCAACAGAACTAGGCGGGATTAGGAAAAGGAATGACAGAACATTCTGAAGCTTGTAGAGCTTTTGCAAAAAGTAGTGCAACAGCTGGACTTTGCTATATGATGCATAATGTTTGTTTAAGCATTGTTTTAAAAATATGGTAGCGAAGAATTAAAAAGATAAAAATAGTTAAAGATGTAGTAGAAAAATAATAAATTTTTAGGATTTGCTTATTCAGAATTTGGATCAGGGAACAAATTTTCTATCTACCTGATATTAAAGCTGAATTTACAGATAGTGAAGTAATCTTTAAATGGAACAAAGAGTATGGTTACATCTGCTGGACAAGCATCATATTATTTATTACTATCTTCTTCAGAATCTGGAGAAGGAATTGATAACTGGATAGTTCCTATTGAAACTGCTGGTGTTGAATTTAAACAAAGCGAATGGAATGGTTTAGGTATGAGAGGAAATGTTTCATGTCCTATGGAATTTAAAGATGCTCATTTACCAAAATCATATAGAATTGGAGAAATCGGAGATGCTATGACTCATATTTTTCGAAGTTGTTGCACCTTTCTTTATTACAGGTTTAGCTTCAGTTTATACAGGTGTTTGTGAAGCTGTTCTTTCAGAAGCGTTAAGTCATGCAGCAAATAGGAAACATACTTTTGGTTCTAAACTTGCAGAATATGAAACTGTACAAACACATATTTCAAGAATATATTCTCAAACTAATGCTGCAATCTTAGGAACAAAAAGAAGCAGCTAGAGCTGCTGATGCTGGAGAAAGTGATGCTATAGTGAAAAATTATATCAGCTAGAATTTTTGCGTCAGAGGCTGCTATTGAAGTTGCAAGATTAGGAATGAGAGTTGGAGGTGGAAAAAGCTTATAATAAAATGGGAATAATGGAAAGACTTTTAAGAGATTCTTATGCCGGACAAATTATGGCACCAAGTGTTGATGTTTTAATTCTTTGGTTGGGAAGAGCTCTTTTTGGGACTACCTTTAATCTAAATTTCAATTTTTAATAAATAGGCTTTTTGCTTAAATTTATCTTAAATATTTACAAAATAGGAGGAACATATATGAATAAATTAAAAAGTTGGAGCAGTAGTTTATGCACCTAGAGTTACTGTTATTTGGGGGTATAATTGCCGATTTCTTCAAAGAAGAAGGTTTTGAAATTGAACCGATTTACTACAAAGACTATAGATCACAAGTTGACGGACTTATGAAAGGAGAAATTGATGTTGCTTGGAATTCTCCTCTTGCGTGGTTAGATGCTAATTTAAGAACCAATGGGAAAGCACTAAAATGGTTCTATGAGAGATACAGATAATGATCGTTCAACTTATTTGGTTGTAAAAAAATCTTCAAATATAAAATCTATAGAAGATTTAAAGGGAAAAATGATAGGCTTTGGTGCTATTGATTCTCCTCAAGCCAGACTTATACCTATATATAATTTATATCAACATGGTCTTGAATTTAATAAAGATTATGTTGAAAAAGATTTGATATAGGAATTGGACTTCATGGAGATCATGTCGGTGGAGAATTGATTCAGCAAAAAGCTATGCTTAATGGCGAAGTTGATGCTACTTGGATGTTGGATTTGAATTATGATGCATGGATACAAGACGGAACTATTGATAAAAATCAAGTTGATATAATTTATAAAACTCCGTTTTTTTGATCATTGCATTTTTCAGGAAGACCTGATCTTAAAGTTGAAAAAAATTTGAAATGTTTGCAAAAATTTTACACAAAATGGATTACAATAACCCTGAACATAAAGAAATGATGGATATGGAAGGGCTAAAAAAAGTGGGTTATTGGTCGAACAACAGGATTTGAAACAAATTAAAAAAATGCAAATGAATATATTAATTTTTTTAGAAACTTTTTATAAGTAGGTATGAGATGAAAAAAACTTTTAAAACCATTTACAACTTCTCTTATAGGAAGTCTGCCAAGAAGTAAAAAGATAATGGCTTTGAAGAGAAGATTAAAAATCTGATGTAGATTTTCAAAAAGGAATATGATGAATTAATAAAAATCGAAACGGAAAAATTGGTTAAACTTCAAGAAAAAAATATTCAATAGATATAATAACTAATGGAGAATTGGCAAGAGATAATTATGTTTCTTTTGTAGCAGATAGGATAGATGGAGTTGTTATGATGAATATGGGTGATATGCTTTGATATATAGACGATAAACAGGCGTTCGAACAAATCTTGGAAACACTTGATGTTCCATCTGTTAGTATAAAAAAATGCTATTTGTAACGGTGTTTTTGAAAATATAATAAAAGTTTAGTTTCCGATGAGATAAAAATTCTTGAAAAAAATTACAACTTCTTCTGTAAAAGCAACACTTCCAGGGTCCCTATCTTATGACAAGATCTATGTGGCTTCCTGCTCTTAGTAAAAAAATTTTATAATAGCAAAGAAGAATTAGGTAAAGATGTAGTAAAAAAATTTTTAAAACAAGAGATTGACAATTTAATAGAAGCTGGTGTTGATATAATCCAGTTCGATGAGCCTGTACTTACAGAAGTTGTTTTTTTCAGAAGGAAAAACAAGATCTTTTATGTGTGCTGCTCTTTTCTGAAAGAAAGGATCCTACAGAGGAATTAATATTTTGCTACTAATTTAATAAAATGTGTTATGGATTATATGAAAGGATAAACCTGTACTTAGTTCACTTCATGTTTGTAGAGGAAACTGGAGTAAGGATGAGAGTATTTTGCTTAAAGGACCATATACACCTCTTGTTCCTCTTTTTGAAGAAACATCTCCAAATATTTTGACGCTTGAATTTTCAACTCCTCGTGCAGGAGAGCTTGATTCTCTATTATCAAGTGAAAAATTAAAGAAAATTCAATTCTTGCGCTTGGAGTTATAAATCCTAGAACGGATGTTATTGAAACAGCACAATCAATAATTGACAGAGCTAGAGAAGCGTTGAAATTTATATCTAAAGAAAGACTTTAGTTAAATCCCTGATTGTGGCTTTTGCTACTTTTTTTCAAATAGACCTGTAAGTACATTTGAAATAATTGAAAAGAAGTTGGAACAATTACAAATAGCTAAAAATGCTTTTAAGAGAAATGTATGAGTAGTTTATATGAATCATATAATTATGATGCTTTCTACAGAGCAGTTTTTAAGTTCTAAATGATGTTGTAAAAGTTTTTACAGAAAAAGACTTTTATTGAAGTGAATTCTCAGATAAGTTTTTGATATAGAAGATAGCAATAAAACTTCTTTTTAATTATTTTTGCAAGCTCAATTATTTCAGGGATAATTCATAATTTAATTTTTGTTTCAAAAAAACTTAATATAAAATTAGAGGATATTGAAGGAAAAATTAAAAATAAAAACTAAAAATCCGCTGACAGTATTAGCTGTTAAAAGGCTATTCTGAAGAAGCTAAAAATTGATAGTTGTGATATCACAGTATATTTGTTTTCAGATCTTGAAGATGATGAATTAATTGAATTTTTGCAAAGAAAATCTTTGAATAGTTGTTTTTATTTATAATACACTTAAGGATTTAATGGATATTAATATAAAATTTATTCCAATATTATAAAACTTTTTGATTTATAGACCTAAATTATTAATTGAAAAGTTAATGATTTTTAGGTCTATTTTTTTTATCATATTTTCCAAGACTGACAGTAAAATATCTAAAATATTTTTAAAAAGGTATTGAATTGTTTTCATAATAATGGTAAAAATATAATTGGTTTAGATATTAATATAATTTAGGAGGCGTATTATGGTAGAAAAACGTTATAATAAAAATGAAACAGGATTACATGCAAGACCTGCTGCATCTTTTGGTTCAATTTGTTAAGAAATTTGATGAAAGTATTGAAATTATTATGGATAATAAGGTTGCAGATGCAAAAAGTATTTTTAATGTTATGAGTTTAGGTATTTCTAAAAGGAACAGAGGTAACATTGAGAGTTGATGGGAGAAAATGAGGAAAAACTTTAGAAGAAGTTGTAAACTTCATAGAAAAATTTAGCTGATTAATTTTAAGTATAGCTTCTCAAAGAGAAGCTTTTTGTGAGTATTATGAGAATATATAATGGATTTTCTGTTTCGAACGGAATTGTATACGGTAAAGTTGTTACATTATTTTTATGAAAAAATTTTATTCAAGATAAAATTTCTGATAATGAAAAGAAAAGAAATTATAAGATTTGAGAATTTGCTATCAAGTTATTTAGAAGTGGATAGGGATAAAGTTGATGATAAAAAGCTTGAAAATTTATTAAATGTTCATATTGAATTAATAGATGATCCATTTTTAAAAGATACTGTAAAAAAATAAAAATATTGATGAAAATAAATCTTAGAAAAATCTATAGAGAGACTTTCGGTCATATCTGTTTTGAATTGAACATCTAGATTCAGATTATATGAGAGATAGAATTTATGATTATATTTCAATTCAAGATGAATTTATTAGAGATTTAACCTCCGATGAGGAGATTGAAAATTTATGAAAATAAATTTATACTTTTTTACTGAGAAATTTATCTCCGAAGATAATTGAAAAGTACTAAAAGAACGATTAATCGTAATAGTTTCTAAAAACGGCGGGAGAAACTCTCATGCATCTTTGTATGCTAAAAATTTACAAATTCCTTATATAATTTGTGATTCTTTAGATTTTCAAGAGTTAAAAATAAAAATTTTGATTGTATTTTTGGACTGCAATCAAGAAAAAAATATTTTAAATCCGGATGATGAAACAATTAATATTTATAAAAAGTTATTAAAAATCATCACAAAAAGAATTTTTAGATAAAAATATAGTAAGGACAAAAATAATAGATATGTAAGGGTTTGTAGTAATATTTCAAGTTTTGAAGAGTGAGGTATCTCTTAAGAACGGAACAGACGGTTGTGGATTATTTAGAACGGAGTTTTTATATATGTCTTCTGAATCTCCAACTGAGGAATATCAATTTAAGATTTTTTAAAAACTTGCACAAAAGCACGGATAAGCCTATCGTAATCAGAACTTTTGATATTGGAGCGGATAAAAAAATCAAAGTTTTTAGATTAGATGAAGAAAAAATCCATTTTGGGACTTCGTGGTTTTTAGAATTTATAAAGAATTCTATAAAGGAACTTAGAAACATCTAAGAGCAATTTTAAGAGCTTCAGCTTTTGGAAATATAAAAAAATTATGATTCCTATGATAACTACATTAGATGAAGTTTTATGGATAAAAACGAAATTTTTAAAAATTAAAGATGAATTGAGAGAAGAAAAATTGATTTTTGATGAAAAATATCGAATTTGGGATTATGATAGAAACTCCGGCATCGGTTTTTCTTTTTGATATTCTTGTTAAAGAAGTTGATTTTGTGAGCATTGGAACAAATGATTTGGTCCAATATATGTTAGCATGTGATAGAGAAAATTCTAAGATGCAACAACTTTATGATTGCTATGATCCGTCAGTTATTCGTTCAATTCATCGTGTTGTGGACATTGCTCATAGAAATGGAAAAATTGTTTCAATGTGTGGAAATTTCGCAAGTGAATTGGATGCTGTTGAACTTCTAATTTTACTTGGAATTGATGAATTCAGTGTTACTAATGATGTTTTTGCAAAAAAATAAAGAAAAAGATAAAAATTGTTTTGATCATAATAATTATTTAGACTTTTTGACAATATAAATAAATTTAAAACCGGTCGTTCAGTTATAAATTATTTTGATAATAAATAAAAATCACTTAAAAATATTAATTTTTTTGTAATATTTTTGTAATTATTTTGTAACTTTTTTGGTTTTTACTACATTTTTAGTAAATTTTATGATATAATAGTTCTGATGATTATTTATAAATTTATTTGAGGTGATATTTTGTTAGAATTTATAAGTAAATAAAATATATAACAATGATGTTTGTGCTTTGAAAGGATCTTAGTTTTCAGAGTCGAAGATGGAGAGTTTGTTTTCTTAATAGGAGCGAGCGGTGCTGGTAAGACAAGTATAATTAAAAGATGCTGTTAAGAGAAATAAAAGCCGACATCAGGAGAAATAATTGTTGATGATGTAAATATAGTTAAAGTTAAGAAATAGAAAAATCCTCAACTTAGAAAAACAATGGGTAGTTGTATTTTCAAGATTTTAGATTATTAGAAGGAAAAGACTGTTTTTGATAATATAAAATATCCATTACAAATTTTAGGAGTTTCAAAAAGAGAAATAAACTAGAAGAGTTACAGAAATTTTTAGAGTTGGTTGGTTTGTCAGATAGAGCCAATTCTTTTCCAAATCAATTATCTGGTGGAGAACAACAAAGAGTTTGTATTGCTAGAGCTTTGTAAATAGCCGAAATATTTAATAGCTGATGAACCTACAGGAAAATTTAGATCCCAAATACTTCAGAAGGAATTATGAAGTTGCTTTTAGATGTTAATGCTAAAGGGACAACGGTTATTGTTTCTACTCATGATAGAGATATAGTTAATAAACTTAAAAAGAAAGAGTTATCAGTATGGATCATGGAGAAATGATCAATGATGAAGAACGTGGAGGTTATTTTCGATGAGTTCAATTAGAAGATTTTTCTGCAATAGGAGAAGGCTTGGTTGGTCTTTGGAGAAATAAATCCATGGGTGTTGCATCAATAGTTTCTATTTGCTCAATGCTTTTAATTCTTGGTGGAATTACTTTTTGGAGTTTTTGTCTAATAATATTGTAGAAGATATGAAAGACTAAAAGTTGATCAAATAGATGTTATTTTTGAGCCTGAAGTTACATCCGAAAGAGTTTTAAAAATAAAAGAAGAATTGAAAAAATCGAAAAATGTAAAAACGTAAATTATGTTTCAAAAAGAACAAGCTCTTGCAAAAAGATGAAAGAACAATGGAAAGGAAAAATGCATTTTCTATTAGATGGAATGGAATCAGCACTGCCTGAAAGTTATGAATTAAAAAGTTGAAAATATTGAAAAATTCAAATACTGTTGCATCTAGTATTTATAATATTAAAGATGTTGGAAAAAGTTGTTTATTATAAAGATATTGTAGATAAAGATTGACAAAAAGTATCAGATGATAGTTAAATATGTAGGGAATTACATTGGTTGAGTATTACTGTTAGTAAGTTTCTTTATAATGTCTATAACTATAAAATTGACAGTTATTGCAAGAAAGAAAGAGATAAGTATAAAGAAAGTATATTGGTGCTACGAATATGAGTATTACGGGTCCGTTTATTGTTGAAGGTATGTTTGCTCGAGGACTCGGGTGCAGGAATATCTTTTGCAATGATATTTCTTTGCTTATAAAGTATGTTTATGAGAGTTTTGCTTTGGGAATAGGTAGTATATTCTAATTATCTTATGCCTGTTAATGTTTTTGGAGTTTTATATAGCTATTTCTATTTTATGAATAGGTATAGGCATTGGAATATTAGCATCAATATTTTCAAGTAGAAAGTATATGAATGTATAGGAGGTTGTATATGAAAAAGAGAAGATTTATAGCGTTGATACTTATGTTTTCAATGCTTTGGTTCAGGTGTGAGTTTTCTATGCTGATAAAGTAGACGATCTAAAAGAAAGAAAAACAAAAATCAAGAACAAAATCTAGAAAAACAAAGAAATCTATTCAATGATATGACTACTGAAAAAGATGCAGCATTTCAAAGAAATTGTTGAAAAAAACAAAAACATATTGACCAATTGGATAAAGATCTTACAGAGTTAGAAGATATGATTAATAAAGATTTCTGAAGAAATTCAAGCTTTCTAAAAGAAAAAATATACAATTTTTAGAAGATAGAATTACTGAAAAACAAGAACTATTTAAAAAGAGTTCGTGTAATGTATGGTAATAAAGATTTAAATTCTATTGAAGTTTCTGTTTTCTTCATCTAGATATAGGAGATTTTATTTCAAGATATTTTATGATGCAATCAATTGCTGATTATGATAAAAAAATTAATTACAAGTTTGAAAAATGATAAAACTTGCTTTAGTAGAAAGAAAAAGAACAACTTGAATCAAGAAAAGAAGAAAAAGTAGTTAAGAAAAAAAGAAATGGAAATAAAATATCAAGCTTTATACTGAAGAAGTTGAAAAAAACAAACAACTTATTGCAAAATTGGAACAAAAAGTATAGAGTATACTAAAATCTGAAATTGACCAATTACAAAAGTAAAGTTAAAAAGTTAGATGCAAATATAAGTTTTGAAGAAAAAGTAAAAGCAGATATTCTAAGAGGAATAAATGAAAAAGAAAATTCAAAAAGATATTGATGACGGTAAAATAGATGCACGTCCTTCAAAATGGAGAAAATGATGTAGCTGTTGAAGGGATATTATAGAATTTCAAGTCCATTTGGATGGAGAAATGCACCAATTGGTAGTGGTGGAGAAAGACATAGAGGAATTGATATTCCTGCTCCAACAGGAACACCTGTATATTCTGCAACAGATGGAGTAGTAATTTCAGCAGGATGGAATGGAAGTTATGGTAATGCTGTTATGATTAAATATACAAATAATATTGTTATTGTATATGGACATAACTCAAGCTTAGTTGTAAAGAGCTGGACAAAAGAGTAAGTAAAGGACAAGTTATTTCTTTAGTAGGTTCTACAGGAAATTCAACAGGACACATTTACATTTTGAAGTTAGATATAACGGCTCATCCAGTAGATCCACTTAGATATTTGAATCACTAGAGTAATAATATATGATAAAAAAATAAAAAGCTTACTGCGTTTTCTAGTCTTAATGATATTTTTGTGTTCATTTATATCATATAAGGCTGGGAAAAATTCTGCAGCTGTAACAAAACAACTACAACAAATAATACCACCGATCAAGATTACAAGATTATGTATTTCGTCATTTGTAGATGCTAATAAAAGGAAAAAGTATTATTTTCAATATAGACTATGAAAAAAATGAATACTGAAATAAAGAAGGCTATATTTTTTCTTCTTTAGGAGATCCATACACTCAATATCTGACTGAAAAAGATATGAAGGAGCTTCAAAAAAAGTCAAGTTCTGGAAAATTTGTTGGAATAGGAGTTCAGGTAAGTGTCAAACGAAAATGGAGAAATAGTTGTTGTCGCTCTATAAAAGGAGGTCCAAGCCAAAAAGGCTGGGAATACAATCAGAAGATATTATAGTAAAAGTTAAATGATGAAGAAGTCAAAAATGATTTAGAATCAACAATCAAACTAATGAGAGGAAATGAAGAAGTTGGTTCAGAAGTCAAGGTTACAGTTAAAGAGAATTGTAGATTCTAGAAGAAAAGATTTTAGATTTTACAGTAAAAAGAGAAGAAATAACTACAGAATCTGTTAATTCAAAACTTTTAGATAATGGAATTTATATGTGCAAATTACTAATTTTGCTGAAAAGACAGGAGCTGATTTTTGAAAAAGGCTGTTGATGAAGGTATTAGTAAGGGTGCAAAATCTTTGATAATTGACCTTCGAAATAATCCAGGAGGATTATTAACTGCCGTTAAGCAAGTTGCAGATAAAATTTTACCTGCTTCTACAATTATGAAAATTGTAGATAGCAAGGAAAGAAACTCTTGAAAAAGCAACTGGAAAAGGAACTGATATTCCTATAGTAGTTTTGATTAATAAAGGTTCAGCATCTGCATCTGAAGTACTAAGTGTTGCACTTCATGATAACTAAAAAAGCTACATTAGTTGGAGAAAAATCTTTTGGTAAAGGAATTATTCAAACAGTTTTCCCTATAGATAATGGATGGTAAAAACTGAAGGAGTAAAAATGACTATTGCTGAATATTTTGGACCTAATGGTACTAAAGATTACATAAAGTTGGATTGGAACCCGACTCATAAAGTTGAACAAAAATTATTCTAAAAATAGGATAGAACATTTAGATAGTGACTCACAATTACAAAAAGCTATAGAATTGTTAAAAGTAGTTTTTGATTGTTAATTGTTGAGAAAAATTCTTGTCAGTTGTTAAATTGAAAAATGATATAATACCTTTATGAAAATTATAGGTTTTCATAAAAGGTATTTTAAAGGGTGTTTTATGTCTTTTTATATGGATTCAGATAAAGGAAATGTTAGACAGAATAATGAAGACAGTTTTCTTTTTGAACAATTTGAAAAACTAAATATTTTTAATTTTTAGCTGATGGTGTAGGAGGACATGAAGATGGAGAAATTGCATCAGGTTATGCAGTAAATATAGTTATGGAATACATAAAAAGTAACTATAAACTATATTCAGATTATTTGCATTTATTAGTTGATGCTTTTGAGGCTAATAAAAGTTATTTATGAGATAAATTTAGAAAAATTCAGGAGAAAATAAAATATCAAATAGACTTATGGGAACAACTTTAGAAGTTCTTTTATTTGATGGAGATATTTTATACTTTTGGACATGTTGGTGATAGTAGAATATATATAAAAATGATAATTTTAGATTGTTAACTAAAGACCATTCTTTAGTTCAATATTTATATTCAAGTGGGGCATTAACAGAAGAAGAAGTAAAAAAATTATAATGATAAAAACTCTATTTTGAGAGCGATCGGGATGGAAAAACATGTAGAAGTTGATGTTGATTCTATTAGAATTAAACCTAAAGATATTATACTTGTTTGTTCTGATGGACTTACAAATGAACTTGAAGATGACAAAATTTCGAAATGTTAGACTTTTAAATACAGTGCAAAAGAAATGGTTTGATAATATTATATCTACTGTTAAAAAATGGTTTAGCAAGAGATAATGTTACTGTTGGAATTTTTAAAAATGATGAGGAGATTATATGTTAGGATCAATTTTTAAATGGCAGATATGAGATAATTGAAAAAGTTGGAATTGGCGGAATGGCCATTGTATACAAAAGCTAAAGATATTTATTTTAAAAAGAATTGTTGCCGTTAAAGTTTTTGAAAGAACAATATCTTGAGGATAAAGAATTTATCAAAAATTTGTTATTGAAGCTCAATCTGTAGCTAATTTTAAATAATCAAAATATAGTTAAGATTTACGATGTAGGGCAACATATAGAAAGATGACAAGATCTCAACTATATTGTAATGGAATATATAAAGGGTAAAGACTTTAAATGAACTTATAAAAGATAAAGGTAGATTAAATTCAAATGCTAGTTGTTTCTATCTCAAAACAAATAGCAAGTGCTTTAGATTGTGCACATAAAGCATCATATAATACATAGGGATATAAAGCCACATAATATTATTATAGATGAAAATTTGAATGTTAAAGTTACGGATTTTGGTATAGCTAGAATGCATACAAGTTCAACTATAACTTATACTTCATCTGTGCTTGGAACTGTGCATTATATTTCACCTGAACAAGCAAAGGGAAAATTTATTGACGAAAAATCAGATATCTACTCTTTAGGTGTTGTTATGTATGAAATGGTAACAGGTAGAGTTCCTTTTGATACAGATAATGCTGTTGGAATAGCAATGCAACATATAAATGAACCTTTGGTTGAACCGATTAAACTTGTGCCAAACTTAGAACCTTGGTTAAATGCAACTATTGTTAAATGTATGGAAAAAAATCCTGAAAACAGGTTTGAAAGTGCTGAAAGTCTAATTAGAGCGTTGGAAGATAAGAATGTAGGAACTAACCCAAAAGCTACATTTAACGATAATACTAGACAGAGCTTTATATAGAGAGTCTGTTTATAAGGCGGATAAACAAAAAGATTTTTAACAAGCCGATTATAAAAAAATAATAATAAAAATAGAGAACAGCTAAAAAAAGAAAAAAAGGCATTTTTGATTATAGTATAACATATGTTGTTTTAGCATTATTTATAATTGCGTCAGTATTTTTTATCTATAGACTGGCTATTTCAAACAAAGCTACAAATACTGTCAAAAGTACCTGCTGTTATTGGATTGGATAAAGATGAAGCTATAAAAGTTTTAAAAAGAAAAAAAACTTAATGGACTTATAGTAAAGACTGTAAATGATGATTCTGTTGAGGCAGGAAAAATTGTTCAACAATCTCCGGCTCCAAATGCTGAAGCAAAAGAAGGAACAAATGTTGAGTTGACAGTTAGTGTAGGCAAAAAAATAAAACAATAGTTCCAAATCTCTCAAATGTTGAATTTGAAAAAGTTGAAGAATTATTAAAAAGAGCAATTTGACATTAGGGGAAAAGTTGAAAGAAAAGTATGACGATAAAGTCGATGAAAAACAAAGTCATAAGTCAAAGTATAAATTATGGAGATGAGGTTGAAAAAGGAACAAAAATTGACATTGTAGTAAGTAGAGGAAAAAGAAGATAAAAAGGTAGAAGTTCCCGATTTGATTGGAAAAACTGAAGCTGATGCTATTAAAGCATTATATGATAGTGGACTTGCAGTTGGCAGAACAGAGAAAAAAAGGCTGATTCTAAAAAGCCGGAACCGTAATTTGGCAATCTTATGGCAAAAGGAGTAAAGGTTGATGCGTCAACTAAGGTTGATATTGTTGTAAGTTCAGGAAAAGACAACTAGAGACAATGTGTTAAACTTGACTATTATAGTGAAGCTGATTCTGTTACTAAAAAGTATACAATAAATGAACCAGATAAAAGAAATTATCTTTTAATGGTAACTAAAAAATACTGAAAATGGTGAAACAAAGCTATATGAAAAAAACTATGGTTACAGGTGGCGGGAAAAGCTAACAATAAATATAAAAGCAAAATCTAGTGATAAAATTTAATGTTTATGTAAATGGAGAACTTATTTTATCAGGTGAGAAATTAATATGTTTGAAATTGGCGTTATATTTGATATTTCAAAAGATTTATATTATGTAAAAACTCAAAACTGGTAGATATATGTCAAAAAGCTAGAGGGAGTTTTTAGAAAACAAAAATTTTCACTCCAATGGTTGGAGATAATGTTAAAATTGAGATTTTTGCTGATAATACAGCATGCATAGTTGAAGTTTTTGATAGAAAAAAATAAAATTTTAAGACCTCCAGTTGTAAATGTAGACCAAGCTATAATAGTTTTTCTTTAAAAGACCCAGAAATTTCATATAAAATTATTGATAGATATATAATGTACTATGAAGTAATGAAAATTCCAATAATTTTATGTTTGAATAAAGTGTGATTTAATTGATAAAGAAACAGAAATTAATTTTTAGAAATACTTTATGATAAAACTTGGTTATAAGATAATTTTTAATAGCATTAGTTTAGACAATAGAAAATTATTTGAAGAAATTTGTAAAGATAAAATTTCAGTTATTACAGGTGCTTCAGGGAGTTGGGAAAAAGTACAATTTTAAATTTTTTTAAATCCAGATTATAATATTTGGGTTGGAGATATAAGTAATAAGACAAAAAGGGTAAACATACAACAAGAGCTGCTACTTTATATGAATTTTTTTGATAACTCATTCATCATTGATACAGCTGGTTTTACTTCTCTTGATCTTACTAAATTTATAGATAGTGAAGTTCAAATTAGAGATGCATTTTGTAGAATTTGAATTTGACTCTAAATGTAAGTTTTCAGACTGCAAACATATCAATGAACCTGATTGTTATGTAAAATCAAAATTAGAAAAAGTAGAAGTATAAGTAAAAAGTAGATATGACAGTTATATATTTTTACTTAAATGAATATCTAAAAATAGGAGGTATTAAATGTTAGAATTATCACCATCATTATTATCGGCTGATTTTACAAATTTAAAAATCTGAAATAGAAGTTTTAGACAAAAATGGAGTTAAGTATTTACACTTTAGATGTAATGGATGGAATGTTTGTTCGAATATTTCTTTTGGACCAATGATAATTAAACAGTTAAGACCTTTAACAAATATGATTTTTGATGTTCATCTAATGATAGAAGATCCTGATAGATATGTTCAAAATTTTAAAGATGCAGGAGCAGATATTTTAACTGTTCACTATGAAGCTTGTAAACATCTTCATAGAACAGTTTCTTATATCAAATCATTAGGAATGAAAGCTGGAGTTTCTTTTAAAATCCTGCAACTAATATTGATGTTTTAGATTATGTATTAGAAGACTTGGACTTAGTTTTAATTATGAGTGTAAATCCGGGTTTTGGCGGACAAAGTTTTATTCCTTCAGCTATTGATAAAATAAAAATTTGAAAAGCAAAAATAAGAGAAAGAAATTTAAATGTTATAGTTGAAGTTGATGGTGGTGTAAAAACTACAAATGTTAAAGATGTTATTGAAGCCGGAGCAGATTTGATAGTTTTCAGGTTCAGACGTTTTTGCGGATAAAGAAAATAGAATTAGAGCTTATAAAGAAATTTTTAAAAATTATGAAAAAAATAATTATGAGCTTGTCATTAAAAAGATTGAGCTTTCAATCTTTTTTTAAAAATTAAATAAGAAAAAAAGAGGTTAATATGTTTATAGATATTGCAAAAATAGAATTAAAAAGCCGGAAAAGGTGGAGATGGTTGTGTTTCTTTTAGAAGAGAAAAATATGAACCTGATGGCGGACCTTACGGTGGCGACGGCAGGAGATGGCGGAAGTGTAATTTTTATATCCGATGAAGGCGTAAGGACTCTTATGGATTTCAGATATAAAAAAACATTATTTTGCTCAAAACGGCGAAAATGGAAAAACAAAAAACAATATGGGAAAAAAAGGTGAAGATTTAATAGTAAAAGTCCCTGTTGGTACCTTGATTAAAGATTTTGAAACTAATAGAGTTATTCACGATTTTAAAGTTAAAGATGATAAGTTTATAGTTGCTAAAAGGTGGTAGAGGTGGTAAAGGAAATGCAAGATTGCCACAAGTACAAGACAAGCCCCTCGTTTTGCACAGCCTGGAACAAAGGGAGAGAGAGAACTATAAAATTAGAATTAAAAGCTAATTGCAGATGTTGGACTTGTTGGTCTTCCAAATGTTGGAAAATCATCTTTGCTTTCTGTTTTGAGTGATGCAAAACCTAAAGATTACAAATTATCATTTTACAACTTTAGAACCCTAATTTAGGGGTTTGTAGAGTTGAAGAAAATAAATCATTTGTAATAGCTGATATTCAGGTTTAATCGAAGGAGCAGTGAGGGAATAGGACTTGGATTTGAATTTTTTTAAAACATGTTGAAAGGACTAGACTTTTAGTACATGTTTTGAGATGTTTCTGGAATTGAAGGCAGAGATCCTATTGAAGATTACAATACCATTTATAATGAATTAAAGCTTTATAATGAAAAATATTAAAAATAAAAAGAGATAATTGTTGCAAATAAAATAGATTTACTTACTTCGATGATAATTTAAAAAGAGTAAAAGAATATTTTTAAAAGATAGAACAGTATTAGAAATTTCTACGTTACTCAAAAAGGAGTAAAGGAATTAAAATATAAAATATTTGATGAATTATCAAAAATTGAAATTGATTATGAAACATTTGATGAAGATTATGAATATATAGAGGAAGTTGAAAAAGAGGCTTATGAAATTTATAGCGAAGATGGAACATTCTATGTTGAAGGACCTCTCATTGACTATCTAGTTTATATAACTAAATTTTGAAGATTATGATTCTTTAAAATATTTTCAAAAAGTTTTAACTGATAGGGAGTAATTGAAAGGATTAAAACAAAAGGTGTAAAAGAAGGTCAATCCATTGTAATTGGAGAAATGGAATTTGAGTTTTTGAATAATAAGGAGAAAATATGATAAATCCAAAGCAAAGAGCATTTCTAAAGTCATTTACTCACTCTATGGAACCTATTATGAATATATGGCAAAGTATGGAGTTAATGATGAAACTATAGACAACTAGATTTGGCTTTTAGAGAAAAGAGAGCTTATAAAAATCAAAATTCTAAATAATAATTTAGACGATAATAAAGAAATAGTAGATTTAGTTTTACAAAAACTAGAGCAGAATTTGTTCAATATATTGGAAATAAATTTGTTATTTACAGAAGAAAAAGAAAAAGATGAAAATAGAATAGAGTTACCGGAATAATGAAAAATTGGAATTTTTGGTGGAAGTTTTTTTCACCTACTCATAATGGACATTTACAAATTGCTGAAGACTGTTTGCTGAAATGGGACTTGATAAGATAGTTTTTCTCCCAAATGCAAATCCTCCACATAAAAGCGGTTGATAAATTTAGTTTTTGATACAAGAGTCGAAATGTTAAGATTAGCTTTTAGAAGATAATGAAAATTTTGAGATTTCTTTAGTAGAGAAATGACTCTACAAAAGTTCATTACTCTTATAATACCATTAGTGAAAATTTTTTACAATGGTGAAAGATAAATTTTATTTCATAATGGGAGATGATGAGTTTTTAAATATAAGATCGTGGTATGAATATGAAAAACTTTTTAGAACTCACTTCAGTTATAGTTTTTCTAAGAAAATATGATTATAATTCTATTTTTTAGAAAAATAGAGAAATAATTGAAAAATACGATATTAATAATTAAAATTCTGTTATTTCTATTTCATCTACCGAAATTAGAAATAGAATTAATGATCTATAAGATATCTTGTTCCTGAAAAAGGTAAGTAAATATATTTATGAAGAACTTAATTATTTTGATTTAATGAAGATAAAAAGATTTAGAAAAAAACTTTCAAAAGAATAGATATGAACATTCTTTAAGGTTGCAGAATATTGTAAAAGACTTGCTAAAATATATAATGTTGATGAACATAAGTCTTATTTATCTGGACTTGTGCATCGATTGTGCAAAAAATTTGGAAGAATATTATATGTTGAATAAAAAAGTAAAATTCTGATATAATATTGGATATTGAAGAAAAATAATCCGAAAATTCAACATGCTCCAATAGGTGCAGCTGTTTGTAAAAAATTTGTATGGTATTTCTGATAATGAAATAATTTCAGCAGTTCGTTATCATACAACAGCAAGAGAAAATATGTCTTTAATTGAAAAGATTTTATTTATATCTGATAAAATTGAACCTAATAGAGAGTATGATACAGTGAGGAACTTAGAAAAATTGCAGATTATGATATTGATAAGGCTATAATAAAAGTTTTTAAACGATAGTTTTTGAATATTTAAGAAAAATCTCAAAAAGTTCATCCTTTGTCTGTTAAAGCAAGAGATTATTTAGTAAATATGAGGTGATTTTATGGAAAAACTTGATATTATATTGAAAGCATTGGATGATAAGATTGCAGAAAATGTTGTAAGCATTGATTTGAAAGGTAAAGTCATCAATTGCCGAATATTTTGTTATCGCAACTGGAGTGCAGTTAATCATAATCAAGCTATTTGTGATGAAATTGAGTTCCAATTAAAAAGAATAATATGGACTGTTTAAGTACAGAAGGATATAAAGATGGAAATTGGATTTTGTTGGACTGTGGAGAAATTGTAGTTCATATTATGACAAAGGATTATAGAAGCTATTACAATCTTGAAAGATTGTGGGCATAGATTTAGGAGGTAAGAAAATGAGCGTAGAATTTTTAAAAACTGATAAGGCTCCAGCGGCAATCGGACCTTATTCACAAGCTGGAAAGGTTGGTAATTTAATATTTGTTTCCGGACAATTACCAATTACAAATGGAGAATTACAAACTGAAATAAAGGCAGCAACACTTGCAAGTTTAACTAATGTTTTAGAAATTATAAAAGCAGGTGGCGGAAGTTTAGAAAGTATTGCTAAAGTTAATGTTTTTGTAAAAGATATGAATGATTTTGAAGCAATTAATGGAGTTTATGCTGAATTCTTTGGTAATCATAAACCAGCCAGAGCATTAGTTCAAGTTGCTAAATTACCAAAAGATGCTTTAATAGAAATAGAAGCAATAGCTGCTGTTTAATAAGATTTTTATACTGATGTGAGAGCATCAGTATTTTTTATAAAAATTGGTTTTGTTTTTCATTATCTGAACTTTTTTGGGGTTTTGTTTTTATAATTTTGATATAATATAATTTATGAAAATAGAAGTTGATTTAGTATATTATTTTAGGTTTATTTAAAGTTCATATTATAGAATGTAAATGTATTGTAGAATATTTTATTTGGAATCTGTTTTTTTATGTTGAAAAATACTATATCATATTTTTCACTTTTGATAGTTCTTTAAAGATATGAAATATAATAAAAATAATTATTTAATAATTATTATTAAAAAGGATATACTTTATAATTTTTAGTGATTTGGAGGAGCTTTTGTGAGGTATTTAGATAGTTTCAATAATTATAAAAATTCAGAAAAATTGCCTATATTTGTGATGATGAATCCCATTACATACAGGAACTTATGTTGTATTCGGATCGACTTGCAAAATATATTTTACAAAAATTTTGAGGGTCGGAAATAAAGATGCAATTGCAGTTTATGGACATAAAGATTTTTTAATGTTGGTTAGTTTTTAGCTTGTACAAAATCAGGACATCCTTATTGTCCTATGGATATTTCTTTTTACTAGAAATAGAGTTGAAGATGTGTTGACTATAACTGATTCAAAAATTTTCAATTTTACAGAAGATTTTGATTGTTGATGAAAAATTTAGCATTTTTAGATAAAGAAAGATATTTTAGATATTATTAATGATGAAAAATATGATGATATCTCAAATGACGGCTTATATAAAATTGAACCAGAAGATATTGTTTATATAATTTTTACATCCGGTAGTACCGGAAAAGCCTAAAGGGAGTTCAAATAACATATGATAATTTAAATAATTATATTGGATGGATACATAATGTTGTAGGAAATGAAAAGAATAAAGATTTACTTTAAATCAGCACCTTTTTTCTTTTTGATTTATCTGTAATGGATTTATATTTGTCTTTGTATTCAGAATCCACTTTATTTGCTATAACAAAGGAGAAACAACAAGATTTTTTCTAAACTTTATGAAAAGTTTAGAAAAATCCGACATTACAAATTGGGTTTCTACACCTTCATTTGCAGATATGTGTTTATCCTTTGCAAGAATTTAATTCTGAAAAATATAAAGAATATAGAGTATTTTTCTATTCTGTGGAGAAGTTTTGACTAAAAAAAACAGCTCAAAGATTAAAGAAGAGATTTCCAAATGCAAAAGTAATTAATACTTACGGACCTACTGAATCTACTGTTTGTGTTACGGATATTTTAATTACAGATGAGATTTTAGAAAAAGTTTGATATACTTCCACTTGGAGATGTAAAAATGGGAAGTAGAATTGAAATAAGAGAAGAAGATAAAATTCTTGGAGATGATGAAATTGGTGAGATTGTCATTATTGGAGATACGGTAAGTAGCGGATATTATAAAAAAATCCTGTTCAAACTGAAAAAGCATTTTTATTACTGAAAAATAACGAGAGAGCTATATAAGACAGGGGACTTTAGGATATTATAAAGATGGAAATTTATTTTTTCCAATAGAAAAGACTTTCAAGTCAAGTTAAATGGGTATAGAATTGAACTTGGAGATATCGAAAGTAATCTTTAAATATAAGTGGAGTAAGTTCCTGCTGTGCTATTGCCGAATTATGATTCAGATAATAAAGTAAAGAGTATTACAGCATTTATTGTAAGTAATAACATTAACGATGAAAAAGAATATACAAAATTTTTAAAAGAAGAAGTTAAAAAAATATATTCCAAATTATATGATACCTAAAAAAGTTTAAATTTTTTAGAGAAAATTACCAATGAATAATAACGGGAAAAGTCGACAGAAAAGAACTAAAAGAAAATATTAGAAAATAGATGAGGGAGAGTATTATGGAAGAAAAAGTTTTTGAAATTTTTAGAAGATATTTGTGAAGAAGATTTAAGAGAAACACCGGACGTAAATATATTTGAAGAAGGTTTTATGGATTCTCTTGGACTTGTCAGATTTATTGTTGAAGTTGAAGAACAATTAGGAATAACTTTAGGAATAATGGAATTAGATAAGAAGTAGTTAATACACCAAATAAAATAATAGAATTTTTTTAAAACAATAGGAAGTAGAAATGGAGTTTTTTTAGTGGATTAAATTTCTGGTTAGTATTTATTTTAATATCTATACCTGCAATATTTTTAGGTATTAGAGAAAAGAAAAGTAAATACTATATCTTGGGAGTTTCTCTTGTTTTTTGTTTTTGTTTATTCAAAAAAATATAAATTCACTCATATCATTAATAATATTTGTGATATATGAATTTTTTTATTGATAAAAATGTATCTTAAACTTAAAACAGGAAAAATTTTGAAAAAGTTTCTATATTTATAATTTTGAGTTTATTACCACTTGTTTTAGTTCGTGTATTACCTTTTTACAAAAGATGCATTATAAATTAGGATTTTTAGGAATCTCATATATACTTTTTAAAGGTAATGCAAATACTTATAGAGATTAAAAGATAATTTAATAAAAGAAGTAAAATTTGTTGATTACTTATCCTTTATGATATTTTTTTCCAACTCTTGCATCAGGTCCAATTGATAGAAGTAGAAGATTTTTCAAAGACTTGAAACTACAATTAGTAAAAATGAGTATTTAGATAAATTAGGAAAAGGGTATAGAATACATTTTACAAGGATTAGTATATAAGATGATTTTGTCACAATTAATCTTTTGATAAGATGAATATCGTTGCTGAAAGACACTATACGATTCCCAATTTATTGATGTATATGTATTTGTATGGATTTTATTTATTTTTTGACTTTTGCAGGATATAGTTTAATGGCAGTGGGAGTTAGTAAGGTATTTGGAATTGAAACATCAATGAACTTTCAATAAACCGTTTTTTGCAAAGGATATGAAAGATTTTTGGAATAGATGGCATATCAGTTTATCACATTGGTTTAGAGATTTTATTTTTAGTAGGTTAGTTTTTTTGCAATGTTTAAGAGAAAAACTTTTAAAGAGTTCGCTAACTACTGCAATGGTTGCATATGTGATAAATATGTCAGTTATGGGGATATGGCATGGACTAAATTTTAAGTTATTTTTATACGGTTTATACCATGGAATTATTCTTGCACTTACAGAACTATTTTCAAAAACTAAATTTTATAAAAACTAACAAAAATAAAAAAATGGTTTGAATATTCATCCATTTTTGTTACGTTTTAATTTAGTTATGTTTTGGATTCTTTATATTTTCTGAAAAATTTGTTCACATTTTACGAATATTAGGAGGTAGATTATGGTAAAAAAAGAAACAAAAAGAATTCATATTTAGAGTTGCGTTTTTACACATTGATGATTACCTCACTTATAATTTTTGTGTATTGTATGATTTTAATGTTGTAAAAAGAATTTTATATATAGTAATTTTTAGGAGTATGTATGAAAAAGATTAAAAGCATTATTTGTAGCAATAATTTTATCTTTAGTTATTTCTTCTACTTTTTGCATTTTTATACCAAAAAGAGAAGAAAGAATTTGATGAATTATCCGTTCAGAATAATTCTATAAGATATAATGATTCTCCAAATAAATATAAATCTCATGATGCTATAACAAAAAAATATAGGTAAAGGAACTATAATTCTTTTAGGTTCTTCTGAACTTATTGTAACTAACGATTGGAAAGAACATCCAAAAACAATTTTTAGATTATTCAGATAGGAATATTATGCAAATTGGAGAAGGATTCTATCAATCTTTAATTCAAGCTATAACTTTAGGTTCTATTGGAGAAAAATCACCTGTAAAACTGTTAAATTTGATATTGTCTATGCAATGGTTTGAAAAGAAAATGGAATAAAGCTGAAGCTATTTCAATCAAGATTTTCAATAGATCATTTGTATAATTTATATAAGAGTGAAAAATTTCTAAAAGAAACAAAAGATAAAAATATATAATAGAATTTTGGAACTTTCAAAAATAATGCTATTGTAACTAAGATAGTTGAAGGATTAAAAAGAGATAAATACTTTAGATACAAAGCAATAAATAAAGCTAATGTCTGAAAAATATAAACTCATTGCAAATAGCAAATTTCTAAATTCATATCATGGGATGATAGTGTAAATGATAAAAAGCTCCGGAAAAATTTGATTGGGAAAAAGAAGCTAAAGATGAGGCTGTGAAGGCTAGATTCAAATGATAATAAATTTTTTTATGTTTAATGAATATTTTAATAAAAATTTTTGAGAAAACTTTTGCAAAACTAAAAGGTTCTGCGAAAGATACAAAATATAGAAGTGAAGAAGAATATGAGATTTACAATTATTTTTAGATGTTGCAAGAGAATTGGGTTTAAAGTTAATTTAATTTTTAGTTCCACTTCAAGGATATTAGGGATGATTATACTGGAGTTCCAAAGTCTGAGATAGAATATTTTTATAAAAAGAATTAGAGATATTTCAGCAAAAATAATATAAATTTGATTGATTACAGTAATTATTCATATACACGTTATAAAGATGCTACACATTTAGGAAGGCTTGGACTTTTACAATTACAAGAAGATTTATTAAAAATACAATAATGATTAAGTATTAGAGAAAAATATTTTAAATTCAATAAATTGTCTTAAATGATTGCAAAAACTTAAAATGTTATATAATGAGTAGTCGATATAAATTTAGGAGGAAATTATGAATTTAAAATCAAAAAAATTAGAGTTATTGAAGGGTTTCCTGAAGGAATCAGTTTTAAAGATATAACTACATTAATCAGTGATGGTAAAGCTTTTAAAGAAGCCGTGAATATTATGAGAAAAATTTGAAAGATAGAAATATAGATTATATTGTTGGACCTGAAGCTAGAGGATTTGTCTTTGGGTCTGCTAGTTGCTTATGCTTTTTGAATGTAGGCTTTTATCCCTGTTAGAAAAGCCGGAAAAATTGCTGGGAGAAACAGTTTCTTATGAATATGCATTAGAATACGGAACGGATGTTCTTGAAATCTGTGAGGATGTATTAAAGCCGGGAGATAGAGTTGCAATAGTTGATGATTTACTTGCTACAGGAGGAACAATTAATGCTTGTGCAAAAATTAATTGAATCACAGGTGCAGAAGTTGTTTCAATGCAATTTTTAATGGAGCTAACAGATTTAAAGGGTAGAGAAAAAAATAAAAGAGTATCAGATAGATTCTGTTATGGAGTATGACATTTAATGAGAATTGATAAATTTTTAAAAATTCAAGACTATAAAGAGACGAACTGTTGCAAAAGAGGCTATGAAAAAGAAAGAGTTTTTAGGGATGGAAGAGCTATGAAACCATCTGATGAAGTTAAAGTTGAGATATTATAGAGCTAAAGTTTGGGAAATTCTGAAGTTAAAATTAAAGTTTTTAGATATAACTGACAGTCAAAAGAAAGAAGATGCACAAAAATGTATGAAAATCTGTAAGAGTATTGAAAATTGTATCTTTTATTATATAATCTATGTTAGATGGAGGTGATGGCTTGATGAATAAGAAAATAAAGGTCGAATTCGTGTCTATAGTTTAATATTTTTATATTCTGTATTGTTTTGGAAAGACTTTTGTTTATCAAGTCAAGGACAGATTAAATAATAAAATTCAATCTTTTGCAAGAAAGAAAAGATAAGTTGGATTCTGAAATTACAGAAGCAAAAGATAATCTTAAAAAGTTGATACTGAAGAATTTATTAAAAAGTAGCTAGAGAAAAACTTAAAATGATAGAAAAAGATGAGATAGTAGTAAAGTATAAGGATAATGATTAGTTTAATTTAGGAAAGAAAGGAGCCGAGTTTTTACTCGGTTTTTAATTTTTATGAAGAATGAATTTTTGAAAAATTTTAAAAAGTTATAATCTTGAAGGTTTCGGCGTTTTTACTTGCCGTATCAGGTGGTAAAGATTCTATGACTATGTTGGACTTGTTTAATTATTTTAAATATGAACTAAAATTAAATTTAATTGTTTGCCATTTTAATCATTCTTTAAGAGATGATGCTGACAGAGATGAAAAATTTGTTAAAACTCAATGTGAAAAATATGGATTGAAATTTTATTCCAAAAAGAAGATGTCCTTCTTTATTCAAATGAAAATAAATTATCTACTGAAGAGGGAGCAAGATTTTTTAAGATATAAATTCTTTGATGAAGTAAAAAGAATCGAAAAATCTTGAATATATTGCAACGGCACACAACAAAAAAATGATTTAGCAGAAACTGTTATTATGAGAATTTTTAAAGGAACTGGAATAAACGGACTAATTGAATACAATCAGAAAAGAGGAGATTTAATTAGACCGATTTTAAACTTTTCAAGAGATGAAATAGAAAAATATATTGAAGAAAATAATATACCTTTTGTAGAGGATGAAAACCAATTTTGAAGAATTGTATCTAAGAAATAAAATCAGATTAAATTTATTTCGATACTAAAGAACGAATATAATCCTAGAATTTTTGGATGCTATTTCAAGATTATCTAATATTGCTTTTGATTATAGTACAATTTCAAGAGAATATATTGCTTCAAAAGAAGGATTATTATGGGAATTTAATAAAGAAAAATACTGGTTTATATTGAAAAATTAAAACTTCAATCTAGGTCTTTCAGGAACATTATGTATAGAGAATTTTTGAATTTATTAGCAAAGATCCGGATGGAATAAATTATAAAATAATTGAAGAAATAGATAATTTGATTTTTCAAAAAAACGGGTAAATATATAGAAATAAAAAAATGTAGTTTTTAAAATTGAATATGATAATTTCTAATTTATGATAAAAATATTTTTGAAAACTTAGAAATGAAATTTTTATTTTTGAAAATTTAGATTTTTCTTTTGTATTCTACGAAATTTTTTGATATAATTATAGAGCAGTCAAGTTTTGAGGAATTTAAAAATCTAAAACAAAATAAAGACTTGCTTTTTATAAATAAAAATATCTTGATTTTTCTGAAAATTAGAAATAAAGAAAATGGAGATTTTTTAGAATTGGAATTTGGAAAAAGAAGTTGAAAGATATGTTTATTGATGAAAAAGTCAGTAAAGATATTAGAAAAACATTCCCATATTTGAAATTGAAAATAATATTGTATGGGTTCCGATATTAGAAGATCTAATAGATATTTAGTAGACGAAAAGGATGATATTATAAAAATCAGAGTTTTATCAAAGGAGAATTTATGGAAAGATTAGATTGTGTCGTTAAGTCAGATATGAAAAGAACTATTATTTGACGAAGAAAACTATAAAAATAGAGTTGAAGAACTTGGAAAAGAAATAACGAAACATTATGAAAATGATGAATCTGAGCTCGTTGTAGTTGGAATTTTTAAGGGTTCTACTTTATTTTTGCAGATTTGATTAGAAATATAAATCTACCAATTTTAATAGATTTTATGGCAATTTCATCTTATGGGAATACATCTGAAAAGTGGAGTTGTGAAAAATTGTAAAAAGATTTAGAAGCGGATGTTTGCAGGAAAAACATCTTGATAGTTGAAGATATTATAGACACAGGAAAAACTTTAAAATACCTTTTTAAATTATTTTTGAGAGAAGAGGAGCAAAAACTGTCAAAGTTTCCAGTATGTTGGATAAGCCAAAAAGACGACTTGTTGAAATTTCTGGAGATTTTGTAGGGGTTTGAAGTTCCAAATGATTTTATAGTTGGTTATGGGTTGGATTATAACCAATCATAGAAATCTTCCATATATAATTTCACTAAAAGAAGAAGTTTATAAATAGAATAATAGGAGGAAAAACGTGAATAAAAACTAAAGCGTATCTTATATTTGATACCTATCTTATTTTTAACTGTGTATTTTGGTTATAAAAACTTCAGCTCCTGTAGTTAAGGAATATGCAGTTACAGAGATTGTATCAAAAATTAAAAATGATGAAGTTTCTGAAATAACAACTCAAAGGTTCATATATAACCGGAAAATTAAATGATAAAAAAACAAAACTGAATTTAAGACTTATTTACCACAAGAGTTTAGATTCAATTTTATGAAAATTATCTAAAAGTCAAAAGTAGAAAATAACCATTGAAAATATAATGGAAAGGCAGAGCCTACAAAACCATTTTATCTTGAGATTTTACCTACTCTTATAATTTTTAGTCGGACTTGGAGTTCTTTTGGTTCTTATTTATGAAACAAGCTCAAGGTGGCGGAAAAGGTAATGAATTTTGGAAAGAGTAAGGCAAGACTCCATAAAGATAAGAAAAATGAAGTTACCTTTGCCGATGTTGCAGGACTTGAAGAAGAAAAAGAAGAACTGCAAGAGATAGTAGATTTTTTGAAATCGCCGAAAAAATATAGTGATATTGGTGCTAGAATTCCAAAAGGTGTTTTAATGGTAGGTCCTCCGGGAACGGGTAAGACTTATCTTTCAAGAGCTGTTGCAGGAGAAGCTAAGGTTCCATTTTTCAGTATAAGTGGCTCAGATTTTGTTGAAATGTTTGTCGGTGTCGGAGCTTCAAGAGTTAGAGATTTATTTGAAGAAGCTAAAAAGAATGCTCCTTGTATCATATTTATTGATGAAATTGATGCTGTTGGCAGAAGAAGAGGTGCAGGGCTTGGTGGCGGACACGATGAAAGAGAACAAACATTAAACCAATTACTTGTTGAAATGGACGGTTTTGGTGTAAATGAAGGAATTATTGTTATGGCTGCAACAAACAGACCTGACATACTTGACCCTGCAATTTTAAGACCAGGTAGATTTGACAGACAAATTTATGTTGGTATTCCAAATGTGAAGGAAAGAGAAGCAATACTTATGGTTCACACAAGAAATAAGAGGTTAGATCCGGATGTTGACCTTAAAGTCATTGCTAAACATACAACAGGATTTACTCCTGCAGATCTTGAAAACTTATGTAATGAAGCAGCTTTGCTATCTGCAAGATATAATTTAAAGACTATTACCATGAAAGTTTTTGAAGAGGCTGCTATAAAAGTCGTTGCAGGATCCCTGAAAAGAAATCAGCTGTTGTAACAGATAGAGATAGAAAGATAACTGCATATCACGAAGCAGGACATGCTATTGTTTCAAGATTTGTACCATTATCAGATCCTGTTCAAATGATTACTATCGTTCCGAGAGGAAGAGCCGGTGGATTTACTGCCTATACTCAAGATGAAGATAGTCAATATATGACTGTAAATGCCATGAAATCAAGATTGGCGATGATGCTTGGAGGTCGTTCAGCAGAGCTTATAATTTTTGAAGATTTTACAACAGGAGCATCAAATGATATTGAAAGGGCAACTAAACTTGCGAGAAGTATGGTTACAACTTATGGAATGAGTAGTAAAAACTCGGACCTATAAATTATGATATGGGAGAAGAGAAACTTTCTTAGGAAGAGATTTTGGAAAAAGGCAGATCTTATTCTGAGGATATTGCAAAACTAATTGACGGAGAGGTTAAAGATCTTCTTGATGAAGCTTATGCAACTGCTCAAAGAGTTTTTAAGTGAAAATGTAGAATTTTTACACATTATTGCAAAAGAGGCTTTTTAGAAGTAGAAACTATAAGTGGAAAAGAATTTGAAACTATGTATAAAAAAATATATGGGAATTGAAGAAGAAAAAGAAGAAGTTGTAGAAGAAACAGTTGCTGAAAAAGATTCTATTGATGAAATCAGTTCTACTGCAGAGACTACAGAAGAAACTAAAGAAGAAGCTACTGATGTAGAGAAAACTGAAACAGAGTAAAATTAGAATTAAGTAGAAGCTTGCTTCTACTTAATTTATAGAGTTTATGGGAAGTAATGATTTTTATTAATAGTATTTGGAATAGTTTTTAATATTTGTAATTAAAAATAGTAGCTATATTTCAAAACAAGGAAAAATTGTCCGGAGAAATTTCTACTATTAAGCTTAGAGGAAGAAAAAGTATTGTTTGGCTTATCTATTGCATTGGTAAGCTTTGGAATTGTCTATGCTAGAAAAATTCAAGACATCTACAGTATAGTATATGTATTGATAGGTGTAACTTATTCTGTAGTTTCTCTGGACAAATATATATTGAGAAAACGGATTTTGTTTTGATGGAAAATTTGGAGAATTTATAAAAATGGGAGCTATAAATAATAAATTTTATGAAGTTGTAGTTTCGGAGACTTAAAAGATGAAATATTAACTATTCCTCTTGATAAAGAAAAATGCTGAAAAATTTTTCTGCAATTATTAAACAACATAAATCTAAGACAAAGGCAGAAAAATAATGAAACTTTATGAAAAAGACAATTCAATAATTTTAGAAGAAATTGAAAATTTTGATGCAAAAGCTATTTTTACTTGGGGGCAGAGCTTTTAGATGGTATGAAGAAAGTGATGAAGTTTTACAACAGTCCATTTAGGAAGAGTTTTTAAATGTTTTTAAACGAAAAAGACAGAGTTATATTTAAAGGAACTAATTTGAAAGAATTTGACGAAATTTGGATGGATTATTTCGATTTGAATACAGACTATAAAGAGATAAGAAAAGTACTATCAAATAATGAAATTTTACCAAAAGGCAATGGAATACGGAGAGGTATCAGGATTTTAAATCAAAACCATTTTGAAAATGTTAATAAGTTTTATAATTTCAGCTAATAATATGATTCCTAGAATAAAAATCTATTGAAGTAATTTCTATGAGATATGGAAAGTTTATATGTGAAGATGAAAAATAGAAAATACTATTCTTTTCCAACTGTTGAAAGAATTGAGTAGGGCTACTGTAGAAGACTTAAGAGAATTTCGCAAAAGTTGGCTTTAGAGATAAGAGAATTTTTGATACTGTAAATATGATTTTAAATGAAAAAAATTGATCTAGATAATTTTGAAAAATTTAGAAACTGATATTTTAAGAGAAGAATTATTAAAATTTTCAGGAGTTGGAAATAAGGTTTAGATTGTATAATGTTTTCTCATATAAAAGAGGAGAAGTTTTTCCGGTTGATGTTTGATTAAAGAGGTGATGGAAGAACTATTTATAAAAAGAAGAAACTCCAGTGAAAAATTTCAAAAGAAGCAGATAGAATATTTGGAAAATATGCAGGATATGCACAACAATATCTTTTTCTACTACGGAAGAGAAGAAAAATAGGAAAGTAGAAATATGATACCGATTTTTTTAATCGAGTGCTGTGTTTTTGTTTAATATTTAAAAATTTTTAATAAAAATTTTAAATTTTTTTATTAAAAAGTATTGAATAAAAGATTTATTTATGATATAATATTTATTGTTTAATATAGAGATATTTATAGTTTAATATAGGTATATATTAGGAGAAAAGAAAAGTGGATATTGGAGAAAAATTAAAATTTAAGAACCATTTTGGGACTTACACAAGAAGAACTCATGAGAGAGCAGAGCTGACTAAAGGCTTTTATTTCTCAACTTGAAAGAGGACTTACTTCGCCATCAATTAGTTCTTTAGAAGATGTTTTAGAGGCACTTGGGACTAATATTTCAGATTTTAAAGAAGAGAAAGAAGAAAAATTTGTTTTTCAAAAATTTGATGCTTATGAAACTATTTTTGAAAATGGAAATAGTAAATTAGAGTGGATTGTTCCAAATGCACATTCAATGGAACCGATTATAATAACTTTGAATGAACAAAAAGTTTTTCAAGGACTTATGAACCTTTTGAGGAGAAGAATTTGGTTATGTTTTGAAAGGAAAAGTTGAACTTCATCTTGGAACAAAGGTATTTGTTTTTAAAAGAGGGTGAATGTTTTTATACGAGTGGTCAATTTGAAAAGAAGTATAATAAATTTGTCTAAAAAGAATCTAGGTTTTGTGGATTACTAATCCACCAAGTTTTTAGGAGGAATATATGGAAAATCATGCAGTCGAATTAGTTAACATAAATAAAAGATTTGGAGATAATATTGTTCTTGACGATATAAATTTATATATTAGAGATAAGGAGTTTTTAACTCTTTTAGGTCCATCAGGTTGTGGAAAGACTACTACTTTAAGACTTATTGGAGGTTTTGAAACTCCCACAAGTGGAAAAATTTTATTTGAAGGAAAAAGACATTTCAAAATGTTCCTCCTTATGAAAGAAATATAAATACAGTCTTTCAAAAATATGCTCTTTTTCCAAATATGAATGTTTATGAAAATATTGCTTTCGGTCTTAGAATTAGAAAATGCAAGAGAAAGTATAATAAATGAAAAAGTTAAAGAAATGCTAAGGCTTGTAAACTTGAAAGGATACGAAAAAAAGATCTATTCTATCTTTAAGGGTGGTCAACAACAAAGAATCGCAATTGCAAGAGCTTTGGTAAATGAACCGAAAGTTTTACTTTTAGATGAGCCACTTGGCGCTTTGGATTTGCAACTTAGGAAAAGATATGCAAGTTGAGCTTAAAAATATTCAAAAGAGAGTTGGGATTACATTCGTTTATGTAACTCATGATCAGGAAGAAGCTCTACAATGAGCGATACTATTGTAGTTATGAATGACGGTAAAATTCAACAAATTGGAACTCCGATAGATATTTATAACGAACCTAAAAATGCATTTATTGCTTCTTTCATTGGAGAAAGTAATATTTTAGACGGAATTATGAATGAAGATTTTGTCGTAAGTTTTTCAAGCAGAAGTTTCAAATGTGTTGATAAAGGATTTTGCACCAAATGAAGAAATTGATGTAGTATTCGTCCAGAGGATTTGGAGACTTGTTGATGAAGACAACGGAATGTTGGTAGAATTGTAAAGTCTGAAATTTTTAAAGGAGTTCATTATGAATTGCTTGTTAAAGGTTGGAGAAGTTATATATGGTTCATTCTACAATTACAAAACCTATAGATTCAAAAAGTTGGACTTAGAGTTACACCTGATAATATTCATATTATGAAAAAGGAGCTAAAAGAAAATATAGATGAAATTTAAGAGGTTTGCATATCCATACGTTGTATGGTTAGTAATTTTTATTGTTGTTCCTCTGATTTTTCATAGCAAAATATTCTGTTGACTATGGAGGAGAAAATTTTTCTTTTTCATTGGAACATTACAAAAGATTTTTTAATCCGACTTATATTAAAGTCTTATTAAGATCTTTAAGGATGGCAGTTTTATCTACAGTATTATGTCTTATAATTGGTTATCCTTTTCATACTTTTATTTCAAAGTTTAAAGTTAAAACCAGAAATATGATGATTTTGTTGGTAGTAATTCCGATGTGGATGAACTTTTACTTAGGACTTATTCTTGGATTAGTATTTTGAGTAAAAATGGACTTTTAAATTCAATTTTAAATGGATTACCAACTGTAAATTTAATGTATTCTAATGTATCAATTTTAATAGGATGGTATATAACTTTTACCTTTTATGATTTTTACCTATTTATACAACTTTGATTAAAATAGATAAGGAATATATTGAAGCATCTCACGATTTAGGTGCTAATAGAGTTAAGACTTTTACTAAATTAGTATTTCCTATGAGTTTGCCGGGAGTTATTACAGGGAATCAATGGTATTTATTCCTGCAATTTCAACTTTCGAAATATTCTGCACTTTTAGGTGGAAATAAAGAGAAATTTAATAGGAATATAATTGAACAACAATTTAGAGTAACAGGAAATTAGAATTTTGGTTCTGCAATGAGTATGGTACTTTTTAGTTATGATTTTGGTTTCACTTTTCATTATGAATAAGTTTGATCCGGAGTATTCAAAAAGAGGTGGAAAATGGAAAATAAGTTAAAAATTATATTTCACTTAGTATTCATATTTATATATGCACCAATTTTTGTGCTTTATACTATTCATTTAATGATTCAAAACTCGAGGCTCTTTTTACAGGAATTACTTTTTAAATGGTATGTTGAATTATTTAATGATAAAGAGGTCTTGAGAGCTCTATATTATACAATACTGATTGCTGTTCTAACTACGGTAATTGCAACTTTTATAGGTACCATTGCAGCTATCGGGATATATTATATGAGCGAAAAGTTTGTAGTTTTAAATTTGAATTACATTCCAGTTTTAAATCCAGATATAGTAATAGCTATTTCATTAATGGTTTTATATAAAGTTTTAATATCGATTATGGATTTTTAACTTTGCTTGCTTCACATATCGTACTTACGACGCCTTATGTAATACTTTCTGTTTATCCAAAGATGAAACATATGAATAAATTTTTACCTGAGGCAGCCATGGATTTAGGGGCAACACCTTTTATGCTTTTGAGAAAGGTTATTTTTACCAGAAATTAAGCAAGGAGTATTTGCTGGAGCATTGCTTGCATTTACTCTTTCGTTAGATGATTTGTTATAGCATATTTTAACAGTGGAAATGGTGTTGTAAATTTGAGTACACAATTTACTCTATGGCAAGAAAAAGGAATAAATCCATCAATAAATGCTCTTTTCAACATTGATGTTTATTGCAATGCTTGCTCTTTTACTAATTATAAATAAGAAAAGTGAGGATGGTATTTTGTATGACTAAAAGAATATATTTTTAAAAATATTTTTTCGCTTTTGTATGATATTTTTGCTTTCTTCTTGTAATAAAAGAGAGAAATGTTGTAAATATGTATAATTGGGGAGAGTATATTGATAAAGAAGTTTTGGATGAATTCACAAGAGAAACCGGAATTAAAGTAAATTATGAAACCCTTTGTTACAAAATGAAGATATGTACTTGAAAGATAAAAACAAGGTGGAAGTAATTACGATATAGTAGTCCTTCAGATTATATGATTGAAAAATGATTAAGGAAGATATGCTTGAACCAATTGATAAAAGTAAGCTTTCAAATTATAAGAACATAGATGCAAAATTTTTTTAAATAAGAGCTATGATCCTGAGTCAAAATATTCCATTCCTTTGTACTGGGGAACATTGGGTATTTTATATAATAAAAATTTAGTTGATGGAGAGATTACTTTTGGGCTGATTTGTGGAATGAAAAGCATAAGGATAAAATTATTATGTTGGATAGCTCAAGAGACAGTTTGGCTGCGCACTTTTAAAAATGGATTTTTCTATGAATTCGAGAAATAAAGAAGAATTAGAAATTGCTAAAAAGATTTAATAAAGCAAAAATCAATACTTGCATATCTTGTAGATGAAACAAAAGATAATATGTTAGCTGAAAATGCTGCGATTGCAGTGATGTATTCTGGAGATGCGACTGAACTTTTAAATGCAGACAAAAATTTAAGTATGTAAAACCCAAAGAGGGAACAAATCTTTGGTTTGATTCAATGGTAATTTTAAAAATTCAAAGAATAAAGAAAATGCACATAAATTGATAAATTTTTCTAATCAAAAAGAAATTTTTAACAAAAATATGGATTATACATGTTATGGTTCCGAATCAAGAATGATTAATAAAAATAAATTAGTAAAATCTGTAACAGAAATTGACGATAAATATTTTTAAAAAATGGAAGTATTCAAAGATCCATCAGATTTTATAAAAAGAATATGATAATATCTGGACAGATGTAAAAGCTGATTAAAAATAAGGCATAGATTTTTCAAAATCTATGCCTTTTTCAATTTAAAAATTTACTTATCTAATAAATATTCCAACATTAATTTATAAGTATTTTCGATACCTAAAAATATGAGTTCTTTCATAACTGTGGCTAGCATCAACTCCTGACCAATTAATGCACAACGAATATCATTTCCTGCTCTAAGTGCAGCAGTTGCATCTGATCCATAATGTGGATAAATATCTATTCTGTAGTCAATATCTTCAGCAATTTTTCTCAATTTATTTCTCATTCCTAAATCATAAGGTGTTGTAGAATCCATTGCACATATTGTTACAGCTTTTTCATCGGATTCTTGTCCAACTCCCGGAGCTGCCATATCTACAGCAAAAGAATTCAACAGTATTTTCAGGAACAAAACTTGAGCTATGACCGATTTCTTCATAATTACTTATGAAGAAGTTAATTGTATTTTTCGGTTTGATTTTGTTTTCAACTAAATGTTTTGCAAGTCCCATCATAGCAGCTATACTAGTCTTTATCGTCCAAATGCCTTGATTTGATAAAACCTGAGTTATAAATTCTACATCTTGGATCTAAACAGATAAAATCTCCAACAGAAATTCCAAGCTTTCTAACATCTTCAGCAGTTTTAACATCTTCATCAATTCTGATTTCCATATTTTTATTGAGCGTTGACCGGTAGTTGTAGTATCATAAACGTGAACTGACGCTTCATTATATAGAGCAGTTCCAGGAATTAATTTTCCGTCATAAGTTTTGATAAATACATTTTCAGTTTCAACACTTGTTGGAGAAAAACCACCAACCAAGCTAAAAAGCTAGACGTCCATTCACTTTTTATTTCTTAACCATTAAACCTAAAGTATCAACACTGACCTGAAAAGAGTTATAGCTTCTCACCTTCTATTGTAGCTATAAGAGCGTTCTTATTAGTTCTTATACAAGGAATGTTCAATTCCTTAAACTTTTTCCATAAAACAAATTGCGTTTTCAGTGTCTCCGGTAGGACTGTAGATGTTTAATAACTCTTCAAGTAAATTTTTAACATAATTTCTATCCATAAAAACCTCCAAATATATTTAATACAAATATTATACACGATATTAAATATATTGTAAATTATCCTAAAATTGACAATAATATAATAAAAATGATATACTTTTCCTTGATTTTAATGGAATAGAGGAGATACTATGAGTATTTTGACGAATAAAAATTTAATTTAATTATAAATGTTTTGATTATTTTTATCTGTATTTTAATGTTAATCTTTTTAAAGGCGAGAACTTTTGAAAAAGTATTAATTATTATGATTTTAATTTTAAAAATTATTAAGTGTTTTTGATTTTTAAAAATAAAAGAATGGAAGAAAAACAGGAAGTAGTGGGAAAAAGAAAAAGGGAGCAAAATAAAGCTCCCTTTAAATTTTTAATTTTTAAGCATCAGATCTTGAAAAACTATTTTTCATTTCACAGCTTGCTGTAAAGAACTTTGCCTAATAAATCAATTGTTTGTTTTCTTAATTCTGTTGCAATTTCTTCATTTGCCTTTTTCGCAGAATTCAACAACTTTTTCTTTTTGCAACTTTTTCCACCTAAAAATTCATTATCATACTTATTTATGATTTCAGTGCATTTTGATTGAATAGCCAATTGATAACGTTCAATATGTGAACTACAAGATGCAAAATGAGCATCTGCCAAAGCTGCGACCAGACGATTTGACCAATAGAAATCTTCTGTTGTAAGTTCTTTAGTAGTGTTTGCAAGATATTCAGGTGTCTTATCTATATTTACATAGAAAAGGAATCATTGCATTAAATACATTTTGAACCAAGTGCAAGCCATTCAATACTTCTAATTTCTTCAGGCATATCAGGTCTTATTTGTACAAGTCCCAAGAAGTTATTTCTGTTAATACCGATTGGTCTGAATTTTTCCTCTTTCATTTGAGAATTTTCCATAAGGATCATAAGGAGTTCCTTGGAAATGATTAGAAAGTGCATATTTGATATCTTCAACAGTTATTTTTGTCTGAGTTCTACACCATGGAATATAATCTGATTCAGGAACATAATCTGCATCCATTCCATCCCAATAATTTGTAAGTGGATTAAAATATCTTTGTAATACCCAAGCACGAGGTGTATTATAAGTATGATCTGCATCTGAATGACTACCAAAAAGCATCTCTAGGATTTAGACTTCCATCAATAGAAAGATCTAAATGGTATCTATTTATAAATTCTTTTAAATCTGAAGAACACATATATTCTTTTTGTTCACCGAAAGCATCTTCCAAATCAAAAATAATCAATTCCAAGTTGATTTGGCATAATTACATAACAATCATCAGGAACACGTCTTGCAATCCAATGATGACCTCCGATAGTTTCTAACCACCAAATTTCATTTACATCTTGAAAAGCTATACCGTTCATTTCATAAGTGCCGTATTTTTCTAAAATTTCTCCAAGTCTGATTACTCCTTCACGACAGATTTGATATATGGTAAAACCAAAGTAACCATGTCTTCTTCACCAATTCCGCCAACTTTTTCAGGAACATAATCTTTGTCTCCTTCTTTTCCAACAGCAGGAATGAAATTTACAAGAGGATCAGCACCCAAAACTCTTTCATTTGAAGTTAGAGTTTCTGTTGCAGTCATAGAAATATTTAACTCATTAACACCACAAGCACCCCAAACTCCTGATTCATCAACTGCATTAGGCATACAAGTATAACGCATAGGATTAGTAGGTAAATCAATTTCAACATGAGATAAAACTGATTTATATTTTATTGGTTGTTCGTTAGGTTGAACAACTATGAATTTTTTTTCCGAAAATTGACCAGATGGAGAGTCCTCACGAGCAAACCATTGTTGATCCATCAAAAGTAACGTTTTTCCGACTAAAATTGTAGTACAAGCCATAATAAAATCTCCTTTCAAAAATATAATAGTTTGCATAAATTGCGTAACATTTTTCATCTATGCTACAAGTATATTATACTCCAAAAATAAAAAGTAAAACATATTTAATAATAAATATCAAAAATAAACAACAATAAAAAGTTGAATATATTAAATTCCTTTCAGCCATTATTATTTCAATTTCATTTTTTCATTTATTCCAACCATAGCTTCTCCAAGATTTTCAGAAACTTTTTGCAATAATTTTAGATTATTATAATGTTTAACAGCTCAACAATTGCCTTTTGCTCTTTGTTCAGATTTCCTGATTTAAAAATTCCTGAACCTACAAAAACTCCTTCAGCTCCTAATTGTCGCATAAGAGCTGCATCTGCAGGAGTTGCAACTCCTCCGGCTGAAAAATTTACAACAGGAAGTTTTCCGTTTTTGTGAACATATTTTAATAATTCATATGAACTTTAAATTCTTTTGCTTTTTCAAATAATTCATCTTCTGCCATTGCAGTTACTTGACGAATTTCACCTTGAATTTTTCTCATATGTAAAACAGCTTGAACAACATCTCCCTGTACCCGCTTCTCCTTTTGTACGAATCATTCTTGCACCTTCTTGAATACGTCTTAAAGCTCTCCCTAAATCTCTTGCACCACATACAAAAGGTGTATCGAATGTTGTTTTATCTACATGATGAATATTATCTGCAGGAGATAACACTTCACTTTCATCAATATAATCTATTCAATTTCTTGTAAAATTTGAGCTCAACAAAATGTCCAATTCTACATTTTGCCATAACAGGAATTGAAACAGATTTCATTATACTTTAATCATTGCAGGGTCACTCATTCTGAAACCCCTCCGGCAACACGAATATCAGCAGGGAATTCTTTTCTAAAGCCATTACTGCAACAGCTCCTGCTTTTTCAGCTATCTTTGCTTGTTCGGGTGTAGTAACATCCATTATAACTCCACCTACAAAAATTTTTGTGTTAAATCTTTCTTTTTCATAATACTTTTCTCCTTAAATAAATTTTACATAAATAGTATAATATATTTTTGATACTAGAGAAAAGCACCAAAATTAATATAAAAATGATATCAGATTAAGGTTTTAATTACACATAAAATTTTTCCTTTTTCAAGAGTTATTTTTGCAAAATTTGATTCTATATTACTCATACAAAGAGAATCTCCTTTTTAAGAGTAATATTATCAATATATATTTAAAACCGAATAATGTTAAATTTTTATTTCTTCTGAAAATGGTATAAATGAAATTTTTGTATTTGATAGATTGTTAAATTCAAAAGTTTTTCTATCTTAAATAGCATTTCATTTTCTTTTTAAGAAATATAAATTATCATATTTAAACATTAAATTAATATTTGTAAGTTCATGAGCTATATCTCTCCAAATGCTCCCAATACAATATATTTTATCGTAAGTTTTATCTTTAACGTAATTTAAAATTAATTCAGAATCTGTAAAAATTTTTATCTTCAGGAATTTTTTTATAATTACATTTTTCTCATAAAAATTTAAAATATCTTTATTAATTGAATCTAAATCTCCCAAATTTCATTTGGAATTAAATTTAATTCATAGCAAAGATTGCTCCTCCGTCTGCACAGAATATATCGCCTATATTTTTGCATAAAGAAATTTTTTAAAATATTCTACATTTCTAAAAGTTTTTCCATTTAAAAAAATATACAAATTTCATATTTTTCTCCTAATTTTTCTATATTTATATTTTAACACAATTTAAAAATTTTTAAACTATTGAATATTTTGTTTATTAGGGTATAATTTAATAAATTGAAGTAAAAATTTTACATAAAAAGGAGGAGATATTATGTATTTAGAAAAATCAATTCACCAAAAGATATAAAAATTATCTATTGATGAATTAAAAGAGTTAATTGTGGAGCTTAGAGCACATTTGCTAAAAAGACTTAGCGAAAAGGGGGACATATAGGTCCTAATCTTGGATCATTGGAATTTACAGTTGCACTTCATTATGTTTTTGACTCTCCAAAAGATAAGATTGTTTTTGATGTATCTCATCAAACTTATGTTCACAAAATGTTGACAGGAAGAAAAGATGCATTTATGATTCCCGAAAAATATAGTTCAGTTACGGGATATACTTCTCCTAAGAAAGTGAACATGATTTCTTTACTATCGGGCATACTTCAACTTCAATAAGTCTTGCATGCGGTCTTGCAAAAGCTAGAAATTTAAAAGGAGATAACGAAAATATTATTGCAGTTATAGGAGATGGTTCTTTAAGTGGAGGAGAAGCTATGAAGGACTTAATAATGTTTTTGAACTTGATAGTAACATGATTGTAGTTATAAATGATAATAATCAATCCATTGCTGAAAATCATGGAGGTATTTACAAGAATCTTTTTGAACTCAGAAAAACAAAAGGAAAAGCTGAAAATAATATTTTTAAAGCCATGGGACTTAATTATATCTATGTTGATGAAGGAAATGATATTGAAGAACTGATTTCAGCATTTAAGTCCGTGAAGAACATTGGCAAACCTATAGTTGTTCATCTTTCGACAAATAAAGGTAACGGATTCAAACCTGCAGAAATAAATAAAGAAGATTTTCATTTTGGAGCACCTTTGATATTGAAACAGGAGAATTTAAGAGAAATAAAAGTGGACAAAAGACGAAGATTATAGTTCTATAACTTTAGACTTTTTGATAAACTCAGTTAAAAATGATAAAACTGTTGCTGTTTTGACTGCGGGAACACCTGGAGATTTTGAATTGTCAAAAAGAAGTTAGGGAAAAATGGGCAAACAATATATCGATGTTGGAATTGCAGAGGAACATGCAGTAGCTATGTCTTCAGGACTTGCAAAAAATGGTGCAAAACCTGTTGTGTATGTAGTTCATTTATCCAAAGGACTTATGACCAACTTTCTCAAGACTTGTGTCTAAATAATAATCCTGCATTGATATTAGTTTTATTATGCGTCTGTTTATAGAGCAAATGATGTGACTCATCTTGGAATTTTTGATATACCGATGATTTCAAATATTCCAAACTTGGTTTACTCTTGCTCTACAAATAAAGAAGAACATTTAAAGATGATGAGTGGGGATTAAATCAAAATGAACATCCTGTTGCAATAAGAGTCCCTGCATTAGATTTAATATCAACAGGAGAAGAAGACAAAACGGATTATTCTATTTTTAAATAAATACAAAGTTACAAAAAGAGAAAAGATGTACTATAATTGCTCTTGGTAATTTCATAAACTTGGAAAAGAAATTGCAGATGAATTGGGAGACATTACTTGATAAATCCAAGATTCATTACAGGATTGGATGAAGAATTGCTTTGAAGAATTAAAAGAAAATCATAAATTGGTAATAACTTTAGAAGATGGAGCTATAGATGGAGGTTTTGGAGAAAAATTTCAAGATTTTTGGAACATCCGATTTAAAGGTTAAGAATTATGGGATTAAAAAGAATTTTCCGGATAGAGTTGTTGCAGAAAAATTACTCCTTGAAAATGGAATTTCAAAAGATTTAATCATCAATGATATCAAGGAAATATTGAATAAATAGGAGATAGGAGGTACTAGTTATGAGTAGAAAAATTAGTTGCATATTTCAGTGCAAGTGGAGTAACAAAAAACTTGCAGAAAGAATTTCAAAAATTGCAGGAGCGGATTTACACGAAATTGTGCTTAAGAAATTTACACAGATGAAGATTTAAACTGGATGAATGAAAATAGTCGTAGCAGTATCGAAATGAAAAACAAATCATTTAGACCTGAAATAGCAAACAAGATTAATAATATTGATGACTATGATACTATCTATGTAGGATTTCCATTTGGTGGTATGTTGCACCTACAATCATAAATACTTTTTAGAAAGTTATAATTTAACAGGAAAAACTATTATTCCTTTTTGCGACTTCAGGAGAAAGTTTAATGGGAAATACTAACGAAGAGTTGAAAAATTCCTGTAAGGGTTCAGTTCTAAAAGAAGGAAGAAGATTTGACATTAAAAGATAGTGATGAAATAATTAAAAATTGGATTGAAAGTTTATAAAATGTTAGCTGACTTAATTTCAAGTCGGCTATTTTGTATAGAAGAACCTCATCCTTCACGATATTTCACATTGAGAGGAAATGCGAAACCTGTTATTGTATCAATAAAAAGAGATTTCGTTTGAAATCTCTTAATATTTTAATTAACATCCGCATCCGCAAGAACATTCGTTGTAGTTTCTATTTTGATATCTTTTTCACAATATCCCAGTTTACAACCTTCCACCATTCTTTTAAGTATTCAGCTCTTTTATTTTGATATCTTAAGTAATAAGCATGTTCCCAAACATCATTTCCTAAAAGAATAATTTTTCCACATGAAATAGGACTATCTTGGTTAGGAGTTGCAACTACTTTCAATATTTCTTCTTTATCACAAACAAGCCATACCCAACCTGAACCGAACTGTCCTGCACCTTTTTGTTAAATTCTGCTTTGAAAGTTTCAAAGTTTCCAAATTTTTCATTAATTTTTAGCAACTTCTCCAATAGGTTCTTTTTGATCCACCTGGAATCATGCTTTCCCAGAATAGATTATGATTGAAAACTCCACCTACATTATTTCTAATTCCATTCTTTTTTTCTTCTGGAGCATGTTCTAAATGTGTTAAAATTTCTTCTAATGAAGCTTCTTCAAACACTGTATCTTTAATTAAAGTTATTTAAGTTATTTACATAGCTTTGATGATGTTTGCTATGATGAATTTCCATAGTTTCTTTATCTATTACAGGTTCTAGTGCATCATAAGCATAATTCAATTTTACTAATTCAAATGACATTTTATTCCTCCTAAAATTTTTAAAAATATTTAAAAACTTATTTGTTTTTCAAGTTTATTTTACCCATAGGAATATCCTTAAAACTTTAATAATGAATATCAATAAAATGACGGTTTGTATAAAATATTTTTCTATTGAAGTTTTTAAAAAAATATGATATACTATGAATTGGAGGTATTTATGAAAATTATAATAGTTGGAGCTGAAGGTTGGAGAGTATTTATTTACTGATTTGAATACAGAAGACAATGATATTATTTTAATAGAAAAAGACAAGAAATACTAAATGAAATGTTATCTCAAATATGATATTATGGGAATTTCCGAAGTGGAACGAACTATGATGTTTTAGAAGAGGCGGGAGTTGCAGATAGCGATGTATTTATTTCTGTAACTGAAAGTGACGAAACAAATATTATATCTTGTATCTTTGCAAAGAATATGGGAGCAAAAGTATACTATTGCACGTGTTAGAAATCCGGAATATTCTTCTAAGTCTGGTTTTGTAAAGGAAGTATTGGGAATTGATTTAGTAATTAATCCCTGAATTTGTCGCTGCAAGAGAAATTTCAGAGGGTTAAAGTATCCATTTGCACATTCAGTTGAAACTTTTGCAGATGGGCGAGTGAAAGCTTATAGGAATTTCTGTTGGGAAGGACAGTCCATTGAAAGATATCAAAATTTCGGACTTGCAACAAAAGTTTAATATAAAAATTTTTAATTGGAATAGTTGAAAGAAAAGATGAAATTTTTATTCCATCAGGAGATTTCATTATTAGAGAAAATGATAAAGTTTATTTCACAGGAACTGATGAATTTGCATATAAATTTTACAATATATTAGAAGGTGGAAATAAAAGATAGAATCCGTTTTTATAATAGGTGGTAGTAGAATTTCTTACTACTTAATTTCAAAACTTAATTCGTGAAAATATTAAAATTAAGCTGGTTGAAGTTAATGAGATCTGGCAACTTCATTTAGCGAAAAATTTCCATCAAATGTTAAAGTTATTTGTGCAGATGGTTCAGACTCTGATGTTTTTAGATGAAGAGGATTAACAAATTATGATGCTTGTAGCATTAACAGGGATTGATGAAGAAAAATATTATGTTAGGGATGTTTGCTGAAAAACTTAATGTAAAAGCTGTTGCAAAAGTTAGTAGAATTTCTCTTTTAAATATAATTCCATCTACTGAAAGATTTTTCATTTGTTACACCAAAAAGATTAGTTTCTGACATAATAATTAGTGTAGTAAGGTCGATTATTAATAGCGAGGGATCAAATATAGAGACTTTGCATAGATTATCAAATAATGCTGAGGCTGTTGAGATAAAAAGTAAATAAAAAAATCTAAAGTACTGGATATCCCACTAAAAAGAGTTGAAAATAAAAGATAATGTACTTATAGCATACATAATTAGAGATAATAAACTAATTTTTCCCAACGGGAGAAGATTCTATAATGGTAAATGATACTGTAATAGTGATTTTGAAGGCAAATTTGATACAAAAATATAGATTGTATTTTTGGCATAGGTGTATTATGAATAAAGAAAAATTATAAGATATATTTTGAGCAAAAATTTTATATATTGAGGCAGGTTTTCTACTTTTTACCTATTATTGTTTCTCTCATATATAAAGAAGATATTAGTAATATTTTTAAGTTTTTTAGCGACAATAATTTTATTATTGTTAAGTGGATATGTAATCGGACATAAAGCAGATGGTAGTGGAGCATTTTATGAGAAAGAGGATTTGTAATAGTTGCTTTATCTTGGATACTCTTTATCTGCTTTCGGTTCTTTACCATTTATTTTTCGGGTTCGATACCAAGTTTTATAGATGCTTTTTGAAACTTCCAGTGGTTTTACTACTACAGGAGCAAGTATCTTAACAGATGTCGAAGCACTAGTCATTCAATACTTTTTGGAGAAGTTTTACACATTTGATTGGAGGTATGGGTATTTTTAGTTTTTGCTCTTGCACTTTTACTCGTTCAAATAGACATTCTCATATTATGAAAGCAGAAGTTCCGGGTCCTGTTTTTGGGAAACTTGTTGCGAAGATGAGTTATACTGCAAGAATTTTTATATAAAAATCTATTTTTGCAATGACCGGAATTTTTGATAATTGTACTTATTTTTAGCAGGGCATCCTGTTTTTGATTCATTTATTCATGCTTTTGGAGCAGCAGGAACAGGTGGTTTTGGAATAAAAGCAAGTTCAATAGCTTATTATAATAGCCCGGCGGTTGAAATTATTTTTGGCAATGCTATGATAACTTTTGGAATTAACTTTAATTTATTTTTATATAATTTTAATAGGAAAAGTTAGAGATGGATTTAAAAGTGAAGAGTTAAAATGGTATTTATTTATAGTTTTTGAAGTGTGATTTTAATATTTTTCAATATAAGAAATAATTATACTCATATCTAAAGGCGATGAGAGATATATTTTTCACAGTCTCTTCAATAATATCTACTACAGGGTATGCTACTGTTGATTTTGGAAAAATGGACTGCTTTTTCCCATTCAATCCTTTTGTTTTTGATGTTTACAGGGGCATGTGCAGGTTCAACTGCCGGAGGGTTAAAAATTTCAAGACTTATAATTTTAGTAAAGTCATCTATTTTTACAATTTAGAAAGGCGATAAATCCGAAAAAGAGTTTTTAAGTGTGAAAGTGGATAATAAACCTGTTCCTAAAGAAGTTTTAGAAGAGGTGAAGACTTACTTTGTAATTTATATATTTTAGTTATTATTTTTACAATTTTTAATATCTTTTTCAGTTCCGGATTTTTTAACTGCATTTTTCAGCCGTGATGGCTACATTTAATAATATTGGACCCGGAATGGGAATTGTAGGACCTACAGGAAGTTATGCAAGTCTTACTGACTTTAATAAGATAGTTTTATCTTTTTGCAATGCTAGCAGGAAGACTTGAAATATTCTAATATTAATTTTATTTTCTTCAACAACTTGGAGATAGAGGAGATGTTTTTGGCTAAAAATATTATGCAGTTAAGGTTGGAAAATCTGTTGAATTTATAATAATTGGGAAGACTGTAAAAACAAGTTACAGGTTTTCAGGGCAATTTATAAATCTTTTTCCAACTTTAGAAGAAGCTAAAAATTATTTGAATAATGGAAATATAGAAAATGAAGTTAATAGCTTTAGTTTAGAAGATATTTCTGAAGATGAGATTATAGCTTATGTAGATGGTTCTTATAAAAGATACTTTTAGAATATGGATATGGAGTTGTACTAATTTTAAAAGATGATATTATTGAACTTTTTGGAAAGGAGAAGACCCTGAAGTTACAAAGAGTAGAAATGTAACGGAGAGCTTTTCAGGTCAATTAGGGCTATTGGTGAGGCAATAAGGCTTAAAAAGATAACTGTCTTTTTACGATTATCAAGGTATTTTCATCTTGGGCTAATGGAGAATGGAAATGTAATTTACCTCTTACTATAGGATATAGAGATAAGATTAAAGAAATTTAGAAAGAAATAGAGATTTTTATTTGTGAAGGTTAGGCACATTCAAACGATAAATATAATGACCTTTGCAGACCATTTTAGCATCTTTGGGAATTGAAAAATAGTTTATGACTGAAATATTAAAACCGACAAGAGAAAAATATAGAAAGATCTGCAAAATTGATGTTAAATGATGAAATTGTTGCAATTCCAACCGAGACATGTATGGTTTAGGAGCAAATGGGTTATCAGATATTGCAGTTTCAAAAATCTTTAAGGCCAAAAATAGACCGCAGGATAATCCGTTAATTTTTGCATATTTCAGATTATGATATGATGGGAAAATTTGGTTTATGAATTAAGTGATGAGATAAAAGAATTTTTAAATCATTTTTGGCCAGGATCACTGACTGTTGTTATGAAAAGAAGGAGATAATTTCTGAAGCCATTAGTTGTGGACTTGATACCGTTGCAATTAGAATGCCGAATAATGAAATTGCAAGAAGTTTTATAAAACAATGTGGAGTTTCCAATAGCTGCGCCTTCTGCAAATATTTCAGGAAAGCCGTCACCAACGACTGCAGAAGATGTTTTTACTAGATATGAATGGTAAAATATCTGTAATATTAGATGGTGGACTTTTGCAATATCGGAATAGAATCAACAGTTTTGGATTTGACTAAAAAAACCATATACGATTTTTAAGGCTGGGCTTTTTATACGAAGGAAGACTTTTTAAAATATGAAGATGAAAATTTTAATTGATGATGCCATTGTAACAGAAAAATACTATTCCAAAATCACCTGGGCAAAAGTATAAACATTATGCACCAAAGGCAAAAGTTGTAGTAATTTCAACTAAAGACAGAAAAATCATCAATTGAGATTGAAAAATAATAAAAGAAAATAAAGACTTAAAAATCGAATTTTTAAGTTTGACGAGATATTTTTAAATGTGGAAAGTGAAAAATATTTTATCATTGGGTTCAGTTTTTGACTTTAAAGAGAAATGTCAAAATATTATTTAGAGGTCTTAGAGAATTCGACGAAAATAATGTTGATTTGATTATTGTTGAAGGTTGTGATGAAAATGGACTCAGATTTTCAATAATGAACAGACTTAAAAATCAGCTAGTGGAATATATAAATATATTGATTAAAGAGCTATAGGCTCTGTTAAATAGTTGTTTTTAGAATTTTAATATGTTATACTATTTAAAGTTTATCAGGAGGTTTTTATGGATAAGGATTTAAAGTTTTTGTGAGGTAATGAATATAGATGATGATTTACAGAGAAATGAGATGTTGTATAAATTGATAAGATTTCAAGATTGAAAAGTAAATTTGGAATGGTGGAAAAATTAACTAACAAAGAGAGATCGATAAAGCGATAAATTTAAATACTAAGATGCTTGATATAGGAGCCGGTACTGGAGTTTATACCTATAAATTATGCTGATAAAGTTTCTGAAATATGCTTTTGAACCTGCATGAAAATAATTTTTAAAATTAAATGAAAATTTGAAAATTACAATTTTAATAATGTTATAACAAAACAATTAAATTCCTTAGAACTTGAAATATTGCCTGATGACTATTTTGATATTGTTCTTTATTTGGGCCCTACTATATCATTTTATCCAATAAAGAGCATCAACTGAAAACATTAAATGATGCAATTAGAGTTTGTAAAAATGGAGGACATATTTTTATAGCGTTTATAAATCATGATATGGTACCTATTACGGAAACAAACTATAATTTTAATTATTTTGAAAATGGTCATATGATAAGAATACACAAAGAGTATGGAACAGACCTTTTATATTCTTTTACAGTTGATGAAAGTAAGAGATTGTTAGAAGAATCAGGAGCTAAAGATAGAAAGTATAATTGCATCTGATGGTTTTCTGAGATTATTATTTGAAAAATTGAAAAATGAGCGATGTAGCTTTATGAAAATTATCTACAATGGCATTTAATCATTGTAAAAATAAAGAACTTTTTAGGAGCAACAAATCATTTGTTATTTGTTACATATAAAAATAGTAAATTTAAAGGAGTTAATAATTTGAAAGAATTAATTATTAAAGAAATTGTTGATATTAAAGAAAAGGATATCTAGAAATACTAAATGATCTTCCTGAATGGTCTTTGGTATGCCAGAAAGTACGGAAGAATATATAACAGATTCTAGAATCAAACCATTTTATTGCATGTTTTATGGATAACGAGGCGGTAGGCTTTGTAGTATTGAATTCTACAAGTGCTGATTGTGCAGATACTTTTTTATGAGAATTAAGAAAACTATCATAGAATAGAATAGGAACAAAGTTAAATGATGCTTATGAAGAGCAAAAAAACTTGGTTACACTTATTCTCAAGTTAAACCGTTCAAAGTGAACATTATAAAGAATATGATATAACAACAATTTCTATAAATCTGCAGGTTATAAGGAATTGGAAGTTTTCCAACTTTATGGGATGATGACCCTTGCCAATATATATTAAATATATTGGAAATTAGTATTACCAACAACAAAAAAAAAAAAACAAAACAACCACAATATACAATAATTACACATCTATTCCTAATATAAACTATAATCATTCTATCATAATAACCTAAACATAATTACAAAAAAAAAAAAAAAAAACCAAAAACAAACACACACAACAAAAAAAAAAAAAAAAAAAAACCATAGATTTATGCCTTATGATAAAACTATAATTATTTCATCATAATAACTCTAAACTGACTATCAAAAAGGAAATTCATGATATAATAATTATGTATTGAAAATGATTTATGATTTTGTATTTGGAGGAAGTATGAGAAATATTATTTTTATCTGATTTCCTTAATATGTGGAATTTATTTTGTTATTTTCTAAAATGGAACATTTTACAAATTTTATATATATTTTTGGGTTTACTGATATTTGTATAGTCATATAGATTCCAATAAAATAAAATTATTTCTTTGATTTTTCTCATTAGGCTTTTAGTTGCTAGCTTCTTTTTCAGAGAAAGAAAAGCACTTTAGCACTCTCTTTGACTAGCAAAGTTTCTTTTGCAGGAGAAATTTTAAATTCAACTGGTCGTTCTGATGGAGGAGTTCAAACATGAAGTCAGATTAAAAATATTGAAAATATTGAAAATCAGAGAAAATTTTACCTTTTTACAAACTCATCAAAAAGTTTGAAATTATTGGAGATATTGTGAAAGTGTAACGGGAAAATCACAGAGAAATAAGGCAATCAAATGGTAATCCTAGACTTTTAATTATAAAGAGATTTAATTTAGAGATATATATATTCAAATACTTTATTCTGATGATGTAGATTGAAGAGAATAAAAACTGTAAAGAGAACTTTCATACTCTGTCGAAAATGTCTTTGATACTTCTCTTTCATCTGTGCATCGGATATTATGAAAGAGGATATTTCTTTGCAAAATACTATGATGCGGCTTTTGAAATGATAATGCCAGAGAAATTGGACTTTCACATATTTTAGCCGCGTTAGTGGTCTACATATTGGAATAATATATTATTTTAATTTTAAGTAAAATTTTAACTCGTTTTACCAATAAAAAGAATCTTTAGAGAAGTTATAATTCTATTTTTATATTTATATTCATATTTAATTGGCAATCCTGCAAGTGTTTTATGAAATATTTTTGCTTATTTTCGTATATTTTCGTCGCTTTATGGCGGAAAGAGATTGAAAGATAGATTAAATGACCTTTAGTGACTATCTATGTTTGTTGATAGAATCCATATATGATTTTTGATGTAGGATTGTATTGCCAAATTGCGTGCAGTATTTGGAATTACAAAGATTTTACCATATTTTTCAAATAAAGAGATGGTTTTGTACTTAAATCTTTCAAAACTTACTTTTTCGGTTATGCTATACACTTTACCTATTATTTTATATATACTTTTGGAAAGTTTTCAGTTATTAACTTCTTTAGTACTTAGTATTAACACCAATTTTGTAATTTGCACTTAGTTATTTCTGTATTTTGTTATTTGGTTTATTTAGTTTAAAAAGTTTGTGTGTATTTTGGGATTATCATATTAATTTATTAAACTCTTATAAGCATTAAATGTTGATCAAAGGATATAAATATAAACGTTACTTTATGAATATAACATAGTACTTTTAATTTTTACATATTTTTACTTTTAATTTATTTTAAGAGAGGAGAGATTTTAAGCATGTACGTGATTAACTTTAAATTTTATACTTTTCGTGTGTGATTCTGTTGTTTTCACCAAATATTACGACAGTATCAAAATATGAAGTAAATATCAATTTCACAGATATAGGACCTTGAGGGAGATGCCTGTTTAATAAGAGGGAAAACAGAGATAATATTCCTAATAGATACAGGTGGAATTACTTTTGGAAAAGGAGATAACAGGACTTGTATTTAATTCCACATTTACAGAAAAATGTTCACTAGATTTTCGATATTTATTTCGCATTTAGATGCAGACCATTGTATTTGAGCTCTTTATCTAGTGGAAGTGGAGATTGCACTATAGAAAAGACGGGTATAGAGTGCGTAGATAGGAAAGTTAAGGCTGAAAATATTTATAATATTGAAAATAATTTAAAACAAATTTAGAAGATGTAGATTTTAGAAGTTTTAAAGCAAAAGATTCTGACAGAAAGAGTCGAAAGATCCATAATAGTTAGAGTTACAGTAAATGAAAAGAAAAGATACTTTTTACCGGAGATATTGGATCTTTACGGAAAATCAGCTTTATACGATATAGACTGTGATTATCTGAAAGTTGCTCATCATGGGAGTAAGAATTTAGTTCACCTAAATTTTTATCAGCTTTCCAAGTCCACTTATAATCCTGTGGTTATAAAAATAGATATAACCATCACATAAAGATGCACTAGATAGAATAAAATCTACAGGAAGTGACGTGTTTTAGGACTGATTTACAGGAAATATAGCTAGAATTAATAAATTTGAAGAAAAATTATAGGTTTTAGAGAAATTGATGGTAATTTATTAGGTTTATTAAATTTTTATTTTATGGATATTTTAAATATTATAATGTATTACGGTTCTTTGTTTTAGTTAAAATTAGAAAAGATTCAGTTATAGATTTAGACTTTATTGAGAGGAACTAGTGAATTATATCAAGCTATGAAGTTGCTAGACAATGGGAACTTAATGGCTATATGTTTTAAGTGGAGAAGAAATTCTTTTTGATAGATAGATTTGTTGAGCTATTTAAAGAGAATATTGTTTCAAAAAGATGATAGAATATATCGAATATGATCAAAAATTGACTTACAAAAGTTAAAGATTGATTGTGAAACAGCTCCATCAGTAATAAAAGACTTGTTATTAAATGATGTAAATCTTTCTCAAAAATGGAATTTCATATATAAAAAATGAGGAAATGCAGATTATATAGATAAGATCCAAACACAACAGTTCTTCTTTTTGTTATGAAAGGAAGTCTTGTTTGTGGTAAATTTTATAAACAAATTTCGATTTTAGGACATAATATTGAACTTTGTAAGGTTTAATGAAATTGAACTTTTAAATTTATTAGAAAAGATTTATTTATATCGAAGTTAAAGATATTGTTTTAAAATATATTATCGATAGAATTAGGTATTTAGATAGTGCAGAGATCTTTATGATGTGGAAAAATGAGTAAATAAACTTCTTAACTCATTTTCTAAAGATGTTTTAGATTTTAAAGATGTTGATGAAATTTTAGTAGATAAATTTGAAAATAGTATTTTAAATTACTTGATATGATTTCTAAAAAGATTATAAAATTCTATTAAGATTTTTAGTTGAGCTTTATCGGGAGAGGACTCTTTTCACATTTTATATGATTGTAAGATATTAGAAATCTTTTAGGAGTAAAAGTTTTGGAAACTAAAAACAAAAACACATGACTATATTTCAAAAGAGTTAAAAATTCAAACTACGAATAAAAATTGTATTCAGTTGATAGTTTTTCATAAAAACTCTATGTGATTATATTGATTTAACATATTCTGTAGAATCAGATATTAAGACAAACATAGATATAGATTGATTGTTGGAGCTTTTTGATTTCAAAATGTCATTAGGAGGTGCTTGAGTAAAAGGTTAATATTTTTGTTGACGGAATGACTCTGTCAAGCTTGTTCTATGAAAGTTGAAAAGGGACTATCAAAGCTTAAAAATAGTTGAAGACGTCTCTGTAAATCTTATGAGCAAAACTGTCACAGTATCCGTTGAAGATGGAGCGAAAGTTAAGGCCTTATTGGAGTTATAAAAGAGACCTGGATATAAACCGAAAAAGAGATGAATTAAAAATTGAAAAGCAGTATCAAAGTTGAGGATGTTGAAAAATAATTTGAGTTAAAAGAAAAAGATACTGTTTTAGTAAAAGATGAAAATGACATTTTTAAAAGTAAAATACTTAAAAGATGTTGTTTCTTTAGATGAAAGCAATTCAATTTTAGAAAAATATAAAAATTTCGGTTAAAAAGAAAAAGGAAAGACAAAATATATGAAGATGAAATTAAGGACTTAAAAAGGACTTAATTATTTCGATAGATGTTAGTGTTCCACTTATGGTTTCAATGTTTTTCCATATGTTCAATTTGCATAGATTTATGTTAAATGGTTATATTCAATGGGCTTTGCAAGTGTTGTTCAATTTTATGTAGGTAAAAGATATTATATAAATGCATAAAAACTTAAAAACAAAAGTACAAATATGGGATGTTTTAATAGCTTTTTGAGGACTTCAATGGCGTATTTTTATTCAGTATATAAAGTTTAATAGGAAGCGTTGATGTTTATTTTCGACAGTTCTGCAATGATTATAACTTTAATTTTACTTGGTAATTTTTGAAGCAAATGCAAAGTCAAATACTTTCGGTGCAATTATGAAATTGATGGATTTGAAAAGCGGACTATGCAATTGTAATTGACGAGATAGAGAAGTTAAAAAGAATATTGAAGATATAAGAATTGGAGATATTGTTTTAGTTAAACCTTACGAAAAATTCCTGTTGATGGTGTTATTATTTTCAGGTAGCAGTTCTGTAAATGCAAGCTATGATTACTGGAGAATCCGTTCTGTGAAAAGAATAGAGAGATACCGTTATTGAGCAACCTTAATAATATCGAGGAATTTAAAAATTGAAGTAAAGAGTACAGTAGAAAATTCTGTATTATCTAAAATACTTGATTTGGTTCAAAATGCTCAGACAGCCCCTGTTCAAAGACTTTGCAGATAAAAATTTCAAGTTATTTTGTACCGGGTGTAATTTTGTCATCTTTTAGCTACTTTAGTAATTACTTTATATTGTTACAAAAGATTTTACAACAAGTTTATTAAATAGCTGTGCAGTAATGGTTATAGCTTGTCCTTGTTCACTTGGATTGGCAACACCAACAGCGATTATGTCGGAACAGGAGTCTGCACAAAATGGAATTTTTAATCAGAGTGAGAAGTCCAGAAAAATTCATAAAATGGATAGTATTATTTTTGATAAAACCGGAACTCTTACAACAGGAGAATTAAAAAGTTATTGAAATAAAAGAATAATACTGTTTTATCAGAAGGAGATTTCTTAAGTATAATTTATTCTTTAGAAAAATACAGATCATCCTATCGCAAAATCTATAAACTTCTGTAAAGAAAATGCAAAGAATTGGATATTTCAGACTTGAAAGTAATTGCTGGAATGGGAATTCAAGCTAATTACGATGGTAAAGAAATTTTGATTGAAAGAGAAAAGTATATTGAAGAAAAACTTGGAAAAATTAGAACTAAATATAGAAAATGAATTATTGACTATCTTTATTTCGATAGGAAAATGACTTTTGCAGGTTTTGTAGTTTTAGAGGATGAAATTTCAAAAAACGCTTTGAAATAATTAAGAAATTAAAAGATATTGATGTTTATATGATAACCAGAGATAGTAAGTTGTAGCCAGAAAAGTTGCAAATAAACTTGAATAGAAAAATGTGCTTTATGAAGTTATGCCAGATGAAAAATCTCAAAAAGTTTTAGAATTGCAAAAACAGGGAAAATTGTTGCGATGGTAGGGATGGAATAAAATGACGCTCCTGCTCTTGCAAGTGCAGATATAAGTTTTGCAATGGGAACCGGTACAGATATTGCTATGGAAACTTCAGATATGTACTCTGATGAATGGCAATTTAAACACACTTTTAAATTCAATCAATATAAGTGAACAACCTCAAAATAATCAAACAAAATCTATTCTGGGCATTTTTCTAATATTATTGCAATTCATTTGCCATATTCGGATACTTAAATCCAATGTTGCAGGATTTACAATGAGTTTTAGCTCAGTAAGTGTTGTTTTAAACAGTTTTAAGATTAAAAAGATATAAATTTTAGCAAAAATGGTATGCCTTTTATGGCATACCATTTTAAAATGTAATTATTTTTATTGTATTTTTACAAAATTATAAAGTGTTTTTCAGGAGTACCACTTGCTCCTTCAGGATTTGTTCCTAGCTGAATTTGAGTATGAAATGGACTACAATGTCTAAATGAACCCAGAGAGTGTTTTCAACGAAGTGTTCTAGAAAACTCCTGCAGTAATTTACTCCGCTGTTCAGGAGCAGTTACATTTAATAAATCTCCAACTTTTCCTTTTACACTTTCTTATAGTTCTTCATAAACGGAAATCTCCTAAGTGATTCACCACAAAGTCTGCTGATTCTTTAATTTTGCATATACTTCATCATTATTACTACAGCTCCAATAACTCTGAACCCAAGGCTTGAAATACAAGCACCTATTGAGTGCTACATCAATTATACATTCAGGGTTTAATTTTGATGCTCCATAGTAATAGCATCTGCTAAAGTCAATCTTCCTTCAGCATCAGTATTAATTATTAATAGATTGACCTATTGAAGAGTATATTCCATTTCTGTAGCATGTCCATTAATCATATTACAGATGCAACAAGTGCAATTACATTTCTTTTGCACTTTCTATTTTTCCTACTGCATACATTGTTGAAATAATAGAGTACTCCACCCATATCAGTTTTCATAGTAACCATTCTGTAGCAGGTTTGATTGTATATCCACCTGAATTACGTTAAACCTTTACCAACTAAAACAATAGGTTTTTCATCTCTTTGTTTGCAATGTTTATAATGATAAATTTAGGGGTAGGTCACCTTTGTGCCACTGATGAGCATCCATTTTAAAGATTCAATTTGTTTCTTTTCCAAAACTTCAACTTCTACACCAACTTTTTCAAGTTCTTCTTGCAAATTTCCTCTAAAAGTTTGAGGATAAATATCATTAGCAGGTCTATTTACAAGATCTCTACACATAAATACTGCTTCCATTATCCTTCACTTTAATTCCATTTTTCTAGCAATTTCTGTCTTCTAAAACATCAAAGAATACTCACATCTGAATTTATCTTTTCTTTTCTTTAAGAAATTATCAAAAGCATAAGTAACATTTATAATACCTCAATTATTGTTGAGCAGTTAATTTTCATAACAGATACCACTCAGCTTTTAACTTTATATTACAGATTTTACATTATTAGCTTTTAAGTGTTTTCCTAGAGAAAGGAAAGATCTTCTGATATTTTTCTAAAGAATTTTCTTCTTTTCCCGAGTCCTAATAAAATTACATTTTCAGTGTTTCAACCCAAGATTGAAAAACTTCCTTCCATTAAAAAGTTTGTTTTTACATAAGATTTTAACTCTTCACTTATTCCGCAAATATCGTTTCTTCAAAAATGAAAAGAACTTTGAACCATTCCGGAATTACCAATTTTAAATTCTATACTACCTCCAAAAATATATTGATAATAAATATCTTACATATATAATAACCAAAATTTTGATCAATAGAAAAAGGACAACTAGAGTTGCCAATTTAAATATTAAAACTAATTGTAGCCATCAGTATTCCGGACAGAATTAATCCCATAATAGCCGCTAAAAACTTGTTTTAAAATCTATATCTAAAATACTTACGCTAAAGTATACGAGTATATGCACCGTACCCGAAACGAATACCTATATAAAATCGCAAGTGCAATTAAAATTCCCTCTTTTACCAGATAAAATTTTTCTCTCTGCTTTTATGCCCTTTTAGTAAAATTCTTTTTACAAAACTTTCCAATATACCTTTATGTTCACCCCCAAATTAAAAATCTTTTAGCAAGAAAGTAAACAAATGGAACTGGAATCAAATTCTCCTATTAGTGCAATTATATATGAACTTAGAATCAGGAGTCCCATTGCTTGGGAGATATGAGATGGCACCTCTTAGTTCAATATCGGCACCATTGAAATTAATAAAACTAAAAATATTTTAACATCAAATCACTATAATTTTTCTTAAATAACGTATATATTCTACCATAAAAACGAAAATAAAAGAAATATAAAAATAAAAAGTGCATTTATTTTGAAAATATGGTATAATATATATTAATTATAGAGCTACCAAGACCGTAGGGACATTCGTTTAAAAATCTACACAGGTGGAAATACTTATTTTTGTATTCTATCTCTACTCTTGGTAGAGATTTTTAATATGTAGCCTTTTATGGAGGTGAAAAAGATGAAAGATTCTGTTTTTAGAACAAAAAAACAAGCTGTTATATCAGAAATTGAGAAAGATTGAAAATTCCGGATCTTTAGTTTTAGTTGACTATAGAGGCTAACTGTTGAACAAAGTAACTGACTTAAGAAAAATATAGAGAAGCTGGTGTTCAATATAAGGTTTATAAAAATACTATGATGAGAAATTCAGCTTTTAAAGAATTAGGTTTTAAAGATTTCAATCAATATTTAGAAGGACACGTGCGTTGCGTTTTCAGGAGAAGATTTAACAGCAGTTTCGAATTACTAATGAATTTGCAAAGTCAAATGAAAAGTTGGTTATTAACAGCAGGTATATTAGAAGGAAAGATTTTGAGACACTAACAGCGTTAAGGCTGTTGCAAACATTCCTTCAAGAGAAGTACTTATTGCAAAATTACTTGGCGACTAAAGGCTCGGTATCAAATTTTGTATATGTTAGATGCACTAAGAAAGAAAGAAGAAGAAGCGTACTTAATGGTTGCGTAAAATTTTAGGAGGTATATTATGTTCGAAACCAAATATTAGAAGCAATTGAAAAAGTATCAGTTCTTGAATTAAATGAATTAGTTAAAGCGCAGAGAAAATTTGGAGTTTCTGCATCAGCACCTGTAGTAGTAGAGTGGGCTGTAGCTGGAGAAGCGGCTAGGTGACCAGAAGAAAAACTGAATTTGATGTCAATTTTAGCATCAGTTGGAGCAGAAAAATGAAAAGTTGTTAGGCTGTTAAAGATTTAAGCGGATTAGGCTTAAAAGAAGCTAAGGGAGTAGTTGACAATGCTCCAAAAAGCTATTAAAGAAGGAGTAGCTAAAGGAAGAAGCTGAACAAATGAAAGCTAAATTAGAAGAAGTAGAGCTACTGTAGAGTTAAAAGTAATTTCATATATTATTTGATGTTGAGATTTAATGTTTTTTTAATTTAAATTTAAGGTAAAAAGTGGCAAAAAGGTATAATTATGGTCTAGCAATTAATTTATGAATTTAAGAAGTTAATTACTAAACTTAATTTTAAAAATAAATGTTATATTGAACTTTGCTTGAGAATTTTATTAAAAATATGGTTGATTTGTACTAATTTGAGAGGTTGTTTTAATTTATGCGTATTAGAGAAAAATTAATAATAGAAAATGAATTAAAATATTTATTGAACAATAAGAGCGATTTTCATAGAGATAATGGAATTTTTGGAATTGAATTATGATGTTATCCCATATAAAAACAGCTGAGCTATATGATGTTTATTATGATACTTTGATTTTAGATTGAAGAAACTGGGCATTTCATATAGAATTCGTAAGAGACCACAAATATCTATCAATATGAAACTTCCAGGAGACATAAAAGATGGTATATGAGTAGATATGAATATTCATGCAAGATTGATATTTAACAGAAAAAAGAGCTTTAGTATTGATTGTAAAATACATGATATATTAAAAATCTTTAAATATAGATTGTATGGATTTATGTGCGTTATTAATACTAGAAGATATGGTTTTTAATTAATATAAAAATGTATTGAATAAACTTGAACTAATAGGAGTAGCTCTTTGATGTATCAAAGAATGATTGTAATAAATTAGAGATTTTTGAATTTGAAATGGAAACCCTATGAACAGACAGACGTATTTGTTTCACCAAGTATTTTTGATGAATTGATATATATAGGAAAAATATATTGAATCTAGAGGTTCTTAAAAAGTAAAAAGTAAATATGAAAGGGGCTTTTTGAGGAATATGAATTTTAAAAATCTAGAATAGAAAAAGGAATATACTTTTTATAAAACCATTAATTAACAATCCAAAAGATGAATTTGTTGTCATATTGGATGATGTATTTAATATAAAATTATGGATATTTCGTATGAAGAACGCGTCGAATTTAGGTATAGTGATTCTGAATGGACAAATCAAAATATATTTTTAAAATAAACCACGTGAAATATACTATAGAATTAATTGCAAAAGAAATTCAAATTTAGATGATGATTTGCAAAATATATGATGAATATGCTACGAATTGGGATAATATAGATAATTTAGAAAATTTTGAATTTATAAAATCAATAATTTATATAGCGTTTAAAAAGAATATATAAGCATAAACAGACTCCAGAAGTTCAAACGTTTAGTATGCAAGTAATTGATTTTTAGATTTTAGATTTTTTTCCATAATTGGAAATATGAATTATTTTTGAAATAGAAGGATTAAGTTATTTTCGAAAGATTTAATTTTTAATTATGGATATTATAAATTAAATAATTATATGTGCAAAACAAAAACTAGGATATATGAACAATAATAGTAGTATAAACTGTAAATTGATTCAATTGAGACTCTTAGAAAAGCTTATCTACAATAAGTTTGTTTTTGTAATAAGAGAAATTTTTGAACAAAAAATAATAAAATTAATTGATATTTCTTGTGAAAAGGGTTTATTTTTTGTTAATTTGTTTGATGATGTTAATAAAGTTATATAAGGAGAAAATTTGTTGAAAAGAATTATTTGCTATTCCTGCTGTTGGAGCATTAATTTATAGGATTAAAGATAATAAATTAAATATTTTAGTTCAAGAAAGATATAAAGAAATGAAATTTTTGAAAAGGTTTATTAGAATTACCAGCAGGAAAGATTAGAGAATATGAAGATATTTTTAAAAGCATTAAAAAGGAAGTAGGAGAGGAAACAGGATTAACAGTTATAGAAATTATTAGTGAAAATAACATAGATATTAGAGAAGTAGGTGAATATACCGTTAATAGTTATACTCTGTTTTGCTGTACTCAGAATTTATCAGGAGGTTATTCAATTATTCTTCAAACTTTTTGTGTAAAAGCTGAAGGTAAAATAAGACCAAATTTTAACGAAACAAGAAATGTTAGATGGATGAATGTTGATGACATATATAGTTCTATTAATGAAAATTTAGAATCTTGGTATCCTATGTATATTAACACATTATTTAAATTTATTGATTATTATCAAAAAGGGTTTATTTATGAGTGATAGAGTTCAATATTTTAATAGGATAGAAAAATATTTATTAGATGAATTTCAATATTTACAACTATTTGATTTTTGAAGGATAAAATAATAACTGATGTCTCATGGAGAATCTACTATTTATAATTTGTATTATGATACAAGTTTTGATCTTTTAATTAAAAATCATTGAGAGACCGATTTTTAAAGAAAAGTTAAGAATAAGAAGCTATTGTCTCCCTAAAAGGATTTAGTTTTTATTGAGATAAAAGAAAATACCAAGGAGTGGTTTACAAGAGAAGATTTAGTATAGAGTTAGATGAGGGCACTCAATCTTCTTGATATTAATAGTAGAAATTACTTTTAAAAAATCAAATTTCAAAAAGAAGTAAGATATATGGTCAACTTGTAGCGAATTATATCCTAAACTTATTTTGATTTATGATGAGGATAGCACCTCAAATTTTGAACTGAAGATATAAGACTTACTATTGATAAAAATATAAAAATAGAAGAGAGTATTTGAAGCTCGAAGAAGGAGATAGTGGGAAGCTTTTGCTAAAAATAAGTATTTAATGGAGCTAAAACTCAAAATTCAGTATCTTTATGGTTTAGTGAAGTTGTTATCTGAGATTAAAAATATTTTCAATACCTTTTTCTAAATATGGAGAAGTATATATGCCTGAATTAAAACAAGGAAATAGTTATGATAAAAATTTTATTTCTAATGAATTTTTAGAGTTGTCATTATATTTATTATTTGCCTGATAGTAATATATATGTTAGAAAGATATTATTTCAACAAGGCAGAGAAAATATCTTATTTTGAAAAATGTCTATATTCTTAAGATTGACAATGAGATATTTAATGTTTTCACTCTAGATAAAACAGATTTTTAATATTGTCATAATTGGGTTTATTTTTGTTATATTAGAATTTTATTTGACAGAAACAAAGTTTTAATTATAGATATTTTGAAAATTTTTATATGTTATAGAGTTATTTATAGTGAAAGGTATGAGTTTTTATAACTATAGTATCTGTTTTTACTAATTCTATTTTTAATATCGAGTTTATTTATATAGGAAATTATCGTTGGATATTAATATACTATCAGTTGAAGATTACAATTTCTGAAGATATTGATTTTCTATATGAACTGGAACCAATATTTAAAAATATTTAAAAAGAGTTCTACTTATATTCTATAAGAACTTCTAATATGGGAACATTGATAGAATTAAGATGTGATATAAGTGAGAGTTGCTAAGGAATAAATGAAAAGAATTTATAGATGAGATTAGAATTATAAATAGTAATTTACCAATATCAATTATTTACAAATAAAAATATGTGTGTTTTGTTTGTAAATTTATTATTTGTTTATAGTAAGGAGGTGAATATATTGAAATACCAAAAACCATTGATTAAGGAAGTTAATATTCCTGCATCTTTATCTGAGAACATGGAGATATAGGTAAATAAATTATACTTTATAGACATGAATTATATGAACTAGATATATTTTTATATTTAGTTCATACAATTTTGATATAATTTATTATGAGATTATTCAATGAAACATTCTAAATACTACTGGTGATGAATTTACTAGTTGATAAATTAGAACTCGATTTTGAATTACTATCTAGTACAGATTGTGTATTTTTATCTGGTTCTGTTATAGAGGGTAGTAAGAACAAGTTTTCTAAAGGAATGAAATAAAAATCAGATTTGGATGTATTTGTAATTAGAGATGACAATTTATTTTCAAAATACAGACTATACATATTTAACGAATTTAAAAACTAATTTTTAAGTTAGAAAAGGATTTAAATTAGACGTAGAATACTATAAAAAGTGAAGATATGCCATAAATAAAAATTAATAATTCTTTAATTGATGACAATATTAGAATAGATAATATTATAAAAGTTGATTGTTCTATAGAAGAACTTAATAGTATTGTTAATAGATTTTTTATTCAATGTGTATAAAAATGATGAGTTATTCAAATTATACTATAATAATTTAGATTTTATTTTCTACATTTATAAAGGAAAATTGTTTAATATATTAGACTAATTTAACTGAAAGATTTATATGGTAATTTAGAAGAAAATCAGATTATTACAGCTCTTTTTGTGCAAGAGAAATATTTAAATATATGCTAAGATTGCATATTTAACTTTGAGAATTTGTAGATAGAGATAAGTGGGGTTTTTAAAGTTTTTAATCTAGTGAATTTTTATAATCTAGATGTTGATAGAGGTTATATTCAAAAAACTTTTGTATTAGTGATTTAGAAATGATAATATTAAGATAAAAACTACTATAGTTGAGTCATTAAACTATATTGAACAAAGATTGGAAGAAATTATGTTGGAGGATATCGTTTTATGAATATGAATTTAAGTTTATATTAAACGGATGAAGGTATAAAAATAAGAAAAATTTCTGATAATATCTATAATCAAAGTGAGCGAAAAGTGTCGAAATAAATTATACCAGGATTGTAATCTCAAATAATAGGTAAGTGATGTGACAGTTGATGAGCTGGCAGATTTTTGATGGAGTATAAGAGTGGAATGGAAAGCAATATAGCAGAAGATATGTTTTTTAAATATATTATTGGAGAAAAATATTATTGAAAAAGTTTGATTATTTTGAGTGTTAGAGAAAGTATCAGATTAATTTCTATCTGTTTTCCATTGCTACCAAGGATACTAATATTTTTCTATAAATTGGGTATTAATTTTGCTAATTTAGGAAATATTAGAAGACTAAACAAAACAAATAAATTTTATTATGTAGAATTATTGGATATACCATATTTAATCATTGAATAATTTTTCACAAATATTGTATAATAAATATAACTTTAGATTTTACGTATGAGTATTATATTAGCATTAGTTATAGGTATTATTTATATTTTATAAATATTAAAGAGTTTAATTTCTTATTGTCAAATATGGTTATACAGGAATCCCTATATCATGACAAATTATATTATTTTACAAATTATTAATAGGATAGGTGCAAATATATCAGAAGAATTATTTTTAGATATTACTTAATTAGTATATATTTTTAGATATGGATATATTAGTATATTTATTAGCTCTATTTATTTTTGTTTTTGGGTCATTTTTACTACCTAGAATAGCTTAAGTTAAAAGATTATATTAATCAATTAGTCATTGGATTTTTGTCTTCATTATTATATTATTTTTCCAATAACATAATTGAAGTATAATTTTGACATTTGACAATCAATTTTTCCAGATGTTATTTATTTGATTAAGTCATTTTTAAGACATCATATGCATAGTGGGCATTATGAGAATTTAGTTGGAAGAGGATATTTTGATTCTATAGATATTTAAAGAGGTGTTATGGAAAAGATAATTTTTGTTAAAAATTTGAAAGAGATTTTTATCTTAAAAAGGAATTTTTAAGAGAAAAAGACAAATAGTCAGGTTATTAAGGATGTTAGTTTTTACCGTTAATAAAGGCGAAATTTATGGGCTTTTAGGACAAAACGGGCAGGAAAGACTACAATTATAAAAATTTTACTTTCTTTATTGTTGCTCTACATCTGGTGATGTGGGATCATGGGATATGATGTTATTACCGAATCTAAATATTTTTCTCATAAACTTTTGTTTTGGGGAGAGCGTGGATTATATAGAAGGTTAACAGCAAAAAGAAAAATTTAGAATATTTTTCTATTATATTATATAGATAGCAAAAATTTCAGGATTGAGAGATTACTAGATATAGTAGGTTTAAAAGAATATGGTTCTTCAAAAGTTGAAACATTTTCTAAAGGCATGATTCCAGAGGTTATTAATTGCAAAATCGCTGTAAATGTATCCTGAGATTATTTTTATGGATGAACCAACGATTGGATTAGATCCAGTAGGAGCGAAAGATTTATATATAATAACTAATCTTAGAGAAAATAAAAAACTATCTTTTTGACTTTCATTATTTAAAAAGAAATTGATCGAACTATGTGATAGAGTTTCTATTATAGATAAAGGAATAACTGTTGTTGAAGGCACGACTAAAGAATTAAAAAGACTTTTAATATTTGTGAAACTGAGATATTATTAGAAAGTATAGATGAAGATATAATCTTTATCTAAGAAAAGAATAAAAAGTATAAAAGAGGGTTGTAGTTAGTTTAGATTTTTGGTAATAATGTATTGCTATCTATAAAACATTTAGATATTCCTGAAATTCTGAGTTATATTCTATTAGAGATCAGTAAAAATTATTTCTATTTATAAGAAAGAGTCAACTCTCGACGCATATATTAAGATTCTAGGAGATAAATGAAAAATATTAACATTTTTATTAATACTTTTAAAATACAGATTATAAATTCTTTTAGTGACTCGATGTTTTAAATACATTAATAATTAGTCCGATATTAAATTTAATTTTATATTATATATTTGAAAAACTCTATAACAAATTTAGGGGGTTATATAGTTATTACTCATCAGTTATGTCTATTTGAGTTGTATGTATTTTCATCTATAGGAGATAGAATGAGAGAAAAATTAAAATGGAACATTAGTTTCACATATCTTTCTCCAGTTAATTTTAAATTATTAATATTTATAAAATTTTAGGAACACTTTTCTAGCTATGGTTACTGTTAGTTTTTGTAGGCTAAATTATTATTGAATACTAAGTTTATTATATATTATCCATATCTATTTTGCTTTGCTTTACTTATGACAATAATTTGTTTTCTTATAATATCAATGTCATATCTTTAACTATTTCAAGAAAACAGGATTATATATGAATTTATTAGAAATACCAATTATTTATTTTTGTGGGTTAGCTTTCCTGTTAATATTTTTACCATATCAGATACAAATTATTGGTAAGATTTTTCCAATTACATATAGTATTAAACTTATAAGAATGTCTACAAAATAGAACCAGTTAATGTTAGCTTTTGATATTATATTTAAATTATTTGTAACTTTATTATTATTTGTATGTTTGTTTGTTGTAGTATCAAAAATGTTTGATTCCTAAAATAAATATTCAGGGAATTTGGAGACTGTACTAAATGAAACATTTATAAAACAATCGTTATTATTATTTAGGAACAATATATAATATATTCTTTACAAGAATGTTTGTTAATAAATTATATATCCTATTTTTCTTTTGATTTTTATGTAATTTTGGTTTCTTTTATGAGAAAAATTAATAATGGAAATATTGATTTTAAATAATTCATTTTATTATGTGGTAATATATGCATATTTACATTAGGCATTATATTTTGAGATTGAAAAATATAATGGAACTTTACAATTTATTTTTATCTTCTAGAATATGTTTATATTTATTTTAGAAAAAGCATTTTTCCCATATATAATGTCTATAATTACTACAATTTTAGGTTATCTTATATTATATTTAATATTAGATTTAATAATATAAATTTAATAGTGTTTCTAGTATTAGTCCCTAACAGCAATGTTTTCTATGGTGCTTTATTTCGTTATTCATTTCATGGATTAATTACTAATAATTTAAATTTCATACTTAATTCTAGTAATTTTTAATAATGATTATGAGCGGCGTTAATTTTTCTACTGCTATTTTTCCTGATTTTTATAGAATATATATCTTATATTTTTCCTTTGAAAAGAATAGTTAGAGTATCATATATGGTATTTAATAAAAATTGATTATAATTTTTATTTATAAATATTTTTCTTGAAATTTCTTTTGGGGATTTTTATTTTATATTATCATTAATTTTTATTGGTTTTTAAAAATTTTTATGATGATAAAATTGATTTTTATTAATAGTAGTAATGCTTATTTTTAAAATAAAATCGTGTTTATTTCTTAGCGTCAAGCTTATAAAACTATATCACAATAAAAATATGAATGTAGAGAATAATATTTATAGGTAATAAATATGATATGAGTTTGTAAGAAAAATATTTTATTGATAAAAAGAATGATTGTAGATATAATATGAGAAAGTACAGCTTGGGGAATAAACATAATATTTCCGACACCTTATGCTATTTATGAAAAAGCATGTTGAGACAAGGTTAATATAATACTATACTAAATTTGAAATGTACTTGAGAAATTTGTGTTTTTCAAGTATAGGAGGAAAAATAGATTTTAGATTATATATTAAAAGATACATAATGAAGTTATGAAAGATAATGCTTTTTAGAATGAGGAGTTTTAATAAAAGGAAAATATTGAATTTCAAAGACTAATTACATCACGCCAATTCCAGTTAAAACAAGTAGAGTGTGAATTGACAAAAACAAATAAATGAATCAGTTACAGATTGAAAAATCAAAAATTTAGTGAGTTATTAAGTGATTATTATACTAATGCTAGAAAAATATCTTTGAAAGACTTTATATATAAATATACTCTTGATGGAATTTACGAAAGAATGATATCTAATAAAGATAAGAATTTATATATTAAAATATGAAAATTTTAAAGTTTTTATTTAATATAATTTATTAAATTAGGATACCACTGAGTGTTTTATAATATATGAAATTAGTCCCTACTTAAATATTGATCCATCAAAAGGATAATCATATAGTAAGGTTTGTACTAATTAAGAATAGGATTATAATGCTGTTTTGTACATTTGTAAATGATGTGAGACCAAAAATTATAAAAATATAATTGTATGTTAGAATTAAAGGAGAATTAATTCTCCTTTTAATTCTAACAATTTTTACGTTTTTCAATCAGGTGAAAAGCTAATCTAAAGTTTGCATAGTAATCTATTAGATTTATAGAGATATTTTTCATTTGCTCAACGTCAAATCTTTCATAGAGAATAAAAGATAAGATACTGCAAAATCTTTCATTGTCCATTTCTACGACTTCTTTTCGACCTTTGCCATTGTTCAGGTGTCTGAGGTCCCGATTAATTACGGTTTAGTACCAATTCATTACATAGTTTTGTCAAAAGGATGAATTCTTTTTAGTATCTTTTAAAATGTAAATTCAAAGTTATTATCGGCTTGAACACTCAGAATATAAACCAAAGTGTTTAATAGCCATTTTAACAAAAAGTAACAGTACTATAAGAAGATTGTTCCTTTAAAAGGATAAATAAATCTTTCACGAGTGGTTTCGATCAATAATTGTATGTGGTAGAATCTATCAGGTATTTACCAACATAACAAGAATTGGAAACTATTTAACATCAAGCTGCATTTAACACCAATTTTAGTAGAATATGATAAGGTTTAGGAACATAGGGTTTGTGAGGTTGTTTAATATCTTTAAAAAGCCAAGTTTTCTAAGAAATCTAAAAAGAGAGCAAGGGTGTCTAGTATAAACCTTTTATTTAGTTTAAGTTTAGCGTAAAGTTCAATCAGAGAAATATTAGGATTTCTTCTAATGAGATTTTTAATCCAATAAATCTCAGTATCGGTATGAGAATTAGATGATTGATAAAGGTCATGAGATTTATCTTTTGAGGGAGTCAATGATCCATCAAATCTTTTGTCCAACGCATAAGAGAAGCTTTAGATATTTTATATCTTCTACAAACAAAGCTAACAGAATTACCGTTTCTAAGTTTTAAGCATGGTATCTTGTTTGAAGCAAATTAGGGATATAACGTTGGTTGAGTTTTATATTTCTTGATTTTGTGATATAATATTATTCATAAAAAGGAATTTTTCTAGTTAATTTGTCGTTATTTTTAATTATACAGGATATTCTCTGTACTCTTTGGTCTCACATCAATTGTATCATAACACTCACATCAATTATATCATAACAATATTATTTTCAATAATAATAAGTATTGATTTATTTCTCCTAAAAATATATAATAATTAAATAAGATTATTTAAGAGGAGTATTTTAGTTTTACTAAAAGAAGATATATATGAAGGTAAAAGAGAGATATTTTTATGCTGATTATAGTCCTGTTGTAGGTTCTGAACAAGGAGGGTAAGACCTGTCCTGATTGTTCAAAAATGATATCGGGAACAAATACAGCCCAACTGTACTATTGCAGCCATAACTTCAGATGAATAAAGTCAAACTTCCAACTCATGTTGAGTTTCAGCAGAATTGGGCTTCCTAAAATTCCTGTTGTATTGTTGATAGCAAATAAGAACCATAGATAAGACTTAGAGAAAAAGTCGGTTTTACGGATGAGTTCTTTATGAAAAAGTTGATGAGGCACTTTTTAAAAATCTGTAGGAGTTTAGTACATAGAGGGAAAATATACTTCAAATTGGTGAAAATATAGAATTTATACAGAAAATTAGAAGTCACTAAAAGTAGACGAGAAAAGAATTTATTTTGGAAAATAAAAATGAAAAGTATATTTTTAAATTTATTTCGTTTGGAAAATTTTCAAAATAAGTAAAATTTTTGATTGTTTAAATAAATTATCTAAAAGAATTTTCTAATATTTCTTATGGAGATATTGAATTTTAAATGATAAATTTTGTTATAGAATTATTCCTTTTGTTATTGATGATAATTTGACTGATGAAGAAGCTTACAATATAGGATTTGAAATCGGGAAATTTGTTTTTGAACATCATAAGAGTTTTCAAGGTTGTGATTGTGGTAGGTGAATAAGCATTATAATTATAGGATAAATAAATTCTTACACAAATACGGACTTGGAAAGTACAGAGGAATCTTGACTACGTTCTTTTTGATTTTTGAAAGAAATAGGTATTGTTTAAGTGAGGAGGACTTGTACTACTATAATGGAATTAACGGTCTTAATGATATAAAAATTTCAAAAGACGGAAAGTTTCAAATTATAGAAGAGTATAAAATTTTAAGGTCTGATTCGTATTTTGAGTTTAGAAATTTGAATTTATATTATGATGATAATGCAGTTTATTGACAGGAATTGTTGATGGATATTTTTAATAATAATGTTCCGAGAGCATTTTTAAACTTTAGGAGTATATACTATAATTGAAAATTTATATGATATTTTTGTTGAAAGTAATGATTTTTGAAGATGAGATAATAAATGAAAAGATAACAAAAATTAACGATATTTATGATGGATTTTCGAGTATATATCCTATTTGGTATTTAAGACATAAAAATTTTAATAGAAGTTGGAGAAAGATGAAGAAATTTAATAGAAGTATTATAGGGTTATTGTTATGTTGTTTAGTTTTTGGAGCTTGTTCAAAAAGCCGAAAACGAGGAATCTAAATGTGAAAAATAATGAGAGTGCAAGTTTAAGAAATTTTCAAAATCATTTTTGGTGTTTTTGATACAGATATAGCATTTTAGTGCTTATTGTGTAAAATGAAGAGGAATTTAATAAATATTTCAAAGTATTGAAGAAGATATGAAAAGATACCATAATCTTTACAATTCTTTTTGAAAATGCTAATGAAAAATAATATAAAAACTATAAATGATAATGCGGAAAAGAAGCAGTTAAAGTTGATAAAGAAATTATAGAGCTTTTTGAATTTTTCTGTTGAGGTTATAAAAACTCTCTGATAAAAATAATATTGCAATAGGGAAGTGTAATCTCTTTGGAAAGCTGAAAAGGATGCAGCTGTTGATCTTAAGGGAAAACTTCCTGATGATAATAAAATAAAGAGGGATTAAAACACATCAGATATTAATAATATTGTAATTGATAAAAGAGAATAGTACTGTTTTTCTAAAAGATAAGGATATGAAGCTAGATGTTGGAGCTATCGCAAAAGGTTATTCAGTAGAAAAAGTGATGAATAAATTAAAATCAATGGGTTTAAAAATCTGCAATAATTTACAGCAGGTGGAAATGTAAAAAGCCATTGGAAGTCCTTTAGAAAAGGATAAAAATAAATGGGGAATCGGAATTCAAGACCCTAAGTTCGATTCTGACAAAAGTTGATATTAGAAGTTATCAAATGAAACTTGCAGTAACCAGTGGAGATTATCAAAGATTTTATTTTGTAGGAGATAAAGCATATAATCATATTATTGATCCAAAAACAGGTTATCCTAAAGATAAAATTAAGAGTGTAACAGTTTTGTGTAATGATTCCGGTCTTGCGGATTTTCTATCAACAAGTTTGTTTTTAATGGATGTTGAAGAAGTAAAAAGCTTTCTAGAAAAGTAGAAGGAGCGAAGCCTTTTGGATACTTTCAGATGGAAGGTACATTATACGGAAAAATGGGAAAAATGTTGCAAAAGTAAAGGAGCTACAAATAAATAAAGTTAATTATATATCAAAAGTTAAGATTCTTTTCCTAGCTATGTTTGAATTAATAATAAAAGTTTTATAATAAGAGCATAAAAATAATATTTCATAAAAAGTATTGAACATTGTTCATAAAAAGTGTTATAATAACTTTTGTAAAAATAATGAACAATGTTCAATAAAAATGAAAGGGGCAATTATGACTGCTATAATAGATAAAAAGATGAGCAAAGAGGTTAAAATTATTAAAAGCTGCAGACTTGAAGTTTTCAAAGAAAAAGGTTATGAAAAATCAACTATTAGAGATATTATGAGCAGAAACTGAATTTGGATTAGGAACTTTCTATTTATATTTTTAAAACAAACAGGATTTGAAAGAACAAATAATTTTAGACAAAAGCAATGGATTTAGTTGTTCATGCTGAAAATAAATATCTCATACTGATTCTGTTGAAAAAGATATATTTGTTTTTAAATTATATTATTGATTATTTGATTGAAAAATCCATTCGATTTAGAGCTCAATATCTCAAAATATTAATTGGACTTTATATACAAAGATTGAAAATGATAAAAGATTTATAGAAGCTGATACAACTTTAAAAGTTTATACTTAGTAAGTATGAGAAGTTGTTTTCACATAAATATTCTTATTCACAAAAGTTATATATCCTTTCATTAACCATAGAAATAGTAATTTCTACTTGTAAGAGTGCAATTATGAAAGATTCTATTTTATCAATTGATGAAATGAAAGCTGTTTTATTTGAAGTAATATATATTGATAAAGTAATGGAATTAATATGAGAAAATTTACAAAATTTGATTTCACACCATCCAAGACTTGTGTTATTAATAATGACAATGTTATTGATTCCGTCAATAATAAGTTACAAAAATACGGAGTAAATTATAATATTCTTTCATATTTACCTGCATGATTTAAAAATCCACTCAAGGACAAAATATTTTAGATAAAGATTTTAAAATACGCTGCACAGTAATGGTATTTTAGATGGTAGTGATAAGATGCGAAGAGTTAAAAAGAAATAATGAAAAATAGATGGTGTAGAAGATGTTATTTCGAGAACATCAATAATGGAGATTCTATTCCCAGTGATTTTTACCGGATAAAATTAAGAATATTTTTATTCCAAAAGGAAGTACATTGATGATGGTAAAGTTTAATGAACCGGCTTCATCATTCAAAACTATGAATGCTATCGAAAGCATAAGAAATATTCAATCAAATAAAAATATTTGAGTGGAGATAAGCTCACTAGTCAAGGATACAAAAGGATCTGATAGATAAAGAGACTGTTATTTATGTCGGGTTAGCAATTGTTTTAGGTTTAATTATATTGAGTATTACTAATGAATCTACTGTTATTCCTTTTTGTGTTTTATGTTAACAATAGGATATGCTGTTATTTATAATTTTTGGAACTAATATATTTTTGGGAGAGATATCGTATTTAACCAAAGCTAATGCAGCCTGTTCTTCAATTAGCGGTAACAATGGATTATTCTATTTTTGTATCACAGGTATGTTGAAGAAAAGAAAAAAGAAATAATCGTAATGAAGCTATGGATAGAGCAATACAAAATACATTCACTTCCTTATTTTCATCTTCACTACAACAATTGCCGGATTTTTGGTTTTGATTTTAATGGATTAACATTAGAAAAAGATATCGGACTTGTAATGGCTAAGGCGTCCTAATCGGTTTGTTATGTACAGTGATTGTACTTCACCGATGCTTTTAATTGCGGAAAAAGCTGTAAATAGATATAATCATAGGTTTTGTTACCTTCATTTAATCGATTAGCTGATTTTTGATATTAATAAAGAAAAATTTTAGCATTATATTTATATTGCTTTTTATACCTGCTGTTATAGGTTCTAATAATACATAAACTTTATTACAATCTTGATAGATCTTTACCACAAGATTTAGATTCAATTGTTTTCGCTAAACTAAAATGAAAAAGATTATAATATGGCAAGTACACATTTTATTATTGTTAAAGAAGATTTATCAAACTCAAAGTTTAACTTCTATGATTGATGAGTTGGAAAAAGTTGATGGAATAAATACTGTACTAAGTACGCACTCAATTACAGGTGTTACTCTACCGGCTGAATTTTTGCCTAGCAAGTTAAGAGATAACTTTGTAAAAAGATGGCTATCAAATGATAATGATAAATTCGGAATATCAAACTGCATCGCTCGAAGTTAATAGACAAATAGAAAAATCAGAAATATTATTTCAAAATATGATGATGAAGGATATCTAACAGAGAAGCAGTATTGACCGATGATTTGACAGAAGTTTCGAAAAAGACTTCAAAATGGTAAATATTGCTTCCATAATTACCGTATTTATAATTATAGCAGTTGCATTTTAAGTCTATTGAATACCAATTATCTTAATATCTGCAATAGAATTGGCTATTCAGATTAATATGGCTATTCCCTATTATTTAGGGTCAGACTATTCCATTTATCACATCAATAATAATAGGAGTAATTCAATTAGGATCAACTATAGATTATTCAATTTTTGATGACTGACAGATTTTTACATGAATATAGAAGACAAAAGATTTAAATAATTCTTTGAGAGTTTCTGTAAAGAAACTTTCCAAGTCAATAGTACAAGCGCATTATCTTTTATGGCTGCAACTATTGGAGTAGGACTTTATTCAAAAATGGAAATAGTATCTACAATATGTATATGTTTTTTAGCCAGAGGAGCTATTATAAGTATGTTAGTAATAATTTTATTACTGGCTATATTGAGTGTAACTTTTTCCATTTATTAAAAAAACAACAAAAATTTAGTATAGAGAGAGGATGATAATGAATAAAAATTTCAAAAATTGTAGCATTAAGTTTGCTTTTTCAATGATTATTGTGAATGTTTCATTTGCACAAGAAAATAATGTAATTAAGAAAAGCGACTTGGTTTATGTAACAGTAGATGAAATGAAGTCAAAGATAAAAACAGTATCAGTTTGGTTAAATTCCAATAAAAATATAAAAAGTAAAGATAAATCCAATTTAAAAGAGGTAAAAATTTAAAAACAGATGAAAAAGTTTTTAGGGAAAAATGGATATTTAAACTGGAACGAAGATAAAAAGATATATATTATCAAGGAAAAACTGATAAAGATTTACCTGTAGAGTTGACTGTAAAATATTATTTGGATAATAAAGAAATTAAAAATTCTGAATTAGAAGGGAAAAACCGGACATTTAAAGATAGTGTTAAGTTCTAAAAATAATAGATATGAAACAAAAATATAAATGGATAAAAAGTATATTCACCATATATCGTGGCAACAGCTATGATTTTTAGTGATGATAAAGTAAGCGATATAAAAATCAGATGATGTAAAAATAGTTAAAGATGGTAAAAATCAAATAGTAACATCAATTTTAACTCCCGGATTGAAGCAAAATTTTTGAAGATATTTTAAAAGAAAAAGATTTAAAGCTATTTAAAGACACCATTTCATTGGAAAATGGAAATAAAAATTACAAACCGATGAAATCTATTCAGTTATTACAAATGAATTATTCCAAGAAAAGAAAAATATTGATTCACTTGATAAATTAAAGGATGGGATAAAACAATTAGAAGATAATTCACAAAAATTGTTGATGCTTCTGTTAAGTTAGCCGAGGACAAGACAAATTGAATAATGGAATAGGTCAAATGCAAACAGGAGTAAAAACTCTATTCAGGAACAGAAAAATTATCTGATCTCAATGAAAACAATTAAGAGTAAATTTGATTCTCTAGAACCAAAAAGTTGGAGTAATTCAAAAAGTATATTTCTGAAATGTATGAAGGCAGTGTGAAACTATTTAACAGAGTAAATATTTATACAGGAGCTGTAGGTGAAATAAATAAAATGTTGAAAAGCTTCAATATGGAGCAACTCAACTTGATAAAGGTTCAAGTGATTTAGATAATGGAGTTGGAAAGTTAAAAATATGCTACTGAAAAAGATGAAAGTTGGAACTAAAAACTTGATAATATAATTTCTCAAAAAGATGAATTATTAAACAAATCATCACAATTATCTCAAGGGTTGACTAATTTAGGAAATAGCTACTGGAACATTACTCTCAGGCATCGAACAAATTTCAAAAAATCTACTGAATTAATTCAACTCAAGAATTTAATAGTAAACTTCATCAAGTTGAAAAATTCAATAAAAACTTGAAATTCTAATATTTCTTTAGAAAATGATATTAAAAATTTAGAAGCAAAAGCTAATAATATTCAAAAGTCATTAATGATTTATCAAACAAAAATAAAGATGGAAGTTTGACATCTGAAATATCCATTTTAAATAAAACAAAAATGATTTGTTAAATGAATCAAAAACTTTAAGATCAAAAACAATCAGCATTGGCTAAATTAAATACTTTAGGACAAACCATGTCAAAACTGGTAACTAATTCAGATATGCTACTAAAAGGCAAATACCGATTTATCAAATGCTTTTATCAAATGTTTATAAAAATATGAATGAGACAAAATCACAATTGGAAAAAAATCTTCTTTAGAATTAAACAAAGGACTTCAAAACAACAGAAGTTTGAAAGGCGATGACTGAATATTTTAAAATCATCAATAGAACAATTAGATGGAGCAACCGGAAAAATTAAAAACTGGAACTGAAAGTTTAAAATCAGCTACTAATCAAAATAAAGTTGCAGTAAGGGAATGTTACAATCAGCGATGAGTAAATTGATAAAAATTCTAATTCTTTAAAGAATGGTTCTGGGCAATTAGCTAATGGATTAGGTGAATTTAAAAACACAATCTCAAATTTTAAATTCATTATCTCAAGTCAAAAAGAACAAGATAGTTATTCCATTTTCAAATGCTATTAATTCATAATGAAGGACTTAAAAATGGATTCAAGTACTGATCAATTAAAAGAAGGTAGCGACAAGTTGACTTCATCACAAAAAGAATTTAGTTCAAAATTAGGAGAATTCAAGCAAAAAGGGAATTGATGAATTAGAAAATAAAACAGTAAATGAATTTAAAGATATTTTTAGATATAATGCTTTTCTATGTCAAAAACAAGATGCTTCATTCAGTGGAACAGATGAGAACTTTGATACAAAATCTAGAATTATAGAAAAATAAAATAAAAAGTTAGGATAAATGATATTGACCCTCAACCATTTTATATGAATTTTCAGGGGTTTTTGATCAAATTTATTCTAGCTTTTTAATTTCTTCATGTTTGCAATGTGGACAAATTCTTTTTATCTTTCCTTTTCCTTTTTGGAATTCTAAGCTCTTGTTTGCTGATTTTTACACTTAAAAATATATGTAATTTTTCTTGTCTTTAGATGTGAATTTTAAAAAGTCCAGAATATATTGGAGAAATTAGATTAAAAAATTTTAGTTGTTCCATTGCTCTTTTTCTTTTGTTTTTGAAAATGCTCTAAAAGTGCAATAAAAATTAAAAATTACAGAAGTTATTATTAAAAATATTGCTTCTTCTAAAATAGATTTATAATTGAAAATCCAATTGCAAAAGTAGAAGATAATATTATTTAAAATGTCTCCGCCATATCTATCTTTCATAAGATTTAAAAATTTTTGTTTCATAACATTCTCTCCTTAATAAAATTATACGAACTAGTTTTAATTACTACCACAAAAATACTCCTATCAACAGTTTGATATTGTCTTTGTAATTTGTGATAAAATAAAATTGTTATGATGTGATTGAATATAGAGAGGTGTCTTATGGAAAATTTTTGGAATAAATGTTAAATTTCAATACGATAGATGATTTTTAGAAAATTGATCGAATTTGCAGAAAATGGTAATTATGGATTTTCACTTGAGAGAAATGGACGGTTTGATGATTCTAAACTTTGAAAATTCTTCCTTATCTTTCATTGGAATTTTAAAATTGATGAAGAAATAGAAATGAAAACTGAAACTTGCTATTATGGGAGTAGGTTATCATATTTTAGTTGTAGATTTTATCAACGAACTCTTTTTCATTTTTAGGTTGTAAGTTTGAAATTAAAAGATGATACAGGATTTTATAAAGATGGTAATTTTGAAAGACTTGAAAAGAAATGTATGTCTTTGGTTTAAAAATAGAGTAAAGCTTATTTTTAAACAATAGAAGATAATATTAGAATTAAGTCCATATTTATGGATAACAAAATTTTTCCTGTAACTATAGAAGATTATATTTGTACTTATATGGGCGTAATTTCTTTAACAGAGTTTGAAAAACTTGATACAAATGATATTGAAGCTATTAAAAAGAGAATTTTCTTGTTTAATGAAAAAGTATTAGATCCTTATTCTGATGAAAATTATTTGTTTTACCATGTTTGGAATAACTTTGAAAGATTTGACATTGAGTTGATGATTTGATGAAAGATTGTCTATGGTTATGTTTATGTTTGAAAATTTAATCGAAAAGTAATAATGCAAATACATTTTACCACAAAAATATTCCAGAGAAATATATAAATATTTGGGTAAATGCAAATTTTTCAGCATCAAACTTGCATATAGGAAAGTTAGATACGAAAGTTGGGTATCATACGATAAGTTTTTAAAAGATTTAGATTTTCTTTGAAAAATACTGCTTGGTTTGAGTGACAATGGTAAAATTAAAGGCTATTTAACAACTGATAATGCTATATTTTTAAATGAATATGCAAGTTCAGATGGCTTTAATTTTGATGAAAAATATTTATCGGAAAAAGTTCAGATAATTTTAAAATTTGATTTTTGATCAATTAACAAAAACAAATTCTTTTAGGGTTTTGAAAACTTGATGATGATAATATGGCTATGTTTAACATAAGAACAAAATAATATGAATTGTGAAGAAACAAATTGTCAGATTGTTGATTAAAAAGAAACTAAAGTATGAAATTTGTGTTTTCAGGAACGGAATCAATGGAAATAATAAAACATATGATTGAGTTAATGTAGGAGATAGATGTTTTATGAATAAAAAGGCAGAACAAAGGAAGATATTTTTAATGTTTTAAAGATAGAATTGTAACTTTTACAATATGAACCTGGAAAATTTTGAAACGAAATTGAATTATCGGAAGAGTTTGAGTTAGAGAACTCTAATTAGAACTGTATTTCAACAACTAGAATCTATAAAGTTGGTTGATATGTTCCAAGATACGGAGTTCAAGTTGAAACATTGAATAAATATAAAATCACTGTTTGAAGTTACAAAAGTTTCTGGATCCACTTGCTACAAAACTTGCAGTTTCAAAATTAACAGATGAAGACATAAAACAGCTTAAAGAAACAGTTTTCAACTTTAGAAACTTATGATACAATAAAATTACCAAGAGTAATTTTACTTGATGAAAATTTCATAAAATAGTTACAAAATCTTTGCAAATCCTTGGTTGATAGATATATTAACAGGATTTACATTGTCAAACAGAAAAGACTGTGAGCATTATTGTGATATATATTTTAGCGATATGGAAATTTTTACAAGAACATTAAAAAGATTGTAGAAGCATTTGAAAACAAAAGATGAAGAAATGGCTGAAAAATATGCAAGAGAACATATTGAGATTTTGTAGATAAAATCGGCATTATTATAAGATAGAGAATGAGTGATTAGATTGACTAATCACTTTTTATTGTGAAACAATGTTTCAGAATCCACCCGATGCAAAGCATAGCTGAAGGTGGAATTATATTTAAGAACAATAAATTTTAAATTTTATTAATTATTTTCGACAGAGATATGGTTAGGTGAAATTATTTTTATAGCGATGAACAAATTTTATTGTTATAAATAATAAATTTATTAATAGATAAATTTTATTAATATATTCTGCAATCTTTATTTATGAAAAATGATTTTCATAAATAAATGTTTACAAAGTGCCTCAAATTTCAAAAATTTTTAAATAACTATCTAAAATAAACATTTTCAACAAATAAAAACTTATAAAATACTTTTGAAATACTAAAATAATATATTATAATACAAGTAACAAAGGAAGTGATTTGTTTTGAGTTTGATTGTATCTAATAGCTAGTAAAGAAAATTTGACTGTGTTGAATTTGTTGATGAAAATTATATGATGTTTTTAACCACTGCAAGATTAATATAAGGATGCTCTGGTAAGTCATCCTTGGCTGCTAGTATCAGAATGGTTTTTCATCTGTTAGAGTATTGTAATTGAAAGATGAAAAACTGTTTTGATGAAAAATAGTGTTGATTATTGAAAGAATCGATTGATAAATATAATCAACAACATGAAAAATAGAAAATATTGATTTTTAAAAATGTTAGAGATTATGAGTTAGTTGATTTAATGCTGGTTGAAAGTGCATTGGAAGAATACAAAGCACTCAACAATTTGAGAGAGAGATGAGGTGGGTATTTTGAGAACTTCAAGTGAACAGAATCTTCATTAAAGGTTTGGCATTTGGTGGAGAAACTAAAGCGATCAGTCACTTTGTTGTTAACAAGGAAAGGAATTGTTAATGAATTAAAGGAAAGGACCCTTGGGAGTTAAAGATATTGATATTGGTTCGCAAAACCGGGAGAAAAGACAAGAATTATACCTGTAAAGGATGTTAGTGAGCCTAGAGTGGAGATTAAAGGTGCTAAAGGATTTGCAGGTTAAGCAACAGATGCTTTTCATGTAACAGTGAGAGAGAAGGTATTGTTAATGTGCTTTGACGGAGGCGGCTGCAGCTTACAATTCTGGAGATGTTGTAGGTTTTCAAGAAGGTGTTATTGATATGTGAGGGAGAAGGAGCAAAATGGACTCGTCCAAAACACATAATATCGCAGTAATGAATATCAGTGATTGTTGAAGGATTACATCCACATGAACATGAAGAAGTGGTTAGACTTGTTGGACTTAAAGACGACAAGTGAGTAATCGGTGAAGCAGGAACAAAATGCTAAGATTGATGAAACTGTTGAGCGTGAGCATAGGACATGCGATGAAGAAACTAAGAAGTATCCTAATTTACCAAAAAGTTGTTTATGTTGAAATGTTGGATTTACTGAGTTGACGTCATGATGGATATATCTATGGAACATGTACAAAGACAACACTTCCTACAGTACATCCATCCAAATGAAGAATTAGATGGAGCTGTAACCAAGGGAAACTGTGTTGTCAGATGGGATAAATATCACTCATCATCATCAAAATAATGCCTGTATCTTGTTATATAACAGACATGGAAAGTGCTACACTTTTGTCGATGTTATGACTCAGAACTTAACAACATTAGCGGAAATTTAGATGTTGTGATTATGCTCGCAAAACTTTGTAAGTCTACTAGAGACTGATGGTGTAATAGATATGAAGAAGGATATGGAAATCCCGATTCGGAACTTAGTAATGAGTTCTGTACAAGACTTGAAAACAGGGAATTAAACTGTGCTTGTAACAGATGAATGTTCAAGGTTGGGATGGAACAGATCAGCCATTAACAGATACATCTGTGAATCAGCTGTTGCTATTATTCAGCAGGTAATCGATGTAGAGTCATGTTGTTCATTTAGAAAAGCTGATAAAAGTATTAGGAGATTCAGAAACAATACTACATCTAGCAGGAGGCAAATGGGACGGAGCTATAATTCTGAGTCAGGAACTCTTGACCGTGAATTGAGATGTGCTGTTATAGGAGAGCGACTTCGAAATAGGCGGTTATCATGCATTCGCAACTGTTGAACTATACCAAGAGAGGTGAGGTTTTGAGTAGTTTTATGATTATATAAAACCAATTTTGGTTGGACATTAATTGGTGGAGAAGAGTAGCTCATGTCATAACTTTTGTTGAAAAAGCAGCTGGATCGCAATGGGCTTTGAAAGAAGTTTGAGGTCAAGAAGCTAAAAATTGTTGGAACAATTATTTGTGGTGATAACTTCTACTTTAATGAAAATTCTAGGAAAAGTTCTTTAAATATCATAAAAGAAAGTAATGGATAAAGTTGATCCTGACATTGTTGTGTGCGGTAATGCATTTAATGCCGGAAGATATGGTATGGCTGGCTTTGTGCCGGAGTTTCAAAATTTGTAACTGAAACTACTGATGTTCCTGTTGTTACAGGAATGTATGAAAGAAAATCCCGCGACTTGACGCTTGTAAGTCAATAGCATATGTAAGGTGCCTACAGGTAATGTTGCAAGTTCACTGGGAGAAAAGTCTACGGTTGTAAGTTAACTGAAATTATTAAAGGTGAAATGTAGTTAAGCGTCTTTTAGCTGACGGATATTTTGCTCAAGGCAAGAGGCTTACTGCATTTATCAGAAAAATTGGTGCTATCAGAGGCAACTGCAAGGATGTTGATGAAGAGATTAAGGAGGAGAAGAATTTGAAACAGAACCTCCAATGCCGGTATTTGATAGAGGTGGAACCTGCAAAGCAATTATGTAGATCTCATCGCAACTATCGCTGTTGTTACAAGTGGTGAGTATTGTTCCATTAGGGAAATCCTGACAACACGTCAATCAGCATCTGCACAAAAAGTAGAGACATGACGTTTCTGCTTTAGACGAGATTGGGAAAAGATTATTGTACAATACATGGTGGTTATGGACCCTGTTTATGCTGACATGAGCGTCTGAGTAGAGTAGCAACATGCCTGTAGATATTCTGAGGAAATGGAGAGAGAAGGAAAATTGAAAAGTTTATGAGCATTTCTATACTACTACCCGGAACTGGTACAGCGGTTGGAAATTCTATAAAATTTGGCGTTGTTGAGTGGTAAGGAGTTAAAGAGGCCGGAGTTGACGGTGTTATCGTAACTTCTACTTGAGAGTAGCTGTATCACGTTGCGAAGGAATGATAGTAAAAGAAATTGAAGAGATAAGGGAATACCTGATTGTTCACATGGCTACGATAGTTACAATTTCAAAATCTGTTGGAGCTAACAGAATCAGGACCTACAGGTGCACTCCTTATCCTGTAAGGGAATGCAGAAGTTTAGAAAGAGACAGAAAGTAATACCGAGTTAGAGATTTAGATTTGAAAGAGCAAACGGGTTGAGCTCTTTAGCAACAACTATAGAAGAAGCTGCATTTTCTAAAGAAAATTTCGTAGATAGAAATACATTCCACTTACAATCAATGTAAGTGGAATGTTGGCCTAAAATTTATGAGGAGGATAAATTCTTATGGAAAGAAAAATAGAAGTAGTGAATAGTGAGATTTGGTTATATAATGGCACGCATGACCTCGGATTTTCAATAGGTCTTGGAAATGTTTGGAGATTTCATATCTAGTCGGAACAAATGGCGGTGGAGCGTTCGTGATTGCTCATTTGGCTATCTGTATAGTGATAGGTATTCCTTTATTCTATATGGAGAGTTACATTAGTGAGAAAGCTATGGCAAGTCCGATGGTAGTGATGAAAATTAACTCAAGAAGGAAGTCCTTGCAAGTTTCGGTTGGCTCGGTGTATTAAGCTGCATTTTATTCTAACTTATTATATATAAATATCATGGGTTGGATAATGGCATATATTGTTAAATGCTTGACAGAGCTATAGAAGAAGGTTTACAGCTACAGAACAATTTACTCGCTAATTTTAATGATTTGATGTGGAAATCCTACTCCAACTTTGTAATGTGGACTAATTTGTACTGTTATAATTGAGATAATGGCGGCTAAAAATTTAAATTGTGGTCTTGAAGAAAAGCTTGTAGATCTACGATGCCTGCATTATTTATTATAAGTTAATCATGAAAGTGAGTTTATAAGATCTCATAACTTTACCGGGAGCAGGAGAAGGTATCAAGTGGTATTTAAATGTTGATTTTTCAGTAATCTCTCAAACATTCTTACTGCAGCCCAGGGACACAGCTATTCTCAGTTGGTATAGCAAGTGGTGGAGCTTTTGTATATGGTTCATATTTAAAAGAAAAGACTCATAATATTCCGGAAGATGGATTAATGGTTGTTGGTTTTGATACATGGCAGCATTAATAGCCGGCTTTGCAACATTTCCAGCAGTATGTTGCATTAGGATTGAAACCCGGATTCAGGATCTAACTTATTATTTGTTACACGTCAAATGTATTTATGCATATGCCATTTGGACAAATATTTGGATTTATGTTCTTCTTGTTAATGTCTGACGATTGTCAAGCGCTTTTGAGGATATTTGGAACCAATTGTTCTTCATTTCTCGGATATGTAAATTATCAAGAGTCAAAGGTACGATTTGTGCTTTGACATCTCATTTCTTTAGTTGGACTCTTCACAACATTTGGATTAAATATGGCGATGGAGTGAAAGATTACAGGATTTATTTGACTTTGCAGATTGACTTTGTCAGGAAATATCATGATGCCACTTGTGCACAAGCACGTGATACCATATGTATTAATCGTTTGAAATTGATAACTTTAGAGAAGAAGTTAATACACGGACAAAGAGGTCTTAAGTTCCGCATTTTTCAAACCTATAGCTTATTTGTTGCCTATAGCATTAATAATTATATTTGTTAAGGGACCTGGAATATTTTAACTAAGAACTTGAGATATGAGTTTTAATACAACTCACCTATAAATTTGTTAAAAACTCAGGCTGTTGATGCACTGAGTTTTTTAGAATATATTGATATATTTTTTAAATATGTTATAATTCAGTTATATAATATTTATAATATTTTATGAGGTTGTTATGAAAAAAAAAATTAATATTTTAAGTTTGTTTTAGTATTTTTATAATTGTCTGGAGATAAAGTTAGAAAAAAGAGATCGATTTACAAAAACAGTGTTGAAATAAATGAAATGTGAAATATGCATTTTTAAAGTATGATAGATGTTTATATTGACGATGAGAAAATTGGTATACCATAAACACGGGAGAGAGATTATGTTGATATAGTTAAACTTACTGAGGAAAGCTATGTACTTTAGCTTTAAAAATAAAGATGATAAAAGTGTAGGAAGGAAAAGTAGAGTCGACAAAAGAAGATACTAAGCTAAATTATCAAATACATTGTAATAGTGGATAAAGTTAGGATTAAAGATCTTGCTGATGAGAGAGAAAGAAGAAAGTGTCAAGAGTCTCAGCAAAATGAAGATAACAGAATCAGATATTACTGAAAAATAGTGAATCTTTAGAAGTAACATTTCGTAGAAAATGCTAAAGAGAGCTATGATTTGTTTCTTTAACAACATGCGTATTCACTAGATGTTTTTAAAAGATGGAAATACATATGATTTATTTCACAGTATGTGGAAGTATCAGAATTTAATTTAAAAATTGAAAAAGATGGAGGAGTGGACTGCAAGATAGACTTGGCATGTTGAAAAATATTGAATTAAAGACTTCATCATGTCACATAATGCGAGTTTAGATGCTGACATTTAATGAGAGAAATGGTATTATCAAACATAAGTGGGAAAAATGGGAAAAGAATGTCTCGCCCAAAGATGAATGGAAAATGATAATGAAGCGATATTGAAGGAGGAAACACTCCATATCGACAGTTATCTCTGAACTCGATGAAAGATAGATAAATCCTAAAGATTTTAAAGAGTTGGATGAGAATATAACAAGTGATGCTAGATCAAGCATATAGGTAGTATATTTCCTTGTGGATTTTAAATGCCGACGCAGTGGTGGAAAATAGTACGAGTAGGAAGTATCGAGAGATGGTTCATGTTTTAAAAAGTTGAAGAGTAACTATATGAGTATAGCAAAATGTGAAGCATAGCAATATGAAGGACAGCTAGATGGGAAAATATGTAGATTTTCACATTCATTATTATATAAAATATATTTTATACTTGAGAAAGCCTAGTTCAGATTGAACAAACTTTTTAGTCTCTTACCAATATCCTCATCGTTATTTATGTGTAGAATAATTTTTACTGTTTCAAAATTTCTTATCAAAATTTCTAGAATCCACATCATTTTGGTAAATGAGTTTAGCTCTAGTTAGTGCATGTGTGAAGTCTAAATAAGATATTGAGCTTTATTCTCTTACCAACTTCTATAGACCCTACAACGCCAGAACAACTAATAACTTAGCCAGTACTTTGAGGTTGTCGTATTATAGTTTTTGATTACTATACTGACATTAGTAATTCTGTTTCTATCGCTTTTGGAAATTCCGCCAGCATAGCTTTCTAATTATTATTGCATCATAGTTTTTGAAAATTTCAGGTGAGAATTTAGCGGTCATTGAAGGAATTAATTTTACCACACACATTAGTATTTAATAGTCATAAAACACTTCTTTATCTTCATCTTCATTATTTATATATCTATAAATTTTCATCTTGCACTGCATTGCCGGAATGGAAAGTTTACGGATGAAATGCATCAAACTTTAGTCCTTTCTTTTCTTGCTCTTGTTCCAGCTATAACTTTTCCATCAAATACAATGCCAGTACCTTTTTGAACGCTATTTTTTTGAAGACATAAAAGGCTATTTAACATAATTATTGCATCTGTTATATGCATATCCTATTGACTTTGAGAACCTGTCACAAACAATAGGTTTTGACTGTTTTGTATCCAAATATGATAGAGCTGAAGCTGTATATGTGCCATAGTATCAGTTCCATGAGTTATATACAAAGCTTCATCATATTTTTCATGTATTCTTTATTTCATCTTTTATAGCCAATGTTCGGGTTGCATAATCCGTTGAGTCTACATTTAATAGATTTACTGTGTCTATTTCAAAATCAGGATTTTGTAAAATTTAGATATTCAAGTAATGAATTGATGGTGTCAAAGCCTTCATCGGTAGGCATTGGATGCGTTATTGTTCTCCTGTTGAAATTAATAAAATCATAATTCAAACTCCTATATTTATAGTTTTACATCCGCTATATTACTATCACAAAATATTAATAATTAAATACAAATTTTATTGTAAAACAACAAGATTTTTGAGAACTCACCTGATGCGAAGCATCATTTAAGAATGAATTCTTATTATTGTTTAATAAATTTTTATTAACAATAATCCATTGGGACTTATATAGTCCTTGTATATTGTTGTGAACAGTACTGAAAATGAACGTTTATATAGTGGAAAATAGATTTTCCTTCATAACTTCAATTGAAGCATACATTTTAATCATCACTTTATAATAGTGATTTATATATTAATATCCATTTCATCAGTGTACCATATTAAATGTAAGATGTGTAATTGAACTATTACTATCATATAATACTACTATCATCTGTACTTATCGATCCATTCCTTGGATAATGAAATAAAATTCTTTCAAATAACTTGTTCCATTATGTTTTAAGATTAGAATTTCATTTTAAATTTGAAGATTTTAGATTTCATCGACTTCATTTAATTTTAATCTGTTCTGAAACTACTTTCCTTTGCACAATAGGTACTGAAATTATACAAACAATCTACTAAAAATTTAGACTATTAATTTTTCCAAGTTTTTTCTAAAGTATCATTTTTAAAAATT